>Ga0214925_100030_pt1 | contig 168956 bp, 166 predicted proteins | sample Stichaenrichment_FD_168299 | JGI IMG/M metagenome (GOLD analysis project Ga0214925, IMG submission 168299) | Xylose enriched microbial communities from anaerobic bioreactor in Madison, Wisconsin, United States - 63SRT | ecosystem: Engineered > Bioreactor > Anaerobic > Unclassified | place: USA... | reverse complement strand
CTTACAAGCAGAGGGTCACAGGTTCGAGCCCTGTATCCTCCATTTTTGTTTATTGGGCTATAGCCAAGTGGTAAGGCAACGGTTTTTGGTACCGTCATGCGCTGGTTCGAACCCAGCTAGCCCAACTGATTAACCGCCAGATGACATTACGTCGTCTGGCGGTTTTTTGTAAAATAAAGTATTTTGTCAAATTGTATTGGTGAAGATCTATTCCTTGCTTCAAAAATGAAGTGGGGATTTTTTAATAAAGAATGCATTCAATGCGCCAAAGCAGATTTTCAAAGTTATGGAAGCCACAGTGATTGCGTTTGTTAGATAATCATAAGAGAGCATTCATAGTATCACTGTAGAGTAATACAGTATTTGATTGACAGTGGAGTGGACTGCCATAATTGTATAATTTGAGATTACCGTTATTATACATTTTTAAACTGCCATTTTTATACAATTTGAAATTGCCACTGTATAACTATATTTCTTTAGGAAAACCTCTGTAAGATGCTCATTAAAAGCGCCACCAAAGGTTATAATTTATTATGTATCACAACTATTTGGGAAGGTAATTTATGAAGAGCAATAACTCAGCAGAATTAGCTTTTGAAGATGAATTGATTGAATATCTACAGCATGTTGGTAATACAAAGCAATGGAAATATGCAGCAGATATTAAGACAACCAGCCAGCTTTGGGCTAATTTCAAAAAGATTCTTGAACAAAATAACCAAGATAAACTAGATGGCAAACCCTTATCTGACACCGAATTTAATTAGGTGAAGCAGCAGATTGAAGGACTCAATAACCCATACAAAGCGGGAATGTTTTTATATGGCGTTGGCGGTAAAAGCCAAGTAGCAGTTTCACGTGACGAGGATGGAAAGCAGATCATTTTGACGGTATTTGACCAAGTTCAGATTGGTGGCGGTAATACCGTATATCAGATTGTTAATCAGATTCAACGTGATCCAGTTATTAGTGGGAAAAAGTCGCGTCGTTTTGACGTTACGCTTTTGATCAATGGCTTGCCAATTATTCAAATCGAAGAAAAACGCGACTCAATCAGCACTGATAAGGCATTTAATCAGATGCGGCAATACTTGGATGAGCAGCAGTATAGTGGTATCTATTCAACTCTGCAGATTATCGTAGGCATGACGCCTAATGAAATTCGCTACATGGCACTGCCTAATGATGCTGATCATTTTAATACTGATTTTGCATTTGAGTGGCAAGACGAAAAGACTAATCGACCTATTCACGATTGGCGTTTGTTTGCCTCCAAAGTTCTGTCGATTCCAATGGCGCATCAATTGGCAACTAATTACATGATTTTAGATGGTACGCCACACCATCAGATGATTAAGGTAATGCGGTCTTATCAAGTTTATGCAACGCGGCGAGTAATGGATAAGATCAGGTCACACGACTTTGAAGCTGGTGATCAGCGTCTAGGCTATGTTTGGCATACAACCGGATCTGGTAAAACGATCTCAAGCTTTAAAGCGGCATGGTTGGCATCACGTCAACCTAATGTAGATAAAGTGGTATTTTTAGTTGATCGAGTTGCTTTGACTAATCAAACCGTGGCAGAATACCAAGCTTATGATCCCGATAACGATCCTGAAAGAACCGGTGGTGGCGTGGTAATGGATACGGCCAATGTATTTGACTTAAGTCGTAAACTGAAAAAGAAAAAGGATCGTAGCGTAATCGTCACGTCAACTCAAAAGATGGCAACCTTAGTGCGACGGCATAAGTATACTGATCAGCAGCATATAGTCTTTATCGTTGATGAGGCTCATCGCTCGACTAGTGGCGACATGATCAAAGATATTAAAAAGGCCTTTCCGCATTCGGCGTGGGTTGGATATACTGGAACACCGGTGTTTGATGAAGAGACCGTCAATAAGCCTAAACGAAAAGATGCGGCTAAGGTGATTACGACTAGAGACATCTTTGGCGATCCACTGCATATCTACACGATTAGAGAAGCCATTGCTGATCGTAACGTGTTGGGATTCAAGGTTGATTTTCAAACCACGCTGCCTAAGGAAACGCTTGAAAATGAATATCTACCAAAATTCTTTAAAAAGCTTAATCCATCTTGGACTGATGAACAGATCAAAGAACGAATTAAAAATCTGACACCGGCCGATATGGACGATCTGATTCAACCAAGTGTATATGACAATAATAAAGAACACGTTCGCTTGGTGGTTGAAGACATCTATAAGTATTGGCCAAATCGATCCAATCATGGACTGTATAGTGCTATGTTGACGACCCATGTTGGTGGCGGTAAAGCGTCAACGCCAATGGCTATGATGTACTTTGATGAATTTCAGCGACAAAATAAGCTGCGACCGGCTGATCAACACTTAAAAGTAGCAATTACGTTTAGTCAGGATACGACCAATGGTGATAATCAGCTTGAAAATAATCGAGGCCTTAGTCGTGCCATTGAAGCCTATAATGCAGAGTTTGGCACCAATTTTGGCGCTGATACGGTAAAAGAGTATACCGAAGACGTAACCAATCGTTTAGCAAGAAATTTAGGCGATGATGCGGTTAATCTTGATTTGGTAATCGTGGTTGATCAGTTGTTGACCGGTTTTAATGCTCCAATGTTGAATACACTTTACGTTGATCGGACATTGAAAGGGGCTAACTTGATTCAGGCATATTCACGAACTAATCGTGTGCAGGATATGGATCAAAAGCCATTTGGGCGGATCGTTAACTACCGTTGGCCACAACATTCAGAAGATTTGATGAATAAAGCATTGACTGTTTATGCCAATCGTCAATCAGCCGCGGTTCAAGGTGAATTACTTGATAAACCGGCTGGAATCGTAGAACCATCTTATGAGGAGCTAGTTGACGAACTGAAGGATAACATAAAAAAGATTAAAGAGCTGACTGGTAATTTTGATGATGTACCAAAGAGTGAGAGTGCACAAGTTGAACTGTGGCATCAAATGCATGAGTACAATCATCTGATGGTTAAGATCAAACAAGACGATAAATATGATGAAAAGCATCCTGAAAAGCTGCTTGCCAAAGTCAGCATGACCAAGCAAAACGAAACAGCACTGACTGGGCGCATTGCTAATAAGTTGAACAGATTGATTAGTGGGCGTGGCAATGACGATGATGACGATATGCCGATCCCATCACTTAAGATGCAGCATGTTAATGACGTGCGCGTAAATTATGATTACATTGAAGAACTCTTGGCACAACTAGCCAACCAACTACACAGCGGTGATGAGGCAGGGGCCAAGAAGACGCATGAGCAGCTGCAAAGCTACACCAATGCGATTGAGGATGAAAAATATGCGGCTCAGTTGTTGGCATTTATTAAGGCATTGTTTGATCGAGCTGTGCAAGGTGGTGTCTACCCGTTGCAAGGTAAAGATGCCGGTAAATTGATGCGGTCATTTGCTAAGGGCAGTGAGTCAAATGAGATTGAACGATTCATGCAAAAATGGGGCTTGATGGATCTAGCTGACGGGAATAATCGTAAGAATATTGCTCGTCTGATTCAGCAGCATACATTGGAACATGATGATTTGGACACGCAAGGTGAATTAACGAACATCATCAAAGAAGCACAGAATTCGTATAAAACTGCGGCACATGACAAAGATGTGAAGAACCTACGAAAGGTACAGTATCGAAACCATCTGCGGCAGGCTTTTAATGATTTTGCTGATTTGATGAAACGTAAGTATTAGAGTTAGGAGAATAAAAATGTCGAAGGCACAGGATGTATCCAGCCAACTGTGGAGTATGGCAAACGAATTACGGGGAACGATGGACGCGAGCGAATATCGGAACTATATTCTTGGTTTTATGTTCTACCGTTATTTATCGGAAAAGCAGGAAAAGTATTTAGTTGACAATGATATTTTGGACCACATTGATGGCAAGAGTATTAATGATGAGTATCGAGAAGAAGCTACGGGTGAGGATTTAAAAGACTACCTGGAAGATATCTCAGGTGCACTGGGATATGCGATTGCTCCAGAAGATACTTGGGCAACCTTGATTGAAAAGATTCAAGAGAGCAAGGCAAATGCTGAAGATTTCCAAAATATGTTTGACCATTTTGAAGAAAACGCTCAGTTGAATTCGTTTGCCGAACGGGATTTTCGTGGAGTTTTTGCCGACGTTAACCTAAACAACAGTCGTTTGGGCAATAATCTGACAACACGGACCAAAGCATTGATTGCGACGGCAAAAATGGTTAATGAATTTGACTACTATGATGAAAATGGACACGACATTTTAGGGGATGTTTATGAATATCTGATTAAACAATTTGCTAGCAATGCCGGTAAAAAGGCCGGTGAATTTTACACGCCACATGAGGTTTCAAAGGTTTTGGCAAAATTAATAGCGGCCAACATCAATATGGATCAGGATTCATTTACAATCTATGACCCAACGATGGGATCCGGTTCATTGTTGCTGACCGTGCGTGATGAAATTCCAAATGGTAAGCAGAAAGGGCGCGTACGTTTCTACGGTCAAGAATTAAATACGACTACTTACAACTTAGCACGGATGAACCTTATGATGCATGGCGTTGATTATGGCAATATGACGCTGCGCAATGCGGATACATTGGCAATGGATTGGCCAGACGGATTGGATAAAGATGGCATTGATCGTCCACACTTCTTTGATGCCGTGGTTGCTAATCCACCATATTCACAAAAATGGGATGCTGATGCGAGTCGATTAAAAGATCCTCGGTTTAAAGATTACGGTGCCGTTGCTCCCATTAAATAGAGGTTATATATCAATCTATAAATATCTAAAAAGGTAAATATATCTAATAATTAAGAATAAAGGGCTCTTAAACTAGCAAACTCTAAAATGGCATCATTTGATATTACAATGGTGCTTTATGATGTTCGGAAATCCATCAACTCCAGATATACTAAGGTCATCAAATACGAGTTAAATAAATGGAAGATTAATTATTAGCAGCAAAGTGATCTTGGTAACGGGTACCAACAGCGGAATGGATTTTAAGACAGCAAAGACTCTAGCACAGCAAGGCAATAAAGTTTATGGTGCCGCGCGTCGGGTTGAAAAAATGGCCGCCTTAAAGGAATATGGGGTAACGCCACTGAAGCTGGACATTACTGATGAAGCATCGAATAAGGCAGCCATTGCCGAAATTATTGCCAAGGAAGGCCGATTGATGTCCTGGTTAACAATGCAGGCTGTGGCAGTTATGGCGCGATTGAAGACGTTGGTCTGGCAGAGGCCAAGCGTCAATTTGACGTTAACTTGTTTGGCTTGGCAGCTCTGATAAAAAACGTCTTGCTTTACATGCGCGCACAACACTCAGGTAAAATCATCAATGTATCATCGATGGGTGGCTGGTATCACACAACTAAATATGCCGTTGAGGCTTTTAGCGATGCCCTGCGAATGGAGGCAAAGCAGTTTGGTATCGATGTAATTTTGATCGAACCAGGTGGCATCAAGACTGACTGGGGAAACATTGCGGCTGATCATCCCGCTGCCTTAAGGGTGACGCTTATGAAAAGACTGCACTCAAGGTCGCTGAGGGGATGCACAAGCAATACAATGGTAATATGGTGAGCAAGCCTCAGGTAGTCGTTAAGGAAACCGTCAAGGCAGTTAATACGCGATGCCCTAAGCCACGCTATCTGATTGGGTTCGGGGCCAAGCCATTGGTATTTGCTCATGCCATTTTGCCAACGCGAGTATTCGACTTTATCATGATGCATGCTTCCTAAATAAAAAACGTTGCTTTTAAATTAAAGTTTCTTAATTTTTGCTTGATAAAATCTAATAAATTCCAGAATAATGGTTGACATTTATCGTTATGCCACGTATTATGATTACAACAAAATTATAAATTGCTTAGAAGAGATGAGTAATCGCGGGCAGCCCTTAAAGAGAACCGGGTTAGGTGAGAGCCGGGATCGTGAAACGCGATGAAGATGGTCTTGGAGCAAGTCGGTAGGCGAGCCAATGGTAAGCCTGTTGCGGGGTGACGCCCGTTATCATCGTCCGGGTCTTCTAATTTTAGAGTACTCAGTAAGGGCTAGATTGTGAGGTCTAGCTGAATCAGGGTGGTAACACGTTGAATAAGCAGTCAACGTCCCTGGGAGAAAGTGCAGGATGTGCTTTTCCCAGGGGCTTTTTTAGTTCCTGAGAAGTCCTGTCAAAAACGAATTTCGAAAGGAAGTTATCACATATGACGCAATCACAAACTTTAACTTTTACCAACCGCACGACTTTACCATTCCGTTATGACATTGTCGGCAGCTTCTTACGTCCAGCTGAATTAAAGGCAGCTCGTGAAAAATTTGCCAACAAAGAGATTACCAAAGATGAATTGAAAGCCGTTGAAGATAAGGCAATTAAGGAACTGGTTGAAAAAGAATCTAAGGCTGGGCTGCACGCGGTTACCGATGGCGAGTTCCGGCGCTCATACTGGCATCTGGACACGTTCTGGGGATTTGAAGGCATTAAGCATACGCAGCAAGAGCATGGCTATCTGTTCCATGATGAAGAAACGCGAGCCGATTCCGCGCAGGTTGAAGGCAAGATTCGTTTTAACGGCACGCACCCTGATCTGGAAGCCTTCAAGTACCTCAAGAGCCTGACGGATGGCACGGGTCTGATTCCACGCCAAAGTATTCCCGCACCGGCCCAGTTTTACGCTGAGCTTTACCGGGGTGAAGGAAATGTTCAGGCACTTGAAAAGGTCTATGCAACCAAAGACGAATTGATTACTGACATTGACCAGGCCTACCATGACTTGATTCTGGCACTTTATGAGGCCGGCTGTCGGGACTTAAAGATTGACGATTGTACCTGGGGTATGGTTGTTGATGATGATTTTTGGGCAACGATGACCGAACAAGGCTTCAATCGAGACGAATTAGAAAATGAGTATTTGCGTGTTAATAACGGGGCACTGGTTGATCTGCCAGAAGATCTGACGGTAACGACCCACATCTGTCGCGGCAACTACCACTCAACCTGGGCTACCAAGGGTGGTTATGGGCCGGTTGCTGATTATGTGCTAGCTAAAGAAAATGTCTCGGCATTCTACTTGGAATATGATTCGGATCGTGCAGGCGGCTTTGAACCATTGGCTAAGGTACCAGCTGATAAATATGTGGTTCTTGGTTTATTGACATCCAAGTCCGGTGAATTGGAAGATCGTCAAGTAATCTTGGACCGCATTCATGAAGCTGCTCAATATCATGATCTGGACAAACTATGCCTAAGTACGCAATGTGGTTTCTCTTCAACTGAAGAAGGTAACATTTTGACCGAAGAACAACAATGGGCCAAAATTGCTTTGGTTAAGAGCATTGCCGAAGAAGTCTGGGATGCCTAAATAAACCTTTGTAAATGACATTTTTCCTGAAAAAGACAGTGTAAAGACTGATAATCGACAGTGGGCTAAGATTATTTCAGTCAGATTTACTGTCAAAGTATAAACATCTCCTCCTTAAGTAACAAACCTCCTCGTTGAATCAGCGGGGAGGTTTTGTAGTTATCTAAATTTAAGCAGCTAGGTTTGTGATATTTGTCGAGCAGCAGGTTTTAGTTATTGCGACTGTTTAGGCGTGAACCGTGGCATCTTGCAAATCACTGGCTTTTTCGATACCGTGTGCATCCATATATTCAATGATTTGAGCGATGGTAATGTAAGGAACGTCAACGCGCTTGGCCATCTTAGCCAGATCATCACGGCGAGCCATGTGACCATCGGCTTTGAGCACCTCAATGATGACGGCTGCTGGTTCGGCACCCGCCAGGTAGGCCAGATCAACTGAAGCTTCCGTATGGCCGATGCGTTTGCGCAAACCACCATCCAAAGCATATAGTGGCTGAATGTGTCCTGGATGGTTAAAGTCATTAGGCTTGGCAGCTGGGTTGGCAATGCGCTTGATCGTAGCAGCACGGTCAAATGCGGAAACGCCAGTCGTGACACCGGTTGCTTCAAAAGTACCGTCTGCAGTCGTCATAAATGGCGTTTGGTTTGGATCAGTACTGTGTTCAACCATCTTGGTAAAGCCCAGTTCATGTGCCCGTTGGATGGTGATTGGTACGCACATCAGACCATTGGCTTCGTGCAGCATTTCGTAGACCGTTTCGGGAGTGATGTGGTCAGCTAAAGCTACCAGATCGCCTTCGTTTTCGCGATCCTCATTGTCGGAAAGAATTACATAGCCGCCGTTTTGCAGTTGTTGCAGTGCAGTTTCGATCGTGTCAAAATGAACCATAATTTTAGCCTCTTCCTCTCTTTGCCAAAAGTAAAATCAATTCTCCGTTCGAACGTGGCCTTATCATAAGCCGATGTTTTCAATTTGTAAACCGTACTTTTAGATTATGGAAATGTTATTTATCGAATGAATCACGAATAATATGCAAGAATTGCAACGAACGTTCGATAATAGATGACTGAACAAGTGCACAAAGCTCCTCTTAAAAAGCCAGACGAACGTTCGTAAAGCTTTTGGATCGCATGGATTGTCCGATTCATGAAACGGCTGTCGATTTTGTTTAAAAGTGAGCTTGAAAATTAACAAAAAGAGCCACAAAAAACTTTTTCAAAAAATTTTTTGTGACTTGCACTTATTAATCATATTAAGATAATTGGTTAGCTATCAATGGTGAAATTGACTAAAAAGATTTAAAAATTAACTTCAATGATTTTGGACATTTCTCTCCAGTGCAGCTTGGGGAGCCATTTGTTCACGCAGCGCACCATAGATTGGCCGACCGCCCAGCAGATCATTGACTGCATAAGCAATGAACGTAACCAGCAGCATGGGCAGAATTTGCTGAATTGTACCAACCATTTCAGTTAATAGACAGATTGCCGTAAATGGTGCCATCTCAATCGCGCCAAAATAAGCAGCCATCCCGATTACCACGATATTGATATAGGCCGTAGCAGGGATAATTCCGAGTTTTATCATCACTATTCCAGCTAAGCTGCCCAAGATTGCGCCCAACACCAGAATGGGCATGAAAATACCCCCTGGGACGGCTGCTCCATAAGAAATCATGGAAAAAGCAAAGCGAATTACAAAATAGGCCAACAGTAAAAACATGATGGTCTTAAAGCCATGTACATGATGAGGCAGCTGTGCGATGACCTCAACAAAGACATGACTGCCACCCAGCATTTTGGCATCCCATAGACCAATCGGAATCACCAAGAGGAGCGGAATGATTGAACGACGATTTCTTGGCAGCCAGTGAATCTTGCCATACCAACAGTGAATGTTAATCAGACAGTATTGGTAGAACCAAGCCAAAATACCCAGCAAAATGCCGAATAAAATCAATGGCAAGTAAGTAGCAGGAGGCAGCCGATATACTACGGGAAGCCACATACACGGCCGCGTTCCGAAAAACAGCAAGGTCACGATGTCGGATGCAATGGCCGCCGTTAGTGCCGTCAGCCAGGTTTGAGACTCAAATGTATAAGTGATCTCTTCAATCAAAAATAGGGCACCGGCCAATGGAGCTGAAAAAGCAGCGGAAAGTCCGGCGGCAATCCCACAGGCAATCATGATCTTGGTTTCGTCCTTGGATGATTTAAAGCACTTTTCAGACAGTCCTTGACCAATCGCTGCCCCCATCTGAATACAAGGACCCTCGCGACCTAGGAACAGCCCTGGACAGATTGCCATTAGGCCGATTATGTATTTGCGCCAGAGTACCGACCACCAAGACATCCAGTGTTCATCATGGAGAATGTCTTCGACTTGTGGCACGCCGGAACCAACGATGTCAAATAAATGATTTTTTAATAGGCGTGACATGATCAGCCATAAAATAATCGTACCAATTACGTAGCCACCTAATGCCCAAAAATGGGTTTGCATGTATGGGTAGATGACGTTGAGTTTCTGCAATGTAAAATCAATAATTTTGCGAAAACTTGCCACAATTAGACCGGTTACTAATCCCACAGCAATTCCACGTCCAATCTTCTTTAGAAAATTGGAGGCAAAGGGACGCTGGAGAATTTCGCTTGCGTCAATTTCTTTCAAAATAAGATCCCCTTTTTAAGCAACTGTCTAAATTGCAGATGGTTCGTGACACTCCCAAATTTAAAGACGAACGTTATCTAATCGTCAAACAGCAGCTTTTTAGCATGATTTATTCAGTAGTTTAAATACTGAATGTTGATTACGAAAAATATAGCACAGGTGAAACCGTTTTTTAAGAAGCATTCATTAAAATAACTTAATTTAAAGTATTTTTTATCTATTTTTACAAAAATTAAGTAATTTATTTGTTATAGGTGTTATACTTTGCTCAATATCAGGATTCCTTTAATCGATAAGGATTCTGAGAAGCTGTTTTTGATCGCCTGTTTGAAAAGATGAGGAGGAATTTGCGATGGCAAAGGATCTAGAAAATAAGACTGCAATCGTAACGGCAGCCAGTCGCGGTATTGGTCTGGCAATTGCTGAAAAGCTTGTTGCAGAAGGAGTGATTGTCTACATGGCGGTACGCGACAGCGAAAAGAACCGTCAGTTGACCGAACAGCTGCATGATCAAAACGAAAATTATCGGTGCGTCTTTTATGATGCATTTGATTTTACGACCTATGCACCGATGATTCAGCAAGTTGTTGATGAGGTAGGGCATTTGGATATTTTGGTCAATAATTTTGGTACAACGGACGTTAGCAAAGATACGACGCTGGTGGATGGCGACAGTAAGGCTTTTTTTGATATCGTTGATAAAAATATCGCAAGTGTCTATTACACGTCTAAGTATGCCGTCAAAGCAATGCTGAAACAGGAAACGGGCGGTAGCATCGTCAACATTTCATCGGTTGCTGGAACGACGCCTGACATCAGTCGACTGGCATACGGCGTCTCCAAGGCAGCTATCAACTCGCTTACCAAGCAGACGGCCGTCGAATATGCGCGCAATAAAATCCGAGCCAATGCAGTACTGCCAGGATTCGTTGGTACGGATGGCGCACTGCAGAATATGTCAAAGAGCTTTTTGGACGGATTCTTGAAACACGTACCATTGCATGAGATCGTTAAACCCGTCGACATTGCCAATATGGTCGCCTTTCTGGCCAGCGATAAGTCAAGATACGTTACCGGTGAACTAGTGACAGTTGCCGGTGGCTTTGGGCTGCCGACGCCGATTTATGGGGATGCCATGAGTGGAAATATCAAACAAGGCTAATAAAAAAGAACTCGTCAGATTTGGCGGGTTCTTTTTACATATCAACTATTAATCAGCTTTGCTCAGTAGGTCGCGCATCTGCTGGATTGGAATGCGGCTGTAGCTGAGGTTCATTCGATAGACGTATTCAAGATCAGCCTGCCATTTTTGAATTGCGCGTTTGAATTTACGATTAGAGCGGTTACGGCGGATTAAATACCTAAGATGATGCACGACTTCGGATTTTGATAATTGCCCATTAACAATAATCTGTCGTAGAATCGCGTGACGTTGAATAGGTGTCAACCCAATCTGCGAATTGACGTTGTAGCCAAGCTTATGTAAAACAGATTCCTCATTGCCAAATGTTGGTACGAAGTGATTGCTGGTATGTTCATCTGGTAGCTTTGGTTTCCAAAAATCTTCAAGAACATAATGACAAAGCAACTTACCATCATGACTGATTTTTCGGTAGACCGATTCTTTAATCATGAGTTGATCACAGGTTTGACAATAATAGACAGGAAAACGGATATTAAGATTGCGTTTTTTTGTTCGAGAATAAATATTTGCCAGGCCGTAAAACATGATTGTATTATGCTGCTTGGCTTTGCAACGAAATTTTTTGATCCGTGTTAGATACCAGTCGTCTTCAATTGGATACTGACAGAATTTTTTGCCATTTTTAGTAATGATCGTTAATTCATTAATAGATTGTTGTTCGTTGGTAGGTTTTTGCGCCTTTTTAGAACTGGATGAAAATTGATCGGAAGGTTGCTTGAAGTAGCTTGCTGATTGCCAAGGCTTAGTATCAAATGAAGAGTCGTCAGTAGTTGATGACCTTTTATGTATAAAATGATTAGTTTGGTCGGCATCTGATTGAGGCGTTGATGTAGTTGAGATTGGCTTTGGATGATGATTATCTGAATTAGTTGACTGTTTGATGGTTTCCTCATAGGCCTTTTCAGAGCGTCCCATAATCTTATTACTTGAGTTAGTCGATCGTTCAATAATTTTTCCTACAGTAGATTTATTTTTAAAAATTGTTTGGATTGACTGATCAGAAAGAGGCGGCTTGATCGATTCATTTTCTTGATCCTTTTTTATGAGCAGATATGTAGCGATAATTATCAAAATCATAAACAACATAAAAAGATAATTCATGAAAAATACACTCTCCTAATATAAATACTCTCCCATAAGTATTAACTTGTTTATTATAAAACGTTTACATACACTTGGGAATCTGTCATGAAACATAATTTTATCAGCAGTTCAATCAAATTCAGTCAAACAGATCGTCAAAAACTTTTTTAATTATTTTTAGTAAGCGCAATCGTTACGACTAAATAGATAATTAGACAGATTTTGTCTTAGATAAATAAAAACTTTTACTCTGACAAGGACAAAATCTTCTGGTAAGATATACGAGTTGCTCAAAACCGAACTGGTTACGTCGTTTTGTCTCATGGGCCCGTGAGGCAGGACAGCTGGCGAGAAATTGAGCACTTCTCGTCAACCGAGGTGGGGGTCGCCCCACGGACAAGCAGCCGCAATCATCTGGTTGTGGTAAAAGCTACTGAGAAAAAGGAGAGAATTGATTCATGGAACGCAATGAAAATTACTTTGTCTGGCTGTTCAACCAATTGAAGGGGTGGCCAATGCAAAACTATCTGCTGTTCTTTTTTGCACTGGGCTTTCAACTGGCGCTCTTGATCAGCAGTCCGATTACATCCGTTACGCTGATCACGTTTGTTGGTACAATCTTGGGGACGCTGTGCGTATTGGCCATTAACGCAACCAAGGCAATCAACGGCTGGCTGGGACTGATTTCGGCGGCCTGCTTTATCTACGCTGGTCTGGCCGCCAAAAACTACCTGTCGATCTTTGAACAGATTGCTTATGTCTTGACGCTTGATCTGCCGGTAATCTTTGCCGTCCGCAGCTGGAACGATGACACCAAAAATCACCTGCGCCGGTTTGGAGCCAAGCAATGGATCGTAGCCATTATCGGTACGCTCTTGGTTTATGTAATCAGCGGCTATCTGATCGGCAATTTGACTAATGATCCGCGGCCATGGATCGATGCCATCAGCTTTGCCATTAGTTTGACGGCAGGCATTATGTGCTTTATGCGCTACAACAACCAGTACTATTGGTGGCTGGCTTCGGGAATCTTCCAACTGATTCTTTGGGGTGTTACCTTTGCTCAAGGGGATGCCACGCTGGCAATGGCCATCAACAGCTTGATCTACGTAGTTAATGACATTCTGGCCTTTACGGTTTCACCATGGTTCAACCGTGGTCGGCGTCAGGCTGGTTTGACTGAGATGGAATAGGCTAAATTAACTTACAGCTGCTTTCAGAGAAATCTGGAGGCAGCTTTTTTGATGTCAATGGGTAAAAAGAATGGCGTCAGCGGCTAAAAAACATACCATACAATGGCATTGGTGAGGGGGAATGTCAGAAGACCATGGTATACAGCGAGTCAGGCAGAATGGCATTGATAATGAAAAATAGCCCCATTACGGTAATGAGACTGTCTGATAAGTTTAATTAATCAGAAACGTTTTGCCAGCCAAACACTCGCTGAACTTGCAACTGTGGCTTGGGCGATTGTGGTAGCTTAGCCAGGAATTGTTTTGCATCAGTAATATTAGTAAACGTTAATGCATTGATCGATTACGCCTCCGCTTGATGTGAAAATTAGTGATTGGCTAAATAGTCAGATTCGCGGTTCAATTGATGAACATAGCCATCAACCTCGTTTTTCTGACTTTGCGTGACATAATAGTCATTTTCTAAAGTCGTCAAAGAAACGGTCTTAGTTTCAAAATGGCCGCCCGCCACATCGCCTGAGGCACTTGGAACCCACATCTTATAGGTAACGTTCTCGCCATCAACTTTATAGTAGACAAAGCTGCTAGGATCGCCGTTTGCGGTAATGTAACTGTAGCCTGCGGTATCGCTGCCACCAGGATTTTCACCGGCTGGACTGTAACAGAAGAAGTCGCTGCCAATGTATTGTTTCATCCAGTTGGGTTCAACCAAAAGCAGCAGTAAAATACCGGCAGTTTTGTCATCTACTTTGGCTGGCGTGGCAGTACTGGAAGTCTTGGTGGAACTATCTGATATACTGCTCGTTGATTGACTGGCCTCGCTTGAACTGGTTGATTTAGCTGATGAGCTTTTTTTACTGGTGCTGGAACGCTTTTGTGTACTGGTTTGGGTTGTGGATTCGCTGCTTGATGCCGATGAGCTGGTTGATTTAGAACTGCCGCATCCTGCTAACAAACCGCAGCTAAGTAAGACGATTGTGCCACTGAGAATCTTTTTATTCATAATTACTCCTCCAATTGTGCGTGTGTACTAATAATAACTCATTTTTAATAATCCGTTATGCATGATTGGTTAAATATTAGTGTGTTTTTTGATGCACGATTAGCTAAATACAATCTGTGTTCCGGTATCGATTTCCTTTGAAAACTTGCTGATCATGATAATCACATAAAAACAGCTCCATTCCGGTTGATCCGTAATGGGGCTGTTAATTTTGGTATTATAAGATTTTCATCAACGGGATGCTTTAGTTGTGGCGTTTCTTAAAGAGACCCGTGAATGAAAGTGTTAGACTAGACAGACCAAGTCCAAAGACAGCCAGGATACCGGCAGATTTTTGGTTACCGGTTTGTGGCAACATCTTTTGTCCAGTAGTCGTATCGACAGCAGTCTTGTTGCTGGTGTTGACAGGAACAGCCGGTTGAACGGCAGTTGGCTGTGATGGAGCGGCTGGCGTTATCGAAGTAGAAGGCCGGTCCGGAGTCGTCGGTGTGTCCGGTGTTGACGGCGTGTCTGGAGTAACCGGATCAGCATGGTAGGTAACCGTAACTTCAGAATCAGCAGTGTTTTCATCAACTGTCATCGCAGCGACCGTAGCCGTATCAGGCGTCATGTTGGCGACGGCAGGCGAGGCAACGCTGGCAAATTGTGCCTGATTCCAAACCGTCGTACTGTGGCCGGTAACCAGATCAGTCGACTTGGTGCCGGTTAAGGTTACGGCTTGAGTTACATCGTCGGCAACCGAATTACCTTGTTCGTCAATAAAGTGAATCGTCCGCTGTACGATCTTTTCAAGGATTTCGGTCGTCAGGTCATTGTGATAGACAACGTTGATTTCAGAATCCGTGCTGTTTTCATCAACCGTTGCGGCAGTTACCGTGTCCTGATTCGGTGTCATATTGGCAACCACGGGAGAGTCAACGTTGGCAAATTCATTACCAGCAGCTGCTTGCCAGGTAAATTCAGTTCCCGCGGCATCAATCGGCGTTCCATAGTAGGTCAGTGATTGCACGACATCACTTTGAAAAGATCAGCAATAGTTTCTGGATATTTGGAGATCGAACATTGCATCGTTTGGCCTATCAATAAGAAGATTTGGCGCAATTGTTGCTCGTCATGGCTTGCTATGCGGAGTAAAATAAAGACAAAGCATAAATCAAAAGCCAATTGAAAAAGGAAGTGTCGATCATGAAAAAGACATTATATGACGGCGAACATTTTCAAGTAGTTCTGGAAAGCAAAAAGCCCCTGGTTAAAGGCGTTAAGACGGACCTTCACAAAATGGCTGGCGTCATGCTGGCAGCTGGGGCGGCATGGCTGTTGATCAAGAAGCATTAAATAGAAGAACCGTTCAACTGATTGAGGTTAGTTGAGCGGTTTTTTGCGTTCTGCGGATCTTTTTAGAATGTTGAGAAAAACGGTAGCAGGGCCTTTTAAGCAGAACAATCAACGACATCTGATTGAACGCCAGCTGACAAATTGTTGACGGCTAGCAGTTGCGTTATTAAAGAATAGTTTTGAAAATTAATTAAGTAGTTTTTAAGACTATGTAAAGCGTTGCCAAATCAGTGTTAATTGTGGTATGATTGCCCCAAGTTATTGGATTAAAGGAGAGATTTTTCATGCCATTGGTACACATTGATCTGTTGGAAGGTCGCACTGAAGAACAATTAAAGGCCCTGGTTAAGGACGTTACGGCAGCCATTTCTAAGGATGCCAATGTTCCTGAAGAACGCATCCACATCGTTTTAAACGAAATGCGCAAGGATCGCTACAGTGTGGCTGGCAAGATGGTCAGCGATAAGTAAACGATTAGCCGCTGAATGGCCTTGGGTCGCCAGCGGTTTTTTTGCGTCATGAAGCGGTGCTGAAATTGAGTTGGGGAGTTTTCCAACCAGCATATCCAGACAGGCTGGGCAGTTTAATGGTTTGGCGAACGCTTGGGAATGACTGGTATGCTGGGGCAGCTTACTAACTGGCGAACAACCAGGCAAGCCGCGCAATGCTCATAACGGAAAGGATTGAAATTCATGAGTGACGAACAATATATAATGGCAATTGATCAAGGAACGACCAGCTCGCGGGCAATCATCTTTGATCACCAAGGACATGAAATTGCAATGGCTCAGCAGGAGTTTCCGCAATACTTCCCTAATCCAGGTTGGGTTGAACATGATGCCATGGAAATCTGGGATAGCGTTCAATCAGTAATTTCTGATGTCATGATCAAATCACAGATCAAGCCGTACCGTATTGCCGCGATTGGGATTACCAATCAGCGGGAAACGACGGTCATCTGGGATCGCCACACTGGCAAGCCAATCTACCATGCAATCGTTTGGCAGTCTAAGCAGACCAGCGACATTGCCGAACGGCTGATCAAGGATGGCTATAAAGATCTGATTCACGAAAAAACCGGTCTGGTAGTCGACTCTTACTTTTCAGCGACTAAAATCAAGTGGATTTTGGATCACGTGCCGGGTGCGCGGGAAAAAGCAGCCAATGGCGATCTGCTGTTTGGGACGATTGATACTTGGCTGCTGTGGAATCTGACGGGCGGCCGCGTGCATGCCACGGACGTTACCAATGCCAGTCGGACGATGCTGTTTAACATTCACACGCGTCAATGGGATCAAGATATTTTACAGCTGCTGGACATTCCAAGCCAAATGCTGCCGGCCGTGCGCTCCAATTCAGAAGTATACGGCTATACGGGCGATTACCACTTCTTTGGGGTCGAGATTCCGATTGCGGGGATGGCTGGTGATCAGCAGGCGGCTTTGTTTGGTCAGGCTGCCTATGAAAAGGGATCCGTCAAGAATACTTACGGTACTGGCGCCTTTATTGTGATGAATACTGGTACCGAGGCCACGCTGTCGAAAAATGGTCTGCTGACGACGATTGCCTATGAGCTGAACGGACAATTGAACTATGCTTTGGAAGGATCGATCTTTGTAGCGGGATCGGCAATTCAATGGCTGCGCGATGGGCTGCAGTTCTTTACCAAGGCCAGCGAGTCAGAAAAAATGGCCGTTGAAGCCGGTTCAACTGGCGGCGTTTATGTGGTACCGTCATTTACCGGGCTGGGCGCGCCATACTGGGATCAAGAAGTGCGTGGCGCGATGTTTGGCTTAACGCGGGGATCCAATCGCCAAAGCATTACGCGGGCTACGTTGGAATCGATCGCCTACCAGACGCGGGATGTCGTTGATACGATGGTCAAAGACACCGACTTGCCGTTAAAGGCGCTGACGGTCAACGGCGGGGCTTGTCGCAACGACTTTTTGATGCAGTTCCAGGCCGATATTCTACAAACGCCGATTGAACGTGCACAAATGGAAGAAACTACGGCACTGGGCGCGGCTTTCCTGGCTGGTTTGGCAGTCGGCTTTTGGAACGATCAAGAGGAGCTCAAGGAACTTTCCAAACTGGGCGATGAGTTTATGCCGGTTATGAAGCGTGAAGATGCCGAACAGCTTTACCACGGCTGGCAGCGAGCAATCAAAGCCGCTCAGTTCTTCAGCCACGGAGAATAAAGCCTTGGGAACGATTAAGCTGCGTCCGATGACATCCCCGCATGACCTAAGTTCCACGCGAGAATAAAGCATTGGGTATGGGTCAACTGCCGTCCTAGGAGGAATGCTACGCTTTGGGGCAGTGATTTGCTTGAACGGCGGCACATTGATTATGCTTAGCGGCAAAATAATAATTGGCAAAACGCCTTGCCTGGTCTGGCAAGGCGTTTTCAAATTGCAATGCCGATTGAAATCAGCTATAATTATGGCGTAAACAAAAAGGCTAACGTGCTGGAACACGTTAGCCCGAATGTCCTTGAAAATCGACGGTGCTTACACTTCAAATTGATTAAAGTTTCACACCATCTTAGAGCTGCAACTCATAAAGATGTTTTTTCTTTTTGGTCAGAAATGACTGACCATGTAGCAGCCGGCTATGAGGGAAGCAATCACAATGATTACGACCGTGGCCAAAGCTGCATACTGAACGCCAATTGGTAAGCCATGCAGTTTGTGCAGAATAGCGGCAAGACCTTTTAAGTCGGCGCCATCTTGATGTCGGTTTGACACTTATGGATCCCTTTCATAATGATGGGAAGCGTCATGCGTTTTTCAACTCATTCATTGGCATCGCTCCCTTCGAAAAGCGAAGCACCGCCAATGTTCTTGGACAAAAATATTATACCATAATCGAGTCAGTGGCTAACTGGCTCGATTTTTGGTAAACTTTCTCAAATTGATTTGGTAAAGTTCATCTGATTGAATCGTCATACCAGCCAGGTAATTGTCTAGCATTGGTCGTGGCTGGCATTTTGTTGGAAATCGTTTCTAGGTTATAATTGTTCTAGAATCGATCTGAAAGAAGGGATGACGATGCAAGAGAAAAAAGCATTCCACGTTAATGGCTATCTGGGATTGATTGCTGCCATTGCGGTCGCGGTTTTAGGAGTTTGGCTGTGCTATCGCGGTTACGCTGATCAGCAGCATGGTGAGCTGGCAGTCGGGGTCGTTTTGATTTTGCTGGCTGCACTGTGCGCTTCAGCATTGACGATCGTACAGCCAAATGAAGCTAAGGTGCTGACTTTTTTCGGCAACTATATTGGCACGATTCGCGATGCCGGCCTGTTTATGACGGTGCCGTTAACGGACAAGCAGAGCATTTCCTTGCGAGTACGCAACTTTAACTCTCAGATTTTGAAGGTTAATGACTCAAAAGGGAATCCAGTTGAAATCGCGGCCGTAGTAGTCTTTAAAGTCGTTGATACGGCGCAGGCTCTGTTTAATGTTGATGACTATGAGGAATTCGTTGAGATTCAAAGCGAGTCTGCTGTGCGTCACGTTGCCAGCGAATATCCGTACGACACATTTGATGAGCAGGATAAGCTGACGCTGCGTGGGAATCCGACTGAAGTTTCTGACCGCTTGACACAAGAACTGCAGGAACGGCTTAACGTGGCTGGCGTGCAGATTTTGGAAACGCGGCTGACGCACTTGGCATATGCCACGGAAATTGCCAGTGCGATGCTGCAAAGACAACAATCCGCGGCGATTCTGTCAGCACGTAAGATTATCGTTGAAGGCGCCGTTTCGATCACAGAAGATGCCATGGAGCGGCTGGCTAAGGAAACGGATTTAAATCTAACTGATGAGCAGCGTTTGCAGGTCATTAACAATATAATGGTAGCAATTATTAGTGAACGTGGCACGCAGCCGGTAATCAATACTGGAAAATAACTGAATTTATCTTTGAATGCTTAATCGCACGCTCTAGCTGTCAAAAGCAGGGTGGGCGATTTTTTATCAATTGGTTCAAGCATTAGAGTATAGTAGCGTTGGGGGTGGGGTGATTGCCCGATAGATTGTTTTTTCAAAGTCCAGGGAGGTTCGTGAGGCTGGTAGAAGTGCTGTGATGGATTATGGGATCAACGGACTGTATCTATCAGTAGGCTGCAGGATGGATGCTGATTTGTGATTTCTGCGGAAAATGATGCTAACCATGGCGTTGGCTGGTTTGAAGGGTTTAAAATTAGCAAACCCATTAAAAACTAAAATGCCTTGCCGCCTGGATTGGGCGACAGGGCATTTTACGCTCCTAAGCTTGGTCGCATGAGTCTGCTTCGTGTGATGACGGAGACTTTTGTTGGTCATTCAGCCAAGCGCTTAAATATTTCTGCAAGGCCTTAACGTCAGCTTGATCAAGTGAAAAAGTTGCGTCATGCGGCTCGTTATTAAAGCCATGGTTGCTCAAAAGCAGGTTTAAGCGGTACTCGTCATTAGCAGGCTGCAGACTCAATTCGTTAGCACAGCCGTCATCACGTTCTTCACCTTGATAAAAAAGATGCAGCCATTGACCATCTGTATTGATTTGATGCAAGAAGATTATCCTTTCTAGAAATAAGTTCGCGAAGTCAGCGCTCCGGGTTTCAAACTTGACCTAGCGCAGCCGGCAATGATCATCAATGAAATTACCGCGATGCAGACTGGTCAGCATGTCACTGTCAACATAACGAGTCAGTGGACTGTTGTCATTAAGATACTGATCATTCAAAGCTGCCATCGCAAGCAGCTGACGTTCCAGTTTGGCCAGATTGATGATAAAGGGCTGCTCGTATTCGCGTTCGCTGGTTTCGCGACTGGCCAGCAGTTCTTTGAGATAGCGCTGTTCGAGACCGGTTAATGGACGCTTGGCCTTAAACTTGGCAAACTGATCAAGCTGCGACAGTGAGTAGAGTCGATTTCGCATTCCAGGGGCGGGCATGGTTGCTTGATCGGGGTTGGCCGCCACGAACATGGAATGAATGACGGGTTGCGCGTTCATTAAAATCTGGCGTGCGTTGGCATCCTCAAATAACAGGCGTGAGACCGCATGCTCGTGGTTGCTGAGCTGCTCAGCGGCATTTTTAATCTGTTCACAGTAGCCGTTGGGGTAGGCAATGATGAAATCGCCATCCTTGGTCAGCTGCAGCGCCAGGCCTTGATAGTTTTTAACCTCTGGAATCAAGACCCCGTTGCGAGTGATCAATATAATGTCGATCTGGTTAACGGCAGCGGTATTTTGCTTTTTGTAATAGTCAAAAGGCAGGTTGAGCGAGTCCAACAGTTCTTCATGAGGATAAAGCTCCTGCAGCAGTTGATAGACGCGGCGCTCCCCGATATCTCCCTGCAAAAGCTGCGTGGCGCGCTCATGCAGCTGAATGATTCCTTTAAGGTCTTTAGAGAGCATGGCCAGTTCATGTGGGGAGCGATCCGTACCATGGCTGTACCAAGAATAGGTTTTGACCATCTCATAAGCTAAAAAGCGCAGGCCAGGGAAGGGATCTTGGAAAAAGGCGTTCTTCTGGGCGTCAGAAAAGTTTTGCCGGGCCTGGGTCGCAATCTCATCATGATCCGCGACCATACTGAGATGCCGATCCCACTGCTGCAGCTGCTCTAAGTAGGCGGCATTGCTGATCGGCCTGGTCGTAAGCAGATTTGACCAGTTCAACGGTTGCGCAGCCGTTGACCAATTAACTGGACGCTTGAAGCTAAACCATGATTTAAAAGGCGATCGTTTTGATTTAGCTCGCGGCCTGAATGAGAAATCAGCATCAGGGGAGGCCTTTGAATCATCTTTAGGCGGCACGCTGGTTTGATCTTGAAGCTTTGACGCTGGATTGGCCAGCATTTCAGTGTTGCCAAGATTCGGTTGGCTTTTGCGATCGTATTGAGCGGCATCGCGTTTTGATTTTGAGTTGCCAAGCTCGAGTTGAGCGGCATCCTGCTTTGATTCTGGGGTGCCAAGATCGTGCTGAAGATCATTTTGTGCTGGATTCAAACTGATAGCTTCAGTCTGCGATGAAATGTCTTGCTGTTCAGTAGTGCTGTCGCCGTTTGTGGCCACGAAACCTTGTTCAGTAAAGTGGGCAGAGTCATTTTCATGTGAAACAGCATCGCGAGAATTTGGCTCAGATACCAGTACTGGCCGAGATTGATCTTTCTTTACTGTTTTATGATCATCTGGCAGTGATTCAGCAGATTCATGATCATCTGGCAACGGTTGAGCAGCCACTGCCGGTTTATGCTCGTCTGGTATCGATTGACCATGCTCATTTGGCGCTGATTGAGCGATTATTGTTGGTTGATGAACATTTGACGTCGATGGAGGAATTGTTTCTGGTTCATGCTCAGATGTGGCATCCGGCTGGTGAGTAGCTTTTTGACGAGGCGGATGTTTTCGGCTGATCCCAAGCCAGTCCTTAAAGATCAAAAGCAGAATGCCGCCAATCAGAATGCTGATTAGATAGCGCAGCAAGGGCCTGCCTCCTTTCGATTTTGAATACTGCCTTTATTTTATCATAACTAATAAAAGCATCCCCCTGATTGATCAAGTGGATGCTAAACAAAACTACTTATTCGTATCGGCAGTCTCCGGATGGCGCTTTTGCCACCACCAATAGCCGAGATAACAAATTAAAACAAACGGCAGCGTCCAATACAACGCAATTCGCTGCTGAGGATCAAACCAGATCAAAAGACACGATAAACCGCTTGAGATTAAAGCAAATAAGGGAACAAACGGATAGCCGGGCGTGCGGTACAAAAGCTCATCGATTTGATGTCCCTGTGCTAGGAATGCCTTTCTGAAATTTAGCTGCGCCAGGGCGATTGCCATCCAGACAAAAACAACGGCCAATCCAGAAATTGAAACAAGCACCAAGTAGACGGTATCAGCGGCGATCACGCTGGAAAGCAGAGCCAAGATACCGCCCAGCATGCTGAATGCCAAGGCTACCGTGGGGATGCTGCGCCGGTTGGTTTTAGTAAAGAATTTCGGCAGCATTCCTTCATTACTAAGCGACCACAGCATTCGAGTCGAGGCATAAAGACCGGAATTAGCCGCAGAAATAATAGCCGATAAGACAACAAAATTCATAATGTCACCGGCAAATGGAATGCCCATCATCTTAAAGACATAGACGAATGGACTTTGAGTAACGCCAGCTTTTTGGTATGGAATCAAGGCGGCCATTACGATCATGGAACCAATGAAAAAGATTATAAGACGCCAAAGGGTAGTGTGGATGGCCTTGGGCAGTGTTTTTTCAGGCTGTCTGGCATTGGAGACGCAACCAAAATTGAGTGAGGTTAAAGCGGTTTTGGATCTGCTAAAAAATGAGTATCCTGACCAAAAAGTATATGTTTCCTTTACTTTGCAAAATGCCGAGACCATCAGTGAGGGGACTAAACTGGCCGATGCTGCCAAAGCCGTTGCGCAGTATGATCAGGTAATTGGCGTTGGGGTCAACTGTATTCCGCCGCGCCTGGTAACGCCAGCGATTAAGAAACTAAAAGAAGCTACGGCACTGCCAATAATCGTCTATCCAAATTCGGGAGCAAGCTATGATGCAACGACTAAAACCTGGTCAGCAGCACCTGCCGAAGATGATTTTGGCAAACTGACGAAAGAGTGGCTGCTCGCCGGGGCCAGCGCGATTGGTGGCTGCTGTACGACTACGCCCGCTGATATTGCGAAGATTGCGGCAGTTTTAAATGATCAATAATATTAATAAAAACAGCGTCATCGCGAGGGGAAAAAGCCCAGGCATGACGCTGTTTTATGCTAGCCAAAAATCTCTTGCGCTTAGTTGTGGATAAATCGGCTTATTTAAGGTTAGAATAAATGTTCTTTAATTGATTGCTGACTAATTGAACTAAGCAGCCGTTTTATTTATTTTCGTGGTGATCTTCCCAGACCTTGCGCAGCATAGGGTACCGCAGATCACCAGTTTGAGCTACCTGATAGTCGGCCGCACTCAAAAGTTTTGCATCGCCAATACCAATTGAGATCAGGTGAGCCTGATTGATAGCAGCGATATCGGCTGGAGTGGTAGCCAGAGCAATGCATTCGTTTGGCGCTGCCGATAGCTGTTGGGCAAAGGCGGAGTAAGGATCACCCTCATTAGGGATGATGGCGGTGAAGTAGTCGGCAATCTGCAGCTGTTTTAAAATGAGTTCGGCATGACCACCATTATCGACGACGCCCATGTTGACGTAGTGATCGTCCAGGTTGATCAAAAGACGTTCGATCCCAGGCATTACTGAAGATTCATCCAGCGAGTCCAGCGCTTTTTGATACATTTGTTCTTGTTCAGCCAGCAAGGCGGCCTGTTCAGCTTCATCGGCCGTTTGGTGCAGCTGGTTCAAAACAATTGGCAAAGCTGCGGCGGCACTGAGGTTTTTGAGCTGCGGGGCCAGTTTGCCAGGTAATCCCAGCCCATATTCATACATTGCCAGTTCGCGCCAAGCGTCAAACTGCTGCTGATTTGTGTCGACGATTAGATTGTTGACGTTAAAAATTGCACCCTTCATAAAAATATTCCTTTCAATAAATACGATAATTTTATTTTAACCCAAAGCTTGGAAAATGAAAACGCCGCCATAACATAAGGGGATTCATTTCCTTAATTTAGCCAGTTGATCAAAAAACATTTTAAAGCCTAAAAATAAAAATGACGCCAACTCCAAACAGTTATCGTCTGGATGCAGCGTCATGCTTATAATTAATGGGTTATTGCTATTTACTGGAGAGGGCTGGGTGAACGGCTTTTTCAACTGGCGAGGCAATCAAAAGCGCGATTACCGAGCCGACAATTCCTTGAATCAGGTTTGGGAAGATACCGGCTGCTCCAGTTGCCCAGGTATAAAGAATTGCATCTGAGAAGAAGTAGCCGATTACCATCACGATCGTCCCTGCGGCCACACCAGCAACGCGGCCCCATTTGCCACGAACGTATTTAAAGACCAATCCGGCAACGATACCTTCCAAACCGTGCGAGATGAACGAAAATGGTGCATATTGGGCAAAGCCAGAAATCAAGTCCAGAAACATGGCGCCAAAGCCCCCGATAAAGCCGCCCGCCCATGGTCCCAGCAGCATGGCACCGATAAAAATGCCAACATCGCAGAGATTGATGTTGCCATGTGTCCAAGGTAGCGGAATTAGGAAGAAACGACCAAAGATCAAAGTCAGCGCCGTCAAAAGCGCCGTGAATACCAAATGTCTAACCGTTGCAGATTTTTTCATTAAAATCACTCCTCTTATGCTTGCTTACATAGTGAATCAAATGATCGAGACGCAGACCAAATCGCCGCTCGTTGTCAGGGAGGGGAGCGGTCTGCTGGATTGCGAGCTCCATGGCATCCGTCGCGTTCTCAACTGCTGTCTCCAGCGACCAACCTTGCAGTAGCCGACCGTAAAGCAGTGCTGAGAAGATATCACCGGTACCATAGAAATGACCGGACTGAACGTCATTGCCGCAAAAATTCAGTGGTTGATTATGATAACAATCGCTGTTGCTTTGCAGACTCTGGTGTGAATCGGAACCATTCAGAAGATTCTCAGGCCGGTTTTGCTGTTGGCGCCAATCAAATTTGGTTTGTTGATCTTGACGCCAGCAGCAGCCAATCTGTCCATTCAAATGAACACCGGTGACAATGATCGTGGCGTTGATTCCCGCTGCCTTTAGCTGATCTATCCCTTGAATTAATGTCTCAGCAGTTGGTAGCGAATATGGCAGACCAGCCAGGAAACAAAGCTCAGTCCAGTTAGGCGTAATCAGATCAGCGTGACGGCATAGTTTTTTGACCGCCTCGACATAATCGTGATCAAATCCAGGATATAGTCGGCCTTGATCACCCATCACCGGATCGACAATTTTTAAGCAGTCAGTCAGGTTTTGCTGTTCAAGCCAGCTGCCTAGCTGTTCGGCGAGGGTGCATTGACCAAGGTAGCCAATTAAAACGCCGCTAGGTTCAATGTCTTGTGCCTGCCAATGTCTAAGCGAAGCCTGAATCCATTGCTCGGTGTCTAAAACGGCAGGCTGGCCGAATCCCTCCGTTTGACTGGATAAAATGGTTGCGGGCAGGGATGCGGTCGTAATTCCCATTGCCTGCAAGACACTTAGGGCACCAATCAATGAGATTTGACCTAATGCCGAAAAATCCTCAATCAACAGGGCGGGCTTGATCATATCAACAATCCTCTCTAATCATTTTTTAATTTGATGATCTTACTATACGGCGGCTGCCACTTACTGACAAGACGTAGCCAGATATTAGTCTAAATTGTATTGATACAATTATTGAGCTAACGATGATTATAAAATCTGCTTGACGATTTAAATAAAACGCGGTAGTATTTACAACTGTTGGTAATATTAATTACTGATTTAATTTCGGGAAATAGCTCAGCTTGGTAGAGCACCTGGTTTGGGACCAGGGGGTCGCAGGTTCGAATCCTGTTTTCCCGACTTGATAAAAATTCCTTGCTCAGATTTGAGTAGGGATTTTTTTTGAGCTTTATTGATTATAAAAAATGATGCTGTGATGTACGATTGAAATTTATGGATTTTAGAAGCGGTACCTCGATGTGGATCTGGTTATCGCATTAAATTTTATAAGCTGCCGAAACATTTGCCTTAGCCGCTATTGAGTCAGAACACTGGTCATAGCATTAAACTTTATTGGCTGACGAAACAGTCTTCTGATGTGCGTCTGGTCAGAGCTCGCTGTGTTGCATGGCAAAAGATTGGTACGCTTTTTTCTACTCCAAGTTAAGTGTTATCAATGATTTTAAATAATATACGTACCTAGTTGGAAAATAGCTGCCATAGAATTGGATCAAATGTTTGATTTCGATGGTGAATCTTGGTATCAATCAGTCAGAAAAGCTGATCCAAGCCGATCGATCATGATCAATGCAATGAATGACTGGACTCATCGATTGTCAGAAATACCTCAGCAGCGAGTAATACGCAATAATAAATGATAAAAAGGATCCGTAGCCGATGATGGTGCAGATTTAGTCGGTAAACGGCCCAGACAAACGCAATAATGTCTAATTATTCATGAAAAACTGAATAATAACATATGATAAAAATATCATTACCTACTTTTTTCAAAAAAGCATTGTATAGTAGGTAAAAAATAATGTATATCGAGTTAAGCGTCCCTAACATTACCTACTATTGGCCGAAAATCCCCAAATTGTAGGTAATTCACAAAGTCGGTCTGGCCCAATCACTCCTTAAATATGCAACTTTACCTACTATTTAGAAAAAAGCTGCTGCAAGTAGGTAAAGTTAGGCTGATTGAATATACAGGTACCTACTTCTGGCGCAAAAACAGCGAATGGTAGGTAATTTCAAAGCCACTGGTTGTTAGTGCCGGTTTTGCTTCACAAGGTAAGCTGTTAATGGGCATCATGGTCCGGAAAAATCGAAAATAACGCAGGCAGCTTGAAGCAATCGTAAAATTCTAAGCTCTGCCAGCTTCCATCGCACTAACAACATTCTTTGGCGGCATTAAATTTCTAGCAGAGCATTTAACTATGCCTAGCCGAAAATCCCGTGACTTTAGTCATGGGATGGATAGGCTCACTCAACGTCCATTTAGACGCTTTTTCTTTTGGAGTGCATTGTATTTTTGATTGTTGATATAGTTTTCCACTACATCTTTACTCATATTGCCAAGCGTACTCATATAGTAGCTGGGAGACCATAATGACCACCCCAATATTGTGATTGTCGAATTTCTGGATGTCGTTTGAGAAAGATGAATGCACTACGCCTCTTTAGTGCTTTGATAGCGCTGGTTGGCGCCTTGCTAGGTGGAAAACTGATCAGTACATGAACATAATCTGGCATTACTTCCATCTTTTCGATTACAATTTCGTTATCTTTTGCAACCATTCGCAATATGTCTTTCATTTCGTCTACCAGTTTCTTAGTTGAAAAAGTCTGGTGACGATACTTAGTTACCCAGATTAAGTGATAATGAAAATTATAGATATATCGACGAGTATAAACTGCGTCTTGAATCTTTTCTTTAGTCATTAAGAACATCTCAATCGTTATAGTCATTAGCTGATGATATAATCCAATTAAAGGAGGTGAAAAAATGAAGTCAATGGCACAGTTAGAATATCATTATGGATTGAAGATTCGCATCTATCCGAGTGATTACCAGAAACAAATAATCAAGGTTAACAGTGATGCCAGTCGTTTCGTCTATAATGAGATGGTTGCGATCGGTAAAGAACTCTGGCAATTAAACCGAATCAAACTGTCGATTGACACGGTTCAAGATCGGATCCAACAGCTAAAGCTTCGTCAAAACGCTAAGCAGATGTCAAATCATTTCCAGTTTTTAGAAGATAAGCGTATTGACAGTCTTGCTAAGGCTAATGCCATTCAAAACTATCACAAGGCTTGGAACGCTTTTCGCAAGGTTCATGAAGCCGGTGTGCCAAAATTTCATCGTAAAAGCTATGCTTGGCGATACCAGACCAACTGTCAATATCCAAAGCAAAAGACGGCCCGGCTAGACAACGGTACCGTCTGCTTTGAAGACCGCAAACATATTGTGGTGCCTAAACTAGGACGTTTGCGGATCAAAGGCGCTCAGCAGCGACTATTGGATCGTCAAGGCGAAACACGCATTGGTACGGTAACCATTTCCAAAGATGCTGCCGATCGATTCTTTTTGTCGCTGCAATTAGGTTCCGATACACCGTTTGTTCCTAAGCTTAGCCGCACCAATCGGCAAATTGGTATTGACCTAAACACAGAAAACTTTCTGACTGCCAGTGATGGTCGAACCATCGCTAACCCACGCTACTATCGAACAATCAAGGGAAAATTAGCTAAAGCACAGCGCACTCTTTCACGCCGCCAGCGCCGGGCTAAAAAAGAGCAGCGTTCTTTGCGGGAAAGCAAAAACTACCAGAAGCAGCGCTTGTTAGTCGCTAAAATCTCGTTGTAGCCGAAGAATTGAGGAGTAAGAATCTGCTAAAAAATCATGCCTTGGCAATGAGCATCAGTGATGTTGGCTGGCGGTCTTTCTTGGGTATGTTGTCATACAAAGCCGACCTATATGACCGTCAATTTATCACGGTCAGCCCTAAAAACACGACCCAAACCTGTCATGACTGTGGCTTTGTAATGGGAAGTAACGGGACCGAAAAGCTGACACTGGCAGATCGTGAATGGATATGTCCACAGTGCCATGTTCATCATATCCGTGATTACAATGCAGCGCTAAATATTCTAGAAAAAGGACTCCAGAAACAACAAAAAGCCTAGTCAAAAAGCTAGGCTCATTCCTATGGCAACCTGGGAATGTAAAAGGCATTGGTAATTAGATGATCACTGCTCAAGCAACTGCGGCTGTTCGAGTAAATCGTCCGTATCTATGCAAATTGTGGTTCGGATACTCAATACTGGGGTGTTTGCCCACAAGCCATCGACTTTAGCCGATGGTGGTTGACCTATACTGGCGATCATCAATGGGGTCGGATCCAGCAGCATCTCTGCGCACAGCTACAGTTGAAAATGAGCCTGGATGCAACCGTGTTTCGTTAATGAGAACTGTCTGGAACAGATTTTGCAAAATATGAAAATGTTTGCAATAATAAAAAACATGCATGAACCACCAAATGCGTTTAATTATTGATTAAATTAAATAAAAAATAATTTATTAATCGTGTCAGATGGAGGGGTGAGTCTGGCAGTGATTGTTAAAGTGGGGATAACAATGCTTACGTATGAGTTGACGGTTTACCATTGTTCAAAGGGCTACTGTGCAGTTTTGCCGCCAGAGCTTAAAATGCTGGAAAGCCACTATCAGCAACAGGTGTGTTTTTCTGATGGTCTGCCAGGCGAGCTGTTAAGCGGAACGGAGCGCGATAACGTTATTTTTCGTGGGCGCGTGGTCTTGGAACAAGTATTGAACTGCGCACGCTTTGACGACTTTGAGCTGCCGGAGCCGATTAAATGGTCGGAATGCCGTAATGCACAGTCGCAGGTCGAATTCATACCGGTCGCTTATCTGCAGAAAGGGGCGATTCAGATTTATGAAGGCCGTCACGTTCGGTTTTATCATAACAGCTTAAAATCACCACTGGACAATTGGCAAGGGCAGGGCATTAAGCTGGTTGATAGGCCATGTCACGTTGCTGTTGTTGGAAATGCGTTTTTCGGGCTCTGCCATGACTGGACAACCTAATCCGTTTAGCGGCGGCTGATTTATGTGTCAAGACGGTTCTGCTACGACAAAACGACTGAGAATTTTAGTATAGACGATTGATACTGAAGTAAATAATGGATCAGATTCAACGATCGGTTTTGCAATTGAATCAATGTTGACCAGCAAATATTCCATCAATTAAGTCGCTTACGGGCGGCTTTTTATAGTTGGCATTGGCTGCTGGCTTCAGTTAGACTAAAAGAGTAATTAAATAGAACAAAGGAATGAAAATTAATGCAAGCCAATGATGTTCAATGGAATGCCCAATATGACGTGGTTGTCGTGGGCTTTGGCGGTGCTGGTGCTACGGCAGCTCGGTTTGCGGCTGACGCGGGAGCATACGTCTTATTGGTTGATACGGCACCCCTGGGAAGAGAAGGCGGCAATACACGCTATGCCTCACAGCACGTTGCAATGGGCAAAGGAATCGGCCAGCTGACCAAGTACTATCAGCAGCTCAATGACGATTATATGGTACCGGCTAAGCTGATGCAGACATATCTGCGCGGACTGGTAAATATGCCGGACTATTTTGAAAAGTACCTGGGCGTTAAGGCAGTTAGCTGGAAAGACGACATCCGCCTAGGCGATCCAGTCGTTCCCAAGCACTCGCTGGCTGAGTATCCAGAACTGGCCGACAGCGAGTCAGTCGACATTGCCCTGGTTCACCGACGTGATAAGGATGCGGCGCTATGGAAGATACTGCGGCAAAACGTGGTTGAGCGTGCGGACCGGATCGATGTCTGGCTCAACACGCGGGCGCGGCATTTGTACCAGGATGAACGAACCGGCGTGGTAAAGGGCGTTCAGCTGCGTCGGCGCGGTAAGGATTATCGGATTGCCGTTAAGAATGGTCTGGTTTTGGCAACGGGCGGTTTTGAAAACAATCGGGAAATGATTCAAAACTATCTGCAAAAACCGGCGCTAATGCCAATGGGAACACTGTTTAACCGTGGCGATGGCATTAAAATGGCCCAAGAAGTTCAGGCTAAGCTTTGGCACATGGGAAACTACGAAAGCTATGACACGCTGGCCGGACTGACATTTGCTGAAGAGGGGACGCAGCATCGGGGCCGGGTAATTCAAAGCTGGTCGCAGTTGAATCATGGCAGTATTTTTGTGATTGGCGATGATGGGACGCGCTTTTTTGCGGAAAATCAGCCCGCGCGTCATGGCCATCTATATTCACATGGCCATTGGGTTCTGCCGCACTATCAAAAACATCCTTATCTGGTATTTGACCAGGCGCAGTACCAGGTTTTTGCTCAGCAGGAAAAAGATGACCGGCGCCTGCCCTACCCAAAGTTTATGCAAAAGCTGCTCAGCGCGGATTCATTGCCAGAACTGGCTAAACAGCTGCACGTGCCGGCAATCAGCCTGACGCAGACGGTTACTGACTTCAATCATTTTAAAGAGATTGGCCGTGACTATCAGACCGGTCGTGATACGGATACCATGCGTAAGTTCGGGGCGGGGCCGTACTATGCAATTAAATTGGCCAGCAACGTGTTGAATACGCAGGGCGGACCGCAGCATGATGAAAAAGCGCGCGTCTTAAACGTTAATGACCAGCCGATCCCGCATTTATACAGCGCCGGTGAATTGGGTGGAATTGCCGCTAATTATTATCAGAGTGGCGGCAACCTGGCTGAATGTCTGATTTTTGGCAAGATTGCGGGGGAAAATGCAGCCAAGCCAAAAAAGGATGCCGTCAACGTTGCGCGGCTGCATGATGCGGTTACGGTGCATATTAATGATCTGCTGGATCTGTCGGCTCAGCATTATATGGTAGGGCCGGATCAGTATCTGGGCGTTTCGGATGATGGCATGGGTGGCCGAATCGTTGTCCGTGTAACCTATCAAAATCAAAAGCTGCGTCAAGTTGAGATTTTGGAGAATCATGAAAACGAAGAAATTGGTCAGGCAGCTTTTGATCAGCTTGCCAAAAACATGATCAGTGCCAATACGCCAGCCGTTGACGCCATCTCGGGAGCAACGACGACCAGCCGCGCGCTGAGTGAAGCAGTTGCTGATGCACTGAGTAAAGTCAAATCAAAGTAATAAAAAACCGTCACCGAATTTTGCATTCGATGACGGTTTTTTAGTTGTCTGCAGGCTCATGGATGTAATGTGGATTAAATTTTTAATGATTAGAGTGAACAAGAGTCAGTCATAAGAGATGAGCCTGCCAAACAAGGATGATCAGACGTGAAGCCTTAAAGTGGATTTAAAGGGATTGAGAGTCCGGCACTGGGGATTGGCATACCAGTACCGGCAGCTTCACGATTTTGAGGAAAGACGAAGGATCGCCTTGAGGTTAAATGAACATCTGACCGCTGGAGTTGGCGTACTACAACGGTCGAAGGAAGGGTCGGTCAAACGTTGGCGGCAGATCGATGGATTGACGGTGACAGTCATCAGCAAACTTGGCGTAGTTAGAGGATGGCTATCGTCGACTGCCTGCACGAACGGTTTCACGATAAAACAAGTTATGAAAGAAAAGCAGGATTGAAAACACTTTCCTTACGACCCATAAATATAATAGTATAACGGTTTACTAAGTGCAAGCCTTTTTCGGAAATTTCCTGAATAAAAAATAAAAAAGAGCCTAAAAAGTCTGTTTTAATAGCGTTTTACCCAGCTTGGAAATTTATTGAAAAGAACGCTCAGTAAGGTTGAATCGGCGTAAAATAAAGACAGCTAAACTAGAAAGGACGTGTTGTCAATGAAATGTCCACACTGCAAAACTCCGCTTAAGGCTCACGAAAAAATCTGTGCAAAATGCGGCCACACGATCAAGACGGCGCGCCAAAAACGGCGGCGTGATCTGATTTTGGCTGGTTTATTGTTGATACGCCTGCTGCTGACGATTGGGCTGACTCTTAAGATGCTCAAGCAGCACGAGAAAATTTGATCTTAAAAAACAGTGCTGTCTCAAGCTTTAGTGGGGCTTGAAACAGCACTGCCTGTTTTCGGATGTTAATGTCGGTGCAACTTAAAATGGCCGGGTTCCTCATGACCATCCAGATAATGATTGACGTACCAGATAAGCAGATAGTGCAGCTTAACCATGATCTGATAGGCAAAAGCCGCGTCGATTCGTTTGGGATGGCGGCCGGCCGCGCGCAATTGAGTCAGCAGCATGATCAGCTCATCATTGAGCAGTTGCGTCGTCTGCAGCATGATCAAGCCATCCTCGCTGTTGAAGGGGTGATTCAGATTGGGCAATTCTTGTTTTACCAGCTTGCGAATCAAACGACCGCTGATCTCGCTGATCAACAGGGCTTCGGTAGCAAACTGCCCATTACGATAGGCTTTTTCAGCCATATGAGAAAGATGATGCAGTTTATGCATGCCATGATAAGATTTTAAAAAGGCAAAATTGCTGGCCAAGATGACATCCTCATTTCATTTGAAGTACTACGACTATTTTACCATTAATCAATCGGCATGATGACGGCGGTATAATCAGATCATGCTGATATTGAAACTTGACAAACCAAATTAAGGTTACGGGAGGCAATTATGAAAAAATCTTTAGAGATGCTCGGTATTATTGGCTTGAGCAGTCTGATACTAGCGGGGTGCGGTCATCAGAGCCAGGAAAACCATTCGTCAGCAAAGCAGGAAACATCTTCAAAAGCAACACACCATAAGAAAAAGACGGCCAAAAAAGCGACCCGGCAAACGGCCAGTTCCAAAAATTCTGCTTCCAGTACGAGCGTTTCGAGCAGTCAAACGGCGCAGAGCTCATCATCAGAGACATCGAGCAGTGCCAGTCAAGCAGCTGACCAAGTGACAGGTACAAATCAAAACGCCAGTCAGATCGCGGGGAGCCCGGCTGGTCAATCCGCTGCCATCAATTCGGTTCAAGAAGCGATTGCCGCGGTTGACGCCAAATATGGCAATGGCGATATTCAATGGTCCTACATGTCGGAAGGAAACGGCACGATGGCTACCGATACGAATGGTCAGCCGGTTTATTGGATTCGGGGCCAGGATTCGGCATATCGCAACGCGCATAATACGGCTGGCAGCTATGATGGTCATGACTATTACGTCTACCCAGATGGCCGCATCGTACCGCGTGAGTAAAAAAACTGTTTTAATCGCAAGTACGGTGTGGGGATGAGCCAACCAAATTGATGGCTAAAAAATGAAATGCTCGCCAAACCGAAGCAACAGACTGGACGTTAAGCGGGTTCGTTGTCCGGTTGATTTTCAACTAGGAAGCGCGGTTTTAAAATAGTTAATCCTTTTACCTAAACGACTATTGACCCTTTTGCCATGATACGACTAAAATTAAGTTATTCACTTCAAAATCAAATCAATATTTTTGGCATATGGCAAACTTTTGAAATTCAAGCATATGCTTAGTTGCAGTCTGTTTTTTATCAATGGGTCATCTATTGATTTAAACCAACTATATAATAATGAAAGGAGAGTCATGCCTGTTTTGCCAGTTCAACAATCTTGAACTACTTGAATCGGCATGATGCTTTGTCAGTTCATGGCAACAATTAAAGATATCGCGGCACGCGCGGGAGTCTCGGTTTCTACGGCTTCAAGAGCTTTAAATGATAACCCGCGAATCAGCGAGGCAACGCGCGAAAAAATCAAGAAGATTGCCGTTGAGATCGGCTATCATCCAAACTATGCCGCCCGCAATCTAACCCGGGGCGAGGCCAATATGGTTGGACTGGTTTTTCCAGTAACCACCGATGAAGCGCCAGCCAACCCATTTCATATCGACTTGATGCGGGGAATTGCTTCAGCGTTGGAATCACGCGACTACTCAATGGTCGTTGCATTGGCGCCCACGCAGGAAAAACTGCTGCGCGCGGTTAAATCCATGGCGCTGCAGTCAAAAATTCATAACTTTCTATTGTTCTACACGCTGGAACATGATCCAGTAGCGGCCTATCTGCGCGAGCATGGCTATAATTTTGTGGTAATCGGTCATCCCGAGCGGCATCAAAACGATCGCTATGTTGACAACGATAACGTCGCGGCAGGCTATGCGGCTACCAAACAGCTGCTGATCAATCATGACGTCACTAATCTGGCCTATGTCAGCTCGCCATATCATTGGCAGTATGAGGAGGATCGGCGCCTGGGCTACGAAAACTGTCTGGCGGAGTGGCATCTGCCGGAGCTGGACTGGTATTATGACACGCAATCGGCCAGTGAATTCTTTAGTCAGCATCCCAAGGTCGATGGACTGGTTTGTGCCGATGACCTGCTGTTTTTGAAACTGAATCATGAGCTGCAGGAAATGCATCTGCTGGATCGGCTTTCCGTGATCTGCTTTAACAACAGCAAATTACTGGGGATGCTGCTGCCAACCGTCGAAAAAGTTGATCTGCAGCCGCATGAGCTGGGCAAAAAGGCGGTTGAGTTGCTGTTCAATCCTAATCTGCAGCATGCCTTTGTTGCCTTTAAGGTTGACTAGCTGCCAGTTAGACTGCCGAAATACTAAAAAACATGATTGATTTCAAAGCGTAGGAATTAATCGTCAAAAAAAATAAAAAATTTTTAAGTCGGTGCATTCCTTGATGGGCCGGCTTTTCTTTAAGATTTTTGCGCAATCGGTTGCATTAAATTGTGTGCAAACGGTTGCGGAAAACGAATTCATTTGATATATTATTAATTGTTAAAAAAGTCATGAAGCGCTTACACGACTTGGCAATTATTTATTGAGTGGATTTTTTAGGATAGGAGTTTTAAGTCATGAGTGAAGTAGGACGAAAGAAACAGACCTCTGGCTTGCCATATTTGTCCAAGAAAACGATTTGGATGATTAACTTCGGTTTTCTTGGCGTACAGACGGCCTTTACTTTACAAAGTTCTCAAATGAGTCGGATCTTCCAAACGATTGGTGCCGACCCTAACAGTCTTGGGTGGTTCTTCATTTTGCCACCATTGATGGGTATGGTCGTGCAGCCGATCGTTGGTTACTACTCTGACCGGACTTGGGCACCAAAACTTGGCGGTCGCCGGCTGCCATATCTGATGCTTGGTACGATCGTTGCCGTGATCGTTATGCTGCTCTTGCCAAACTCAGGTAGTCTTGGCTTTGGGTATGGATCATTTGCAGCATTGATGTTCGGTGCAATTACCGTTGCCTTCTTGGACCTGTCTTCTAACGTTGCCATGCAGCCATTCAAGATGATGGTTGGTGACATGGTCAACGATGATCAAAAGAGTTATGCTTATGGTATTCAGAGTCTGCTGAACAACATCGGTTCCGTTCTGGCAGCCGTCTTCCCATTTCTGCTGACTTGGTTTGGTCTGCAGAACACGGCTCCTAAGGGTGTCGTTCCTCCTTCGGTTCGCTGGGCCTTCTACATTGGTGCTATTCTGCTGATTTGTACCAGTGCTTTGACGATGACCCACGTTAAGGAATATGACCCTGAAACCTACGCTAAGTACCATGGCATCAAGGAATCCGACAACAAGGAAGGCGGTAACTGGGTTGAACTGCTCAAGCACGCTCCCAAGGCCTTCTGGACGGTTTCTTTGGTACAATTCTTCTGCTGGTTTGCTTTCCAATACCTGTGGACTTACTCCGCTGGTGCAATTGCTCAAAACGTATGGCACACGACCAACGCAAGTTCTGCCGCTTACCAGGCTGCTGGTAACTGGTACGGTGTGATGGCTGCCGTTCAGTCAATCGCCGCTGTTGTATGGTCCTACGTATTGGCTAAGCTGCCTAACAAGTACCACAAGGCTGGCTACATGGGCTCGCTGCTGCTGGGTGCGGTTGGTTTCGCAACGGTCTGCTTCTTCTCCAACCAATACGCTTTGATTCTGTCTTACGCACTGGTTGGCATTGGCTGGGCAGGTATCAACACTTACCCACTGACGATTGTTACCAACGCATTGTCTGGTAAGCACATGGGTACCTACCTTGGTCTGTTCAACTGCTCGATCTGTCTGCCACAGATTGTTGCCTCACTTTGCAGCTTCTTCCTTTACCCAATGCTGGGCAACTCCCAACCACACATGCTGTTGCTGGGTGGGATCGTAATGGCAATCGGTGCATTCTCCGTTAACGCCATCAAGGAAACGTTCGCTGCTTAGTTTTGACTGATTTTGCAACTTAGAAATTAATTGAGATTGAGAAAGGATAATATCTTATGAAACGAACTTTTGACGTCGCTCCTTGGAATATCGTAACTACCAAGTGGGCTCCTGAAGACAAACGCCTGCAAGAATCAATGACCAGTCTGGCCAACGAAAACCTCGGGATGCGTGGTTTCTTTGAAGAAGGCTACTCTGGCGACAAGATGGAAGGTGTCTACTACGGTGGCGTTTGGTTCCCAGACAAGACACGGGTCGGCTGGTGGAAGATCGGCTATCCAAAGTACTTTGGCAAGATGATCAACGGTACCAACTTCCTGCAGCTGACGATCAAGGTTAATGGCGAACAGCTGGATCTGGCTAAGCAGGAACCAACTGACTTCAAACTGGACCTTGACTTGAAGAAGGGGATCTTTACTCGTGAATTTACGGCCGAAGTTGGCGGTGCCAAGCTGCACTTTACGTTTGAACGTTTTGTCAGCGTAGCCCAAAAGGAACTGGTTGGTCAGCGTCTGCACGTCAAGAACCTGGGCGATGCTGAAGCCAAGCTGGAAGTTGCCAGTGTTATCAATGGTGACGTCTACAACGAAGACTCCAACTATGATGAACAGTTCTGGGATGTACTGGAACAAAAGGCAGCCGGCGAACATGCACTGCTGGTTTCCAAGACGAAGCCAAACCCATTCGGCACGCCTCAATTTACGGTTGGGATAAAGACGACTACCAAGACGACGCTGGAACACGTTGGCGACGGCACGACTGCCAAGACGGCTGAAAACGACTTTGCCGGCACGCTGGCTGCTGATGCAGAAGTTGAACTGGAAAAGCGTTCCGTGGTAGCAACCTCACGTGATTTTGACACGCAAGAAGCACTGGTTGCACGTCTGGACGAATTGGCTGGTCAACTGGATGGTCAAAGCTTTGATGATCTGCTGGCTCCCCACGTTGCTGGCTGGGCAGAACGCTGGAACAAGGCCGATGTTGAAATCAATGGCGATGACGAAGCTCAACAAGGGATTCGCTTCAACCTGTTCCAACTCTTCTCAACTTACTACGGCAATGATTCACGCCTGAACATCAGTCCTAAAGGGTTTACTGGTGAAAAATACGGTGGTGCTACCTACTGGGATACTGAAGCATACTGTCTGCCAGTCTACCTGGGTGTTGCCGATCCTGAAATTTCCCGCAACCTGCTGATGTACCGTTACGACCAATTGGATGGCGCTTATGTCAACGCTCAAGAACAAGGCTTGAAGGGTGCTCTGTTCCCAATGGTTACGTTCAACGGGATTGAATGCCACAACGAATGGGAAATCACGTTTGAAGAAATCCACCGTAATGGTGACATTGCCTACGCAATCTACAACTACACCAACTACACGGGCGACAAGAGCTACGTGCTGCATGAAGGTGCCAAGGTTCTGACTGAAATTTCTCGTTTCTGGGCCGACCGGGTTCACTACTCACAACGTCAAAACAAGTACATGCTGCATGCCGTAACCGGTCCTGACGAATACGACAACAACGTCAACAACGACTGGTACACGAACCTGCTTTGCCAATGGACGCTGAAGTACACGCTGCAAGTGCTGAAGGAAGTTGACGCTGACGTAGCTGCCAAGCTCAACGTTACTGAAGATGAAAAGCGCAAGTGGCAGGCAATCGTTGACAACATGTACCTGCCATACGACAAGGAACGTGACATCTTCCCTGAAAACGATGGCTTCTTGGACAAGGATCTGAAGCCGGTTGCCGACATTCCAAGCGACCAGCTGCCAATCAACCAACACTGGTCATGGGACAAGATCCTGCGTTCGCCATACGTTAAGCAAGGTGACGTTATCCAAGGTATCTGGGACTTCATCGACGACTTTACGCCAGAAGAAAAGAAGCACAACTTTGACTTCTACGAACAATACACGGTTCACGAATCAAGCCTGTCGCCATCGATCTACTCCATCATCGCTGCTGACCTGGGTTACGAAGACAAGGCCGTTGAACTGTATGACCGTTCTGCTCGTCTTGACCTGGACAACTACAACAACGACACTTCCGATGGTCTGCACATTACTTCGATGACTGGTAGCTGGCTGGATATCGTGCAAGGCTTTGCTGGCATGCGGATTCGTGAAGGCAAGCTGCACTACGCACCATTCCTGCCTAAGAAGTGGGATTCATACCAATTCACGCAGGTCTTCCGTGGCCGCGTCATCAAGGTGCTGGTTGACAAGGAAGGCACGCACGTATCACTGGTATCCGGTGAACCACTGACCATTGACTTGGCTGGTAAGGATCTGGAACTGAAGTAGGAGGAATTTTACATGAAGTTTGAAGATCTGAAGGGTTTTGCCTTTGACCTGGACGGCGTTATTGCCGACACGGCCCGTTTCCACACGCAAGCCTGGCATCAATTAGCCGACAAGGTAGGAACGACTTGGACGCCAGAACTGCAGGAAAGTCTGAAGGGCGTTGGCCGGATGGATTCGCTGGAGCTGATCTTAAAGGCGGGTGGTCACGAAAACGACTACACGCAAGCTGAAAAGGAAGCCCTGGCTGCTGAAAAGAACGACAACTACCTGCGTTTGGTTGAAACCTTGACGCCAGCTGATGTTCTGCCAGGCATGCAGGCTTTCTTGGATGATATTCGTGCCAAGGGCTATCAAATGGTACTGGCATCAGCTTCCAAGAACGCGCCTAAGGTATTGAAGTACTTGAAGCTAAGCGACTACTTTGATGGGATTGTCAACCCAGCTTCGGTAAAGCATGGTAAACCAGCTCCTGACATCTACATCGCAGCTGCTGAAATGATGAACCTGCCTGTTGCCAACGTGGCAGGTCTGGAAGATGCTCAAGCCGGTGTTCAAGCCATTAACGATGCTGGCGAGCTCTCAATCGGTATTGGTGCCGGACTTGATGATGCCGACATTCGCTTTGACGCAACCAAGGACGTTACGTTAGAAGCAATTAAGGCTCAACTCGACTAATTAAAAGTTCGTTTTGAATCAAAATTCTCTCTCTCAACATGGTCTGCGAATTCATTTCGCGGGCCATTTTTATTGGATTATTTTGGCTGTCGGCTGAAATAAAGCAATGATCAAATTGAAACGGAAGTACTGACGTGATGGACCAACTGCTTAATTAAGCCAGGCAAACAGATTCTGCCAATGTAGCATTAACGAATATAATTGTCCAAATGTTTCGGTCTTGATATCAATCAGCCAGTAAAATTGGTGCTAAACTAAACGTAGACAATCAAGAGCTTAGCAAGGGGGATGATCCAAATGGAATTGATGGACTTATTACAGTCACGGCGGGCCTTTCGCGAATATGATGATCAGCCGCTGACCAGTGAAGAGCTGCAGCCGATTCTACTGGCCGCGGAAACCAGTCCAGTCGGCTTGGGGAAATACCGCAATCATCGGCTGACGGTGATTCAAGATCCCAAGGTACTAAAGCAGATTCAAAATATCTATCAAGCACCGACCTTGATCGTTGTCTCATCACCAGATCCCGGCCAGCTGGAATTTATCGATGCTGGGATCATCGTGCATAACATGGAGCTGGCTGCTGAAAATGAAGGCTTGGCCGCTAACTATAACATGGCCTGCCTGGCATCGCTGCCGAAAACGGTAATTCCAGCGGGGATGACGCCTTGTTTTGCGATTACGCTGGGTCATACCAAGGAAAAACTGACGCCGCGCGATCTTGATATCAAGCGGATTCCCATTAATTGGATCAAGAAAGACTAGTATTTTATTAAAACCGTCTGATTCGATTTCCCGGGAAATAAGATTGGCATTCAAAATAAAACAGCGTTGCCGCAAGCTTTGATAGCTTAAAGCAACGCTGTTTTTACGTGTACGCATTGGAATGATTGTTTATTCTGCCAGCTGCAGTTTAGCCGCATCGAGATGGAAATAATCCTGCAGATATTTAGCCAAGCCATCATGATCGTTGTCAAGCGGCGTTACGTCATCAGCAATCTGTTTAATGTCGTCAACGGCATTTTTCATGGCAACCCCGCGACCGGCATAGCTGAGCATTTCGGCATCATTGTGCTCATCGCCGAATGCAATGATCTGATCAGGACTGAGCTGATATTCTTTGACTAAGCGACGCAGCCCAGCTTCTTTGTGCGTCCCGCGCCGAATCAGCTCCATAATCGAATAGGGGCCGCCCCAAACGCGTGGTTCAACGAAATCGCCATATTTTTGATCCACGGCATTTAAAATCGCATCTTTTTTGGCGGGATCAAACTGAATCGTTAAGGCGATTGGATCGTTGTTTAGATTATGTTCGTTAAGAATCTGTTCGGGAGCCAGTTTAGCAGGCAGAAATTCGGGCAGATCGCTGCTGGGATGGTCAGCCCAGACGTGATATTTATCCTCGGCAATCACCATTTTGATTCCCAATTCCTGTTTATGCGCCAACAGATCGAGCGTCATCTCGCGAGTAACGTTGACCGCGTATTCGCCGGCCCACTTGCGATGCGGAATATGACCCAGGGCGCCGTTGAAGTTGATCATTGGCGTTTTGAGTCCAATCTGATCGTAGAGGTGACCAGAAATCAAATATGGTCGGCCAGTAACGATTGAGACCAGATGACCCTGCCGGCTGAGCGTCTGCAGAGTTTTGATCGTTGTCGGCGTCAGTTTCGACTGGTTGTTGAGCGTGGTTCCATCCAGATCGATGGCAATAAGATGCTGCTTCATTAAAAAATTCCTTTCGCAAAAAGTATCTGCTTAAATTATATCGATGATCGGCTATGAAAGGCAAATTATTCAACAGCAGTAAGACAATTAGCTTTTAATGTTTGAAAGCATTGTTTGATGGCCAACGGGCGCGCTACAATTGGGTTAATTAGATTCAGAAGGGAAGATGGCAACATGACAGCTTTGATTAATCGCAAAACGCATCATATTGGCGGCGTTGAGTTTCGCAATCCGCGCAAATTTCAGCTACTGGCAGTGACGGTTGCCAACAGTGCCGTGGAAGGCTGGGAGCCAACCGATGAACAGATACGGGCATTGGCTGATGCATATGATCACCCGCAGCCTGAATTAGACGCACAATTGGATCGGCTGCGGCATTGGCGGGTTCCGGTTGCTAAGCCGGCGATCACGGATGAGCAGGCCTTAGCTCATACTTTTTTAAATCCAAACGGCACCTTGAAAAATAAGCTGGGCATTCATGATAAAGCGGATCTTGATGAGCATGAGTTTGTTCAAGGTTCATTGGTAGGGCTGAGAATGCTGCAGCGCGGTTTTAAGATAGCCAGTGTTGACGATCTATGCCGGATCAACCGGGCCTTGTTTGGCGATCTATACGACTGGGCCGGTGAGCTGCGCAACTATAATCTAACCAAGCAGCAGACGTTGTTTTTGCCGCCGAACGTTTTTGACAATGGCATTCGCTCGGTCAATGCTGAGATTACCGCTTTAAAACGGCAGTCACAACCACAGACAGCCGCATACGCCAAGCTTTTGGACGAGCTGAACTACCTGCATCCATTTCGCGAGGGCAATGGTCGGGCCATTCGTATTCTGATTGAATTATTGGCAAACGAAAAAGGCCAGTATCTTTATTATGACGCTGAGGATGATGAGTTTATCCAGGCGCTGTATGACTCAAAGGTTGACGTTCTAACCCGTAAGCTCCATCTAACGGCTTTGGCGATAGAATAATGCTATAATAATAAGGATATTTTATGACGAGGAGCTTTTTTTGTGAAACTACCAACTGCTTTTATTGAAAAATACCGTCAGCTGTTAGGTAATGAGACCGATGCGTTTTTGGCCGCGTTTGATCAGCCAAGCTGCAGCGGCTTTCGTACCAATCCTTTAAAAAACGGCCAACCGGATGCCACGTTGAAAACAGCGTCAGGTAAGATTGAATATGTTGAAAATGGCTGGTTTGGCAAGGTTGATGGCAAGTCGCTGGATCACGTTACCGGTTGGGTATACAGCCAGGAACCCAGCGCCATGTACGTTGGCGAGGTCGTGGATCCGCAGCCGGGTGAGCGTGTGCTGGATCTATGCGCGGCCCCAGGTGGTAAAAGTACGCATTTAATCGCCAAAATGCATGATGAGGGTCTGCTGGTTGCCAATGAGATCTTTCGCAAACGGGCCAATATCCTAGCTGAAAATCTTGAACGCTGGGGGACTCGGCATGCAGTCGTGATGAATGAGAGCCCAGCTGACCTTGAAAAACAGTTTCCGCAGTTTTTTGATCGAATCTTAGTGGATGCGCCTTGTTCTGGTGAGGGAATGTTCCGCAAAGAGCCGGCCGGAATTGAGTATTGGACGCCGGATTATCCAAGTGAATGTGCCAATCGTCAGCGCAAGATTCTAAGCTCAGCTATGAAAATGCTCAAACCGGGGGGCACGCTGGTTTATTCCACCTGCACGTTTGCCCCGGAAGAAGATGAGCAAAACGCGGCCTGGCTGTTGGACAACTATGATCTGACCATGGAGCCGATCAAGAAGTATGCCGGTATGGACGATGGCCGACCAGAATGGGCAGACGGCAATCCTGAATTAAGTCGTGCCGTGCGTCTGTTCCCGCATCATATCCAAGGCGAAGGCCATTTTATTGCTAAATTCCGTCTGCAGGGCGGTTCAGTGATGCCGGTATCAGCTAAAAAGAAAAGCAAGAAAAAGGGCAAGCCGCGCGCTAACCATAATTCGATTACCAAAGAGCAGCGAACCTTATTTGAAAAGTTTGCTGCCCAAACGATGCCCAGCTACCAAGCTAATCATCTGCTGACTTATGGCGACCAGCTTTATGATCTGCCCAAGGGAATCGATGAGATCGCGCAGATGACGATTCTGCGGCCGGGACTGCATTTGGGAACGTTTAAAAAGAATCGCTTTGAACCCGCGCTGGCCTGGGCCTTAGCCAGTCAGCCCACGGATACCGACCATGTCTTGTCGATTACGCTTGATCAGTGGCGCCAATACGTGCATGGCGATACGCTGCAGCTGAGTGGCGAGCCTGGCTGGCAGCTGCTGGTTTGTCAGGGGCATGTCTGCGGCTGGGGCAAGCTGGTTGGTCAAACGCTTAAAAATTTTTATCCAAAAGGGCTTCGATTCTAGATCGCTTTATTTACTTGAACGATCATGCAATCAGCCTAACGAGAGTCGTAAATAAAAGCGGTGCTGTCCCGAGGTGAGGACGGCACCGCTTTTTAAGATTAAAAAACCTCATCTCATCGGTTGAGACAAGGTTGGAGGCTAATTGTAGGCCAGCTGCATGGCTTGACTTGAGCCACGGCCGTTAAGCTTGCCCAAGAGTTGCGACAGTTCCAGGCGCCGCTGCTGATGAGGAACCAAAACCCCCATCTTATCAGCATTGAAACCAGTCAGCATTTTGTGGCCACTGACGATTAGCGGACTTTTAAGAATCTGTGGTGTTTCTTGAATGGCATTAATCAGCTGATTCATCGTCGGCGCGGGGTGTTTAGCGTAAAGTTCTTTGGTTGCCTTGGAACGTTCGGATACCAGTGTTTCAGTGCCATCGGGCGAGAGTTCCAGTAATTGGAGAACTTCATCGCGCGTTAAAGGATCTTTATTCAGGTTGCGGGATTGGAAGTCAAGGCCATGCTTGGTCAGCCATTTTTCCGCGCGCCGTTTGGCAGGATTATTTGTGTGAAAGTAAAATTTAATCATTGGCAATTCCCTTTCATAAACTAGTTTCGTGATTTTCTTCTTCAAACAAGCCATTAACCGAAATGCGGACGACTCTTTTGATCTGTGCATCGTCGACTTGCGTATTGTTGAGCTTTGCCTGACGCAAAAGCCACATGATTGGTCCCAGCAGCAGGGCACCAACCAGAAACTGGTCGCCAACGACTGCTGCTTGACTTTCTTTGCACAGACGGCAGTACAGGCCGCTCAGACTGTTGGTAAACGAGGCGCCTTCCTGCCTGGCAGTTGGCGTAATCAATTCGGGAGCGGCATGAATGGCCATGATATAGTTGGCCTGCAGAGGATATTTTATATACTGCCGAGCAAAATACTCTAGGCAGGTGATTAGTTGTTCTTTAGTTGAGTCGGTTTGGGCCAGCTGTTCGTCCAGCCCGGATTCCAGCTGCTGTTTAGCAGCAACATAAATCTGTGAGAGCATGTCCGTTTTATCGCGGTAGTACACATAAGGGGTGCCGGAACTGATGCCGGCCCATTTGGCGATTTTACCAAATGACAGCCCCGCGAGACCGTCACGATCCACGATTTCAAAAACGGCTTGGATAATTTTAGCTTTTTTAGATTGGTCTTTTTCTCTCATGTTAATCATACTAAATGATCATTTAGTTAAAGTCAATGAAATATTGAAAAAAACCGGAAAAACTTGTTGATTAATTAAGAAAGCGTTATTATTGATAAACGAATAACAATAATAGGACAATTTTAACGAGCGAGGGATTAATTTTATGATACTTGGTAGTATTGAAGCCGGCGGGACCAAATTTGTCTGTGCAGTTGGCAATGAAAATTATGAGGTAATCGATAAGGCGATCTTCCCCACGATTGACCCAGCAACCACGATTGGTAACTGTATTGCATTCTTCAAAAAATATCCGGAAATGCAGGCGATGAGCGTTGCCAGCTTTGGACCGATCGATATCGACAAGCATTCGGCTAAATATGGCTACATTACTGATACGCCAAAGATCAAGTGGTCAAACTGTGATTTTATCGGAATGCTGAAGCGTGGGCTGGGACAAAACCTGCCAATCTACTTTACAACCGACGTTAATGGTTCGGTTTATGGAGAATACGTCAATCTAAAGGATCAGCTGCCTAAAGCCGACCTGGTCTACTATACGATTGGGACTGGCGTTGGGGCCGGAGCAATTCAAGATGGTCACTTTATTGGCGGCGTTGGGGCACCGGAAATGGGGCATGTCTTGGTAAAGCGGCATCCTGACGATCTGAACTTTACGGGGATCTGTCCTTATCATGGCGACTGTCTGGAAGGTCTGCTGTGCGGTCCGACCTTTAAAGCACGCCTTGGTAAGCGAGGTGAAGACGTAAGCGACGATGATCATGTCTGGGACATTATGGCTTATTATGCTGCTCAGGCAGTAATGCAGGCAACGTCAATTCTGCGGCCCGCCCGCGTGATTTTTGGCGGCAGCGTTTCACGACCACACTTTATGGAAAAGGTTCGCGATCAGTTCAGACAGCTCTACAATGGCTATCTGGAAGTCGGCGATCTGGAAGAATACATCACGAATCCAAGCGTTCCTGGCAATGGTTCGGCAACGCTGGGCAACTTTGCTTTGGCAGAAAAGATGCTTCATCAATAAAAATGAGATCACGGTGCTTGAACGGGCATGCGTGATCTTTTTGGTAACGGGTTTTGGTTTTCCCAGGAAATAATCAAAGCAAGCCGGTCGCATTACATCGAAAACGGAAACTGCACGGGTAATTGACGCGTTGTTGGCAAGTGCAGTCTGGGATTTAGCTGGGGCTTAGCCGTCATTTGATGATAAAGTAAATGATCGGGCGTTGATGCTTTCAAGCAGGCTTGTTTGTGAAGAAAATCGAATCTTGAACAGCTTATAGGACTGGATTTACCTACTATTCTTCGTTTTTGGACCGGAAGTAGGTAAGTGAATATTCAATTCGCCAAACATTACCTACCTGAGACGAATTTTTTTCGAATCGTAGGTTTAGAAACTGGTAGGGGTTGATTGGATCAGACCGACTTTGTGAATTACCTACTATGCATTGATTTTTGATGAAAAGTAGGTAATGAGGTTTTTGTCATATGCTTTATACAAGATTTTTTGCATATCTGCTGGGCATCAATTAACTATTGGCAAAATATTTGAAGAATACATAATCAAAAAGGTCTTTAAGAACCAATAGCGTCACCTCAAGCCGGAAAAACTTGAGGTGACGCTATTTTTATTTGACAGTTGCCATAAATGAAGCAGTTTTGGCTTTATTGCGCTTTTTTCGCGGTGTGCGGTGCCAGTTTATGCTGAACCCAGCCCAGTACCCAGTCAGTAATGATCGCCATTAAAGCAGTTGGCAGGGCACCGGCAAGGATGATGGCCCCGCCGTTGGTTGCGTTGGTCCCACGAATGATAATATCACCCAGACCACCGGCACCAACAAAAGAGCCAATTGCCGTAATTCCGATGGCAACGACCAGGGCATTCCGAATCCCGGCCATGATAACGGATACGGAAAGCGGCATTTCAACCATGACCAAAAGCTGCCACTTCGTCATGCCCAACCCACGACCGGCATCCAGTGAAACAGGACTGACGCTGTCCAGGCCGGCTGCCGTGTTTTTAATGATCGGCAGCAGCGAATACAGAAAGTTGGCAACGATAACGGTCTGGTCCCCCAGTCCTAAGACCAGCATCAGCATTGAAACCATGGCCAAGGAAGGAATCGTTTGAATAATGTTGGCGATACTGATAATCGGCCCATTTAAGTGATGGTGACGAGAAATCAGGATTCCAAGTGGGATTCCAACTAATGCCGCCAGTAAGACGCCATAGACAGAGATGGCAAAATGATGGTTAAACTGCTGCAGAACATAGGTGCCATTATGACCGAGGTAGTACCAGAACTGCTGCCATAGACTCAAACCCTTCATTAATTGTCGCCTCCTTCAAAGTAGTGGTGCTTAACTAAGAAACGGTGCGCAACCGTAGCGGGCTCCAACAGTTCGTCATCAGCCTGATAGTTAAGCTCCTGCATGGTTGATAGACTGATTTTGCCATCCAAGCGGTGCAGGACTTTTTTAAGATGCGGATCATGACGAATGATTGCGCCTCTGACGACTAGTGAGCAGTTATATGGCGGGAAAAAGTGCAGATTGTCCTTTAAGATCTTCAGGTTATAGCTGCGGATTCGTCCGTCAGTTGAGTAGCCTAAAATAACCTGCATTTTGCCTTGTTCGGCCGCATCATAGACCAACCCGATCTGCATTGGGTAGACGCGCTTGAACTTAAATCCATATACCTTGGCAAAGTCGTTGTAGCCATCGCCTTTGCGGTTCATCCATGAACTGTCGACCCCAGCCGTTAATTGACTGGCAACCGGCTTCAAGTCACCGACCGTGGTTAGATTATACTTTTTGGCATTGGCCTGGGTTACCATGAAGGCATAGGTATCGGCAAAACCGTACGAAGGATAGCGAATCTCATCGTAACGCTGCTTTAAAAGGCGATCAACGGTTTTAGTAGCTTTTTTGGGGTCTTTTTGAGCGGGCATGCCCAAAGTCCCAGTCAAATCAGTTCCCGTGTAGCTGGTCGCCATAATATCAGCATCATTGTTTTGCAGCGCCTTGTGTGAAACCGATGAGCTCCCCAGGTTATTGACCATCTTGACCTTATAGTTGGTATCATGTTCGATCAGATCCTTAAGCATGTAGCCCATGATCTGAGATTCAGTTGAGCTTTGGGTAGCAATCCGCAGCGTCTTAGGCTGATGATAGGTGGTCTCAGTAGAAGAGCTGCAGCCGCTGACGCCTAAAACGAGGACAAAAATGCTAAAAAGCAGCGCCCCGATCTTTAAATTTCTATGCCTGATCATTAGCCGCACCTCCCCGACTCGTAGTAGGTGTGAGTTTGCGTTCCACAATGCCCAGCAGCCAGTCAGCAACCAAGGCCAGGATGGTAACTGGGATCGTACCGCCGATGATCAAATCCGGTTCGTAAAGGTCCAAACCATTGAAGATGAAATCACCCAAGCCGCCAGCCCCAATGTAGGAAGCCAGCGTTGACCAGGCAATAACATAGACGGCCGCCAGACGAATCCCGGCCATGATTACGGGCAGGGCTAATGGCAGTTCAACCATCTTGATTGATTCCCAATTGGTCATGCCCATTCCCTTGGCGCTGTCAATCAAGATTGGATCAACGTCTTCCATGCCGGCATAGGTATTGCGTAGAATCGGCAGCAGGGAATAGATAAACAGTGCTACGATTGCCGGCGTCTTGCCAATTCCTAAGATTGGAATCATCAAGGCCAGCAGTGCCAATGAAGGGATGGTCTGCAGCATGCTGGCCAGCCCAATTACGAATCTGGCAATTTTTTTACAACGCGTTAAAGCAATTCCAAGAGGTACCGCAACAATGATTCCCAAAGCAAGCGAAACAGCAGAAATATAGATCTGCTCCCATGTTTTGACGATCAGTTCGGTCCCATGTGCTTGCAAGAATGCCATCATTATTGCTCACCTGCCTCTTTTAGATCCTTAGCTTGGTCTTTGGCTGGATGGGGATTTTCAGTGGTTCCCCAAACGGCATCATAGATTACGTCAACCAGTGCTGATCGGGTAATGATGCCTTTTAAGTGATTTTGCTCATCAACTACGGGAACGTACTCCCAATTCCGTTCCAAAAGCGGTTCCGTAATCATCTGCAGGCGTTCGTCTTCCTTGATCTTAACCGGTACCGCATGCTTCATGTCATCAATAATCAACTGCGGCTGCTGCTGGTTGCGCAGCGTCTTTAAGTCAAGAATCCCGGTCAGATGATCTTCATCGTCGACGACCATCAGACTGTCGACGTGGTATTGGTGCATTTGGTTCAAGGCATCGCCGAGATTTTGCTGAGCGTGAATCTTGATTGGATTTGGCCGCATGATCTCGGCTGCTGTCAAGTGGTTGACCTTGGCCTGGCGGAGACGTTCTGGACCAATCAGATTGGCAACGAACTCATTGGCAGGGTGAGTCAGTACATCGTCAGGCGAGGCATTTTGAATGATATGTCCTTGATCCATAATCACGATTCGATCGGCCAGCCGAATTGCTTCATCCATGTCGTGGGTAACCATGATGATGGTCCGGCCCATCTGCTGCTGCAATCGCTTAACCAGCCGCTGTAGTGCTTCACGCGTCAACGGGTCCAGGGCACCAAACGGCTCATCCATCAAGATGATCTGCTGATCGGCAGCCAAGGCCCGAATAACCCCGATCCGCTGCTGCTGACCGCCGGAAAGCTCAGAAGGGTAGCGATCCAGAAATTCTTCGGGCAGTTCGACCATTTTGATCAGTTCCTTGGCACGGGCATCACGTTTTTCTTTAGGCCATTTCAAAAGCTTGGGAACCAGCGTGATGTTATCGCGAATCGTCATATGCGGCATCAGCCCGATGTTTTGAATCACATAGCCAATGCTGCGGCGCAATTCGATTGGATCAATATCATGGATGTTTTTACCATCGACAGTGATATCGCCGCCAGTTGGAATCAGCATACCGTTGATCATTCGCAGGGTCGTCGTCTTGCCACCGCCAGAGGTCCCGATAAAACAAACGAATTCTCCACGCTCAATGCGCAGATTGATATTTTCAACAGCTACCTTGCCTCCCGGATAAATCTTGGAGACGTTCTTAAATTCGACCATTGGTGGTTTAGCAGCCATATGCATCCTCCTCCTTACAGTCAAAAATTAAAATTTCCCAGTGCAAAAAATTAGAAATCCCTCACTAACTTTAGTATAAGATTGACCAACCAAATTGTCATTACTTAAAAAACGTTCACCTGTCGCGCAAGTGAACGTTTTCAAAAAAATATCCAAGTAAAATAGTTTATTAAATGTAAAATGTTATTCTAATTGTCCAAAATAGTATTTTGAATAATGGCTTATAAGCCACGTTGGGTTGCATAGCTGATCAGTTCAGGACTTAAGACTACTTCGGCCTGCTTCAGCTCGGCAAAATCATGACAGCCCAAAAGCGTCAGCAGGCGCAGGATCGCTTCTTGCCAAGTGTCCAGCTCGCGATCTAAGGCATCGTTGCCCTCATCAAGCAGCGTGTGCAGAAAATGACCAGCCACGCCGACTGCACTTGCTCCCAAAGCACCAGCCTTAATGACGTCGAGTGGGGAAGTAATGCCGCCCGAAGCAATAATACTGACATCGGGATTTTTAACGGCGCGGGCCTCCAACAGTGATTCTGGCGTCGTCTGTCCCCAGTCATTGAGCATTGACAGGTCGAAATTATGATTGCGCCGATTTTCGATGGCCGCGAAGTTGGTACCGCCGCGGCCGCTGACGTTGATGTATCTAACGCCCAGTTTCTGCAGTCTGGCAATGGTTTTTTTATCCATGCCGAAGCCGACTTCCTTAACGATGACGGGGATGCTTAGCTGACTGACCAGTTTTTTGATGCGTTCCTGCCAGAAAAACTCACGATCTCCTTCTGGCATTACCAGTTCCTGGGCAGCATTGAGATGAATCTCAATGGCATCGGCTTTTAGAATCTCAATTGCCTTTTGGGCCTGCTTTGGATCGACGCTGGCACCAAGATTGGCAATGACTGGTTCAGTCGGCATCTTTTCGCGAACGATGGCAAAAGATGCCTGGGCCTGGGGATCTTTTAAGGCAACGCTTAAAGATCCGGTTGCCATTGCCAGCCCATGCTGATGAGCAAGTGCTGCCAGCTGAGCGTTGATTTTGGCCGTCTGCATGCTGCCGCCAGTCATCGCCTCGATATAAAAAGGCGATTTGAAGGTCAATTCGCCCAGCTTAACGCATGGATCCGCCTGGCTGAGTGCCATTTCCGGCAGGCTGTTGTGAATCAAACGGACCTGATCGAACGGATGATTGGCATGGGATTGCGAATAGAGCTTTTCGGCCAGCGAAACATGTTCATTTTTACGGTGAGCTTGCAGCGATTCCATAATACCTCCTTGAATAGGGTACATAAAATTCGCGCGTCACGAAATAGCGGCGCGCGAACAGATTTATTTGATCTTGAGCTTGTAGCGGCGAATCGAGTTGACAAAATGAACCGCTAACGGCAGCTGTTCGATTTTCTTAGTCTGCCAAGCCGCTAAAAGACCATCCAGATCAGCATGACCATCAATTGCTACGATGCCGCAGTCGCCGCCGCCAGCACCGGAAGTCTTGGCCGCGCCGCCGAAATCTTCAGCAATGCGACACAGTTCATGCAGAATCGGCGTTTCGATCTGGACTCCGGAATTGGCACCCAGATTTTTCAGCAGCTCGCGGTTTTTGCGAATCTCACGCTTGATCACGTCCAGATCAGCCTGGTGAAAGCCTTCAATCATACGCTGAATGCAGGCCTTGCTTTCTTCCAGGAAATGATGATACTTATCCTGCTGACGGGCCTTAAACAAAGAGATCTTGTCGACCAGCCGCGAAGTTGAAGCCGGGCTGCCGGTCCAGCCGATCAAAAGCTGCAGGTTGGCTGGGGCGGTCAGTGATTCGATTTTTAGATCAGGCCAGGGCAGGTCCAGCAGAGTCGGCAGATCCAGGTATTGGCGCTGTTCAGCCAGCCATTGCCGATCAAACGAGTGGTACGCGATCCAACCGCCATATACCGAAGCTGCCACATCCCCCAATGAACCGTTGCCTTGGACGGCGAAATGGGCGATGGCAGCCAGCTTAAAGAGCTTGTCCTTGTCAACCGGCAGATCATAAAAAAGACACAGCGCCTTGACCGTGGCAACGGTAACCGCGGCGGAAGAACCCAGACCATATTTTTTGCCATTGGCTGAGTCAAGCTGACTGTCAATATAGATGTCGTAGATCTGCAGCTGACGATCCAGGCTGCGGGCATATTCTTCGGTCACGCTGATGGCAGAAAGAATGTAGGCGAATGGGTTGTCGCGCTGATCAACGACCATTTTATCGCCTTGCCGCCGCCAGAGCAGGGAGTTTTCGTGGTACTGCTCACTGATGATGCGTCCCGTGTCGGCAGGACTGACTTTGATTGAACAGGTAACGAACTGGTTTAGCGCAACCAGAATTGCCGGGTAGCCATTTTCAACTACGGCATATTCACCGGCAATATAAAGCTTGCCAGGAGCTTTTGCAGTAATCAATTTTCCATATTCCTCTCAATATTGGTTTATTTTTGATCCAATAAGACTGTTCCTGGTCCGGGCTGGGACACGACCAGATTGTCGGCGCCGAACAGTGGGGTCAGGGCAGCTTGAATTTTACTACGGTCAGCCCGATCGTAAATGACTTTTACGTTCGGACCCGCATCCATCGTATAATAACAGTTTGTACCACTGGCGCGCAAGTTATCGATTGCGTGCATGGCTTGGAGCGTGGCGGCATTAAAGTATGTAAAGCCAGGATCGGCGGCCAGATTCAGGGCATGCATGCGCAGGGCATTTGTCTGAGCAATGTGGCCAATTTCATTGATATCGCGTTTTTCAATGGCCAGCTTGATTTTCTGCATGTCGGCTTGAACGACCTCGCGCCAGGCTGGATAGTAAGGCGAGGTCTCAACGACGTGCTGCATGCCCAGCGTGCTGGAAACCTTTTTTTGCTCCGTATTGAGCAGGATGGCCATCATTTCAAGCGGAAAATCAACTTTTTCCATGATTGGCTCAGCATATGAGGTGAGGTCATCAACACCGCGATGCCATTCAACCAGGCCACCATAGATTGAGCGGGTGGCCGAGCCTGAACCACGGCGCGCCAGTCTTGAAAGATCACGGCGCGACAGCTTCAACCCTGCAGCCGTGCTGGCGGCCATTGCCAACGCAGCAAAGGCTGAAGCTGAGCTGGCCAGACCGGCTGCCATGGGAACGTGGTTGATTGATTCGACCCGGGCAAACTGATTGGTCTGACTCATCTGACGCACGATCGACAAGACTTTTTGAACTTTTTTAAAGCCCTTGCCGCTCACCGGTTGACCATCAATAATCAGCTCATCGGCGGTCAGCTGGGTGGAAAACTCAACTTTGGTGTCGGCATAGAACTCATTCAGCGTTAAGGAAAGACTGTCAGTTTGCGGCAGCATCAGCTCACTGTCGCGTTTTCCCCAGTATTTGACCAATGCTATGTTGGTATGCGCCCGCGCGACTGCACTTGTCATTATTCATCCCCCTTTGCCAATGGCTGAATCCAGGTTTCAACCGCACCATGCTGTCTTAAAATTTCGGCCAGCTTGCGAGCACCCAGAGCGGTTTTAGTAAGCGCAAACATACAGCCGCCGCGTCCGCCACCAGTCAGTTTGGCACCCAGGGCTCCATTTTGCCGTGCGACTTGGATCAAGCGGTTAAGTGCCGTATCGCTGACGTTAAGCTCAGTCAGTTCGTCTTGAGCCAGATTTAAGACGCGTCCAAGCTCATTGGGATCATCGCGGCCTAAAATCGTCCGTGCGCGCTCAGTCAGCTTACCCAGGTGTGCCAAACGCTGCTGGGTAGTTTGCGGGTCAGTGGCCAGCAGCTCTCTGACGGCCATGATGGCTTCTTTAGTGGCTCCTTTGACGCCAGTGTCGGCAATCACCATTGTGGCGTGCAGGTTGAGCTCGATTGGCTGGCCAGGCTGTCCCTTGATGAAGTAAATTGGCTGATCAGAGCTGGTCGTGGCCGCATCCAGGCCGCTGGGACTGCGATGCGTGATCTGTTCTTCAACATCGGCCAGCTTCAATAGCGTTGCACGGTCCAATGGCGTTTCATATAAATCAAAAAAGGCCCGTACAACGGCAATCGCGGTGGCGGCTGAAGATCCCATGCCGCGCTCGGATGGCAGCATACTGTCGATTTCTAGTGTCCAACCGTCATCTTGACCGTTGAAACGTTCCATCAGGGTGTTGATGAGTTTTTGAATGCCTGCCATGGATTCGGGCAGACTGGTTAAATTTCCTTGGGCCCAGCTGCATTTGACAACGTGACTGGCAGATGCCGTGTCAGCCGTGAGCGTTGCCTTAAGCTTGACGTTTGGCAGCGGTAGGGCAATTGCCGGCTGACCATAGACAACGCTGTGCTCGCCAATCAGAATAATCTTGGCGTGACTTTGCCCAATACCTTGTTGTTTCAATCTGAAACCTACTTTCTTCAAAAATGTTTCTCTAATTATCTTAACCTAATCTGGGGATGTCTGAAAGATTTTTATATTTTTTGGCGCTTTTTGATGCCAAACATCCAGATGCAACAATGGTCAAGATGACAAATGAATAGTATCATGGTGGTGAGAAATATAACGAAGTACGGTGAAGACAAGTGAAAAAACAGTCAAAAAAGCGCGAGCCGATTTATGCGATCGTTGACTTGGAAACTACCGGTACCAGCGTTAAGCATGGCGATCGGATCATTCAGATTGGCTGCGTTTTGGTTCAGGCAGGCCAGATTATCAATCAGTTTGAAACCAAAATCAATCCGCGCACCAAGATTCCTCATAGTATTGAGCAGCTGACGGGAATCACCAACTCAGACGTTCATGACGCGCCTTGGTTTGATGACGTAGCGGATACGCTGGAAAGCCTGCTTAGCGATACGATTTTTGTCGCGCATAACGTTAATTTTGATTTTCCGTTTTTGAATGCAGAGTTGGAGCGGGCAGGGCATCAAGCCTTGGCAATTCCAGCGATTGATACGGTGACGCTGGCCCAGATTCTGCTGCCCACGGCTAAGAGCTTTCGATTGCGCGATCTGAGCTCTTATCTGGCAATCGAGCATGATCAGCCGCACAGTGCCGCCAGTGATGCTGAGGCAACGGCTGTGCTGCTGATTGATCTTTTAAAAAAGGTTCATCAGCTGCCTACGCTGACCCTGGCAAGCCTGGTTAAGATGAAGCTGCAGCTGCCTAAACAGACGGCAGACGTGTTCAGCCAGGAGCTGGAAAAACGCCGCCATCATCCTCAGAATCTAAGCGCTGATCTCTATGTCAGCAATGGACTTGTACTGCATAAGTCGCGTCCTTTGGCAACCCCAATGGCCCATGACAAGAATGCCTACCCAACCACCAAAAAGGCTAAGGAGAAACTGTTTGGCGATCAACTGGAGTTCCGCGCCACGCAGTCTAAGATGATGAACAGCATCTATAATCACTATGCTCATGATGCTGAAAAGCCAATGATCATTGAGGCAGGAACCGGGGTCGGCAAGACTTTGGGCTATCTTTTGCCAATGGTCTATCAGGCTTATCCAGATCGACAAATCGTGGTTTCAACGGCGACCAACCTGCAGCTGCAGCAGATTGAGCAAAAAACGATGCCGCAGCTTAATGCAATGCTGCCGTTTGAAGTTGCCAGCGTGGTTGTAAAGGGCAACGATCATTATCTGGATCTTGCAAAATTTGCGCATTCACTGAGTATCGTGGAGGATTCTAAGCTTGTGCAGCTGCTTAAGGCGCGCATCTTGGTATGGCTTTTGCAGACGACCAGCGGCGATATGGATGAATTGAATCTGAATGCTCAGCAGTCGCCTTATTTTACCGAGATCCGTCATCATGGGCTCAGAACGCTGAGTCGCGACAACCCGTTTATCAAAGATGATTTTTTGATGCGGCGCAACCGTCAGCTTCAGCATGCGACGATCGTGATTACCAATCATGCCTATCTGGCTGCCCACGCGGCTGAGTTTGGCCACGATGCGCTGCGGCCGTATCTGGTGGTTGACGAGGCGCAGCACCTAAGCGACAGTATTTTAAAAAAAGCGCGGCAGACCGTCGATTTTCAACGTTTGACGACGGCAGCTCACGTTTTGGAGGGCCTGGTTAAGGAAGGCAGCGAGCGCAATCTGATTGACGTCTTTGCGCATCTGCCGCTGGGGATCTACAACGTCGAGCTGCTGCAGGGTGATCTGCAGCAGCTGGATCAGGCATTCTCAGATTTTCAAGGTGCGCTTTACCGCAGCTTTATGCTGAACGCAGCGGGCGAGGATGATCAGATCATCGAACAGGTCGTTGCTAATGATCGGCTTTATGCACTCCTGGATGCGTCAGGACCAGTCATGATGAATCTCGAACAGTCATTAGCCAGCGTCCAGCTGCATTTTTCCGCGCTTGATCATCTATTTGCCTCGCGCAGTGACAGCTGGCTGGCCAGTGATCGCTACCTGATGAGCCAGTTTGCGACCCAATTGGCAGCATTGAACGGGGCTGATGAGGTGCTTCACGAGTTCGTGTCCGCCTTGGATCAGCATGATGAGGCCGCGGTTTTCTGGCTGACGGTTCAGCAGTCGCACGAGCGCAGCACGATGAAATTGAGCGGGGGACTCTTAAACGCCAGTCATTACCTCAGCGAACAGGTCTATCCATTCTTTCAGCCGGCACTGTTTGTCGGGGCGACGCTGTTTACCTCCAAGCGTTCCAACTATCTTTACCAGCAGCTGGATCTGAATCGAGATAACGTCAAGGTCAAGCATTTCAAGTCGCCGTTCAACTACCAGCAAAACAGCCGGCTTTTGATTGCCAAGGACGCGCCGATGCCAGCCGACGCCGATAATGGCGACTACATCCGTTATCTCTGCCAGACCATCTACCGGCTGGCCAACGAGACCCAGTGTCAGACAATGGTGCTGTTCAATTCGCTGGTGACAGTTGAACAGGTCTACAGTCAGCTGCGCAGTACCAATCTGTTTAATCAGCGCGATATTTTGGCTCAGGGAATCACAGGCAATCGCGAAAAGCTGCTGAAACAGTTTGCGACGGGCGAAAATTCGGTTTTACTGGGCGCAGCCAGCTTTTGGGAAGGAATCGATCTGCCCAACAGCCAGCTGCAGCTTTTGATCATTACGCGGCTGCCGTTTGACTCGCCGCAAGAGATTCTTAACCGCGCGCAAAGCAGCCTGCTTAAATCAAAGGGCATCAATCCGTTTTATCATTTAGAGCTGCCTAAAGCGACGATGCGGATGCGGCAAGGAATCGGGCGCCTTTTAAGAACACGGGATGATTATGGCGTGGCCGTGGTCTTGGATCCGCGGCTGAGCGATCGGCGCTACGGGAAAACGATTCTGAACGCCTTGCCGGAAATGATGCCGACAGCAGCAACAACGACGGCTAATGTGATTGAGGAGACAAAAAAATTCTTAAAAAACCATGAACGATCCACGCAGCGCCAATAGATTTTGTTATAATGCAAGAGATACTGAATTGAATTAGGAAGGAAGGCCGCTATGCAAAGTCGCCGTGAGGTACAAAGAGAACGCAGTCGTGGAACATCGAAGCGGATGATTCGTGATCTGCTGATTCTGATCATCCTAATTTTTTTGGTTGGCTGGAGCATCTATGCTGTCGGCAATCATCCCAAAGCAGAAGCGGAACGTCAGACAACCACAATTGCCAAGCGTTATGCCAATTTAAAGACACGCACTGGTTTTTACATCTACAACCGAGAAAATACTTATTACACGGTTGCAGGCAAAAACAATAAGGGCCAGCGGATTCTGGTCATTGTGCCGCAGAAAAACGGCTCAGTGCGGGTTGTCAAGCAAAGTACGGGATTAACTGAACAGCAGGCGCTTGCCCAGGTTAAGAGCAGTGAGCATCCGAAAAGGGTACTCAAGGCCGTGCCGGGGATCTTTAATGATAAGGTAGTCTGGGAAGTTACCTACCTTAATAGCAAAGGCAATCTCTGTTATGACCTGATCAACTTCAAGACGGGCAGCTACGTGCAACAGATCAACAACTTATAGTTACATTGTTTGGAGGAATTTTTTGTGGAAACCATCAACATTATTGATGCGCCAAAGCACGTCAACGAACGCGTGCGGATTGGCGTTTGGCTGACTGACAAGCGTTCCAGTGGTAAGATCGCTTTCTTGCAGCTGCGTGACGGAACAGCATTTTTCCAAGGCATTCTGCGGAAAAATGACGTGACGCCAGAAGTGTTTGAAATGGCACGGCATGAACTGCGTCAAGAAAGCAGTTTTTGGGTAACGGGCGAGATTCATGAAGATGCTCGTTCCAAGTTTGGCTATGAAATTCAGATTGAAGACATTGAACTGATTGGTGAAAGCGTTGACTACCCAATCGGCAACAAGGAACACGGAATCGACTTTTTGCTTGATCACCGTCATCTGTGGCTGCGTTCCAGCAAGCCACACGCGCTGATGCGGATTCGTGACCGCGTCATTCGGGCCAACTACGAGTTCTTTGGCGAACATGGCTTTACCAAGATTGACGCGCCGATCCTGACGGCCAATGCGCCAGAAGGAACGACCGACTTGTTTAAGACTAAGTACTTTGATCGTGATGCTTACCTTTCTCAGTCCGGTCAGCTTTATGAAGAAGCCGGCGCACTGGCATTTGACAGGGTCTACAGCTTTGGCCCGGTTTTCCGTGCTGAAAAGTCCAAGACGCGTCGTCACCTGATTGAATTCTGGATGATTGAACCAGAAATGGCCTTTATGCATCAAGAAGAAAGTCTGCAGCTGCAGGAAGAATACGTTGCCTACCTGATCAAGGCCGTAATCAAGGACTGCAGCCGGGAGCTGGAAGTCGTTGGTCGTGATCCAAAGACGCTGGAACCATTTACGCAGACGCCATACCCACGCATCAGCTATGATGAAGCAATTAGGCTTCTGCAGGATGCCGGCATGGATGTTAAGTGGGGCGATGACTTTGGTTCCCCAGAAGAAACCTACCTGGCCAACCACTTCAGCAAACCAGTATTTGTATTGAACTATCCTAAGTCAATCAAGCCATTCTACATGAAGGGCCACCCAACGCGCGATGACGTTTATGTCTGTGCCGATCTGCTGGCTCCAGAAGGCTATGGTGAAATCATTGGCGGCTCAGAGCGTGAAACCGACTACGATACGCTGGTAGCATCGGGTAAAGAGGCTGGACTGAACATCGATGACTATCAATGGTACTTTGACCTGCGCAAGTACGGTACGGTGCCACACAGCGGTTTCGGTCTGGGATTGGAACGTTTCCTTACCTGGATCTGCCTGCAGGATCACCTGCGCGAAGTTATCCCATTCCCACGTCTGTTAAACCGGATCTACCCATAATCGGGATTAGACGCAATAATGCGGCTTAAAGTATAAATTAAAGGACCGATGGCAGTCAGTCATCGGTCCTTTTGCTTGATCTGGATTGGTTAAGGCTTAATGAGCGAACCTGCTTTAAGCAACGCGCGGCATTGCCATGGAGAAGACGTTTGAATGAATTGATGATTGAATGGCTTTGAGACTTGTATAAGTGCAGTTCATTATTTTAAAATGATTGTTGCATGAATGAAAAAGGGGGATGCTTATGGCGAAGCAGGATTTTTTGTTTTCCTATCTGCAGGCCGGCGAAACTTCAATCAGTAATCTTTTGCTTCATCATTACCGAGAAATCGGGATGACCAGTGGTGAGCTGCTGGTCTATCTGGAATTAAAGTCCTACATCGATCGGGGAATTGAAAACCCCAGCATCACCTGGATTGCGGAAAATCTGCAGACTGATGAGCGAACCGTTTATGACCAGATTCATCAGATGACTGAGCATCAATTGCTGGTGCAGCGAATGAAGCGCGATGCTGAGGGAAAAGAAACGGCCTACTATGACTTTTCGCCGCTGATCAGTCGTTTGGTTGGTCGTGAGGGACAGATTCAATCGCAGCAAAAAAACGTCAAGCAGACCACGGCTCGTGAAAAAATGTTTGCCGAGATTGAAAGCGAGTTTGGCCGCCCGTTGACGCCAATGGAGATTACCTATGTCAATGACTGGCTGGACAAGGATCATTATGAGATTGAAATGATTCGGCTGGCCTTAAAAGAAGCAGTCGTCAACGGCTCACTGCGGTTCCGCTATATGGATTCAATCCTGATGAACTGGCGCAAGAACAATCTTAAGACGCCCCAAGAAGTCGAACAGGATAAGCAGCGCTATCAGAGTCGCATGGCACAGCATGGCGGACAGCTGGGCAACCGGCCAATCCCCAATATTCCAATCCTTAAGCTGCCTGACGATTAAGACTCAGCTGACTGCTTGGTGATATCGCTGCTGCCTGGCCACGGGAATCAATCGTCTGCTCAAATTCTAATGAGTGCTTGATCTAATCTTTAAGTTTTGGTCAAGACAGCGCTTTTAAAACGAATTCAAGGTATAATTAAAGGGCAAATAATTAGAAAGGCGGTTTGCTAAAGATGAACAAACCAATCAAAATGCTGGCTGGATTGATGCTGGCAGTAACGCTTGCTGGTGCGGCAGCAGTAGCGGCTCCAGCGGTCGTATCTGCTGACACTGCAACCGAGCAGTCAAGCTCATCGTCTTCTACGGCTACGCATACCTTAAGCAGCTCTTACGTGGTTTATGGTGCCGGTGCGCCTCAAAGCGTCTATGATCAGCTAAACTCGGTAATGGGCGTGGATTCGTCTTTTAAGAAATTAACGGCCACGGCCAGCGACTACGCCAAATACATCGGCAATGGCACGACTACCGATGCCGCCATGATCAGTTCGGTGGCAATTGCGCCAACCGATCCAGGCAGCGGGGTCAAGGTCAACATCAAAAAGTACAACGGGCAAAGCAACATCACTGAGGTTACGGCTCAGCAGTACGCAATGGTTGCTCAGATGGCAGGGGTAACCGACATTACGATCGTGGTCACTGCCAATCGCGCCGTATCAGGTGAATCTGCTTTAACTGGGGTCTACAAGGCCTTTGAAGAAGATGGTCATCAGCTGAACAGTCAAAACACGGCGGCAGCCAACTCGGTTCTGGATGCTACTCAAGATGCCATTGATGCCAATAAGGACGACTCATCCTACCCAGGTAAGCTGATGGCGGCAGTTGGCGATACATCCAAGCAGATTGCTCAACAAAAACAGAGCAGTGGCGAGCTGGCAACCAAGGCAGATATTCAGGAAATGCTGAACAAGGCCCTGGAAAAACGCGGCATTGCTGATCAAACGACTACGACGCAGCAGGAAAAGATTGCTGGCGCGTTGGTCAACTTCCAAAACTCACCAATTTCTTCCAGCAAGACCTATATCAATAATGTAACCAATACGATCAATAACGTTAAGAATTCAACCGGCAACTTGATGAATAAGGCGAAGAATTGGGCCAACAGTGAAGCCGGCAAGGAAACGGTCAAACAGGCGCAAAACTGGCTGACTAGATTTATTAATTGGGTCAAGAGCTGGTTCTAAACTTAATATAATTAAGCAAATCGTTCGTGAAACTTTCATGAACGGTTTTTTTGCTGAAAAAAAGCATTTTGTCAGAAGAATTTATCCAAAAATGTTAGAATATTTTCTATTGTGATTTGAAATAATTTATGGGTAGGATTTTAAGATGAATAAACAAAAAAATATCGTTAAAGGGATGCTGTGGGCAGGAACGGCCTCAATCAGCTGGGGTGTTTCCGGCACGGTTCTGCAGCTGATCTCACAGAATCTGGCTATCCCTGCACATTGGATGCTTTCAATGCGTACCTCGGCTGCGGGGGCAATCTTATTGATAATCAGCGCGATTTTATACCGCGGTAAGATCTTTAACGTTTTTAAGTCATGGCCATCAGTAATCTCACTGTTCAGTTATGCGGTTTTTGGCTTGATGGCTAATCTCTATACTTTCTATTACGCGGTTCAGACCGGGAATGCGTCCATGGCGACCATTCTGCAGTATCTGTCACCATTGTTTATTGTTTTTGGCGGCTGGTTCTTCCAGCATAGCCGTCCGCTGAAAAGCGATCTCTTATCATTTGTGATTGCCATGGCTGGGGTTTTTCTCTGCTTGACTAAGGGGAATTTTGGTCATTTGGCGATTCCGCTGAATTCATTCTTATGGGGGCTGGGTTCTGGTATTACGGCAGCTTTCTACGTTGTTTTACCGCAAAAGGCTGCTGAAGAAAATTCGCCGCTGGTTGTGTTGGGTTGGGGGACCGCGATTGCTGGGGTCTTGTTTAATCTATACCAGCCATTTTGGGTCAACTCGCCGCACATTACCGGAACACTGGTTGCATCCGTTTCAACAGTGGTCTTATTTGGGACGATTATTCCGTTTGGGATGTTGATGCACGCGACCAAGTTTGCCCCTTCAGACGTGGTCAGCATTATGGACGCGCTGCAGCCAATCGTGACGGCAATCCTGAGTGTGATTTTCTTTAAGGAATGGATGAACTGGATCGAAATCTTAGGCATTGTGCTCGTGATTCTGGCTATCTATATTCTGCAAAATGGTCGTCGGAAGGGTCATCTTGAAACTATTGATTAAAATGTTATGAGTTGTCGAAATAGGTATCTGGCTTTTTAAGCAGGATGCCTATTTTTGTCGGTTTTAGATAAAAAAAACGATGCTGGCGAGTTATCTGACGGTCCTTGATTATTAGATTGTGATTTTCGGACTGGCTTGACGGATTGATTCACTTTCATCAGCAGCGTGTCGCCCAATGAAAGTGCCTGCGGTTTGAATATGACGATCATTTTAAAGCTGATTGGGCCAGATCGACTTTGTGAATTACCTACTATTATTGAATTTTCGGCCAATAGTAGGTAATGTTAGGTCTCCCTAAATCGATATATATTGATATTTACCTACTATGCATCGCTTTTTTGAAAAAAGTAGGTAATGAGTTTTTTGAAGATACTATTATGCAGGAATTTTTGAATAATGACCGCGGCCCAGCACTTTGACGTCCAATAGACCGATACCAACATTAACGGTTATTGTTGAGCCCAATCGCTGTCTTAAGTGCTTGGTAGGATAAGCAGCAATGTCTTATCGACTTGAAATAAATACATACAGAAAAAACGATCGGTTCCGCTCTTAAACGGGATCGATCGTCTTCTTTTTTGAGATATTGAATTATTGACCAACGGCTGGCTGTGGCTGCTGAGCCGGCTGTTGCGTTGAGCTGGAAGCTGCTGGAGCCGAGCTGGCTGCGCTGGATGCACTTGATGAGCTTTCGCTAGAAGAACTGGCAGCGCTGGAACTAGAGCTGGAAGTGCTGGATTCCGAACTCGAATCAGATGCTGAGGATTCAGATTTGGAATGAGAACTGGAACTAGCTGAGCTGCTGGAGCTGGATGATAGTGCCGAGCTGCTGGTTACGCCTAGAGCCCATTTAGAATCTTTAATAACCAACTGACGAGTACCGTTTACCGTAACGGCTTCAACCGTGCTTGGCATAGACCAGTTCGTAGCGTGATTCTTGCTGTCAAGATACTGTATCAGGTCCTTGTACAGCAATTGTGCTGTTGTCTGGTAGGCTTTGGTAATTCCGCTGCCGGCCTGCATTGGATGATCATAGCCAGTCCAGATGGCAATTGAATAGTTCTTAGTGTAGCCGGCCATCCAGGAATCCATTTCACCATCGGGATGGCTGGAGGTTGGATAATCCGTCGAACCAGTCTTGCCGGCTTGGTAGACGCCAGAAAGGTTGGCCTTAGTGGCGCTTCCTTGACCGGTAAAGACGCCCTTGAGCATATCAGTGATCATGTAGGCCGTTGCCTTGCTCATGGCCCGCTTGCCGCTTGGCGAGTAGGTAAGCGTCTTGCCATCCTGCGTCGTGATCGAACTGATGTAGTAAGGCTTGTAGTAGGTACCGCCATTCGCAAAAGCCGCGTAGGCAGCCGCAATCTGCAGCGGCGATACGTAGATGCCAATCCCGTTTTGCAGCGTGTATGCCTTGGATTGGGAAATACCCAGGCCCTTTAAGAACTTGGTAGCCCGTGAAATGCCAACGGTCTGCAGCGTTCGGATGGCTGGAACGTTTCTGGATTGAACCAGAGCTTCGCGCATCGTCATCGTACCCTTGTATTGGTTGTCAAAGTCATGCAGAACCTTGTTAGTACCAGGGTAGACGAACTTGGTATCTTCAACGGACTTATAGGTTGGCCACTGGAGGTATTGAATCGCTGGGCCATAGTCCATCAAAGGCTTAACGGTCGAACCAGATGAGCGGTCAGTCTGAACGGCACGGTTAAGGCCATAGACAACGTTGCCAGTCTTGCGGCCACCAAGCATGGCAACAATTTGACCATTATTAGGATCAACGACGGCGACCCCGGTCTGCATCTTATCGCTTTGGAAAGCTACCGAATTGTTGGCAGCATTGTACAGGTGCTTTTGGGCGCTCAAGTCAAGATTGGTGTGCACCTTTAAGCCGTCTGTGTAAGGGTTGTATCCTTTAGCCACCAGCTGCGACAGAACTTCCTTGACGTAGGAGTCCACCACTTTTTCCTTAACTTGGACGGAATTATCGGAAGTGTTGCCATGGTTAGGATCAAGTCCTTCTTTGATGCTGACTTTTTTAGCAGCATTGGCCTGACTTTGTGAGATGTACTTGCTGCGTACCATGGCATCAAGTACCTGGTTGCGTCGTTGGGTTGCATATGTGGCATTGCCAGTTGTCGGGTTGTAGTAGGTTGGCGATTGGGGAATCCCAGCCAGCATTGCCAACTGAGCCAGACTAAGCTCGTTTAGATCCTTGCCGTAGTAGTATTGGGCGGCCGTCTTCATCCCATAGACCCCGTTACCCATGTAGACCTTATTGATATAAAAGCCGAGGATCTGCGACTTGGAAAAATGCCTTTCAACGTTAATAGCCAGCCATGCTTCTTGAGCCTTGCGTTTAAGCGTGCGGTCGGCATCAGAAGTTGAGAAGACGGAAAGCTTGACCAGCTGCTGCGTCAGGGTACTGCCCCCTTGCATGCCGCTTGAGCGATGGGTAATGTCAGCCACGGCAGCGCCCATGATTCGGACGGGATCAACCCCATGATGCTTGTAGAAACGCCGGTCTTCAATCGCAACGACCGCATTTTTCAAGGTACTTGGAATCTCGCTGCTGCTTGCGTATTCACGCTTTTGTGCGCCCAAGCGTGAGATGACGTTATTATCAGCGTCATAAATCGTGGTAGTAGTCTGACTGGCTAATTCATTGCGACTGATCTTGGGCGCGCTGGATGCATAATAGAAAAATACGCATGCTCCGGCAACGACCATTAAAACAAACAGTCCCAAGATCCACAACAGCACGCGCTTGACAATGCTGCCGCGACCAGTCTTTTTCTTACCAGGCCGTTGACTGGAACGGCTCGGCCTTGATTGGTTGTTCATTGCTTACTCCTTTAAAATTAGTGCTTTTTGGCGGCAATCAGCTGGTCAACCGCTGTCAGGTAGTGCAAGCGCGGATTTAAGCCATACTGAACCGGATAGCCGTCTTGAATAATAGCGGTCAAGGGAATTGATTTGCGTCCGCCATGCAGCTGCCGTTGCCAATATTCAAACAGGCTGGTGGCTGGAAAGACATACATTTGATCGAGTTCGACAAATCTGATTAAGGCAAAACAAATTCCACCCTGATCAACACACTCACGCATATGACGAATCTGATGCTCATGAAAGTTCTTTAATGGAAAAGAGGCTTTATTGCGGGTTTCCTTGGCGTCAAAATCAATGTACCATCCTTTATAGATGCCATTGTAATCAGTGGTTGAAGGCTGTTTAAAGTAGGCTTCGCGAATAACGGCGGCACTTCTTTTAGGATAATCAACCTTTACCAACTGAACTGGAGTTGGTTTTTTATGAATTACGGCAATATGATTTGCCAGGTAATACTGATTGCTGGCATTGATCTCAGCTTCCAATGACATTCCGCGCTGAGCATAGGATGAACGCAGCGCAACGGATCGAGACTGCGGTCGTTCGTGAACAGCGAGTGGCTTTTGACCACTTGGATAATGAATGCTCATCAGTTTTTCCTCCCTTAACTAGGTGTTATTATACCAGAGTACGAAAAAAACCGGTTAAATCCATACAATAAAATTAATTGCAAACCAAATTTGGAAAGGAACATGATTAGATGAAAAGACTGTGGACGACGGGCTATCGAGCATATGAGCTGGGCGTCTTTGATGAAAAGAATCCCAAGGTTGCGGTAATTAAAGACGTGCTGCAAAAGCAACTGCGCTATCAATTAGACAGCACGTCAGAGGATTTTTGGCTGATTACGGGACCACAGATGGGAGTTGAGCGCTGGAGCATCGAAAGCGCGTTGACAATCAAAGTCGACTATCCACAGCTAAAGATTGCCTTGATGGAGCCGTATGCCGATTTTGCCGCACGCTGGAATGAAAACAACCAGGCCCGTTTGGCAGCAATCAAGGCCCAGGTTGATTTTGCCGGTCGGGTCAGTGAGAAGAAATATGAATCGCCAGAACAGCTGCGCGCCTACCAGAACTTTATGCTCCATTATACTGATGGCGCGCTTTTAATCTATGATCCCGAGCATGAGGGCAAAACGGTCTGGGACTGGCGAGCTATCAATCGCTACCGTGAGCAGAATGCCGATTATTCAATGAGAATGATTGACTTTGATGAGCTGCAGGAAGCGGCTGAAGAATACAGTGAGCGTCTGCGAGAAACAGATGAGGAATAAAATTCAAAATTGACTCTTGCAATAATTTTTGAGTCTGGTAGAATTAGTTAATGTATTACGGATTAAACAAGCAATGAGGTGTTTAAGTTGGATGGCATTAAGTTTACACCGCAAGATATTTTGCAAAAACAGTTCAAAGAAAAAAGCATCGGTAAAGGTTACGACGTTTCTGATGTAGATTCTTTCCTCGATGATGTTATCAAGGACTATGACACTTTTAATAAAGAAATTACGCGGCTGCAAGATGAGAATGCTCGCTTGCGGTCCAAGGTTGATGAGCTTAATCGGCAGGTGGAGGTTGGTTCTTCCATTCCACGTTCAGCAAGCTCGCAGCCTGTTTCAAATGCAACCAATATGGACATTTTGAAACGACTTTCGAATCTGGAACGGCGGGTTTTCGGCTCACAGCTGAACAGCAGCGACCGTGACGATTCTCATTTGCTCTAGTCCGCAAATAAAATTGAAAAAACTAATGCAGGTCTTGGGCGATCGGGCATGATCATGCATCATGTCAGGAAGGTCCATGCTCGCACAGACTGCGATGTCTGTAGTGTTTGTGCTCGCTGAAAAAATAAGGCGGGGCACCGAGTGAACTCGGTGACGGCGGGAAAACCGGCTAAGGCGCAAGCTATGCCCCAGTATCCCTGAAAAGTGCCACAGTGACGAAGCAGGATTGGAAACAGTACTGGTGGAACGCGGTAAACCCCTCAAGCGGTAAACCCAAACTACGGTAGGGGAGCTTTGGATAGCGAATTGAAGTGATTCCAGGGGAGAGTTTTTACTCTGAGATAGATGATTGCCTCGATGTTGTCATGACCTGGTGACAGCATTACGACAAAACATGGCCTACAGAGATCTGCATTACAGGTGCCCGAGTTTATGCTCGGGTTTTTTATTGTCATTAAATGTAAACGCTTTCTAAAAAGACTGCGACTGAATTACAGGATGGTTTGATGTTTGATTTCATGCTTGCTGATTTATGATGATCAATCTAATCGTGGCTTGGCTAGACCTTAAATTAAAGACGCAGCAACTGCTTGTCTGTTTGAATTGCCAGACCTATTAATTGATCATATCCAAAATAAAATTATGGAACGATGCATTTTTATAAATGGAACGAACCAAATAAATTAAAGAATATTCATTTAATGCTGATTAAATCGTAAGCGATGTTGTCAAAATTACAATTCAAGGGGCATATGTTGCCAAAAAAACTGAGAAAAAATACTTTTTTGAAACAATTCGCCAAATCTGTATTAAATTACTAATAATATATTACATGTTTAACTAAGTTCGTGTTGTTGAAAGTACTGAGTCGTTTTATACTTTAGATAGTTAAAAGCAGTAAACGAAATTTCTTTTGGAAAAGATAGTTGGCTGATTTTGTTAATTAATTTCTAATAATTAATAAAAATTGCTTTTAGCTAATAATTAGCTATTTTTATGCATGAAATTTACGTTCGATTTTGTAAAGGGGTGATCAAATGCTGAGTGAAAAAGATTTGTCAGCCTCGCTGCAGGCCTTTGTCGATGGCTCTAATTATCGCGCCCAAGATGTTCTAGGCGTTCATCGCGAAAAGCGTGCGGAAGGTGAGGGATTCGCTTTTCGGGTCTGGGCACCGCATGCTCAGCAGGTTTGGCTGGTCGGTGACTTCAATCAGTGGGATGAGCATTCACTGCCGATGCAAAAGGATCAATATGGCGTCTGGAGCATTTTTACCGACCAGGCGCAGGCCGGCCAGCTTTATAAGTTTAATATCAAGCAGAGTACTGGCCGCGAAATCATGAAGATTGATCCATTCGCGGTCTGTTTTGAACAGCGACCTGGCGTGGCGGCCCGCATCATCGATTTTCCCAACCGAAAATGGAAAGACGGCTTATGGCGGGGACGGCAAAAACGCGAGCATCATTTTAATCGTCCGCTTAATATTTATGAGGTGCATGCCGGCTCATGGCGCTTTCATGAAGACGGTACTCCCTATGATTTTAGTGATCTAACGCGCGAACTGGTTCCTTATTTAAAAAAGATGCATTACAGTCACGTTGAGTTTATGCCGTTGATGGAACATCCGCTGCCGGCATCCTGGGGCTATCAAATTATTGGCTTTTATGCGCTTTGCTCCAGCTATGGCACTCCCGAACAGTTTCAAGAATTTGTCGAGAGCTGTCATCAAGCCAACATTGGCGTAATCGTTGATTGGGTGCCTGGTCATTTTAATATCAATGATGACGCGCTGGCTTATTACGATGGTACGGCGACGTTTGAATATGAGGATGCCGATCGGGCTAAAAACATCGGCTGGGGGGCCTTGAACTTTGATCTGGGCAAGCCACAGGTACAGTCATTTTTGATCTCCAGCGCGCTGTTTTGGCTGAACGCCTATCATGTTGATGGGATTCGGGCTGATGCAATTTCCAGCATCATCTACCTTGACTACGATTTCGGTCCCTGGAAGCCGAATAAGTATGGCGACACGCGCAACCTGGAAGGCTATGATTTTTTGCATAAGGCAACCAAAGCCATCAAGCTTGAGCATCCCGAGTCGTTATGGATCGCGGAGGAAAGCTCGGCTGGCGTGCAGGTTTCTGGTCGAATCGAGGATGGCGCGCTGGGCTTTGACTATAAGTGGAACATGGGTTGGATGAACGATACGCTGGATTTTTACAGCGAGGATCCAATCTATCGCAGCTTTGACTTCCACAAACTGACCTTCTCGTTTATGTATCGCTTGGCGGAAAACTTTATCCTGCCGCTGTCGCATGATGAGGTGGTTCATGGCAAGCGCAGTCTGATGAACAAGATGTGGGGCGATCGCTATAAGCAGTTTGCCCAGCTGCGGAATCTGTATGTCTGGCAGATGACGCATCCAGGCAAGAAGCTGCTGTTTATGGGCGGCGAGTTTGGCCAGTATCTCGAATGGAAATATGATGCGCCACTGGAATGGGTTGACCTAAAAGACCCATTGAACCAGTCGATGCAGCACTTTACCGCGGTTTTAAACGGCCTGTATCATGACAACCCATCGCTTTGGGAACTGGATACTAAAGACAGCGGCTTAGAGATCATTGATGCCGATAATAAGGATCAGACGGTCTTGAGCTATATTCGGCATGGTAAGCGCAAGCGTGATTTTTTGATCGTGATTCTGAACTACACGCCGGTTGAACGACGCGGCTTTAAGATCGGCGTTCCTTACGCGGGTACTTATCATGAGATTCTCAATACTGAAATGAAGGAGTTTGGCGGCACCTGGACTCGAAACAATCCTGCCTGTCATACCAAGTCGGATTCATTTAAGGAATATGAGTATACGATTGAAACCACGGTACCGGCATTGGGGGCCTTGATTCTGAAACCTGGCAAGGATGTCAAAATCGCGCGTCGCAAGTCTCGACCAAGAAAGCAAGTTAAGCCAACCAATAAACAACAGCAGCAAGCGGGGAGCAAATAGAAAGGGGTGTTGGATGGAGCCCACCATCCATGATTATGAATGATGAAATGTTAGGGATTGTATTGGCCGGCGGTAAGGGAACTCGGCTGGGCAAGCTGACGCAGAATCAAGCCAAGCCTGCCGTACCATTTGGCGGCCGCTATCGAATTATTGACTTTACGATGAGCAACTGTGTCAATTCAGGCATTCGCAATATTGGCGTAATCACGCAGTATCAGCCCCTGGTTTTGGATCGGCACATTGGTAATGGGGCCAGCTGGGGATTGGATCGTTTGGACTCTGGCGTGACGATCCTGCAGCCATACTCCAGTCCAGATGGCAGCAAGTGGTTTGCAGGAACGGCGCATGCCATCTATCAAAACATCGACTATATCGACAGTATCAATCCAAAGTATCTACTGGTCTTGTCCGGTGACCACATCTATAAGATGGATTACAGCGACATGCTGCAGCAGCATATTGACAACGGCGCCTCTTTGACGGTAGCCGTAATCGACGTGCCGTGGGAAGATGCTTCGCGGTTTGGCATCATGAACACAGATGAGCATGATCGGATTACCGAGTTTGTGGAAAAGCCGGCTGAGCCAAAGAGCAACCACGCCTCCATGGGGATCTACATCTTTAACTGGGCCCGGTTGCGTGAGGTCTTGGTCAACAACTTTACCAAAAACGACAATATGCTCGATTTTGGCAAGAACGTGATTCCATATTATCTGGACAGCGGTGAGCCGGTCTACGCCTACCGCTTCTCGGGCTACTGGCGGGATGTTGGGACGATCATGTCGCTTTGGCAGGCTAACATGGAATTTCTGGAACCAAACAACGGCCTTAACATGCAGGATCGCAGCTGGCGGATCAATTCCCGCAGTCCACTGGCGCCACCACAGATGCTGACTGATACGGCGGAAGTCTCACAGTCGATGATCGTTGATGGCTGCTACGTGGCTGGTAAGATTCAGCACAGTATTCTGTCAGCCAATGTTCGGGTCAAAGAAGGCAGTCAGGTGATCGACAGTATGATCATGCCAGGTGCCAGCATCGGCCGCGACGTTACGATTCGGCGAGCGATTATTGGCGAGAATGCCGTGATTGGCGATGGCGTAACGATCGATGGCGGAGATGATGACATTGCGGTAGTCGGCAATGGCGAAACGTTAGGGGGAACCTCAAATGAAGAATAATCAAATGTGTGCAATCATTGTCGATGAGCTCAATGATGATGCCTTAAAGCCATTAACCAACGAACGACCACTGGGAACGCTGTTTTTTGACTGCAAGTACCGTTTGATCGACTTTGAGCTGTCCAGTGTCGTCAATGCCGGGATCCGTAACGTTCAGCTGATTGAAGACGAAGACAAGGTGCGGTCCGTCTTTGATCACCTGGGTGGCGGTCGTGAATGGGGACTGGATGCGATCGGCTCCTATCAATACGTCAACTATTTCCAAGACAGCGAAAACAAGAAGGCCGCTGGCGAAAAATATTTCAACAACACGATTGAGTTTTTGGAAAAATCGCACACCGCCTATACGGTCATCATGGGGACGCGGATGCTTTGCAATCTCAATCTGCGGGCAGCTTTAAAGATTCACAAGCAGACCGATAAACCACTGACGGTAATCTACAGTCGCACCGATGCCAATGAAATTGCCGCTTACGACAGCATCTTGAGTTTTGACAGCCTGGGCAACGTGATTACCTGCGATGAGTTTGCCAAGCTGCCTGATCAAACAGGAATCTTCAACCTGTCGATGAACGTCTACATTGCTGATACTCGTTGGCTGATCGACGCCCTGCGCAAGGGACAGCAGCTGGATGCGCCAGCTCAGCTGGACGACTTTTTAAAAGCGCAGCTGCCTAAGCCGGAATTGGCAGGCGGCTATGAATACGTTGGCTATCTTCAGAACATCTATGACCTGCCAAGCTATTACCAGTCCAACAAAGACATGCTTGATTCCAACAAAATGAACGAGCTGCTCTATACCAATCAGCGCATCATTACCCGGACGCGCAATGAGGTTGCCACCTACTATGACAGGCACGCCAAGGTTAAGAACAGTCATCTGGCAACCGGCTGCGATATTTACGGTACGGTTACCGACAGCCTGATCTCGCGGCGCTCAGTCGTTGATCCAAAGGCTGTCGTAACCAACTCGATCGTGATGCCAAATGCAAGAATCGGACATAATGCCGAGGTTCACTGGGCAATTCTTGATAAAAACGTGGTCGTCAAACCGGGCGTCAGAATCGTCGGGACCCCTGACAACATTTTGGTAGTGCCCAAAGATACCCGAGTTGAGGCTAACTTGAGCAGTACGGAAGAAGAGGCGAATTAATCATGAAAATTATGTTTGCGGCGGCGGAATGTGCCCCGTTCTTTAAGAGCGGTGGTCTGGGTGACGTGGTCGGCGCGCTGCCTAAAGCCCTTGCTAAAAAAGGTCATGAGGTGCGGGTGGTTTTGCCACTGTGGCGCTGGATGCCAGGAAAGTTTCAAGAAAAAATGGAAAGCTGGGGCTCATTTGAGGTCAAAGTCGGTTGGCGAACCGAGTACTGTGGCGTTGAGACGCTTTATCAAGACGGCGTGCGCTACATGTTTTTGGACAACCGCTACTATTTTGATCGGCCTAAGCTTTACGGCTACTATGACGATGGTGAGCGGTTTGCCTGGTTTCAGCAGGCAGCCTGTGAATTGATGGGCCGCTACAATTGGGTGCCGGACGTTTTGAACTGCAACGACTACCATACCGCGTTTATGCCGTTTCTGCTCAAGGAAAAATATGGCTGGGTTGGACCATATCATCACATCAAGACGGTTTTGACGATCCATAATCTGGAATTCCAGGGTGAATATGGCCGCGAAGTCATGACCGAACTGTTTGGCATGTCGCCGGAACGCTATGACGATGGCACGGTTCGCTATGGCACGGCCGTTAACTTTATGAAGGCCGGGATCCTGTATGCTGATCGGGTCAACACGGTCAGCCCAAGCTATGCGGCCGAGATTCAGACGCCTGAATTCGGCTGCCATCTGGATGAGGTGCTGCGCATGGAAAACTTTAAGCTGTGCGGCATTCTAAACGGGATCGACTATGATGTCAATAACCCGGCAACCGACCATAATCTGGCTGCCAATTACTCAATTAAGGATCTAAAAGGCAAGGCCAAGGATAAGGCGGCCCTGCAAAAAGAGTTTGGTCTGCCACAGCGTCCAGACGTTCCATTGATCGGGATCGTCAGCCGCCTGACCTATCAAAAGGGTTTTCAGCTGGTCGTCAATGAAATGGAAAATCTGATGAAATTTGATGTGCAAGTCGTGCTGCTGGGAACGGGCTATGCCAATTTTGAACACGACTTCCGTTGGTTTAACGGCGTTCATCATGATAAGTTTGGCGCCAAGATTGAGTTTGATGTTGGTCTGGCCCAGCGCATCTACGCAGGAGCTGATATGTTCTTGATGCCATCTGGTTTTGAGCCATGTGGACTTTCGCAGATGATTTCAATGCGCTATGGCACGTTGCCAATCGTTCACCAAATCGGGGGACTAAAAGACAGCGTCGAGCCATATAATCCGATCACCAATACTGGTACAGGCTTTGGCTTTGAGCAGTTTAGCGGCTTTTACATGATGGAGGCCATTAAAGAAGCCATGGCAACCTATCAACAGCCGAAAATCTGGCGTCATCTGATGCAAAACGCGATGGCTAAGGACTTTAGCTGGGATAAACAGAGTCAGGCCTATCTGGATATGTACAAGTCACTGTTTTAGTTTTTGATTGCGAAAAACTGAGAGGAGATAGAAATTTGAGTTTAACAAAATCACAGTTTAAGCAGGATTTTAAGCGGCATTTAAAAGACGATCTGGCCCTGGATATTGATGAGGCCTCCTATTTTGATATGTACAAGGTCTTGGCAGGCATGGTCAAGTCGGCCTACAACCAAAACTGGCATCACACCTGGCGCAGCTATGATCAGCAGCACAAAAAGCAGCTGTACTACTTCTCGATTGAATTTCTGCCAGGCCGCATGCTGCAAAGCAATCTGTTCAATATGGGCTGGCTGGAGATCGTCAAGGATGGCATGAAGGAACTGGGCGTTGATTTTGAAAAGGTCGTGGAACAGGAAAACGACATGGCGCTTGGCAATGGTGGCCTGGGACGCTTGGCCTCATCGTTTATGGATGCATTGGCCAGTGATGGCTATGCCGGCAATGGGAACGGGATTCGCTACAAGTACGGCTTGTTTAAGCAGAAGTTCATTAATGGCTATCAAGTTGAACTGCCAAACAACTGGCTGAACGAAGGCAATGTCTGGGAAGAACGCCGGGAAACGCATTCCGTGCTGGTTCGGTTTGGCGGTCAGGTCTACCTGCAGCCAAAAAATGGTCAGCTGAAGCCGGTATACGAAGGTTCGCAGTTGATTAAGGCCGTGCCATACGATACTGGGATGGTCGGCTATGAGAATGGCGTGGTCAACACGCTGCGGCTTTGGGATGCTGAGATTCCTGAAGACGAGGAAAGCAAGTATCGGACGATTGACGATCTGCGGCGGGTTGAGGATCTGACCAGCGTGCTCTATCCTGACGATTCAACGGAAGATGGCCGGCGCATGCGGATCCGTCAAGAATACTTCTTCGTTTCGGCTGGCCTGCAAAGCATTCTCAATCACTATCTGGAAAAATACGATCAGCCTTTGACCAAACTTGATCAATACATTGCCGTTCACATCAATGATACGCATCCATCCATGGCAATCGCCGAATTGATGCGGCTTTTGATGGATGAGCATGGTCTGGGCTGGGAAGATGCCTGGCAGGTTACGGTCAACGTCATGAGCTACACCAACCATACGATTATGGCTGAGGCGATGGAACGCTGGGACATTAACATGATGCAACAGGAAGTACCGCGGATTCTACAGATCATTCAAGAAATTGATCGACGTTTCGTGCTGTCTTTGGAAGGTAAATATGATCAAAACTTCATTAACCGCACGCGTATCATTGCCAACAACCAGGTTCACATGGCACACCTGGCAATTATTGGCTCACACAGCATCAACGGTGTTGCCAAGCTGCATACCGAGCTGCTGAAAAAAGAAGTGCTGCATGATTTCTATCGGCTTTATCCCGAACGTTTCAACAATAAGACTAATGGGGTAACGCTGCGTCGCTGGATGGCCATCGACAATCCACGGCTGGCAGCCATTTTGGATCAGGAAATCGGCTCTGGCTGGCGCAAGAACCCGCTTGAATTGGAGAAGCTGCTGAAGTACCGAAGCAACAACAAGGTCTTGGATCAGCTGATTGCCGCCAAGCAGGCCAACAAGCGCGATCTGGCCAAGTTTATCAAGCAGCAGACGGGAATCGAGATTTCATCTAAGGCTATCTTTGACGTTCAGATCAAGCGGCTGCATGCCTACAAGCGTCAACTGCTGAACCTGCTGCGGATCGTCAAGCTTTATCAAGATTTAAAGGCCAATCCAAATGCCGATATCTACCAACGCGTCTTCATCTTTGGCGCCAAGGCAGCACCAAGCTATCAATATGCTAAGGCTGTGATCAAGTGCATCAATGAGGTTGCCAACCTGGTCAACAACGATCCTGACATCCATGATAAGCTTAAGGTCGTCTTCTTGGAAAACTACAACGTATCATTAGCCGATCGGATTATCCCGGCTGCTGATGTTTCTGAGCAGATCTCACTGGCCTCAAAAGAAGCATCGGGAACCAGCAACATGAAGCTCATGGCCAATGGTGCGCTGACGGTGGCTACGATGGATGGCGCCAACATTGAGATTCATGACTATGTTGGTGATGACAACATCTTTACGTTTGGTCTCTCATCCAAGGAAGTCTACCGATACTACGCCGATAATTCATATCACGCCAGCGAGTACTATGAAAACGACCCGGTTATTCATCGTGTTGTGGATGCCTTTGTTGATGGCACGATTCCGAACATCAGCATGGAAGGCCGCGAGATTTTTGATTCGCTGGTTCAGTATAACGGCGATCAGTTCTTTGTGCTGCGCGACTTTGAATCCTATCTCAAGGCGCAGGATAAGGTTGATCAGGCCTACCGCAACCCTAAGCACTGGGCCCAGATGAGTCTGATCAATACTGCCAATGCCGGTCACTTCTCATCTGACTTGACGATTGATCGCTACGTTGACGATGTCTGGAAACTGACGCCAAACAAGTAAGGGGGGACTGCTTTGGGGCAGATCCATTACAATGCCTGGCAGCTGGAGTTTAAACGGCCTTTTGGAGCACTGCAGGCGGGCAACAACGTTCAATTCAGCGTTAAGGTTGACTGCCAGAGCGTTACGCAGGTCGCGGTCGGTGTTACCAAGCTGGATGAGAATACGGTTTTTTATCCGCTGACTCAAGATGAAAATGAGCCAGGCAGGTATACCGGCGAGATCAAGATCACGACTTCCGGCTTGTATCACTACTATTTCCGGGTGCGTCGCGAAAACGATACCGCGCTCTACTTGGGGCATCTGCATGGCGGTACGGGGAAAGAGACTACGGACATCAGCAAGGTTGAGCCGTTTCAGCTGACCTGTTACGATCGACAGGTGCCACGGCCGGAATGGTATCGCAATGCGGTTTTTTATCAGATTTTTCCGGATCGCTTTGCAAACGGCAATCCGCATGGTGAGATTGATGGTAAGAAGCCAAATACGTTTTTATATGCAACCACTGCTGATCGACCAATGTATATCTATGATGAAAACCATAAGATTGCACGCTGGGACTTTTACGGCGGAAACCTGCGTGGCATCATTGCCAAACTTCCCTATCTTAAGCGCTTGGGCGTGACGGCACTTTATCTGAACCCGATATTTGAAGCCTCCAGCAATCATCGCTACGATACCAATGATTACTTGAAAATTGATCCAATGCTGGGTACTGAAGAAGATTTTAAGACTTTGATCACAATGCTGCATGAAAACGACATGCATTTGATTTTGGATGGCGTCTTCAATCATGTAGGCAAAAACAGCCGCTATTTCAACGCTGGTCATCTCTACGGCGAGCAGACCGGTGCGGCTAATGACAAAAACAGCTCCTATTATGAATGGTTCAATTTTAAGCATTACCCGGATCAATATGACTGCTGGTGGGGAGTTGATGATCTGCCAACGGTCAATAAGGACAATCCCAGCTATCAGCAGTTCATCTATGGTGAGCGGGGCAGTGTCTTGACGAAATGGAATGATCTGGGAATTGATGGCTGGCGGCTGGACGTGGCCGATGAGCTGCCGGATGATTTTCTGCGGGCCATTCGTCGCAATCTGGACCGCTATGATGATCGCATTCTGATTGGCGAAGTCTGGGAAGATGCCTCTAATAAGATTAGCTATGGTCATCGGCGTCCTTATGTCAGTGGCGATAATCTGTACGGTACAATGAACTATCCGCTGCGTCAGTGGGTCATCAATTTTTTACAGGGACATGGTGAGCTGGTAAAAGTTGGCGAGGATTTATTGACACTGGTAGAAAACTATCCGCGCAATTTCCTGCTTGATTGTCTGAATAACCTGGGAACGCATGATACCGAGCGCATCCTGACCGTTTTGAATCAAAGCGTGCCAATGGTAAAGATTGCGTTTGCCCTACTATTTAACCTGCCGGGAATCCCCTGCGTCTATTACGGGGATGAAGCTGGCGTGGAAGGTGGCAAGGATCCCGATAATCGCCGCTATTTTCCATGGGGACGTGAAAACACCGAATTGCAAAAAACGGTACACTACTGGTCGGATATCCGCCAAGAATGCGAAGCGCTTAAAGAAGGACAGACTGGGGTCATGGTTGCCGGCAATGAGGTTTTGGGACTGATTCGCTACACGTCGGACCGTGCAACGCTGTTATTGGTTAATCGCGAAAATCAGTACGCGCTGGTGCGGGAGCGGCAATTCATGCATGTTCCAGCCAGTCTGCAGCAGGCCATTGAAAAACGAGTGGCTGGGCTGCGAATGGCGCCATTTACCACCAGATTCACTGAGCTGAACGTGATTTCGGTGATGGCTGATGAAGACAGCTGAATAAGTGTAAAAGCATCGCTGCAGTTTTGCAGCGGTGTTTTTTAGTTGCAGTCAAAGCAGAACTGGGGAGCCGAGGATAGGGAAAGATATGGGTTGACTGATAGCTTTTAACGGCAGTGTGAAAATAATCTCGGGGAGGTTTTTGGAAACTAAGGATGTCAACTGGCCTAAAGTTAGTGATGCCAAGCTGAGTCGGCAATCGCTGATAAATTTGACTGCTTGGTACTGCTGCTTTCTGAGTGATGATGAAGGTTTTTGCTGAGCAGATTAAAATTTTTTGAGATTCTTGTTGACAGTCGTCGTCGATTCAGTTAAGATACTTTATGAAAAATAAATTAAAAAGTGCTGAGAAAAGATGAGTATCCAATGAAGGCCGCTTAGAGAGTCGTTAATGGTGGAAAGCGATCGGTCAAAGTTGGTGAAGATGGTCTTGGAGCGGTTTGCTGCGTGAGCCCTTGGTGAGCGCAGCACGGGGCGACGCCGTTATCAAAGTCGGGGTTTTCAAATAATCGAGAACTCGCTGAGGAGAATGCTGCAATGCGTTCTTGAAGATGGGTGGTAACACGCTGATCATGACTGTCAGACGTCCCTGAAAAATGGCTGAAGAGCCGTTTTTTAGGGGCGTTTTTAATTTTCAACAGCACTGAGGAGGATCTTATGAGAAGAAAGCGACGTCGAAACTGGATTATTGCCATCGTTGCCTTATTAATCGTTGCAGCAGGAGCGATTGGCCTAATCTATAAACGGACGGCCAAGCCAAAGACGACCACGGTGCGATTAGGGTTGGTCGGGACTGACTCGCAGCCGGTTTGGAATAACGTCAAGGCGCGGCTCAAAAAGCAGGGGATCAATATTGAATATGTGGTCTTTGATGATTACGTTCAGCCAGACAAGGCCTTGAAGGATGGCAAGATTGACATGCACTCCTGCTTGACCAAGTACTACTTTGAATCTTACAACAAGTCACAAAACGCGCATCTGGTAAGCATTGGTAATACGGTGATCTCGCCATTGGGACTGTACTCCAAGAAATATAGCTCACTTAAAGATCTGCCGGACGGGGCCACGATTGCGATTCCAAATGAACCAACTACTTTGGGCCGCGGACTGAACATGCTGCAGTCGGCAGGGCTGATCAAGGTAAAGAAAAGCAGCGGCATCAAGCCATCATTAAACGACATTACCAGCAACCCTAAGAATCTGAAGTTTAAAGAAGTTGATCCAGCCACGGCAGCCCGGGCCTTAAGCTCTGTCGATGCATCTATAATCAACGGTAACTACGCGGTGGCTGCCAAGCTTAAGCCAGGCAAGGATTCGCTTTACATGGAACCAATCAACAAAAAGGCTAAGCCATACGTAAACATCATTGCCGTACAGGAAAAGGACAAGGATAATCCAGTCTACAAGAAGGTCGTAAAGGCTTACCAGACTGAAGAAACCAAAAAGGCAATCCAAAAGACTTACAAGGGTGCCCAAAAAGCTGCTTGGGATATCTATGGCACGAAGTAATAGTTAGTGACGATTAAACGAAAGGGGCAGTTAAGATGAGTTTTGAAACGGCAATTTTTGCAGGAGGATGCTTCTGGTGCATGGTTGAGCCATTCGATACCTATCCGGGCATTGAAAAGGTTGAATCTGGCTATACGGGCGGGCATGTTGAAAACCCAACCTATGAACAGGTCAAAACGGGGACGACCGGTCATACGGAGGCAGTCCGCATTACGTTTGATCCCGCCAAGGTTTCTTATGAACAGCTGGTTGAGATCTACTGGCACCAGACTGATCCAACCGATGCCATGGGCCAGTTTCAAGATCGTGGCGATAACTACCGCCCCGTGATTTTCGTTAAGGATGAGCAGCAGCGGCAGATCGCATTGGCGTCACGGCAAAAACTGGCCGACAGCGGAATTTTCGATGATCCGATCGTAACCAAGATTGAAGACGCCCAGCCATTTTATCTGGCAGAAGACTATCACCAGGATTTCTACAAGAAAGATCCGGAACGCTATGCCAAAGAGGAGGCTGGCGGACGGGAGCAGTTCAAGCAGGAGCACTGGCACGCCTAGCTTTTGAAAAACTAAGGATCCATTGTCTGAAAGGGCAATGGATCCTTTTGTTAAATCAGATAGGTGCGTCTCATTACTGCCATGATCAAAGCAAAAAGTTTTCGCAAGTGGTCGGTCGCTGGTAAGACAATTACTGACGATCAGCAATCCGTGTTAAAATTGACCAAAAAGATGAGAGGAAGGATCAAGATGGCCTATATTAAAGACTTGCGCGCCAAAGTCGGTCATCAGCCATTGATCATGACCAGTGCCTCGGGAGCTTTAGTTAACGAAAAGCAACAGGTATTGCTGCAGGAGCGGGCTGATACCGGTGATTGGGGATTTCCCGGCGGTTATATGGAATTTGGCGAGTCGTTTCAAGATACAGTCAAGCGTGAGTTTAAAGAGGATGCTGGAATTGAGATTGAGCCAGTCAAACTGCTGAAGATTTCAGATCAGGAGTTCTACACCTATCCAAACGGCGATCAGGTTCAGCCAATCAATGCCTTCTTTTTGGTTAAGCAAGTCGGCAGTCGGCAAACGGCTTTTAAACCAGCCGAAACATTGCGGATTCGCTATTTTTCTCTGGATGAGACGCCTAAGTTCTTCAACCATCAGCACGCAATGATGTGGCAGACGATCAAGGATGAACTGCAATCATCATCCGTGCTTGACACCGGCTGCTGAAGTTTCTAAAATAATTTAAGTAATTTAACAAACAAGTCACCTGAAAGCAAATTTCAGATAAATAAAAATAATGGCTTGCTGACTATGTTTTTCCATAGTCGGCAGGTCATTTTTGATTTAGAGGGGAAATTATTGATGAATAAACTAAAGTTACAGACGAGTATCTTTGTGTTAACAGCTTTTTTATTAGGCTGTAATGAATTTATGATTGTTGGAATTATTTCTGATCTGGCTCAAAGTTTTAATGGCTCATTATCTTTGCTGGGCCTGCTGGTTACACTGTTTGGGATCGTTTATGCGGGGACAACACCGGTTTTAACGGCTTGGACCAATCGTTGGCCACGGTACCATGTCTTAATGTGGCTGATGGGAATTTTCTGTATTGGCAATACGTTAACGGCAATGGCGCCCAACTTGTTTTGGCTGTTTGTCTCGCGTGTGATTACGGCTGCGGTTGCTGGGACAATTATTTCATTAGTTTTGGCGTTCGTGAGTCTGCTTACGCCAATGGAGAAGCGGGGAATGACCGTGGCGGCCGTCTTTGCTGGGTTTAGCATTGCCACGATTATTGGCGTGCCGGTTGGCACCATGATCAGTGCGGCTTTTTCGTGGCGAGTAAGCTTTGGTGTTATCTCGATTTTGTCGATGCTGGTTTGGTTTTTGCTGGCTAAGATATTGCCGCGCTATTCGGAACAGATGGCTGGAAATTTAAATGGCCAGCTCAGTATGTTTAAGGATGCGCGAATTGTCTGGGGAATCGTAGTCATGATTGCATTAATGGCTGCCGAATACGCGTTTTATACGTACATCCGTCCTTTAATCGTTAAGCAGCTGGGCTTCTCCGTTAATCAGTTGAGTCTGTTGCTGGGATTGATTGGCATCATGTTTATTTTAGGAAATCTGACGGCAGGTCAGCTGATTGAGCGTTATGGCACGCAAAAGATTGGTTGGGTCAGCGGCATGGTTTTGGTTTTGCTGCTGATGCTTACATTGACTGTAAAGAATTCTTGGAGCGGTTTACTTAATCTTGGCCTGCTTTGTTTTGTGTTGGGAATGCCAGGATCGATGCTGCAGGTAATGTTTTTGAATACGGCTGAACGGGATTTCCCCATGGCACTGAATCTGGCATCATCATTGAATCCAATCTGTACGAATATTGGGGTGACGATTGGCTCATTGACGGCCTCGATTGGTATTCGGTACATCAAATTGGCACAGATTGGCTGGCTAGGGTGCGGTTATGCTCTAATAGGCGTTTTGGGTTCACTGAGCTTGCTAAAGGCATTGAAACGATCGAAGGCAAAAAGCTAGAATACGCTTTGATGAAACATTCATCCAGCAAGCCGTTGATTGATAGTTTATGGTAAAATGATGTCAGCAAAATTTTCATGAGGAGTTTTTATATTGCAAAAATTTCATTTGATAGCTACTGCGGCAGCCGGGATTGAAGCCTTGGTAGGCAAGGAGCTGCGGGCACTGGGCTATGAAACGCAGGTCGAAAATAGCCGGGTACGTTTTGAAGGCGATCTGCGTGATATCATGGTGGCCAATCTCTGGCTGCGGACGGCTGATCGGGTCAAGATTATCGTAGGTGAGTTTGACGCGACTGATTTTGACAGCCTGTTTGAGCAGACCAAGGCATTGCCATGGGAAGACCTGCTGCCAATTGACGCGGCTTTTCCGGTTGAGGGCAAGAGTCATCGCTCACAGCTGCATAACGTTCCCAGCGTACAGGCAATCGTCAAAAAAGCAATCGTTGACCGTTTGAGCACCGTTTATCATCGACGGACGCGGCTGAGCGAAACTGGGGCGACCTATCCGCTGGAAGTTGCCATTAACAAAGATCACGTACTGCTGACACTTGATACGACTGGCCCCAGCCTGTTTAAGCGCGGCTATCGCAAGGGTAAAGGGGGCGCGCCATTAAAAGAAAACATGGCCGCGGCTTTGGTGATGCTTGCCCACTGGTTCCCTGACAATCCATTCGTGGATCCCGTTTGTGGTTCGGGAACGATTCCAATTGAGGCCGCCTTGATTGGTCATAATATTGCTCCTGGCATTAATCGCGACTTTCAATGCGAGCGCTGGATCAATCTGATGCCAGAAAACCTGAGTGATGACGTGCGTGATGAAGCTGATGCCAAAGCTGACTATGACATCGAATTAGATATTCATGGCTACGACATTGACCAGAATATGATCGATATTGCTCAGCGGAACTGTCAGGCAGCCGGCTTGACGCATGACATCACGTTTAAGCAGCTGGCAGTCAAGGATTGGCACACTGACAAGCTCAATGGGGTCATCGTAGCCAACCCGCCATATGGTGAGCGTTTAAGCGATCAAGAGTCGGTGCGTGAGCTGTATCGGCAAATGGGCGAGATCTACCGGCCAATGACGACTTGGAGCAAGTACATCTTGACGGCCGATTTAGAGTTTGAAACCTACTATGGTCAAAAAGCCACTAAACGCCGTAAGCTTTACAATGGTGCCTTAAGAACGGATCTATTCCAGTACTGGGGCAAGAAGAAACGGTAGTAGTTCAAAGTCCCTTTATGCCAACTATATCAACGGGTTTGAAAGCTGTGAAACATCTTATGGTGGCAGATTGGTGGCTTTCTATCTCGATTATAGTGAGAAGATGGTATCGTCCCACTTAGATTTCGCTGCCTGAGTAACGTGCAGATAAATGTTTCGGGTAGTTTCTGAGTCGGCATGCCCAACTCGATTTTGAATGATGTAGAGTGGGACTCCTAACTCAGCTAACTTGCTAACGTGGGTGTGTCGGAAAATGTGTGTCGTGATAGGCTTGTCAATATCAAGAATTTTTCGTGCTTGACGCAATCGCCTGTTCAAGCTAGTAACTGCAAAAAAATGATCATCTATAAAGAATAAAAAGCGGTTTGAATCTTTACCGTCGCTCCACCGATGATAAAGTTCAACCGCTTTTTCTGGTAGAAAAACGTCTCTAAAACTATCATCAGTTTTCGGGGTTGACTGTTTGTAATACTGAGAAGTTTTAAGCCCTGTGTATACTAATGTGCCGTTGACGTGAGCATAGTACTTACCATTTTCCTTAAAGATATCGCCTACCTTCAAGCCCAGAACTTCGCCAATTCGCATTCCCGTTAAATATTGCCATTCAAAAATAGCTCCTTGCTGTTCATTCTTTTGATAAACATAGTCCAGGACTCGTTCAAGCTCTTGCGTTTCTAAAAACTTTTTATCTAAATCATTGTGCTTAGACTTTTTCCAATTAATGTCTAGTTCTTTAGGCGGTTGCGTAGCTATATAGTCTCGTCTATAAGCAAATCGAAGGATGCTTGTCATCTTAAAAGCTACCATTTTAACAGTAGGGTTATTATATCCGTCACGATAAAGCATGGTTTCATAGGCGTGAATGAGAAACTTGGGTGTAATTTTGCTAACCTGGACATTATATCCAATGTATTTCTTAATATGCTTTTTTGCGACAATATACGTTTGCCAGGTTGTGCCTTTAACACGTGCCTTATATATTGGTTCCCATTCGTTTATGACTTGATGAAGGGTGACACCTTTTTTGATGTTGCCGTCCTGAATATGTCTTAGGCGTTCTTGAATTTTGGCTTCTAGTTCCATCTGGGCTTTCTTAGTAGTGAATTTATTCTTAGTAGGGTAGGTAACGATAACTCGTTTGCTTTTGCCCGTTAGAGGATCTTTATATCGTTCAATGAAGCGATAATTGCCAGACTTATTTTTTTCAACCCACATAAATATTGTCCTTTCTTAAACATATGTTCGATTTATGTGCAAAAATTAAGCTCGGCGCTGTGCCGGGCTGTTTTTTTATTTTAGAAGTTAATGTTCATATCATAAGTATGATATTGGTTATCATCGTCAGCATTATCGGTATCGTAGTTTGCATCAAATTTAGCGCGAACGGAATTTACGCCTGAAACTTTCTGAACGGGTATTGATACCCAGCCGCTCTTCTTAACATGAGATGAAATCGATCCGTCCCAGTTTTCAAGACTATCAGCTTGGTGTTGTTCTCCATTGCTAAAAGAGTAAGTACCTTGAGTAGGATAAATATTTACGTCCTTACTTCCGGTCTGAATCACATAGTGCAATCTGATGAAACCGTTAATTTTAAATTTGCCATCATTTGCTGAATTATATTTATATTTTTTTGCTAGCTTAACGACTTGAATTTTGTTGACTTTTACATTTACACCAGACCAACTGCTGTCAGATGCGTTTGTTTTATAAGTCTTAATTGACTTTGCGTTATAGGTATCGTAATCAAGGGTAAATTTTTTTGCAGATGCAGGCGAGGCTGTAAATATAAATATTGAAACAAATGCAAGAATTGGTAGTAGAAACTTACCTATTTTTTTCATAGTTATTCCTCCCAATGGTAGCTTTTAACGTCGATCACGCTTGGACGTATTATTAGTATCTGTTTGAAATATAATAGTTGTGCACTTCTTCCCTGACTACATTGTCAAGGTAGCTTGGCACTTCGTATAATTCCATAAAATCGTATACGTTTATGGTTTCTTTTGGTATGCCTTGGCAATAAAAAGGAACCATAAGTTTAACTGCGCCAGTGTTTGCTTTATATTCAACGGAGTGTTTGCCTGTGAAGGTAGCGTGGTAAAAGCAAATATCAGTTTCATCACCATTTAAGATGTGTGAAATTTCGTGAGCAAGCTGAAACGAAATTTCAGCAGGGCGATGCCAGTTAAGGTTCATGACAATGCTGCGGTAATGGAGCGAACAGCCAGGCGGAGTTTCAGGAGCTAATTTGTCAGTCCAGATAACGCTGATATCATGATCGCTCGCCACTTTCTCAAGGTAGCTACTAGTTTCGTTCATGTTATCGCCTCGATTCTGTGCTAAATGTTCCACTTGTAGTTGTGATAGTTGCCTAGACCCGTGTAGCCTACGATGTCATCGCCAACTTTCCACTGGGTCGACATACCTTCAGATGCCTTGGAATCGCTGATCTCATCATCCTCGTCAAGCACGGATAATGCCATGCCTTGCGACATTCTAGCGAGATTGTCTAGTGCCTTGTGATTTAATGCATAAACGTTACTGTTTAAGTGGACTGTAATGTGTTTATTTTTATAGGTAACTTTGGTGACGTACCTAGCCCAACTGCTGCCATCATCCTTTTCTTCGCTTAAACGATCTGCTAAGTCATCGTTGATTGTTGACCCAACATCAGCACTAAGGCCTTCGTTGCCACCAAGCACGCAGAAACGTTCTTTATGCCCGTTACCTTCATCTAAGACATAATTGTGATCATCTTGTTTTTCTGGTTGTTTGATAGTTGTTTTCGTAGTCTTACCTTTTTTAACCTTGACGATCTGGTCTTTAAAGTCATGCTCATCATCATCGTTTTGGACGACTACCTGGCCGTCAGCCAAGCCCTTAACCTTGATGGTTGCCTGGCCGTTACCGTTTGTATCGTAGTACACGGTGCCATCCTCTTTGTCGCCTTTACTGTAGACAAGCTTGCCGACACGCACGTCTGCAGACTTGCTTTCATCAATCGGGCCGATAGCCTCGACAGCCACGACGAGTACAACGAGCGTTACGACCAGAATGATCGGCGGATAGCGCCATTTGATTTTTTTCATGATTGCTAAGACGATACTGACAACAAAAGCAATCAGCCCCAGAGCCACCAACACCAGCGTTAAGTTAGCCAAAGCCATTTTCATTTTTCAATACTCCTCGATAATTTTATTTTCTCCCACCGCGCAGCAGCCGTTTCATGTATTCCAAGTCCTGCTCAGGGATAAGCTTGCCCTCGAAAGTAAAGATGGTGTCATCATCAGCGAGGTCTGCGGTCTTGAGATCGTCTTCCCTGGGGTCGCGGCCGAGTAGGTAATCAGTGGAGACGTTGAAGAAAGTAGCTAGTTTTGTAACATATGAACTGGAAGGCTCGGCACGACCATTTTCCCAAGCCGTAACAGTGGTCTGCGATACTCCAATGAACTTGCCTAGCTCAGATTGTGACATTTTTTTGCTTTTACGAAGTTCCTTGATTCTTTCTCCTATCATTTTTATTGCCTCCTTTATTAGTCGTTATTAAGTTATCTTGATTAAATAATAAGACTAATTAATAAGAAATAAAACATATGAGCAAAAAAATTAATATTAGTTATTGACTTATTAAGTAAACTTAATATAATAGTATATGTAAGGTTGATCAAGACCTTAACAAGAAAGGAGCATAGCGGTTTGTCGAGGCAACAAAAAAGAGCCCAACAAAAAGCTGAGCGACATGAAACGATTCGGTTCTGGCTAGAAATCATTACCTTTATCGTCTTACTGATCGATCATCTAATTGCTTGGCTCTAAAAACATAAAGCAAGGGGAGTTAATTCTCCCCGAACTTTAGTGTACCTTGACAAGTTGTAAGAATCAATGAAAAAAGAAACACGAGAAAGAGTCGAATTATGGCTGTTAGTAGGGATCCTCATTCTATCCTTACTCAGTCTATTCGGTTTCTAGGGGATGATAAGTTGACAATGACATTAAAAATGCTGCGAGTAGGCAAAGGCCTATCACAGACAGAATTAGGAAAAGAGATTGGTGTATCACAGACAACAATCTCAGCTTGGGAGCAGGGCTTAAGCAAGCCAAGCTCCAGAAACATCTACGCTTTGGCTCAGTTGTATGCAATTGACCCAAGTGTTATTTTTGATGCACTTTTTAAGCAAAAATCTTAGTAAAAAGTAATCAAATACTAAGCGAAATTATTAAATTGAGGGGTGATAAGAATGAATCAATCACAATTATTTAAGTTCAACGGCCAACAAGTGCGAACTTTGACCATCAGCGGACAGCCATATTTCGTCGGTAAAGATGTAGCCAAAATCCTGGGATATTCTCAGACAGCGAAAGCTATTCGTGATCATGTTCCAGAACAATTTAAAGGGGTGTCCGTTTTAGACACCCCTGGAGGAAAACAGAAAGTAACTGTAATTAGTGAAGCCGGTCTGTACAAACTAGCATTCAAATCGCACGCAAAAAATGCTGAGAAGTTCACGGACTGGGTTGCTTCCGATGTTCTACCATCAATCCGCAAGCACGGAGCATACATGACGGACGAGAAGATTGAGGAAGTGCTGCTAAATCCAGACACGATTATCAAGCTGGCAACGGAGCTTAAGACTGAGCGGGAGCGCCGGTCAATTGCTGAACAGCGGGTCAATGAGCTGACGCCTAAAGCCAGCTACTACGATCTGGTGCTGAGCAATAAATCGTTGGTCACAATCACTCAGATTGCCAAAGATTATGGCATGAGTGGTCAGGCAATGAATCATAAGCTGCATGATCTAGGCGTCATTTACAAGCAAGGCGATACTTGGCTGTTATACAGCAAGTATCAACGGACTGGTTGGACGCATTCAGAGACGATCATGGTGACTAAAACAGATGGCACTCAAAAAGCCGTCATGCATACCAAATGGACGCAGAAAGGACGACTTGGGTTGTATGAACTGCTCAAACGGCATAGCATCCTTCCACTAATCGAAACCGCAGACGAAAAGAAGGGAGCATAGCGATGACTCATAACGAAGCAGAGATGACGGAACAAAAGAAAAAGGAGCTTAAAAAAGCTCCTAAAAATAAAGCGAAAAAGTCAATAAAGATTTTTAACAAAATGGCTAAAAATATCACTTTTCCGCACTAATTGAATCATCTTCCATCCAAACTTTATGGCAAGATGCGCAGCCATATAATTCAACAATGCATCCAGAACCAGTTACGGCATTACGTTTAGTTGAAAAACTAACAATTAGAAATTTATCTGCATCCCCTGCGGGAGAAAGTTTACCAGCTTCATTACTGCCGCAGTAAGGACAAATAACTTCATCATCCATATTAGTTTCACCTCCTTTCGTTAGGAGATGAATTAAGTATACAGCTGAAAAGAAGGGAGCATAACGATGGAAATCAAGTTGACCAAGCAAGGATTGCTTGAACTAGCCAAACAGCTTGCGCCAATAATCGCGAAGATTCTAGGCAGAGCTAAGCCAGAACCGGATTGGGTGAAGCTTGAAGACATACGGGCGGACTTATTTGCTGGCAAGGCAAAGAGTTGGGTCCGGTTGTATGTCTTTGACCAATTCCCAGAAATTCAGGTTGAAAACGGTCAGCCTGGTGCATGGGTAATGGAAGTTCATGGTACTGGCAAGATAACTAAGATTTATCTGCCATACGCTAGGCCGTGGATGCATGAGCACCATGACGAGATCGACTGGACAGCAAAGGAGGTACGATGATGGATTTAGAACTATTCAATGCTGTTCGCAGCTATCTTTTGAAGAAATTAAAAAAGAGCCAGCTAACACCAGAAGAGTTAGCACAGCTTCTAAAAGAATTGCGAAAGGTTAATTGATCTATTAGGAGGTCAGAATATGTTAAAAGAATTGCTTACTCGTATTTTCACTTGGTATTCAAATTTAGACAAATTGTTAATCATTTATATCTTGTCGGCACTTCTTTCAGGACTTGCTCTTTTGGGATCTCTAGGTTTAATAGGTTGAGGTCTTCAGATATCGGTTTTTTAGATGTAATTAGTTTTAAATTATTAGGCCCTTTAATCCAATTTGTTTCAGATACGAATTCCATGATTAGATCAACTGTTTCGTGTGCGTTTAGTTGTATAGGAAAAAGAGAAGTCAAAACGTTTTTACGCTCATCAGTGTTGCTACGCATGAAATAGTGTTGAGCTCTATACACTTTTACATTCCCTACTTCAGCATTAACGATTGCGATAGGGACGTTTGATTTATTAGTAATGGTTATTAAAAGATATAGGGATTTATGACCAACAAAATAAGTTCGTATTCGATTTAATTTAAGTCTTTGACGAGATTGCAAAATTCGATCAATAGCTAGTCCAACGCTTAAAAAGAAAGATAATGTAGCGATTATTGAAGTCCAGTTTGAAATAAGAAAATCTTTCAATTTAGTTCACCTCGTTAATTAATGAACCAATTGTAACAGAAAGGAATGATATCGAATGGACGTTTTCGCACCAGTTGTCGGTGGACTGATTCTGCTGGCAATGGTTATTGACCACATGATGCTTAGCCGGCGAATTGACCGGTTGGAAGAGGAGGTTAAACGATGGGAACGATTCGAGCACTAGTATGGACGCTGCTTGGCGTGGGTTTTACTTACGCTGAGATGTCTGGACACGTAATCTGGGGCAACTGGTTTGCGTTGACCTGGATCGCCATGTTCGCATGGCAAATTACTGTTTCAACGGATAAAAAAAGCGCAACTAGCCGCCACTAGTTACGCCAAAATCAAAATTGATTACGGAGTGATTATACCATGCTGACACCGAACGAAAAAATGTTCGTTGACATTGCTTTTGAACAACTAGGAGATATTGCGAGTGCATTAGATCGTGCGTATGCAGCCAATAATGATGATGAAGCCGTTTCTGCCATAGCGATTGCAATCGGCTTGCTAGAGAAGGCGCAGGAGCCGTTGATTGACGCACGAAGCTTGATTAGAAAACGGAGAAAGGAGTGAGCGTGATGGTTGAGACCCCGTCATACTACTCTATCCTGCCGGCAAATGTCAGGTACGACAAACGGCTTGGCAAGCCCAATGCTCGTGAGCTGTACAGCGAAATCACAGCTCTGAGCAATAAATATGGATATTGTATTGCCCGTAACGCTTACTTTGCCGAGCTTTATGACATCAACGAGAAGACGATATCTAAATGGATATCAACGCTCGTTGAGTGTGGGTATCTCTACAGAGAGATTATCTGCTACCCGAATACCAAGCAGGTTAAAGAACGGCGACTATATCCGCTGAGTAATCCGATCGTTAGCGGTACCCCCTCCCCACGGAAAAACGGAGGGGGTACCCCCGCAAAAATGACTACCCCTCCCCACGGAAAAGCGAAAGATAATATTACAAGTATTAATAAAGAGAGAGATGTATTAAGCCCCTCTCGACAAACAGAAAAACTTCCTCTTGTTGCATGGCCAGACAGCTTGGGTGCCATGACTGGGAAGATTGAACGTCTGCTACTAGACGTTAAGCATCAGGGGATGTCTGACAAAGTCATCCATAAAGCAATCGACCTGACAAAGATCGCGGAGCCTAATACTCCATATGGCTATCTGAAGACGATCCTTGATGACTGGCTAGGACAGAACATCTATACGATGCACGACTGGCAAGCATTGCAGAAGAAGAAAAGGGATGCCAAGAACCGAGAGATTCCTAACATCCCGATTTACAAGATTTAAGTAAGGAGAACAAACATGACAAAAATTGATATTTACGCCATGATTCCTGGCGCAGGTGAGCAGACATGGACCATCTGGACTGCGGATGTGCGGAAGGAATGTATCAAGATTCAAGCTTGCCTTAAGGAGCACAAGCTGTATCAGACGGACAACGTGATCATGTCAGTGGACCCGAGCTTCAATAATTGCTCAACGCTGCTGATCAACCCTAAGTACATCACGCTTGTAGCGGTTGATGATCACGTGGATTCGTGGACTTACACCAAAGCTGAAGTCGACGCGGGAGCTGATAAGAACAAAAAGGAGAACGACTAACATGAAGCTTTCATTTGAAAACAACGGGACACGACTGCAACTGGAAACGCCAAAACAGTTTGATATGGCAACAGGAACTGCCTTTCTGGCATTGGCGAGCAAGGTACTGACTGGGGATGAGTCAGCAAACTATGGCCTTACAATCACGCCGGTTGATAAAAATCAAGAACGCCACATCAACTACGCTGACGTTCCAGGATGGCGTGAACCGGTGAAGGCAAAAGTAATGTGTCCATTTTGCGGCGAATCATACACGCGAGAGATTCCGTATGGATACAAACATATCTGCTGTCGTGTTTGCCACAATCGAATTCATGTTTCAGCAGCTGCCGGCGAGTATGGCGTTCCTGATGAGAAAGGCTTCTACTATGTGGCAGAAGAGCCAGAACGCGATGACAGCATGATGGATAAAGAACTGCTGGATGAGATACAGAAAAACGACCTGACGGACGAGCCTAAACACGATTGAAAAGGAGGCTGAGAACGTGCTTAGAGAGCAATGCGAACGAGCATTCAGCAAGGCTGAGAACCTGGGCGATTTCCTAGAACTGTACGCTCAAGGTCAACATCTTTACACGCTTGATGACAGCGACATTATGCGGTGCATTTGTTGGTACAAAGCCAAGAAGTACGAGATTGACGAAAGTGATGAAAAGCTAACAATTGCCAGTTTTATTTCATGTGAAACGCCAACCAAAATCTTTAAATCACGGTCACCAATTACCGATAACGAAAATGTTAGAAAAGGCACGAGAGTCACGACACGCTTTCTCGACAACAACGACCATGAAATTACGGTTTACCTTGTTGACGGCCTTTATTGTTCTGGATTCTCGCCTTATTTCCAATTGATGAACAGTTTCGGAACTATCAGTGCACAGTGGATTATGGACAACATTGCTGAACGGTATGACTACTTGGAAAATGATGGCGAATTGCAAAGCGAGCACTTGGCAAGATTGCTGCAAGCTGAAATGGCAATATTTGCACTGGTCGAGGAGCAACAAAATCGATGATCAACCAAGGGAATAAGACGGAGGACTAACACAATGGAAAACAACGAACGTCACTACAAAGAGTATCCACACGTCAAAAAATCAATCGTTGATCAGGCATTTGGATTTTTTGATGCCTACACAAACGAGCTGAATGGCGGTAACCCAGAAGACGCCGGCGCCATGTTAAGGCTCTTATTGCTGCTAAACAACGCCGATAGCGTTGTCTTTGACTTACTGGACGAATTGAACCGGCTTGGGCGCGAAATCAGCAAACCGGGCCACAGGGATGGCTGCCCATTAAAAAGCGGAGGACACTATACCTTTATGAGTGCTAACGACGATAAAGATTTGGTCTCAATCACTGAGAGAATCAATCTTGAAACTGGAAAGTATAAAGACATTGATTTGCACAACATGGAAAGTAAAGAACGCAATCGGATTCCATTTCCATACTGTCCAATTTGTGGCGGTCGCTTGTACAAAAAGGCGATGAATGACATGAATGTTGATATTATCGAACGGCTCAATCAAGAACGAGCTGAGCTAAAGTTTCGCTTAGATAAGCTGATTTTATTTTTAGACGATCAGAAAAAGGAGCAGACGGTCAGTGATCTGCAGCTTAACTTGCTGAACCGCCAGCGGTTGTTTATGCAGGGATACAAGAACGTTCTTGATATGCGGATTAGAAATTTGGAGATGCGCAAAGATTTTGGAGAAACGTTATGAATTTAGAAGAACTGAAGAAAAGGCGAGATGAAGCCAAACACGATCTCGACGAGCTGGAATCCTTAATCTACAAACAGCTTAAAGAACGGACTGTTGATGATGAGGTGCTTTGGAGGATGAACCGTGTAGACGGAGCTTTATCTACGTATTGGTACGAGTTAGCGGAGCTGATTTTTGATTTGGAGGAACATCATGGCTAAGTACTATGACATCTACACACAGATACCAGGCATCAAACCCTGCCCACAAAAGTGGGTTACTCCAAACGACACTCTGAAGATTGAAGACGGTTTTTTTTAAAATCAAAAACATTGTAGGAACAACGGCTAAGAAATTATCCAACACTAAGACGATTATCTGCAGGCAAGAATATTTTGTCTGCATGGTCGAATCACGATATGGGAGTGAACATCATGACTAAAAAAGAATACAAAGAAAAGCTCAACAAACTGTTGGGAGACATGGACACGCTAGACGATGCCTATGGTTACTATGATAATGACGAATTTGATTTTGACTACATTATGCAGTTGCACGATATCGCAGATGATGCGCTTGATCTGGCCGAAGAAGCAGAGGATGTGTTTGACCGTGACTAATCAAGAATTTATCAACAAGTGCAAATGGCGCGTATCTGACTATCTCAACAAGCTGGTCGGAAAGGAAACGGCCTGCAAGCCGGAAAACGTGTTTGTCGTGTGGCAAGCTAAGGCTCTGCAGAATCACAAGGCCATGCTTGCAGCACCGGGCAGATACAACGACAAGGACTACTACTTCGAGTTTACCTATAATGGCAATCTCAACGAAACATACATGGACGTGTACACGAAAGACAAAAACGTTCTGTTTAAGGAGGCACGCGATGGTCAAGACAAAAATGTTTACCGATCTGGTCAACGATATTGATCCCAGCGTGCAGATCAATCGTTGGCTAGACAAACATCCCGACTATATCGTTATGGACGTCAAACTGTCGACTGATTTTATCGAGGAAGACAATCAGTTATGCTGCACGGCGTTGGTCATCTACAGGGAGTATGAAAATGTGTGAATTTTGCGAAAAACATAAAGCACTGCTGTCCTGCCGGTTTGACGGCATCGGTGTGACGGTTAAGATCATCAACCACACGCAGCTCGATGCGATGGCGAAGGTCAAATGTGGCGAAAGTGTGATCAGCGTCGGTCAGTCTAATCGCATCAAGTACTGCCCGGTGTGTGGAAAGGAACTGAAAGATTGAAAAACTACTATGGCAAGAAGGTTAAGCTGGACGGTTACACGTTTGACTCAAGAAAAGAGGCGTCTTTCTACGCAGCTTATATCAAGAGCTGCGGTAAGAAGTACCAGGTGCATCCCCAGTACGAGTTGTTGCCAATCTATAATGCCGGCGAAGTCCGTGTTGGCGGAATTTACTATCGGCCTGACTTTGTTGTGTATGGTGTTGACGGGTCCATAGAGCACGTTTACGACGTTAAAACGGGAATTGCCTATCGAGCAACCGACGCGAGTGCACAGCTAAGATTTAAGCTGTTCTGGCGCAAGTACGGCGTTCCGGTTGAGGCGGTGACACCACTCAGAAGCTACTTTAAAGTCAAGATCTTAGGCACGACCACCAAAACACAGCCGATGCATCAGCGCATCAAGCGTGACGGGACGATCGTCAAGGACTACTACGACATCAAAACTTCAATTGATTACAAAGTAGAAGAATTACTGGAAGGAGAAAGAGATGGAAAGCAAAGAGGTTGAGCGGGCATTCCGTAACAGCAGAGCAGTGACACTTGGTGACTCAAAACTGTACCTGATCATTGAAGCTAATCACATTAACGAAACGGTCATGCTAGATGAGGTATACCAGGACGGGCAGAGCTACGTATCAAAGAAGCTGCCGAGAATCGGGGCAAGGTTTGATATGCTGCGAAAGCCAACGTTATACAGGTGACCACAATGAAAAGAAAGTGGAATGGATTAGGGATGACGGTAATGGCTTGCCTGCTGTTTTGGGCAGTCGTGATTGTGTTGCTAGCACACGTGTTGGGAGGATAGATATGCGTAAGGAAATGGTATTGGGAACGATGGTGGTTGGATTTAAGTACGCAGCTATCGCATCAATTACGATTGCCATGATTATGACGGTCCACAACACCGCTGTCAGGTTCATCTGCTTCATGCTGAGCCTGTTCTTTCTTTAGGCAATCAGCATGGCAGTAAAAAAGAGCCGAACCATGATGGCACGACCCTCTAATGAATCAACACCATCAATTATAGCAGAGGAGAGTGGCATTGTGGTTCAGCAGCAGACGATAAATGACAGTGAATTCCGTCCCATTGACCGTGCAGCAACGGTACAGGCCGTTAAGTCCTTTTTTAGCGATCGAGAATGTTATGATGGCTATAATTATCAAGAACTGAAACGGATGTCTGGAGCGTGGGGAGAACTGAAATCGCCAGCTCTCAGCGCAACTGGTGGTGGTAGCGGTATTGATAATGGAGTTGAGCAGCGTTTTATCAAACATGCTGAGTGTTTAAGAGCCGTTCAAGCAGTTAACCATGCATTAGAGGGATGTGACCGTATGTGCCGTGATATTCTGGTGCAACACTATATCAAAAATGAGCCAGTTCGAAACGTACGGGATGCACTGCATATTTCAGGCAACGCAACCTGGTCGAATCTTGATAAGCGAGCCTGTTATCAATTTGCTCAATGCATGGAATATGCAATTGATTTGTACAAGGTTAATCGTGGCCTGGTTCCGCCATTACAGATATTTTTATAGCAAAAAAACCGACAGTTTATGCCGGTTTTTTGTTGTTCTGCTTTGTTCGTGCGTATGTTAGGCGTATAATATAGATATTCTAATAGAAAGGAGGCCTGCCTATGGTAGAACATAAAGCGGGCGATGTTGTGAAGATGCTTCGTGAGTTGCATTACGAAGAAATCCGTATCAGCGGAGACCATCACATGTTTCGCGGACCAAAGGGAAATTTAATCCCAGTTGCGTATTCTAGCAGAAAAACGCTAATTCCCGTTGGTACTTACAAACATATTCTACACCAGGTAGAAGAACATCGCTAGCTAATAGCAAAAGGCGCCAAGAATTATCTTGACGTCTTTTATTTACTTTATACGTATAAAGGCGTATTATTTAAGAGAAATAAAGGTATGTTTAGGGAGTGTAATTATGGGAAAGTACAAAAAGAATGCAGTTGTCTATCCTGCTATTCTAGATGACAGTGAAAATGGCAAAGGAATTTATACAGTATCATTCCCAGATGTTCCAGAAGCATTCACGAGTGGTACTGGAATGGCAGAAGCGATTCTTATGGGCTCTGAGGTTTTGGGTGCTGTTCTGGTACTGCACGATAAATTACCTAAACCATCTGATTGGAAGACCGTTCAAAGCAAAAACATAGATAAAACTGTTATTCCGATTGCTGTTGATTTAGACGAAGCCAAAGCTAAGTCTAAGCCTGCTAAAGTAAAGAAAAATACTACTATTCCAGGAGATGTAGCACGTAAGGCTGAAGATGCTGGTATCAACTTTTCTCAAACTTTAACTGAGGCTCTAGAAGCTAAATTAGCAAAAATGTAAATTGCGATACACCGTACATTATTCCAAGTACAGTGTATCGTTTTTTATTTTACTGCAATCAAAACTAGGGGATTTCTAGGGTCAAACTAGGTAACTGCTAGGCTCTAACCGGTGCGATAATAATAGAGTGATATTGTATCACGAAGCCTAATTACTCGGTTTTTTCAAAGGGTGTCTTTCCTACTGGAATTGATTAGAACTTCTTCCAAAACAGGCGCTTCGGCGTCTGGTTATGCATCGACCGGGCAAGGCAGCCGGTATCCTTAAATAAAATCAATGTTCATGATCTACATGAGTACAGTACCTTCTTTCTGATTGGATGAATTGGTTAAGCCTGAAATTACCGCTTGAAATGTGGCTGTTTAGTGGGTTCGACTCCCACACGATGCTTTCCCGTATCAACGGGAAACCTTAAATTTGTATTTTGGATCCCAAGTATCACTCCATAAATTGGTACCGCAAACGGTTAGCTATTCCACCTAGCTTGACGGTTCGATTCCGCCATGCGGTATTGTGCTGACACACAGCAGCACATAGCCGGTGATATGTCATCGCACCGGCTGGAAGGTCCCAGGTGGGCACTGCGTTTCTAACTATCATGTCGCAGCGCAAAAAAGGGTGCGAGTCCCTTACCTATCCATTTCCTGGCTTTAATTTCTACATTTACTTATCAACGACAATATACCTGCCAGGACAACGTATCGAGGCTAGCCCTCGACAGCGTGGAAGCATGGCTGAGCGGTTTAAAGCGCCAGTTAATTGGTAAAGCCTTTGAAAGGACTTTCGCAGGTTCGAATCCTGCTGCTTCCGTTGCCAGAGATGGCATAAATTAAAGCAGATTGCATAATCAATTGCATAGTGGTAGCGGATATAGCTCGATGGCAGAGCTTCTGATCTCGGTTCGATTCCGGGCATCTGCGTTGAGAGTAGCGCAATTCACTCTCTTGTCTTTCGACTTAGGCATAGGAAGGCAGACGGTACGGTCATTTCATAGTTGGAATGCTGCAGTTCGACTCTGCAGGCCATCATTTGTCCGCAATGACGATAAACTACGCCTAATATTATTTCACTGAAGAGAGCAACTGAGCTCTCTTTTTTGATAAAATAAATTATAGTAGTGAAATAATATTATGGGAGTTGTATGACAATGTACAAAAATGATCCTATTCAAGAAGTTCCTTTTAGTGAGATAAATTTGAATGATAGTTTTTTTGATTCTTTAAGATCGGATTATGATGGCTTCAATAATTGGTTTAAAAAGAAAAGTAATTCTGGTGCTCAAGCATATGTGCTTTACAAAGAAACTGGCGATTTGTGTGCATTTCTATATCTCAAGGATGAAACTGCAAGTGATAATACTATTAATCCTGTGTTTACTCTACATAGACGCTTGAAAATAGGCACTTTTAAAATTGAAGCTCACAGGACAGTGTTAGGCCAGAGATTTATGACCATTATTCTAAGAAAAATGATAAACGAAAATTATGATTTTACATATGTAACTTTTTTGCCTAAACAAGCGCCTTTAAAAGGCCTATTTGAAAAATTTGGATTTAAGGAGTGGGGAATTAAGGATAAAGAATTAGTCTACTATAAGGATCTTGTATATACTGGAAATATATATAAAGATTTTCCACGTATTTCAATAAAAGACAAGTCAGAAAGTCTTCTAAGTGTTTGGCCTAAATACCATACCCAGTTATTTCCTGATTCAAGGCTTAACACAGAAAGCAATTTTCAAAGGGAAGATGTGTCATTTGCTAATACTATTGAAAAAGTTTACCTCACAAGAATGAGTGGAGTTAATGACCTTTCCAAAGGAGACCTTTTAGTTATATATAGAACTGCAGAAGATAGGAAAAATGCATATTATAATTCAGTTGCAACCTCGATTTGTACAGTTATCGAAGTTAAAACTATCCAAGACTTTACTAATTTTATAGACTTTAAGGATTATTGTGGTAGAGGTACAATTTTTACAGATAAAGAACTTTTTGATTTTTATGTTTCGAAACGTTATCCCTATATTGTAAAGATGCTATATAACTTTCCACTAAAGAAACGTATTATACGGAGAGCTTTGTTAGAAGATGTTGGATTACCAACTTCACAAGAGGCTTATTGGGGATATATAAATCTTAATAATGAGCAATTTAAGAAGATTTTAGAATTAGGTGGCATTAATGAAAATTTTGTTATCAATTAAGCCTGAGTATGTGGAAAGAATATTAAATGGTACAAAAAAGTTCGAATATAGAAAAAAAATTTTCAAAAATAAAAATGTAAATACAGTTGTTATCTATGCAACAAAACCAATTGGTAAAGTTGTAGGCGAATTTTATATCAGAAATATTATTGAAGATAATCCTCAGACTATCTGGAATTTGACTAACAAATACTCAGGAATTAGTAAAAACTCTTTTGACGAGTACTTTCATAATGTTCAAGAGGGTTTTGCCATTGAGATTGCGCATTTTGTAAAATATAAAAAAGAACTAGAATTGAATGAGGTTTCCAAAAAATTAAAAAGTGCGCCTCAGTCTTTTGCCTACATCTAAATATTAAATAAAGCCGACAGGCCAACACTTGCTGGCTAAATTTATAATCAAAAAATTTAATTTTTTAAAGAATTAGAAGAATTAATACACAAAAGATTAAATGATTAAGACGATAGTGATTGGGCTATCGCCTTTTATTTTGCACAAAAAGGAGGTGGTCACAATCCCAAGAGTTAGACGATGCAGATATCCAGGATGTCATGCCATGTGCCAACTGCCTGATCACTACTGCAAACAGCACTATGAGCATGAGGCTGAGTACCTAGCCAGCCGGCAGAAGTGGGCACGATCACATAACACCGAGTACCAGCGCAAGTACAACAATGTCACGCGATATCGTGATGATACCAAGTCGGCACAGTACCACTTCTACAAATCAAGACAATGGCAGTCACTGCGCAAGCAAGTACTCGAGCGCGATCACTATGTCTGCCAGTACTGCGGCAAGCCAAACTCCAAGACCGTTGACCACGTCATACCGATCGAGTTTGACAGCAAGTTGCAGGCAGACAATGGCAACCTGGCAACCATCTGTCGGGACTGCCACAGACTCAAGACAGCTTGGGAGCAACGGCACTATGGTACTGGCAAAGACAACCAGTTGATAGCTGGCGCTGAGCCAATCCATGATGTGGACGTTATAGCCAAACTCATGACGCTGTGAGAGGCTCATATTTGCTCTCTCGCGCGTTTTAAATTTTTTTGATGAATTTTTATCGAATCTGATTTTAAAATTTACCCCCGCCCCCCAATCGTCTACCAAAAGGAGCGCACACAGTTCAGCCGTCTCTTACAAAAATACGATTTTAAAAATTTTTACCCCAGGGGGGCTCCGGAACGTTCCAAATCTGCAGAAAGGAGAGCCAAAAATGCCAAAACAAGTGTTTTTTAAGCAAAATCACGGTCATTTGCCACCAAATCCGCCTAATTATTTCGGGCCGATTGCCGCTGCATGCTGGCGAAAAATAGTGCCATATCTGGAGAGTACTGAACGGGTCCAACGAATTGATGCCGGCATGGTCGAACAGTACTGCACTCAGTACGAAATCTATCGTCAGGCGTATGCTGATGTGCAAGAAAACGGCATCCAAACCAAGCTGTTTACGTCATTGCAGAACGCAGCCGGCGAGATTATCGGCAAGGATTTCACCGGATATCGAAAGAATCCGGCGGTCGGAATCATGACTGATGCAAACAAGCAGCTTAACTCGATTGGCATTCAACTTGGCCTGACGCCTAAGGGCAGACAGGACCTTATGCAGATTGCGAGCCAGAAGAAAGAGAAGTCGATCAGTGATCAGATGAAAGAAGCGGGGTTGGTATAGTTGAAGATTGATTTGACGCAAACACATGACGTGCTTGGGGCTTATCACAGCATCAACTTTGATGATATCCGCAAACAGTATCAAGATTCTGGTACACGGTACGCCTTTGACGTGCTTGATGAAAAGATTCTGACTGGCTATCTGATCAAACTAGCCGCTTTTAGACATCTGCGAGACCTACAACGTGTGGGGGATACTGATTTCCATTATCACTACAGCGCTAAAGAGTGCCATAAGATCCTTAAATTCGCATCGATTGCCCCGAACGTTGATACCGGCGTGCCTGTTCCGCTAATGGACTGGCAGAAGTTCATTTTTTGCATGCTATTCGGCTGGCGGGATGAGTCAAATTTAAAACGGTTTGACCGATGCATACTTTCGGTGGCACGTGGTCAAGGCAAAACCTATCTCATGGCTATCTACATGTGCTATACGTATCTGATTGAGTCAATGGGGTTATCCAACCAAGACTACCTTGTTACTGCCGAAAATGCAGACCAGACCGGTAAGCTTTTTGGCTATATCAGCAGCATGATTCCAAGAATTATCGAGCAGCAGCCTGTTTTTGGAAAGCTTGCCAAGGAAGTTGAGTTAGCCGTACTGCACAACAAGATTACGATGCGCAAAGTTAACAACGTTATCCGACCAATCACGTTTAACTCAGGGAAGTACGACTCATACCACTTCAAAACGGCGGTATTTGACGAAATCGGCAATATTCACACCGACGAAGGCTCAGCAAAGATCACTTCCGGTCAAGTCAAAGTTCCCAATCATCAATACATCGAGATCTCAACGGCCTATCCGGACCCGACAGTGCCATATCATGCCGATGAGAAGTTGGCTCAAACGATCATGGAGCAGGACTATAAGCGTGATGGCGACAACTATCTGGGACTAATCTGGTGTCAAGACAGCCTTGATGAAACCTTTAAGCCGGAAACATGGTACAAGTCGAACCCGCTGCTTTACTTGGACAGCCAAAAAGAAGTGCTGTTCAAGGGCTTGACCAATAGCCGAAACAATGAGGCAATGGCCGGCCATATCGACCGTTTTCAAAACAAGAACCTGAACATGTGGCTCCAGGAGGCTACTAACTCGTTTCTTAAACTGGCCGACATTGAGCGAGCAGTTAAAGATGATTTTAGTTTTCGTGGCCAACAAGTCTACATCGGTTTTGACTATTCTATGTTCTCGGACAACACGGCAATTGCCTTTGTATTCCCGTACACCGACTCTGACGGCAACCAGAAATGGCATGTCAAGCAGCACAGCTTTATCCCGTGGCAAAAAGCCGGCTCAATCGAGGCCAAGGAAAAGCAAGACGGGATTGAGTATCGGGAATTAGCAAGAAAAGGCTACTGTACAATCACCAGCCATCCGCAAGGCTTGATCAATGACGACCAAGTCTATCAATGGTTGCTTGATTTTGTCGCTGACAATGATCTCAAGGTCCTGTTTTTTGGCTATGACGCATGGGGAGCAACCAATGCGATCAAACAGATGGAAATCAACACTGAATGGCCGTTGAACCCGGTTCGGCAGCGTACCAGTGAGCTGAAAGACCCGACTAAGTTCCTGCAGAAGGGCTTTGTTGAGTCGTCAATCACGCGTGATGATGATGAAATCATGGAAAAAGCACTTGTTAACGCCGAAATTATCCAGGACAAGATTGGCATCCAGGTCGACAAAGCCAAAGCAACGCTGAAAATCGATGTTGTGGACGCAATTATTGATGCTCTCTATCAAGCTATGTATCACTTTGAAGACTTTGGGATTGCTAACGACAAATCAAAGCAGGTCGAACTGATGACCAGTGAGCAGGTTAAAGCCTGGTTTGAGAACGAAGACTCCGGCTTGCTGTAATGGAGGTGGCCTATGCTGAAATTTATCTGGAAATATATTGATGTTTTATGTTTTTTAGCCGCAGCGTTTTTTATCGTCTGGGGCTTTTTCAGATTGAGCATCACTGCTGGCATTTTTGCTGTCGGTATTGCGCTGATTATGGTTGGACTGATTACCGAGATGATTGCGAGCTGAAAGGAGGTGATTGAATGCCAATTTTTAAACTGATAAATAAAGCTAACTCTGTTTTATCGATCGCGGATGATCAAAGCATTATCAATTTCCTCAATCCAAACGGCTCAAGCGATTATGTGGATGCGTCAACTGCTCTGCATAACTCTGACGTCTACTCACTGATCTTTCAGCTAAGCTCTGACCTGGCAAATGGTCGATTTGTTGCCGAAAAGTCGCGGACGCAAGGGATGCTTGACAATCCTACCGTCACCAGCAACGCGCATGCTTTCTGGCAGTCGATGTTTGCTCAACTGCTACTTGGCGGTGAGTGTTTTGCCTACCGCTGGCGCAATAACAATGGCATTGATAGTTATTGGGAGTATTTAAGGCCATCGCAGGTATCGCCATATTTGCTTGAAGACGGCTCTGGGCTGATCTATACGGTTACGTTTGATGAGCCAAGCGTTGGCGTTGTTGAGGCCATACCACAGTCTGACATGATCCATATTCGGCTTTTGTCCAAAAATGGCGGTAAGACTGGCATTAGTCCACTGTCAGCTCTGGCTAATGAGCTGAGTATCAGCAAGGCAAGCAATCGGCTGACTCTCTCAGCACTTGCGCAATCAATTTCTGCGCCTGGGATTTTAAAGATCCAGAAAGGCGGGTTGCTCAACGCTAAGGAAAAAGCTCAACGCTCGCAGAAGTTTATGCAGCAGATGCAGGCGTCGGGGAGTGGGCCGATCGTACTTGACGATTTGGAAGACTACCAGCCTTTGGAAATCCAGGGAAACGTTGCTCAACTGCTGAATCAAGCCAATTGGACTGGTGCACAGATTGCCAAGGTATACGGTGTATCTGACTCGGTTATCAATGGTCAAGGTGACCAACAGTCATCGTTGGCCATGATGGGTAATGACTATGCCAAGTCGCTGAGCCGTTTTGCTAAAGCAATTGACAGCGAGCTCAGCAACAAGCTGACTGGCAACGTCAAACTGGACCTGCGACCGGCTGTTGATCCGCTTGGTGATACGTTTGCCGGCACGATTTCATCGATGGTTAAATCGGGGACTCTGGCAGGCAATCAGGCTGCTTACGTGCTTGAACAATCCGGGTATTTACCGGAAAAGCTTCCACGAGCTGATAATGCAGAGAAGGGAGGTGAGAACGATGACCAAGATTAACATTAAAGGTGACGTTGTCGACAATATGACCGGCAAATTTTACAGCTGGTTTGATCTAGATTCCGCCTATCCTCAGGCGGTTGAACGGACGCTAGCAGATGCCGATGATGATTTGGTGGTGGACATTGCATCGCCAGGTGGGGACGTACACGCAGCGTCTGAAATCTATACGATGCTGCGTGACTATCCAGGCAAAGTTACGGTTAACGTGCTGGGCCTAGCCGCTAGTGCTGCATCGGTTATCGCAATGGCTGGTGATGAGATCAACATGTCGCCAACCGCGCAGATGATGATCCATAAGGCATGGACCGTAACGCAAGGCAATGCCGACGATCTCGACCATGATTCCAAGATGATGGATACCGTTGACCAAACGATTATCAACGCTTACGAAGCCAAAACCGGCTTAAAGCGGGATGAAATCGAAAAACTGATGGCAAACGAAACTTGGATGACGGCTAAAGATGCCGTTGATAAGGGCTTTGCCGACAAAATCATGTTTGCTGACGAAAATCAGCCACAAGTGGTCAATGCTGTCCACAGTATCCCTTCGCGCGCTGCAATCAACAAATTCATGACGCTTATGGCCAAGGCTGAACAGCCAAAGCCAGAAGAAAAGCCAGCTCCGTCTGTTTATGATGAGAAGCTGGCTATTTTATTAGACAAAAAGGAGGCCCAACATGGGAATCAATGAACTGAACAACGCTTGGATTGAAGCCGGCCAAAAGGTTTCTGATCTGAACGAAAAGCTTAACGTCGCTCTGATGGACGACTCTTTCGATCAAGCCACTTTTGCAGATTTGAAGGGACGACGCGACCATGCTAAGGCGCGTCGCGATGCTCTGAAAGACCAACTTAACGAGGCTCGCGCCGCAGAAGTAGTTAAGATGCACGATGAAGACAAAAAGCCGTTGACTGACAGCCAATTGTCGATGAAAGACAAGTTTGTCAAGGAATTCAAGGATATGGTTACTACGGGTACGTCTGGCACTGGCAACGGTGGCTTGACGATCCCAGATGATATCCGTACGACTATCAATACTTTGGTACGCCAATATGCGTCTCTGCAGGACTTGATTCGTGTGGAATCTGTAACGACCGAATCTGGTTCGCGGGTTTACGAAAAGTTCGCCGACATCGAGCCGCTGGCGTCACTGGATGATGAAACGGCTGCAATTGGTGACAACAATGATCCAGAACTGACTACGATTAAGTACCTAATCAAGCGTTACGCTGGTATCACGACCGTAACTAATACGCTGCTGAAAGACACGGCTGAAAATATCATCGCTTGGCTGTCTACTTGGATTGCCCGCAAGGTTGTCGTTACTCGTAACCAAGCTATTCTGGCAGTTATGAATAAGGCATCTAAGAAGCCAACGATTGCTAAGTTTGACGACATCAAGAACCTGGAACTGACCGCACTTGACCCAGCAATCAACGCTACGTCATCGTTCTTGACCAACCAATCTGGTTTTGCCGTTCTTGCCAAGGTTAAGAACGCAATGGGCAACTACCTGGTACAACGCGACCCAACCAGCCCAGAAATCTATCGTATTGGTGGCAAGCCAGTCACGGTAGTCGCTGACCGCTGGCTCCCAGACGTATCCAGCGCTCATCCGCTGTACTACGGCGACTTTAAGCAGGCTATCACGCTGTTTGACCGTGAAAATATGAGCCTGTTGGCAACTAACATTGGTGCCGGTGCTTACGAGCATGACCAAACCAAGATCCGTGTCATTGACCGTTTTGACGTTGAACAAGTCGATGGCGATGCATACGCGGTCGGCTCATTTACGACAATTGCTGACCAACCGGCTAACTTCCAAGCTTCTGCAGGCACTGGCGTTGGCAAGTAGGCGATTTAAATGGCTGTATCAGTAGACGATGTAAAAAAGGTGCTGTACCTTGACGGAACGGATGATGACGTACTGCTGCAGGCCTACATTGATACAGCTGAGCAGTACGTTAAAGGCGCGATTGGTGATGGGAATGCGTTCTACACGCAGAGCAACGTCTTACCATTATTTGATATGGCGGTAAAGTCGCTTGCAGCTACCTACTACCAATACCGCCTCAGCATGTCGGATATCCAGACATACGAGATTGATCTGACCGTTAACAGCATCATTGGACAGTTGCGTGGACGATACGACGTTTGGGAGGCGAGCCAAGATGAAGCTACCAATCAGCCGTCTTAATCATGTAATTGAGTTAGGGACGGTATCAACCGTTCCTAGCAGGACATTAGGCGGTTCGCGTCAAAAGTTTGTGCTGACTCAAACTCTGCACTGCGCAATCTATCAGCGGTCTCAATCACAACAGTATGCTTTGGTTGGGACGGCGTTGGCAGATACAATGGTAGTAGCTGTCCGCTCTCAGTATCACGTTGACAAACAGCTCAAGGTGAGATTCAAGGGCGACAGTACGATCTATGACATCTTGACCATATCTAGGGATGAGAGCCATACGACTACGCGTTATGACCTGCTAACGCTTAAGGATACTAAGAAAGCTGGTGCTACTAATGGATGATCTCGGTAAGATGCTAGAGGTATTTGGCAAGAATGCCGAAAAGTTTGCCATTCCTGATCATGCTACAAGGAAAGCGATGACTGCTGCTGGAGCAAAAGTTTTAGCAGATGAGTTACGTAAAACAACCCCACGCTCGAATAAGAAAAATCCAAAGTATGGCCACCTGCAAGACAATGTTGGTTTTCAAAATACTGACATTGACGGCGAAGATGACGGCAATTCCGTTGTCGGCTTTGGCCAAAAAGCCTATATCGCCAGATTCCTAAATGATGGAACTGTTAAGATGAAGGCCACTCACTTTGCTGACAACGCGCGTCGTGATTCGGCTGATAAGGTTTTCGCAGCAGAGAAAAAGGTTCTTGACGCAAGAAATGGCGGTGTCAAATGATGGAACTGCCAGTTTTTCAAGCGCTAGATCTGATCAATGGCAAATTTGACTGGATTGATGAGATTTATACTGATTCAATCCCAGAAGAAGAGTCCGATTATGAAGGCAAGACGATCTGCTTGATTACTGAATGGCTGAACGAGCCTACCTACTATGCCAACCATACTTTCAAGGGATGGACGGTCGGTGTGGAAATTCAGATATTCTACAAGCTTGACAACGATGTCAGCACGCTAGATGGCGAACAGGCACTAGCACGGCTGTTTGTTGACGATAATTGGACTGTCGAACAATCGAAAAATCACATAAAAGACCCCGACACTAAGCAAGTGACGAAGGTCTTTTATTTTGCAAAGGATGAAATTATCAAGGAGGGGAATTAAATGTCCGCAGGTGTTTCCACTTCCGGTATCAATTGGATCGCATTGGCGATGATTGGCGATACTGGAAAAATTATTGCTGACGCTAAAAAGGGACTCTCTGAGTCTGGTGTAGTGCTGTTGGACGGCGATGGCGAAGGTGCTACGACTGCCAATATCACTAACATTGAAGAAGCAGGTACGCAACAATACGCTAACAACAAAGTTAAGCGTAACGCTCATGGTACGCCAACTCCACAAGTAGCTATTACTTACCTGGATTTGCCTTACGAAATTGCCATGAAATGTAATGGCTATGAATTGGACGCAACGGGTGGTGCCACTTTAGGTGATAAGCCACACGTAGCAATGCTGATCTGCTCTGACGATTTTAAGGGTAACAAGTATTTTGACGGTTTCGCGAACGGTGAAATGATCATGCCAAATCGTAATCATGGTACCAACAACAAAAACGAAACTGACGCTAACGCTGCATTTACCTATCAAGCTTTGACGCCGATTGATGACACTGCCTTTGTCAACTCTAAGGGTACGCAACAACCATACAAACAATGGAACAGTGGAGCAACTGGATACAGCGCTGCAGCTATGCTTAAGGAAGTATTCGGTGGCTATGCCGGTGACGATATTACGAAGCATGGCCAAACCACTGCTTCTGGTAGCGCTGTTGCTCATGACTAAAAAATTTAAAGTCGCCTAGTAAATACACAGTACCAATGGGGCGGCTAATACGAGGTGTCAAGAAATGGAAAAAATTAAAGTAGATGCATCCCTGTTTGGCATTAAACAGCCAATTGCGGTTAAGCCAACTGTTCGAGTGACGTACAAACTTAACCAGTTTATGAAACAAGCGCTAGAAGCATCCCTGACTACGAGTGAAACTCCCGCTGACGACAATGATGCACAAGGGAAATTTGTAGAAGTCATTGATCAGGAAGCTGAATTTATCGATGGTGCAATTAAATTTATCGCACAATTGCTGCATATTGACGAAGACCGTATTTGGGACAATGTCACCGAAAAAGAAATCGGAGCTTATCTGTCTTACTTGCGCAGTCGTACGTCTGGCGTCAGCGAAAAAGAGGCGCAAGAAGCACTGAAAACTGTAGATGAATCCCCAAAATCGGAAGCGGAGAAATCCGCAAAAGAATCTGGGAACTCAAACAAGAAATAGAAGACATCAATTACCTTAAGCAGCAGTTGATGCTTAATAGTGGTGTTTTACCAGATGATTTGGATGACCAAAATTATTTGGAACTGTTGGAAACTTTGAATGCGCGGTCAAGGGATGATAGGCCAATGAACCCAGAGGACGCGCATGCGCAATTATCTAAGATGTTTGGAGGTGGATAGCTTGAAAGTACAGAATGAACTGGCCACGCGAATTTCGGTTGACACGGTTTCTGCTGTTGGAAGCATGTCCGCCTTTCGGAACGCAATCACGGCAACGACCAATGCCTGGAAGGCTCAAGAAATAGCCTTAAAAAACAGCGGCGACTATACGCAGGCGGCTAAGGTAAAGCTTGATGGCCTTACTCAGGCAATGGAACTGCAGCGTGCCAAGATTGAAGAACTGCGCAGTCGTCAAAATGGTCTTGATCAGTCTAACGAGAAACAGGCCAACCAGTGGCTGAAACTTGAAAAGCAGATTAATCAAGCCAACCGTCAATTAGCCAGCTACGAAGCTCAAGCTCAGCGTGCTAAAGCAGCCTATGAGTATCAAGCATCCGGCTTATCAGACTTGCAGTCCAAGTACAAGTTGGCACAATCGGCATCACAAGCCTACGTTGACCGTATGGCGGCCGAACATCGCACCGCGTCTGAAACGGTTGCACGCTATCATCAACTGGCTTCTGGCCTGGAAAACTTGCAACAGCAGTATAAGATCCAGGCCAGAATGCTTGAGGATATCAAGAATCGTTCTGGGGAAGCGTCTGACGCTTATCTCAAACAGAAACAGCGGTTAGACCAGACTGCAACGTCAATTGCCAAGGCCCAAGATGAGCTAAAACAGCTGCGAGTTGAAGAGGCATCCCTTGAGCCTACCGGCATTGCTCGTGTAGATAATGCAATCGTCAGAATGCGTGACCACACTGAGCAGATTCAGCCAAGACTGGACCGGCTTAAAGGTCAGGTAAACAGTTTCTGGGATTCTGTTAAAAGCGGGGTTATAGCTGCGGGAGTTGCTGTCGGTGCTTTCACGGCATATACGGTTGACGGCGCTAAGAAGGCTGAAGACATACAGCATACGTATGTTACCAACACTAACTTGATGACCACTGCCGGCGAAAAGCATAAAGATGTCCAGAAGGCAATCAATCAGATGTATGCCGATGGCTCTAACCTGTCAGTTAAGTACGGCGTTTCGCAACAGCAGATCGCAGAAGGCTATCAAACACTGATCAAACGTGGGTATGACAGCCAGATGGCTTTAGGCGCTATGCCAAAACTGTTGCAAGCGGCTAAGGCTTCTGGGGATGACTTTGACGACACGATGGAAGTCACGACCTCAACTCTGGAAGCTTTCGGGATGAAGTCCGACAATGCCAATAAGATGATGCAAGCCACGTCTTATACGGCAAACATCTTAGCCAAAGCAGCTGACGTTACGTCTACCGACTTTTCTAAAATTGGTATCGCTATGCAGTATGCCGGTGGTACGGCCAAAGGCGCTGGTATCTCAATGAAAGATACTGCATCTACGCTTGGCGAGTTATCCGACAAGGGTTTGGAAGCATCACAAGCCGGTACCAGCCTGCAACGGATTATCGTACGTCTGTCCAGTGGCTCTCAGAGCGCAACAAAGGCATTTAAAGAGTACGGATTGTCGATGGACGACTTCAAGACTAAGTCTGGGAAGCTCAAATCGATTCCAGAAATTTTTGATCAGATTAACAAGAAGGTTCCTAAGGCAGACCGACTGAAAGTCTTTAACCAGGCATTCGGCCAGTCGGCACAGTCAGCTGCGGTTATCTTGTCTGACAATCTTAAAGACCTGGATGAAGTCGAAGGTAAGGTTAAGACAGCTTACAACGAAGACTATATTGGCAAATTGGCTCTGCGCAATATGAAATCTGCTAAGAGCGCTCAGGACCGATTTAAGTACGCCTCGCAAGCAATCCAGATTGAGGTTGGCCAGGCACTTCTACCAGCAATTTCTAAGGCATCAGCAACCTTGGCAGAAGCATTCAGCAAAAAGTCCACTAAAAAGGCATTTGCAGACCTAGCCAAGGACCTTGGCAAGCTCTCAATGGCAGTTGTCAACTTTGCTGTGTATTGCTCAAAACATAAGACGATGGTAGTTGGCTTTGCTAAAGCTGTTGCAGCAGCATTTGTCTTTACCAAAGCAATGTCCGGCCTTGATGCTCTGATTAAAGGAATCGGGCTTTTTGCTCGTGTGCTCAAGGTGGCCACGCTTGGGTTAAACCCTTGGATGATTGCAATCGAAATCGCGCTTGCACTGGTCATTAAGTACCACAAACAGATTGGCAAGTTCGCCAAAGATTTTGGCAAAGCCTTTAAGGACCTTGGCACGCTTATTTCAAAACGAACCAAGGAAACCAACAAAGAAATCGGCAACTGGTGGAACTCAACTAAAAAGAGCTTTGCTGATGGTTGGAAAGATCTGAAGAAAAAGACCGGTGATGGAATCAACGACGTAAAACGTGGATGGGACAAGCTAAGCAGTGAGACTGTACGGTCGGCTCAGCAGATGTTTAACAAGCATAAGTCTACGTTCCAAGCTGGCTATAAGGTTATTCAGGATCAGACCACTACTTGGCATGATCTGGTTTCGGGGCGTTGGGATCGCTTAGGCGAGGACACTGAACGTACTGCACAGGACATGTTTAAGTTCAACCGCAAGATTTTTTCCGATATGTACAACAAGCTGAATGACATGACGGGCGGTCGCTTAGGCGACATGCTTAAGATTTGGCAGGACATTTTCGGCAAGATCCAAGACGCGGTTAGCAATGCAGTTGGCAGTGTGCATCGCCACTTTGTCGATCTGGTAAATGGTGTACTTAAGCCATTTAAGACCATGATCGATGACGTCAAAGGCGGCATCAACTGGATTTTGGATAAAGTCGGTGGCTCTAAGATTGGCGGAGATTTCAGTATCTCGATGCCAAGCTATGCCAACGGTACCAATGACACTCATCCTGGCGGTTTTGCCAAAGTTAATGACGGCTTGACGGCACACTACCGTGAGATGTTTATGACCAAAGATGGCCAAGTTGGGATGTTCCCGGCTAAGCGTAACTTGATTCTGCCATTGCCAAAGGGTACCAGCGTGCTTGATGGCGAACGGAACTATCAGCTGTCGCGCATGTTCGGGATGATCCCACATTATGCAGACGGTGTGGGCAATGCTTTCAGCTCGCTACTCAGCAAAGTTGGGGATGCAACTGATGATGTTTTAGGCATGGTCGACAAAATCATGTCAAAGCCGGTCGAATTCATGGAATCTGTTTTCCAAAAATTTGTCCATGTCAGCACGCCGGTTAAGTTTGCTGCAGAGCTGGTTAAGGACGTGCCGGTTTATATCGCTAAGCAGATGGGCAACTGGATCAAGAAACAGTTTGAGACGCTTGCCAATCCAGGTGGTGCCGGTGTCGAGCGTTGGCGGCCTTATATCATCAAAGCCTTCAAAACTTTGGGGGTTGAGGCCACCGCCACAAAGGTTTCCAAACTGTTAAAACAGATCCAGACCGAGTCTGGCGGTAATCCAACTGTTCCACAAAAGGTCTGGGACATTAACATGGCAAACGGCAATCCTGCACAAGGGCTGTTGCAGTTTATTCTAAGTACTTTTAACCACTGGGCAATTCCTGGCCACAAGCAAATCCTTAATGGATATGACCAGATCTTAGCTGCTATCAACGCTTTGGAACATGGCGGTGAAGGTGGCTGGGGCAACGTTGGTCAAGGTCACGGCTGGGCTAATGGTGGTTTGATCTCTAACCATGGCGTTTACGAGATCGCAGAAAAGAACATGCCAGAATATGTCATCCCGACCGACATCAGCAGACGGTCACGTGCATATCAGCTGCTTGGCGAGATCGTTACCAGATTCCGCAACGATGATCCTACTTTGAGCCATAATGCTCAATACGTCGGCGGAAATGATCGCCAATCAGACGCTCTGAGCCACAAGTTAGACGAGTTACTGTCCAAGTTTGATATTTTGTTGCGTCTAAGCGGCGATCAGGTAGACGCGATCAAAGCACAAGGCAGTCTTGATATGCAACAACTGTACAAAAAGGAAGCAAAAGACGCGCGTATGCGTCAATTAGGATTCTAGAAAGGGGATGAGCAGATGTCGGATCCATATATCATGATCAAGGTTGGCGATCAGCATGAAATCAATCTCTGCGACCAGATACCCGGACTGCGTTATCTCGGATTGGACGATGCCAGCTCGTCGCCACAATTTACTAATCAGTACCAAGACACGACTGGCACTGATGGCTCGCCATTTGCCGGCCAGACTTTCGCTAAAAGGACGTTCAGCGAGAAATTTTGGCTCAGCTTTGGCGGATATGATGATCTGGTATTGGCTAAGCATGAGCTGTATCGATTGTTTGGCTCGCGCAAGCTGGTTCGGGTACGGACTGACACCAGTCCAGGCAAGGTATACTTTGGCATCCCAACACCATTTGATATCGCGCCGATTACCCCAGGGTCTAATGACGCCAACTTTTCAATTCCGTTTGACGTACCGAACGGTTATCGCTACTCGCTATATCGGAGTGATTCGTTGCCTAGCGTGGCTGACGGCTGGCAGTTCGGTATGAATCTGCCCGTGCCTTTGCCGAGCTATCATTTTACTTCGGCAAGCTTTAACGTCTACAACGCCAGTGATATTGCGGTTGACCCGTACTATCAGCGCCATGATATCAAAATCTCATGTAGGTTTAGTGGCAACTCAATTAAGCTTACTAACAAGACCACTGGCACTAGCTGGCAGTACACGCAGTCTAACGATGGCAGCCATACGGTTGTGCTTGATGGCGTCAATACTTATCTGGACGGCAATCTTGCCAACACCAAGACTGATTACGGAACGATATCATTGAACCCTGGATGGAACAGCTTTGCTGCCGAAGGAGCCGGCAGCGTGGACATCACGTTCAGCTTTCCGTTCATCTATCTGTCATGAGCGCAGTCTTAAAGGTAGCCGCTACCAAAGATCATGCTCTGAAGGTGCCTGATGGTGATGATCAGATCGCCATGCTCCGCTCGGCACTGGAAGACAGCATCTATATCAGTTGGGAAGTCAACAATACGTACCAAGCGTACTTTACGGCTTGGGATGACGAGTCCGTTGCCTATCAAATGCTGACCGTGCAGAACATGGTTGAGATTGACGGGCAGTGGTTTGTCATCAAACAGTGCGAGCCGGACTACTCTGGCGGTATTGGTACGACAGCTGTTACTCTGCAGCATATCTCCGGCGAAATCAGCCGTATGCATATCTACGGGAGTGATCCGGTTGACTGGGGACAGTACTCGCATACTGGCAACAGCAACGCATCCCTAGACGTGCCAAATAATACTGACACGGTCGCTCAGTCGGTGTCTCCGGGCGATATCCTTAATGCCTTTTTTGGCGGTGACAATGGCAAGAACTGGAACGTTACTTACCAGGTAATCGGCAGTTTCAACAATGCAATGGTTGAAAATCCTTATGCAGCCGGTTCTGGCAAGGACGCTATCAGCCGGATTTTGGGGGCGTGGTCGTCAGCGGTCTTTTGGCCAGATAACCTTAATCTGCGTATCTACTCGCATGACGAGTTTTACAAAGACTATGGCCACCGCTATGACTATCTGCGTGATACTTCGGAAGTCCAGCTGCAGTATGACACGACAGACATGTCAAACGCAGCCCGTCTGGTTGGAGCGACGCAGGAAATCCAGACTACCAGTGATACCGGGTTGCCTAATGGATCACTGACTGCCAGCGGTGGTGCTCAAAGCGTTATCGCTGACGCCAAGAAGTATCTTGGTGTCCCGTATAAATATGGCTATGGCCGACCGGTTGGCACTGCCAATCCGTACAACGGCATGGACTGCTCGAGCTTTGTCAGCAGAGTCTACTATGATTTTGGGATCAACATCCCGGCCTATACGGTAGCGATGGAATCCTATGGTCACGAGATTAGCCGTGATCAAGTGCAGACTGGTGACATGGGCTTCTATGGATCAAAGGGTGCTAGTCATCACATCTGTTTGGCACTGGATAACAACACGATGATTTATGAACCACAACCTGGTGAGGTGTGCAAAACAGAGCCTATCAGTTACTATCCGCCGACATGGTGGGGGCGAAATGATGATATGGCCAAAATCGTTGCCGGCGGTTCATCCAGCGGTGATGATGATGGAACGGCATCTACAACCGATTCTAAGGAGCAGTACTACTTTGCTCCTTTTTATTTTGTCGACGAAGCCAGCCGTCAGCGTTGGGGACTGTTCGTTGGGGATGACATTACCAGCGACACCATCACTGACAAGGAACAGATGAAAGCTTATGCTGAGTCGCAATTCAAAGCCAACCCAGACTTTACGCTACAGCTTACGGTTGACCCTGGCAAAGAGATTGTCGAGGGCGATATGGTACGGCTGGAGATTCGGCCGGCTGACTATGTTACCAAAGTTGGCTTGGTTGGATATCAGAAATATCCATACAGCCATACGCAGTCGTCTACAGTCACGCTAAACAGCAATGCTGCTAACATTCTTGATTTTCAGCGGTCACAGCAGACTAATCTGTCCAAACTGCAAGAGCAGACTAAATCATTGATCATTAGCAGCAATAACAGGGATGATTCAAACAGCGCTTGGAACGAAACGGAGGTGAAGGCATTTGACAACAGCAAACGTAGTTGACGTATCGGAGTGGCAGCCAACTAGTATCGACTGGGCCAACCTGAAAGCTAATGGCGTCAAAGCGGTTGTCGTGCGTATCGGTCATGGCGTAACGCGTGATGAGCACGCAGCAGACCACATTGCCAACGCGACCAAAGCTGGGCTGATTGTCCATGTCTATCACTACTACGAGGGCGTAGACGGCGAACTGCAATACTCGGTCAACAATGCCAAGAGCCTAAACATCCAGCCGAACGTGTACTACTTCCTGGACATGGAAGGCACGATTGCCGGCTCATGGCCAAGCATTTTCGAGTCGTTCCGCAAGCGGTGGGCGGGCTATGGCTGGAACACCGGCCTGTACTGCTCGTTAAGCAACTACGCTAAGTTTGACAACGCGACACTCGTTAAGCAGGGCGTGTACCGTTGGATTGCGGCGTGGGGCAGTAGTCAGCCAAGCAATGCCGACATGTGGCAGTATGACAGCAAGACTGGTCTAGGCAGCTACACAAGCGCGCTGGACAAGGACGTTGACATTGCCGGCAAGCTGATCAAAACGCCGGACAGCACGATTGTTGAGCCAACCGACCCGAACGGCAACTACACGATCAAGCCTGGCGCTTTTGTCGGATTTGATCATAGCACCACCGAGCTACAGGGTGGTGAGATGCTGGTTGCCAGCCCAGACGGGAAAAATAAAATTCCTAAGTTGGCACCTACGGGTGCTTTTTTGTTTAACAACGCTGACGGCGACAACATGTGGACGCTGATCAAGCCTAAGGTCGGCACGATCAAAGGTGAGAAAGGCGATGCTGGAGCTGACGGCAAGTCGGCGTATGAAGTTGCCGTAGCCAATGGCTACAGTGGCACACAGTCACAATGGCTTGCGTCGCTGAAAGGCGCAGATGGTGCACCTGGCAAAGATGGTTCTGCCGGCAAGGATGGTCAAACGTGGCAGCCTTACATTGCGGACGACAAACACTGGCATATCCGGCTGATCAATAGCGTTGACATGCCAGCTATCGTTGGTGTGATCACGCAGGGCAACGCCAACGACCTTACGATGGACGACAGTTATCGCATCGACGGCACGGTTATCAACGTACCGTCAACTAGCGGTCTGCTGACGATTAGGGCCAATAGCAACGAAGTATGGCAGACGTACATTGATAGTGCGACTGCCGACTGCTATACCCGTACCCGTCACAATGGCACATGGACAGCATGGCGGTTAACGACGCAATGGAGTTAGGAGGTGAGTGAGTGACAACACAAGATATTGACTTGGGCGTGGTAGCGCGTGGCCCACAAGGCCCCAAAGGCGAAACCGGAGCAACCGGTGCACGAGGCCCACAAGGCAATACCGGTCCAACAGGTCCGCAAGGTGCTACTGGACCGGCTGGACCAACGGGGGCAAATATCATCAAGTACAACGGTGACATATCCGGCAATGGTGCTAGCGGTCAAACAGCTACCTTTGCTCGCTCAAACCTACAGCCTAGCGATATCGCTAAGGTTGGCGACATTGTGTTTGACCAGTACCCCAACGGTAATGGCGTTGACATTGGTTTCTGGCGTATCACTTCGCTCAGCTCAACGAGTTGTACGGTTACTGGGTTGTCGTCTGGATTTACCATACCAAAGGGCAATAAGGGTGATACTGGAGTACAAGGCCCACAGGGTATCCAGGGACCGCAAGGCAAGCAGGGTATTCAAGGTGTACAAGGACCACAGGGGCCGAAAGGTGAGACTGGCGCTACTGGACCGGCTGGGCCAAGTAATGCTGATACGTTGAAAGACTTAGGCAACTACGCCGCAACGGCATCTGGTACGACTAACAACTCGACGTACTCTGGTCTGCCACGCACAAGTGGTGTATCAATGTCACAGGTCTACAACAACGGTTATCCGGTGCCATACGGCAACGTGCTTAACGTAGCCGGAACAGGTGCTGGACAACTGCTGCTTGGTTGGTCTGGTACCAGCAGCGCTAATGAACATCTCTACTATCGTAGCCACCGAGATAACGGTAGTGGTGGCTGGAGCACGTGGGATAAGATCGCGTATGTCAGCGACCTAACCTGGTCGAACATCTCAGGTAAACCTAATGTGGCTACAAAGTCTGACCTGACGTGGGCTAACATCTCGGGCAAGCCAAGCATACCCAGCACGTTTAATGGCACCATCTCTGATACGTCGACCGACTTTAACAATCTGATATCTGAGGGCCACTATGACATACGAATCTCGCCAAGTTATCAAGGTAAGAACGGCCCTGATCAAGGCAACTGGGGTCTGCTAGATGTTAAGGTTGCCGGCCGTATGATCGTACAGACTTACTACAGCGATTACCATAACGAAGTCTACGTACGCAATCGTTATGATGGTACCTGGACAGCTTGGCGTCAAGGAACATTCTGGTCATAGAAAGGTGATGAGAAATTGGCAACAACTGACATTGACTTGGGCGTCGTAGCTCAAGGGCCGAAAGGCGATAAAGGTCCTAAGGGGGATACCGGCGCCACTGGTGCACAGGGTATTCAAGGCCCGCAGGGTAAGCAAGGCATTCAAGGCCCGCAAGGTATTCAAGGGCCGGCCGGCAAGCCTTTCAGCATTAAGAAGACCTATGCAACCGTAGCGCTGCTTAACGCTAACGGGCCAAACGATTTGAGCGAAGGCGACTTTGCAATTATCGACTCAACCGTAAATGACGCAGACAACGCCAAATTGTTTGTATGGACTGGCGGTAAGGCGTCACTGGTTACTGATATGTCTGGTGCACAAGGTGTTCAAGGTCCACAAGGCAAGCAAGGGGTTCAAGGTGCACAAGGCCCGCAAGGCATACAAGGCGAGCAGGGGACTACTGGTGCAACCGGTATGTCCGGCAAAAGCTATAAGCCGTACATCAGCAAAAGTGATGGTCACTGGCATATGACGGTTGAAGACCCTAACGACGTTTTGACAGACCCGTTTGCGGTTACGGCGGTTACTTCTGGCACGTGTGATGGACTAACAACGTCTGGATACTATGGCGTCAATTCAGCGAGTGTTAACGGTAAGCCAAATGGCGAGACTGGCCTGCTCAAGGTCATTAATGCCGGTGGAATCATTATGCAGACCATGCACACGGTGTCGGACAATCTTTATATCCGCAATAAGCATAACGGCGCCTGGACGGCATGGCGTCAGACGACTCAATGGAGCTAGCGAAAGGTGGTGACTAGATGGCTAACACTGTACATGCACGTGGCGAGTTTCAACTCAATACTGACTACCACGTGCTCGATATTGTATCCAACGGCAACCGCAGCTATGTTTGCGTACGGGCTAATGATGGCGAAGACGTGACCGACCAAGAATACTGGATGCTGCTTGCACAAGGACCGCAAGGAATTCAAGGGCCAAAAGGTCCGAAAGGTGAGACTGGGGCAACCGGTGCACGAGGTGAGCAGGGTATCCAGGGCATTCAAGGGCCTAAAGGTGACCCTGGCTCAATTGCTACGAGTAACCTAAGCACGGCTGACCTAAACAACGTTAAGTCCAATGGCTACTACTACACCAACGGGCAAACGTTGACGCATAGTCCTTTGTCCGGCCAGACGTACGCCAACATGATTGTGGTTGCAAGTACTACTGGCACTAACGGCACACAGTTTCTGCATGACACTCACAACAACGAGCTTTACGTTCGTTCGTGGCTGTCAGATGGTACATGGACTGCTTGGCGTCAAACCACCTTGTGGACATAGCGAGGTGAGCACATGGACTATCAAAAAGGCTATATGCTCATGAGCGATTTAACCACGCTGACAAGCTCGTATCGTACTTGTGTACAGCACGTTTATAATAAAGCGTCTTGGCTGTTAAATGCCGTCAATGGCGTTTTTATGGATACTGACGTGCCTAAATACACGGTGCCAGACTTGTCAGACGAGCTGATCAATCGTAACGCCTACATTTGGCTTAAGCACCTAATGCAGGACGTGCAGACAGCGGTTAACAGCGTTGTTGCGTGCTACAACTATCACTCGTTGATTGATCAGCAAACCGGCGAGCTGACGAGCACTGTATCGCTCTGGATTCCTAACAGTTTGTCGCTAAACGATGAGCTGCTGAACAACTTAAACAACGATTTCAAGTCGGCTAACGATACGTTAGACCGGCTTTTTGATTACGTAAAACCGTATGTATATGTAAAGGAGGGGAACAATGGCAGTTAACGAGTATGTCGAGCTTGACATCTTAAAGCCCGGCACAACGCTAATCGACCTGACCAAGAATTTTCAAGGCCGAGTCGGTGACAGCCGGGCTTTCTGCAAGCTTTGGATTAAAGCCAATGGATTGCCATACGACCTAACTAAAGACAACCGGTCGGTCGGTTTTTCCGGCAAAGACCCGGTTGGCGACTTATATCGTGCCGTTGGTTGGGCTGACACTGATCAGCCTGGCGACAATGCTCAAACGGGACGGGTTACGTACTACTTCCCGGCCGGCATGTTCAAGCATGAGGGCGATTGGGACAAGGACAGCACCTACTTTTACGTGCAGGACAGCAAAGGCGCGGTATCAACGGTCAACGTTTGGCTGCATGTCTTGCCTAACATGGTTGAGATGGGCGTCAATGCCACGCCTTATCAGTCCGAGATGGACAAGGCAGTGGCTGAAGTCCAAAGCAAGGCCAACGAAGTTAAGTCGCAGCTTAACAATATTTTAAACGGCTCAGCCTTTACCGGCTTAACGTCGCAGCTTAAAGCAACGCAGGACACAATTAATGCGTACAGCACGTTGATCAACAATAAGCAAGTGCCTACTACTGACCAGATGCAAGCATACGTTAACAGTTTCTTCAACGCTGAAACGTCAACCGCTGACCTTAACACGCTGGTCACTCCAGGCAAGGTTTACTACGTTGCCAATACAAGTGCCAGCAACAATCCAAACGGTAAAGCTGGGTTTATGTCGGTTAAGGGCACATCTAGCAACTTGGTACAGATCTTCGTGGACGGCGAGGCGAACGAGTTTATCCGCAGTCGCTTTGCTAACACGTGGACAGATTGGCGCCGGACTACGGCATGGAATTAAAAAGGAGGTAGCATTATGACTACATTTGTAACCCGTGGGGGGGGTAACTTAAACCCCACTGATAGCGCGGTTTCCGTGAAAGGCGGTGACCGCTGATGGCAATCACACAAATTCGAGCGGGACAAGAGGACTGGCTTAGCACTTTAAACAGTAATCTAAGTCAAATTGGCGATTTTACCGATTGGTCAACGGCCGGTATCACGGCTTTAAACGGCTTGGGCAACGGCAAGAATCTGTGTTGGCGCAAAGCCACGCAGGTTGTGGGTAGCAAAAAGCGCGTGGTTGTCGAGATTGCGGGGTACGTTACGATCCCTAGCAATATCGCGTCTAACCAACATCTGGACATCATCCAGCTTGCCAGCAATATCTACGAGCCTATCTCTACCTACTTCGCGCAGGCAGGCACGGTAGGTAGCAGTTCGGCTAGTGGCTTGGAATTCGACTCCACTACCGGTAAGATCTCCATCACCAATGGTTACAGCTTCGCGATCGGCAACTTTGGCTCATACATCAGTATGATTATTGCCGCGTAGCTAGCACGGTCAGTCCTTAGAAAGGACATAAAATGGCAATTTTAACAATTACCGCTGGCCAAGAGGACTGGCTTAAGACTTTAAACAACGACTTAAACGAACTCGCAAACCGTGATAGCGGTAGCTGGGTAAGCACAGGGCTAACCGCCATGAATGGCTACACGCTTAACGGTTGCAGCTACTTCTACGGCATGATTGGCGGACGGAAGTATCTAATGATTAACGGTAACGTGTCAATCAGCTCTGGATCGATTGGCGGTCAAACCGAACGTAAAGTAATTCAGTTGCCGGCCACAGTCAAAGGCTGTGGCAAAAAAGTTGCTGGTTTTGCCTACGTACAAAACAGCAACAACGGTTATCCACTGCTGGTTAACTACTACTCTTTTAATAATCAACTGGCGTTCACTAACATCACGGGTACCAGTATGACGTTCACGTCAATCGACTTCGGCATCATCATGACTGAGTAACCATATCGGCCAGTCCTGGAAAGGACTTAAAAATGCCGGTATCTACTATTACCGCTGGTCAGAAGGACTGGCTCGCAACGCTTAACAACAATTCGAATTTAATCAACAAATTGCCCGTTGATGGCAGAGTCTACCTAGACCACGTGGGAACTTTTGCCAATGGCGCAAGTGCCAGTGACATTGCATGTACCTATGCGCAATTCAATGGTTTCAAAGTTGTGAATCTCTACATTATCAACTTAACCGTGCCGACTGGTGCTTTTGGCAAAAAAATTATGAGCTTGGCTGACAACATCAAGCCTACTAATCCGGTGGCTTTTGTTGCCAACCAGGCGTCGTTCATCAACACTTCTAATACCGATTTGTTGAACGATTTTTATTTCTGGACAACCGCAAATAGCGACCAAAAGTTTATCAACACGTCGTTTACTTACGTACGTTCAGACAACTAAGAAAGGAAGTAAACTATGGACGAAAACGCAAAGCAAGTGCTCGTCTACACGTACGACAAGACTGACCGTCTGCATTCCTTTACCGGCACGATCAGTGTCGCTGAAGGCACTGCACTAACGGACGGCCAGACGGGCGTAGCACCTACCGACAACAATCAGTTTTTTAACGGTACCAAGTGGGTTGGCGGCGACCAGCTCGTCACAGCCTACCACTACGACGTCAACGGCTACTGGGACGGCTCAGTGCTGATTCCAGACGGCGCACCACTGGAAGCCAACGAAACGATCGTTGTTCCATATGACGCTAATGGTGCGGGAATGTATAAGCCGAAGTTTGACACGGCTCAAAACAAGTGGGTTGAAACCCTGACGAAAGAGGAAATTGATGCGCTCAACAAGCCAGCTCCAGCTAAGCCAACTGCTGAACAGCAGATGATCAGCCTGCTGGGCCAACAGGTAGCTAAAACTAACGCCGAAAACGTACAGATCAAGCAGGACAACACGCAACTCAAGCAGATGGTGTCCATGCTTGGACAAACTGTTGCTCAGCTCAAGGCGCAATCCACGACCACGACTAACTAAGGAGAGTGAAAGACTATGATGACGGATTACGATTTTGTCAAGACGATTTACTCATGGGGTTTCCCGATTGAGTGCTACGTGCAGTACAAGACGATCACTAAAGATCAGTACAAAGAAATCACTGGCAAGGACTACGCGGACGCAAGCACGTCTACGTCAGCCGGCGCAAGCGAATCTGCCAACACGGATACCAGTCAAGCCTAGCTAACTAAAACATAGTCGCCAAAGAAAGCTAACAGTACCTTACAGGGGCGGCTTTTTTGAATTAGAAGAGTGAGGTGAGATATGGATATGCACAGACCTTTCGGGTTTGACTGGGGCGAGCTGGTCAGCATCGTGACACTGATTGGTGTGACCATGACATATGTCAAGACATCAATCAGCCATACTGCACATGATTCCAACAAAGCCGAATTTGACCGGCTTGGCGACTCAATCGCTCAGCTGAATAGAACGATGATTAAGGTCAACATGGTTTTGGATAGCCTAAAAGCTGATCGAGAGTCGACCAATCGCAGACTAGACAAGCTGGAAGATACGACCGACAAACATGATATCCGGCTGGCTCGAATTGAGGAACATGTAATCGTCAAGGGGGACAAAAAATGAAAGTAGCAAATGACATTATCGAATGGTTGATTCAGTCTGGCGCACTGGCCGTACTGGTGGCCTTTTTGTGGGCATACGCCAAGCCGTTGCTGACCGCTAAGGCTAAGACGGCCAAGACGGAGCAATCGCGCCAACTCTGGACGCTGGCCGAACAGGTAGCAGAAGCAGCTGTCAACACGATGGCTAGTCGCAACCTATCTGGCGCTGATAAGTACGCTAAGGCCGTTGAAATGGTACAGACGTCACTTGCTAAGTCTGGCCATCACATCACTCCAGAAGACGCAGGAACCGTTGTTCAATCAGCTTACGAAAAATCTGGAGTGGCTGATAAGCAAAAGAGCACTGATGATATAAATAACACGCAACCGGTACTCAACAAGTAGAGGTGATATTATGACGATTAAGGTAGTAGATGTATACTCTGGCTCGCCACGCAGCTATGCGACAGATCCTAACGCACAAGGCGTCATTGTTAAAGCTACGCAAGGTACAGGTTATATCAATCCATATTGCGATACCGATTATCAAGCCGCGAAAAATGCCGGCAAGCTGCTAGGTGTTTATCACTATGCCGCAGGTGGTGATCCTGTTGAAGAAGCCAAGTATTTCATTGCTAATGTCAAGAACTACATCGGTGAAGCAATTCTTGGCTTGGATTGGGAATCAGGCCAGAATGCCAGCTGGGGCAACACTAACTGGTGTCGGACGTTTGTAGACTACGTACACAGCCAGACTGGTGTCTATCCAATTATTTATGTACAGTTCAGTGCTGTTTGGCAAGTAGCCAATTGCTCCAACTCTTGTGGCTTGTGGGGAGCTGGTTATCCTACCTATGCTAACAGCTGGGCAGTGCCAGCATTCCTGAGTTCGTATAAGTTTGCCCCTTGGTCCAATCTGACTGGCTGGCAGTTCACCGGCAATACGATGGACCGCTCTGAGTTTTATCTTGATGCAGACGGCTGGCACAAGCTGGCCAAAGGGGATGGCACGGTTCGACCAACGACTCAGCCACAACCACAGCAAGATAAGAAAGCTGCTGCAGAGTCTACATCAGCCGGCACTACTTGGCGGGACAGCTTGGGAGTTACCTGGCATGCCGAAAATGGTAAGTTTACGGTAGGCTCTGGTTATGTCCTGCACTTACGCTGGGGAGCTACGCCTTCCAGTTCTGTTATTGCGGTACTCTATGGCGGATCAGTAGTTAAGTATGATGCATGGGCACGGACTAATGGTTTTGTCTATCTGCGCCAGCCACGAGCTAATGGTCAGTATGGCTACGTTGCCTGTCGAGATGCACGCACTAATGAAGCATACGGATCGTTTGAATAATATCTACAATTAAATATATAAGGCAAAGCCCTACACATGGCACCAAACCATATCAATGAAGAAGGAAGTGAAAGTTCTCTCCTTGATTAACACTAGCCGTGTGTAGGGCTTTTTTGCATATTTATATTAATACAATATATAATAGTAAGAAATCTATTTTTAGGCTAACAAGAGGTGGCAAAATGGTGGCTTTCTTTTTCTAATTAATTGAAGCAGAAATAAGCTAACACCAAAAATCTCCAATTTATGCTTTGAATTGTCACTTGTTTGCGTTAATGTGAAACAATTTGAAGAGCGCAGTGAATACTGGGGCAAGAAGCAAAGGTAACGGATCAAAAAGTTGACTGTTGATAAATAGAGACGGGAAAATTACTTGCCCAATCAAAAAGCCAAGCACCGCATCCGGCAGCTTGGCTTTTAGTTTGCAAACTAGGCTTTGGCATCCCATTCCAAGAAAAACTCGTTTAAAAAGTCTTCCATGATCTGCTGACGATGAGCGGCTATTTTACGTGCTGTTTCCGTATTCAGCATGTCTTTGATCTTCAACAGCTTTTCGTAAAAATGATTAATGACGGTCTCATCGCGTTCCGTGCGGTATTCCTCACGATTCATGTGCTCACGCGGCTTGATCAGCGGGTCATAGATGCGTTCGCCGTGGCTGCCACCGTAATAGACGGCCCGAGTGATGCCGATGCTGCCCAAACCGTCCAGCCAGTCGGCATCCTGGACGATCTGGCCCTCGCGCGATAAGGTTGGTCGTGCATCGCCCAGCGTATCGGCAAACGACATGTTGGAAATGATATCCATGATTGCTTGGATCTGCTCATTGGTCAGGTCAATGCGCCGCAAGAAATCTTCCAATTCTTCCTCGGCTTCTTTTACGCTGATTACCAGCTTCTCGTCAATCGTATCGTGCAGATAGGCCGCGGCAACGGCAATAAACTCATTGGCAGCTTCGGTTTCAATCAGTTTTTTGGTCATCCGTACGACGCGCATGATGTGGTCGAGACCGTGTCCAGTACTGTCACTGCCAAGTTTTTGGATGGTGTAGCGTTTGATGGCCTCCAATTGTGCTGCTTGTTCCATAAATCTTTCCCTCTTAATAATTGTAGTCGCAAATGTCACCACTCGATCGTAAGCCAATTTAAGCGGTTTGACAAGTAGAAAACCATAAATTAGGGCAATGAGATCGCTTGGCAGATGAATTGGTCTAAGAAACGTTTTGCAACATTTGCTTCGTGCAAAATCGGTCTGGTCATCTAAAATAGAATTAACAGCAGCTATGAGAGGTGAAAATTTTGAATCTATTGTTTTCAATTGACGATCGCTTTTGGCGCCAGATGCTGACGGTCCTAAACTCGATCCGACTCAATTCCCAACCGCGCCCGCTTGACGTATACGTGATCCAATCACAAGAACTGGTGCACACGCCAGAGATCCGCAAAACTTGTGAACTCTGGGGGATGAACTATCATCCGATTATTATCAGAGACGAGGAATTCGATCAGGCACCGGTTACCGATCGTTATCCCAAGACCATCTATTATCGCTTGCTGGCTCATCAATACTTGCCAAAACAGCTGCATCGCATTCTATATCTGGATGCTGACGTATTGTGCATTAATGATATTGGACCACTTTATGATACGGATTTGGCTGGCTATCTGTATGCTTCAGCAATTCATACCGGCTTGACTGGTACCACGGAAGTCATCAATAAGATTCGCCTACAGAACTTTGACGCGGATGGCTATTATAATTCCGGCGTGTTGTTGATGAATCTTGATCTGATACGGCAGCGGGTTCATGCGGAAGATATCTACGCATATATCCGAGAACACGTCTTGTTGCTGCCAGACCAGGACGTGCTGAATGCCTTATACGGTAAAGATATTAAGACGGTTCCCGATCAGCTCTATAATTTTGATGCCCGCAAAGGCCAGACCTATGAGACGATCAGCTTTGGTGAGTGGACGCTGGATTGGGTCATCAAACATACGGTAATTCTGCACTATTGTGGTCGTCATAAGCCATGGCTCGTCGATAAGAACACGGGACGCTACACGGCGCTTTATAAGAATTACTTTCAAATGACGCAGCGGGCGCTTAAACAGGTGGCCGTTAGTCAAGCTGCTCCGACGGCTACTGCCCTGCAGCCGGATTAGCGACTTCCCGCATTCCAACATCGACGAAAGGCCAATCGCTGGCATCTTTATGGATGGTAAAACGGAAGGTATGCGATTTTAGCTGCCGGAAGACTAAAAATTTGTCTTTTAGCTTACAAAAAGTTAGTATAAAGCAAATAGTAAATTACTAGTGCAGTTGAAAGGGGATTGCAATGAAAGTTTTTGTCGCCGGAGCTACGGGACGAGTGGGACAAGCCGTAGTCACTGAACTCCGAAAAGCAGGTCATGAAGTAGTCGCGGGTGCTCGTCATCCAGAAAAGATCAGTCAACCAGATGTCTTAAAAGTCAAGCTTGATCTGCATGCCTCCATTACTGAACTGCAAAAAGCACTGGGTCAAGTTGACGCGGTAATCTTTGCAGCCGGATCACGTGGTAAAGATCTGCTGCAGGTTGATTTAAACGGCAGCGTTAAACTGGCAGAAGCAAGCCGGCAAAATGGCATCAAACGTTTCATTCAGCTGAGCTCTGCCTTCGCGCTTGAGCAGGATAAATGGGCAGCGATCCCGGCTTTAAAAGCCATTACCGATTACAATATTGCCAAGTTCTATGCGGATCGCTGGCTGATTGATCATCCGGGGTTGGATTGGACGATTATCCAGGCAGGAGTCTTGGATGAGCGGCCAGCTACGGGGATGGTTGCCTTGAATGATGGCAGTTCAGGACATAACGCGATTCCTGACGTTGCCGCCGTATTGGTAAAAACCCTTGAACATCCAAATACGATTGGCAAGGTCATCATGATGCACGATGGCAGCCAGTCAATCGATGCCGCATTAAGCAGCCTGAAGTGATTCAACCGCCATAGTTTTTTTGAGCGGTGTGGCGTTGTCAGAGACGATCTCGTCAACGATTTATCAATGATTAGGAACGTGCTTTCGTCTAAAACTGCCGGCTTGCTTTGTTCATTCATGCTGATGGCTGATGATAGATTAGATTATAGATTCGACTGCTCTCGATTTTTAAACCGAGATGCTGTCGAATCCAATTGCGAGGATCTTCCCCGTTTGGTAGCCAGTCATTATGGGGTGTTGAACTGCTTGACCGCATCCCAACAGCTGAGGTTGGCGTTGACTGCTTAATGCAGGGTTAAGGTGGGTCGTGTCTGCACCTTGATGTGTCCAAAACTTAATTCATATACTCACAAAGGCCGCATTATTATTTCCTGTAATGTCATGCTGCTTATTTGCCCCATAAGAACTTGATCAAGATCGCGTCGACCTGTGGATTCCGGTGCAAAAGCTCATGTTTGGCATTGGCCCCTGTGATGCGCTGTTCTTGATATGATTTGGCGCGACCGGCAACCAGGTACTTTAAGGCTTTGGATGATTTATTGTCCACCTGGCTGTCGGTACCATCGCCCAGATCGCCATAAATATTTAAGACGCGGGCAGTGGTTGGATAAGTGTGGCGCAGTTTTTTGAGTTTTTGATATGATTTGGTAGCTGGCGTGGCTTCACCGGTCCGTTCGTTATACTGCAGGTTGGCAGGTTGATTCCAGCCGATTACGCCATCAAAGGTACCAGCCATCGCGACTTCTTTTTGCAGCTTGGGAAACTTAGAATTGTTGGTGTTTTGCAGCAGGCAGTAAAGAAAAGCCATGTTGCCCATAGAATGCGCCTCAACCTGATATTTTTTGAAATGATAGGTTTGGCAGACTTTTTGGATGGCCGCGGCAGCGTAATGACCATCCGTAGTGTAGTTTGTGTTCTCATTATCAATCAGGTTCACTTCAATGATTGGGTTGATCGCACCGTGAGGAATCTTACCTTCTAGCTCGACGGTGCCGTTTTGTGCAATGTTGGCTACGATGACTGTTTTGGTGACACCGGCATCAATCGCCGCCTGAGCCATGTGTCGTTCGGCATGCGCCCCGCTGCCCCAGCCATGAAAGAAAAAGGTTGGCGTGGTTGACTGAACGTATTTTTGAGAATTCAATGCAGCTGCTTTGGCGGATGAAGCCATGGTCATCATTAGACACACCGCCAGCATAATTTTAAGCCAGAATTTATATTTCAAGATATTCGCCTCGTATCAGTGTTGATGATGTTATTTTAAGTCTGTTTGTTGAAATTGACCATTTTATTGTCAATTTTTGGCAGAATGTGTTAAATTGATAAACGCTTGATACTTTAAGGAAAGAAGGTTGTGCTATGCATATTGAAAAAGCCGAAATGAAGGATCTGGATCGAGTTGTCGAAATTCTGCGTGATGGCCGCAATCAGCTGGCGGAAAGCGGGATTGATCAATGGCAAGGCGATTATCCGAATGTTGAACATATCCAAGAAGATATTGAACATGGCTTTGCATACCTGGTACATTCCGACGATCATGAAACGGTGGGAGCTTTTGCAATCGTAGCAGCTCCGGACCACTCTTACGATGAATTGGATGGCAAATGGCTCGTTGATACTGACAACTATCTGGTTATTCACCGGGTTGCCATTCACTCTGACCATGCCGGCAATGGCTATGCTTCTGGTTTGTTTACGAGCGTTATCGACTACGTTAAGGAAAATCCCAACGGTGTCAAGTCATTACGGATCGACACCCATGAGGACAACAAGCCAATGCAGCATTTAATTGAAAAGTATGGTTTTACGCGTGTGGGGACTCTGCATGGCGTCTACCGTCCTGAAGAAACCTCATACGTCTACGAAATGCCGATTCAATAAAAGCAAATAAATAATGTGATAAAATCGACTCAATAGATCATATCGATCATTGAAGTCGTTTTTTATATTGGGGTGAAAAAATGGATGTAAATGCTCAGCTAACCGATCAGCAGCGAGTCGAGCTGGCAGGTTTGGAATATCAGCCGCTGGGGGTTGGCGATCACGTCAGATTATCCAATGGCAAGCGAGTCGGTCGCGTCAAACGAGCTTTCTATAAACAAGATGGCCTGCGGGGCACCATCATTGTCAATCACCATCAGGATCATAAAGAGATAACGGTGCTGTTTCGCGGCTCATCCGGCTTGAGACATGGCAATCCAACGACATGGTCCAATGAATGGCTGGCAACCAATCTGCCCATTGGCCGTTCGATCGTTGAACATCGAGTTGGTGAGATTCCTTCTCAGCTCAAGTCGGCGGCCAGTTTGTTGAATCGGTTGATGCAGCAGGACTTAACGGCACATTACTATATCTACGGCCATTCACTGGGAGCAATCAACGCCCAGTATGCCCTTGCCAACTGCGATTATCCGGCATGCCTGAGTGAGGCTTGGCTTTATGAGGGCCCAAACGTCTACTGGCTGCTTGATGACCAGCAGAAAGCCCAAGCCGCGATTTTGCGCAATAAGATCAATAATTATATCGACTCACTGGACATCGTGACCCTGGGCTATACTGACCTGCATCATGCAATCGGCCGGGTGCGCTACGTTCAGTCGATTCTGCTTGATCCAATCAGTCAGCATATGTGGGGCGGCTATCAGTTCGATCAAAACGGTCGGTTGTATACCAAACCAGTTGCTGAGTATCGGGAAAAAATCGATCGTGAACTGATTGAACATGTCAGTCAAGCCAGCAGCAGTTGGCATCAATGGCGTCAAGAACAGATAAAAAAGCGCCAGGAATTGAATCGCTGGCTGCCCTATCGCTAGTTCGTTTCCATGATGGTGTCAATCTGATCATATCGTAGCATCAGAATTATAGGTATTGGGTCTTGCAAACGCTAGCCGACTGCGGATTGGCGGCTTGTTTAGTCAAGATCGGTTGACGGCTGGATCTCACCGGCATCATTGCAGTGACCGTCGCGATGATGCGCTTGTTGCAGAGCAGCATGTATCTGAATGATAATGCATAAAATATCTTGCTGGCAAAAAGTCTCTGTTAATCAATAGTGGCTTGCGTTAAAATTAATCTCTGTAATCATTTATTCACAGGGGAGAGGAAAATATGCAAGCATCACCACCGGCAACGCGCCAGGAAACCGTGCGCTTTGCTTTTAACAGTTCGTTACCGATTTTTTTCGGTTATGTTATCTTAGGAACCGGCTATGGGCTATACATGCATAACCTGGGCTTTGGCTTCTGGTTTCCCACGATAATGGCAGCGGTAGTTTATGGGGGATCCGTTGAATTTATCCTGGCTTCCATGCTGGTTCAGAGCTTTTTGCCGGGCAACGTTGTCTTGATAACGCTGGTCGTTGGCTTTCGGCAGTTTTTTTATGGCCTTTCAATGCTGAAAAAATATCGCGGTGCGGGCTGGCGCAAGTTCTTTTTGATCTATGGCTTAACCGATGAAACCTTTGTTGTCAACTATAGTCTGTCGATTCCTAAAGAATATGATCGTTACTCAGTCTATACGCTGATTTCGCTTTTTGATCACAGCTACTGGGTCTTGGGCGCATTTTTAGGCGGCGCACTGGGGAGTCTGATTGGCAAAGAGATTCCCGGCATGGATTTTGTCATGACGGCGCTGTTTATTGCCTTGGCCGTTGACCAGTTTCAAAAAGAAAAGGATCATCTTAGCTCAGCCAGCGGCGTGATCGTTACGATTGCCTGTCTGCTGCTGTTTGGCAAGACGTACTTTTTAGTGGCAACACTGTTGATTCTAGTGGCTGAATACGCCGTTATCTACTGGCGTCAAGCAAAGAGGGGGGACCAAAATGACACTGACTGATCAGATTATCTGCATTGCCTTAGCCGCGCTGGCAAACTTTGCCACCCGGTTAACGCCATTTTTGCTTTTTAGAACGGAAGCAGCCACGCCTGATTTCGTAACGGGGCTGGGCAGGTTTTTACCGGCTGCGATCATGGGGATGCTGGTCGTATACTGCTATCGCAACGTTAATTGGCTTGGCGGCACGCATGGACTGCCAGAAGTCATTGCCGGCGTGGTGACGGTAATCGTGCATTTATGGAAGCACAGCCTTTTTTTAACTTTGATTGTCGGGACCCTTTGCTACATGCTGCTGATCAATTTTATTTTTTAAGAAACAAGAATGGTTGAAAACGCCAAGCTTAGAAAAATGCTGTCGTGGACTTTTGATGAGTCGGCGACAGTATTTTTGCTTTATCATAGTTTGCGCAGCCAGGCGGCCAGATTGTTTGCTTTGAACTGATGAGAGCCGTGAGTCGTGACGTGGAATCCATCAGTGACCTGCAGCCGGCCAGCCCATTTAATGAAATTTGCTTGATAATCATCAGAATCACTCCAGGCAGTTGAGAATGGCGCAATCAAGCCTTGGTATCCTTGAATGGTTTTCAAAAACTCAATCACTGGTGCTGCCACGTTGCCATTCCAGACGGGGCCGCCGACCAAAACGACATCATATTGATTCAGTTGTGGCATGGAATTGATAAGTATCGGCAGCTGGCGTTGTTTTAGCTGCTGTTGATAGATGCGACCAGTAGCTTCCATGTTATTTGGATAGACGCTGTCGGCCACGCGCAGACGCAACGCGGGAGCCTTGGTCGCATCTTGAATTAATTTGGCAAGTTTAGTGGTATTATTAAATTGTGAATAATAAACAATGAGTGCTTGCTGGGCCATTATCTACAGCTCCTTTAATCAGTTTTTGACCTTGATTATAGCAATGAATGCTCAGCACGCTCAAATTAAAGGATGTGATGATGATGAAAAACGGCTCAAGCACCAGTGAAAAAGCCCTTAACGTTTTTTTGTGGTTTATTGTAATTTCGATGCTGGTTTCACTGATTTTAACTACCAAAACGGCTTTGACGGCTGCGACAGCCAAAGCAGCAGGGGCCGTCTGGTTTTTGGATCTGGAAATCGTGGCCGGCCTGCTGATCGTCATGCTGCCTAAGTTTTTGGCGATCAAGCTAAAGGTTTATCTGCCGCCGCTGCTTTACGGTCTGTTTTTAATGTTTATCTATGGAGCCATTTATCTGGGCACGATCTATCACTTCTACAGCATTCCATACTGGGACAAAGGTCTGCATCTGATCAGCGGTGCTTTGCTGGCTGGTTTTGCGCTGTCAGCATTTGGCGGCCTGATTCCTGATGAGGGGATCAAGCACGTACCGCCATTTTTTATCAGTATGTATGCCACGGCGTTTGCGGTTTTTTGCGGCGTTCTATGGGAATTTTATGAATTTACCTGTGACTCGTTTGGCATGAATCTGCAGCGGTACATGAGGAACGGTCACTTGCTGTTGGGACGGGCGGCTTTAATGGATACGATGGGTGATCTGTTTGCTGACTTCTTTGGCGCTCTCATTTTTGCAGTGATTGCCTACTTTAAGCTGCGCAAGGACAGTCGCTGGCTTGAGAAGTTCTTCTTCCATCGTAATCTGTAATCGAATTAAGTAGTTGCTGAGCATGCGGTTGAGGCTTGATTAAGTCATCAACCGTTTTTTACTTAGTGAACGATCCAATCCATAAATTATTGGCAATTGGATCCGCTTCCGAGTTTGCGGTGGCATGATAAAATGCACTATAATATTTCTTATGTATCTTAATTGACTTTAAGAATTTTTTAGTGAGAGGTAATTTTATGCTGCGCGGCAAAAAAGGCTTGCTGTTGTTGATCGGCGCCGTTTTAGCGGTGGCTGGCGGAAGTGGATACTGGTATCACCAGCAGCAGTCATTATCGACAACGGTTCAACAGACTTCACAAAAAGATCGGGTTTTAAAGAAAAAAATAACGCTGGTTGCGATTGGCGATTCGCTGACGCATGGTCAAGGCGATGATAAAAACGAGCAGGGTTATGTCGGACGAATTAGGAAAAAACTGCAAAAGCACTACCATAATCGCGTAACTACGTATAATTATGGGGTAACTGGCGACCGGTCCGATCAGATGCTCAAACGGCTTAATGAACAGCCAGAAATGCGGGCAAATCTAAAAAAAGCCGATGTGATCGTGATGACGGTTGGCGGCAATGACTTGATGCAGAAACTGGAGAGCAACCTGTTGAGCAATTCAACAAATAAGATCGAGAGCAATATCGAACAGGCAGGCACGACCTATCAGCAAAAGCTAAATGAATTGCTGACCGCGGTTCGCAAACAGAATGCCACTGCGCCGATTTTTATGTACAGCATTTATGATCCGGTTTACACTTATTTTCCTGATGTGTCGATTATCAACGAGTCCGTCGCCAAGTGGAATCAAATTACGCAACAGACCGTGGCTCAGTATGGCCCGTCCTATTTCGTTGATATCAATCATTTAATGTCATATGGCCAGTATAAAACGGCCAAGCAGCGGCAAAAACTCTCACAGCAGGCTCAAAAAGCCAATAGCGATCAGATTACCCAAAAGCAGGTCATTGCGATTATGAACAATGATACGCACAACCTAAACAACTACATCTCAACTGAAGATAATTTTCACCCTAACAGCAAGGGCTATGATCAGATGACCAATGCTTTATACAAGGTGATGCTGCAGCACGATGACTGGGAATATCAGCAAGAGTAGGATGATTTGAATGAATATGGAAGATAAGCTAAAGAAACAATATAATGGCTGGAAGGCAGCTTTTTGGGTTTTGGTAATCGTCTTGATCGGTTCGCTGCTAACGGTAGTTCATCTAGCCAGCGCACCAGTTAAGACACCAGCTGAAACCACGGCTCCCAAAGCCAGCGATACGTCATTGGAACTGGTTTTGAATCAAAAACAGGTCAATGCCTTAGCCAACAGCTACATTAAAAAAATTCAGAAAAAGTCCAAAAAGCCGCAATATCGTTTTATCGTAGGCAATCAGTATGCAACGGTGATCGGCCGCGCCAAGTTTTTGGGGGTCAACGTGCAATATGCGATGAACTGCATTCCGGTTAAAACCAGTGAAGGCAATATTCTGCTGAAAGCTAAAGGATTGGCGGTTGGCCGGCTTAATCTGCCGATCGGGTTCGTTATGGGCTATATCAAAAAGAACTATCAGCTGCCAAACTGGGTCTACATTAACCAAAAGAAAAAGACGATTCTGCTGGATCTGAATAAATACACCAAAAATAAGGCAGTGCATGCCCAAGCTGATGAGATCAACCTGGCAGATGGTCAGTTTAAGTTCTTGATTACCGTGCCGCAGGATAACTAACAGGAGGTTGGCAGATGTTTCGTGAAAGCTTCTATCATTTTTTGATGACCTTAAGGCAGCCCAATCAGCCAACTGAGATTGAGCAGTTTGCCAATAATGCTTTTTTGGACTCGTCATTTCCTAAGCAATCCCAAGATTTTGATGAAATATCTCATTACTTGGAAGAAAATGCCGAATATCTGCCAGGAATGACGATTTTTGATGATGCCTGGCAGCTGTATCTAGAAAAAATGAATTAGAATTTAGGAGGAACTAAAATGGCAACAATTCAATGGTTCCCTGGTCACATGGCCAAAGCATTGCGCCAGATCAGAGAGCAGATGCCTTTAGTCGATATCGTATTTGAGCTGGTTGATGCGCGGGTGCCATACTCCTCGCAAAACCCAGAAGTTGATCTGGCCGCTGGCGACAAGCCGCGTCTTTTGATCTTAACCAAAACTGATTTAGCGGATCCAGAAGTCACCAAAGAATGGCTGCAGTACTTTAAGGATCACGGACAGCCGGTACTGGCACTGGACTCGCGCGCCCGCAGCGTTGCCAAGACCGTTACCAACGCGGCCAAGCAGGTCTTAGCCGAAAAACTGGCCAATGAGCAGGCTAAGGGGATGAAAAAACGGGCGATTCGCGCAATGTGTGTCGGCGTGCCTAACGTCGGCAAGTCAACGCTTTTGAATCACCTGGTCAAAAAGAACGTTGCGGCTACTGGTAATCGGCCGGGGGTAACGACCGGTCAGCAGTGGCTGCGTTCGTCGGCTGAATTGGAGCTGCTGGATACGCCAGGCGTTTTATGGCATAAGTTCGCGACCGAAAAAGAAGGCTTAATGCTGGCACTTTCTGGCGCGATCAAAGACAGTCTGTTTGCCAAGGATGACGTGGCCCTGTTTGCACTGCAGTATCTGCGCGCCAATCGGCTGACCGAATTGAAGCAGCGCTACCATCTGACTGACGCTGATGTTGATGAAAGCGTGACTGATCCGGATCTATTGCTGACGATTACCAAAAAGATGGGCTTTCGTGATGACTACGACCGCGGCAGTGAACGGCTGATCTTTGATTTGCGCAAGGGCAAGCTGGGAACGATCTCATTGGAAAAGCCGGCTGACATTAATGCCGAGGGTCTCAATGAATAAGCTAAGCATAAAAGAAATCAAGGATCGCTTAAAAGACGTGTCTACGCTTGATAATCCGTTTGTTCAATCACTACGACAAGATGAGCGTAAAGGCGTTCAAACCGCGCTGGCCCAGCTAAAGCGTCGATTGGAACGGCAGGCAGCAAGCTACGCGGCCTTCAAAGAGCGTTTCAAATATGAAAATCAGCTCTGGCAAGATGGTCAGCAGTACGTTGCCGGGATCGATGAGGTTGGGCGGGGGCCGCTGGCTGGTCCAGTAGTTACATGCGCGGTAATTCTCAAGCCTGATTTTGATCTGGTGGGGGTTACGGACTCTAAGCAGCTGACCAGGCATGAGCGTGAGCAGCTGTATCTGCAGATCGTTAATGAAGCCCTGGAAGTCAGCCTTGCCGTCAACCCATGCACGGTTATCGATCAGCTTAATATCTACGCAGCGACCCAGCAGGCAATGATTCGCAGTGTAAATTCATTGGCGCATCGGCCGTCCCACCTGATTGTCGATGCCGTCCCCCTGGCAATTGATATTCCGCAGACAACCTTGATTAAAGGCGATCAAAAGAGTATCAGCGTCGCGGCTGCCAGTATCGTTGCCAAAGAATATCGTGATCATCTGATGCATGATTACGACCGGCTTTATCCAGGCTATGGCTTTGCTGAAAATATGGGCTATGGCACCAAGCAGCATTTGCAGGGCTTAGCAAAACTTGGACCATGCCCGATTCATCGGCACTCGTTTTCACCAGTCCAGCAATATCTGCATTAGCAAGTCAGCCACCATCGACTAAAGTCACGGGATTTCTAGCTGGACATAATTGAATACTAGATAAAAAGAACAGCACTGTCTTGGTTTTGATGAAACTTGAGGCCGTGCTTTTTTAATTGGCTTGTAGGATCGTGTTGTTTCTAAAATTATTGAGACAGTCTATTTCGCAGAAAACAGCCAGTCAGGCAGCTCCTCTAAAATGTCTTGACTGCTTAGGATCGGTCGTGCTCCAGCAGCAATCAGTTCATTGGCTCCAAGCGACGTTGGCGAATCGATTGGCCCGGGAACCGCACCGACATTTCGATTGTCCTGCAGCGCCAGGTTGGCCGTAATCAGACTGCCGCTGCGCTGACTGCCTTCAACCACCAGACAGGCATGACATAAACCGGCAATGATCCGATTGCGTTCGGGAAAATTGCTCGGGTAGGGCGTAGTTGCCAGTGGATACTCCGTCAGCAAAAGACCGGACTGTGCGATTTGCCGCTGTAAAAATGCATTGCAGCGTGGATAACTACCATCTAGACCAGTCCCGATTACGGCAATTGCGGCCCCGCCATCCAGCAGCGTAATCTGGTGAGCCAAGCCGTCAACTCCTTTGGCCAGGCCACTGACGATCGCGACTTGGCTGCTGACGACTCCTGGCAGTAATTGATTGATCGCTTGTTCACCATATTTAGTGATGTTTCTTGATCCAACCACGGCCAGACAAGGGTACTGCAGCAGTTTTAGGTTGCCATGATAATACAAAACCAATGGCGGATCATAAATTTCTCGCAGGCGCTGCGGATAGATCGCGTCAAGCGGCGTTATGAACGGCATCGGTAGATTTTGCTCAGTCTGACGCCGCAGTTCCTGGCTGGACCATTCGTCAAACCACTGCATTCGTTTGTTAAAAGTAATGTTCAAGTGATCAGTCAATTTAGCGAGATTGGTAATCTGTTTTTGCTGAATGGCAGCCATTAAAAGCCGATATTTTATGCGCCGGCTCAAGCAGCTGCACAGACTCAGCTTTAGGATAAATTCACGCAGTAGCATTATTTTCCCTCCTTACCTTTGCTATATGCCAAAAATCCAATTTGGTACTAAAATTTCACTCTTTAATTTTTAAATTTGTTTTTTTCGTTAAAATGATTTTATCGTTGCCTTGATTTTTTTAATAAACTCGATTATATTGATACGCTAGTTAGACCATTTTCTTTTTTGAATTAATCTAGGTCTATCTGATCGGTTCATTGCTGATTGAAATCAGCCAGACGGGTTTGACCGCACAAGAGACCATATAATAGTATAGAAGATAAAACCGATCAAATTCATCATGATAGGAGCCTTATGATGGCAACTAAAACTGTAAAATCAACTGCTAAAACAACTTCGGCCAAGACGAAAACTGCAAAACCGGCCGCTAAAACAACTTCGGCCAAGACGAAAACTGCAAAACCGGCCGCTAAAACAACCAAAAAGGCGACTGCCAAGCGCCCTAAGACCAAGAAAAAGCTGGTCATCGTCGAATCGCCTTCCAAAGCCAAGACGATTGGCAAGTATCTGGGACGGACCTATAAAGTCGTCGCCAGTCTGGGTCATGTCCGGGATCTGCCAAAGAGCCGGATGGGGGTTGATATTGAAAACGACTATCAGCCCGACTACATCTCCATTCGTGGTAAGGGTGACGTGATCAAAGAACTGCGCAAGGATGCCAAGCAGGCCAAAGCCGTCTATCTGGCATCTGACCCGGACCGGGAAGGGGAAGCAATTGCCTGGCACGTTGCCAACCTTTTAAAGCTGGATACTAAAGACAAGAACCGGGTTACCTTCAATGAAATTACCAAAGACGCCGTTAAGGAAGCCTTTAAGGAACCGCGTGAGATCAACATGGACCTGGTTGACGCACAGCAGGCACGGCGGGTTTTGGATCGGCTGGTTGGTTATTCCATCAGCCCGATTCTTTGGAAAAAGGTCAAAAAAGGACTGTCTGCCGGACGGGTGCAGTCAGTCGCACTAAACCTGATCATCCAAAGAGAACAGGCGATTCGCGACTTTAAGCCCGAAGAATACTGGACGATTGATGGTCAGTTCAAAAAGGGCAGTGATGAGTTTGCGGCATCTTTTTATGGCGAAAATGGTAAAAAAACCGCGCTGCCTAATAACGAAGCCGTTCAAAAAGTGCTGGCCAAGATTGATCGCAAGGCGCCATTTACGATTGATGACGTTACGCGTAAAGAACGCAAGCGGATGCCGCAGCCACCATACACTACCTCCACGATGCAGCAGGATGCCAACCGCCGTCTGAACTTCCGGACGCGTAAGACGATGATGGCTGCGCAACAGCTTTATGAAGGGATTACGCTTGGGCACGGCAGCGCGGTCGGTCTGATCACCTACATGCGTACCGACTCTACACGGATTGCCTCAATTGCCAAACAGGAAGCCTCTCAGTTTATTCATGAAAACTATGGGGAACAATATGCTGCAATCAAGCCGGTCAAGGGTAAGCTGCCGGAAGGGGCCCAAGACGCGCACGAAGCGATTCGGCCAACTTCGGTCAATCGCACGCCCGTGGAGATGAAACAGTATTTGACGGCTGATCAATACAAGCTCTACAGTCTGATCTGGAGCCGATTCGTGGCTAGCCAGATGACGCCGCAGATTGTTGATACGATGGCCGTTTCATTGAGCCAAAACGGGGTCGACTTTCATGCCAACGGATCCAAGGTCAAATTTGATGGCTTTACCAAGGTTTACAAGCGTGGTCAGGAAAAAGACAATGTTTTACCAGAACTGAATCAAGGCGACCAGGTCCAAATGATCAGTGATGACCCGGCCCAGCACTTCACGCAGCCGCCTGCTCGTTATACGGAAGCTGCCTTGATCAAGACGCTGGAAGAAAATGGGGTCGGCCGGCCTTCCACCTACGCGCCAACGCTGGACACCATTCAGCGCCGCTACTATGTTCGTTTGGTATCGCGCCACTTTGAGCCAACCGAGCTGGGTGAGATCGTCAACCAGATCATCGTCAAGCAGTTCCCAGAAATCGTCAATGTCAAGTTTACGGCCGAAGTTGAAGACGACTTGGACCGGATCGAAGAAGGCAAGGAAAACTGGGTTAAGGTCGTTGACAAGTTCTACCAGCCATTTTCTAAGGAAGTCCAGGCTGCCGAGGAACAGGTTGCTAAAATCGAAATGCATGATGAACTGGCCGGCAGCAATTGTGAGATCTGTGGGGCGCCAATGGTCGTTAAGATGGGCCGCTATGGCAAGTTCCATGCCTGCTCGCGCTTCCCGAACTGCCGCAACACCAAGGCAATCGTCAAAGATATCGGCGTAACCTGTCCTAAGTGTGGGCAAGGAAACGTAGTCGAGCGCAAGTCCAAGAAGAATCGCGTCTTTTATGGCTGCTCGCGCTACCCAGAATGTGATTTCGTTTCATGGGACAAGCCAATTGGCCGTAACTGTCCTAAAGACGGTCATTTCTTGATTGAAAAGAAGGTCAAGAAGGGCAAGCAGATCGTTTGTCCTAATGGCGACTACGAAGAATCAATCCAAAATTAAAAGATAGACTTGCGAAAGCCCTCTCAATCTGTTATTGTGCAGATTAGAGGGCTTTTGGCATATACCATTGTCCATTGAGAGTTGAAAGGATGACGAGAGATGATTCAGATTGAAAATGAGCAGCTGACGGTACAGATTGATCCATTAGGCGCGCAGATGCACAGCATTAAGCGAAATGCAGCGGGATTGGAATATTTGTGGCAGGGTGATCCAAAGTCTTGGAAACGGCAAGCACCGGTTCTGTTTCCATTTGTCGGCCGGCTCAAAGATGATCAGTACGAATATCAAGGCAAGGTCTATCATCAAACGCAGCATGGTTTTGCCCGCGATCGGGAGTTTAAGGTTGTGGAACAGAGCAGTGAGCGAGTAGTTTTTGAGCTGCGTGATGATGAAAAAACGCGGGCTGCCTTCCCGTTTGCTTTTGTATTGACGATTGCCTACCAGCTGGATGAGGATCGTCTGCTGGTCAGCTATCGTGTTGAAAACCCAAGCAATGACCAGACGCTGATCTATGCTTTGGGTGCGCACCCTGGTTTTAACGTACCAGTTGATGAGCAGGGCAGTTTTGAAACGACTCAGTTCAGTGTTTCGCCGGCGATTGACTATCAACAGGTTAAATTGGTCGCACCTGGTCCATTTAATGATCTGGAACATCCAGCGGTTTTGCACATGCAGCAGCCCATTCAACTGGATCATGAGCTGTTTGATGAGGATGCCTTGATCTTTGCAACCAAGGGCATGCCATTTACGGCAACGCTGACGGAACCGCAGACCAATCATGGGGTTCACGTTCAGGTTAACGGTGCACCATTTGTCGGCGTCTGGTCGCCATACCCAGCCCAGGCCAACCTGGTATGCGTTGAGCCATGGTGGGGGATTGCCGACAGCATCCACAGTGACGGCAGACTCGAAGACAAGCAGGTGATGAGTCGGCTGGCACCTGGCAAGCATGAGGACTATGCATTTGCCATTCAGCCTTTCTAACGACTTAAAAAAGACGTGGTGAGCTTGATCACCACGTCTTTTTGATTATAGCTGAATTGGATCAGCGCAGCAGGTAGCCGCCATCAACTGGCAGCATTACACCGGTTACGTAATCAGATGCCGGACTGGCTAAAAATACCATTGGCCCCATCAATTGTTCAGGACGGCCCCATTCACCAGAAGGAATATGTTCTTTGATCTCAGGCCCCCGCACCGGATCTTCGGCCAGCGCCTTAGTCATTTCCGTTAAAATGTAGCCTGGTGCCAGACCGTTGACTTGAATGTTGTATTTGGAAAGAGCATCAGCGTAGGCTTTAGTCAGGCCCAGGACGCCATGTTTGGCTGCCGTGTAAGGGAAGATGAACTTGCCGGCACGGTAGGACTGCATTGAGCCAATGTTAATGATCTTGCCGTGCTTTTGCTTCGCCATATACTTGGCTGCGGCCTGCGACATGTGGTAGAGCGCGTTGAGATTCAAATTGATCACCTTGTCCCAGTCTTCATCCTTGAACGCCAAGACGTCATTGCGGATCTGAATGCCGGCATTGTTGACTAAAATATCCAGACCACCCATTTCCTTAACGCATTGCGCGATGATTTCGTCGGCACAACCCGGTTCAGTGATGTCGCGCTGCAGAAAGCCGATCTTTTGTCCATTGCCTTCAACCGCTTGACGAGTTTCTTCCCAGCCGCGCTGTGAATTTGAAACGACAAAAATATCCGCGCCGTAAAGCGACAGCGCCTTTGAATAGTTTTGGCCCAGCCCGCTGGCACCGCCAGTAATCAATGCAACCTTGCCATTAAGCTGAAAACTTTGTTGGTTAAATGAACTCATAAAAAGCACCTCGATGTTTAAATTTTGATTTTAGGAAATCGTTACACCTAATTATAAGCGCTTTCAATGCTTTTGCAAGAGGTTTTAGGAAATCGGTTGCCTAAATTTATCAATAAAATAAAAATCGCATTCAGCTCGGCCTTTAATGCCAAGTGATGCGATCATCAGCTTAATTATTTTTGATTGTGTTTTTGCTGTCGCCGATAGCCCAAGCCAAAATGAACCAGCGATTCGGTACCATTAAAGATGCGCTTGATGTTGGCACGGTGCAGCCAGATGATTACCACTGTCAAGAACCCGGCAATGGCTGCCAAAATCCAGTCGTGAATGCATAAGGCAATGATGAAAATTGCGGTAATGCCCACCATGCCAGCCGCGCTAGCCATGCTGGTCAATAATAGTACCGTCAGATAGATGGCCCAGGCAACCAAAAAGAGCAGCGGGTTATATGCTAGCAGGATCCCGGCACTGGTTGCAACGGCTTTACCGCCATGAAAGTGATCAAAAATCGAGCAGGTATGGCCCAAAACGGCAAATAAGCCAATTAAAAGCGGGCTGACGGTCTGACTACAGTGAAAGAAATATGGCTGACAGGCTGCCAGCGTCCCCTTGAACATATCAAGAAACAATACGGTTACGCCTGCTTTAGGTCCCAAAACGCGCAGAGTGTTGGTCGTGCCGATATTGCCGCTGCCCAATTTGCGAATATCCTTGTGGTAGAATACCTGGCCGATCCAAAGTCCCCAGGGAATCGAGCCCAAAAGGTAGGCAATGACTGCCATTAAACAGATTTTAAAAATCATAAATCATTCAAAACTCCCTCGATAATAATTGCATAATTGTTATAATAGCACATTGAGTGACATCGGCAACTTTTGTTTGATGTGTTAAAATAATGGGGCACAAATGTTTGCAAAATTTCTTTGCTAAATTTTGCCAAATCAGTTATATTAAAAAACGTTACTAAAAAATTATGAGGAGGGCCTTTCGTTGGCAGAACAAGAATATCAATATGATGCATCCTCCATTAAAATCCTTAAGGGGCTGGAGGCGGTGCGCAAACGGCCTGGGATGTATATCGGTTCAACGGATACCTATGGCCTGCACCATTTGGTATATGAAATCGTTGACAACGCGGTCGATGAGGCTTTGTCTGGTTTTGGCGATGAAATCAACGTGACGATCGAACCCGACAATTCAATCACGGTCCAGGATCATGGTCGTGGGATGCCGGTAGGAATGCATGCTTCTGGCAAACCAACGCCGGAAGTCATCATGACCGTGCTACATGCCGGGGGAAAGTTTGGTCAAGACGATGGCTATAAGACTTCCGGTGGGCTGCATGGGGTTGGGGCCTCAGTCGTGAATGCTCTTTCAACCAAACTGACACTGACGATCGTGCGCGATCACGTTCGCTATCAAGAAAAATTCGTCAATGGCGGCAATCCGGTCGGGACGCTCAAAAAATTAGGCAATACGCGTGCGGGTTCCGGAACAACAGTTACCTTTAAGCCGGATCCAAAAATCTTTTCTACGACAGTCTACAACTACGATACTTTGGCAAGACGGCTGCGTGAATCGGCATTCCTGCTAAAGGGCCTGAAGATCACGCTGACTGACAAGCGCGCTGGTCAAGAAAAAGAAGAGGTATTCCAGTTTGAAAACGGCATCAAGGACTTTGTCGGCTACCTCAATGAAGACAAGGATACCCTGGGCCAGATCATGTACTTTGACGGCAAGCAGGATGGCGTTGAAGTTGAGGTTGCGGCTCAGTATAACGATGGCTATTCAGAAAACGTCTTAAGCTTTGTCAACAACGTGCGCACTCCAGATGGGGGAACGCATGAAGCCGGTTTTCGCAATGCCTGGACCAAAACGTTCAATGACTACGCCAGAAAAGTCGGTCTGCTCAAGGAACGCGACAAGAATCTGGAAGGGTCTGACGTTCGTGAAGGCTTGACGGCAGTCGTCTCAGTACGAATCCCGGAACGTATCCTGCAGTTTGAGGGCCAGACCAAAGACAAGCTGGGGACGCCAGAAGCCCGTAAGATAGTGGACTCAATCGTCAGCGACCAGCTAAGCTACATGCTGCTGGAAAATGGCGATGAAGCTCAGCAGCTGATTAGAAAAGCACTCAAGGCTCGCCAGGCAAGGGAAGCCGCGCGCAAGGCTCGTGACGAATCACGCGGCTCCAAGCGCAAAGGCCGGAAAGAACGCAATTTGTCCGGTAAGCTGACGCCGGCCCAGTCAAAAGATGCCGCTAAAAATGAGCTTTTCTTAGTCGAAGGTGATTCAGCCGGTGGGAGTGCCAAGCAGGGGCGCGATCGAAAGTTTCAAGCGATCCTGCCATTGCGTGGTAAGGTTCTCAATACGGAAAAGGCCAAGCTGGATGACGTCTTGAAAAACGAAGAGCTTAATACGATCATCTATACGGTTGGCGCAGGGGTCGGCAGTGAGTTCAACGTCGCAGACTCCAATTACGACAAGATCATCATCATGACTGATGCCGACGACGATGGGGCCCACATCCAGATTCTTTTGCTGACGTTCTTCTACAAGTACATGCGGCCAATGATCGAAGCCGGTAAGGTCTACATTGCCTTGCCGCCACTGTATCGCATCCAGTCTGGCAAGGGAGCCAAAACCAAGATTCAGTATGCCTGGACCAATGATCAGCTGACGCAAATGACCAAAAAGATTCGCGGCGCTCAACTGCAGCGTTTCAAGGGGCTTGGTGAAATGAATGCCGATCAGCTTTGGGAAACCACGATGAATCCTGATACACGGACGCTGATTCGAGTGCGGATAGAAGATGCCGAGCTGGCTGAAAAGCGCGTCACTACCTTGATGGGCGATAAGGTTGCACCGCGTCGGAAATGGATTGAAGAAAACGTGCAATTTACGCTGAGCGATGACGAAGAGTCTGATCAGCTGATGGAAAATCGCGGTCAAAAGGCTAAAACGCCGACGATCAATACCTGGAATCAAAAGTAAGAGGTGAAAGTCAATGAGTGAACCAAAAATCGAAAATATGACTTTGGAAGACTTGATGGGCGATCGCTTCGGCCGGTATTCCAAGTCCATCATTCAAGAACGGGCCTTGCCGGATATTCGCGATGGCCTCAAACCGGTTCAGCGTCGGATCCTGTTTGCCATGAACAAGGATGGCAATACCTATGATAAAGGCTTTCGCAAGTCAGCCAAGTCGGTTGGTAACGTAATGGGTAACTTCCACCCGCACGGCGACAGTTCCATTTATGAAGCACTGGTACGGATGAGTCAGGATTGGAAGCTGCGTGACCCATTGATTGAAATACACGGCAACAACGGGTCGATGGATGGTGATCCACCGGCTGCCATGCGTTATACCGAGGCTCGTTTAAGCAAGATTGCCGGTTTGATGCTCAAGGATATCGACAAAGATACGGTTGATATGACGCTGAACTTTGACGATACCGAAAAAGAGCCGACCGTCTTGCCAGCCCGCATTCCCAATCTTTTGGTTAACGGTGCGACCGGGATCTCGGCAGGTTATGCTACGGAAATTCCGACGCATAATCTGGGTGAGCTGATTGATGCACTGATCTACCTGCTTGGGCATCCCACGGCCAGTCTGGATAAGCTGATGGAATTCGTGACTGGTCCTGATTTCCCAACTGGCGGGATCATTCAAGGTAAGGAAGGAATCAAAAAAGCCTATGAAACTGGTCGGGGACGCATCGTTGTACGGGCCAAGACCAGTATCGAGACGCTGCGTGGCGGTCGGCAGCAGATCAATATCACGGAGATTCCATATGAAGTCAACAAGGCCCAGCTGGTCAAGCGAATCAACGACCTGCGTCTGGCCAAAAAGGTTGAGGGAATCGCTGAAGCGCGCGATGAGACTGACCGCAGCGGCCTGCGCATCGCAATTGAGCTGAAGCGCGGCGCCAATGCCGAGGGGATCTTAAACTATCTGCTAAAAAACACTGACCTGCAGATCAACTATAACTTCAACATGGTGGCGATCGATAATCAGCGGCCAATGCGGGTAGGTTTAAAGCATATTTTGACGTCTTATCTGAGCTTCCAAAAAGAGATCATTATGCGGCGGACGCGCTTTGATTTAAATAAGGCGCAAAAACGGCTCCACATCGTTGAAGGGCTGATTAAGGCGCTCAGCATGCTTGATCAGGTCATTCAAACGATTCGGGCTTCTAAAAACCGGGCTGATGCTAAGCAGAATCTGATTGAATCGCTGGGCTTTGATGATCCGCAAGCCGAAGCCATTGTTACCATGCAGCTGTATCGGCTGACCAATACTGACGTGACGGCGCTTGAAGATGAGCAAAAGCGTCTGAATGATCAGATTGCCGAATATCAGCTGATTTTAAACGATGAAAAAGAGCTGGCTAAAGTGCTGCGCCAAGAAATGCGGACGATTAAAAAAGAATTTGCGACGCCGCGCCGGACTGAGATTCAAAGCAAGGTTCAAAAACTGGAGATCGACACTAAGGTTACGGTCGCCAAAGAAGACGTGGTCGTATTGGTTTCCAAAGCCGGCTACATCAAGCGCAGCAGTCTGCGGTCATTTAAGGCTTCCAATGTTGAAGAAGACGGTTTGCGAGAAGACGACTATCCGTTGCTGATTCAAGAAACCAGTACGCTGGCGCACCTGTTCATGTTCACCAATCTTGGCCATCTGATCTATCGGCCGGTGCATGAATTGACTGATGTGCGCTGGAAGGACGTTGGTGAGCATATTTCACAAACGATCGGCCTGGCCGCGGGTGAAGAGATTATCAAGGCACTGATTTTTGATCGGCTGGATATGCCAGGAACGCTGCTGATGGGAACCAGCGATGGTCAGGTCAAGCAGACTGAGTTCAAGGAATATCAGCCAGGATCCCGTTATAAGAGCACGGCGACGGTCTACATGAAGCTTAAGGGTGATGACGCTCAAGTCGTTAACGTAATGTATTATGAGCCAAAAGATACCGCGCAGTCGCTGCTGGCAATCAGTCATGAAGGCTATGCCGTTCGCTTTGACGTAGCTGAAGTACCGATTGCCGGGGTCAGAACGACGGGGGTACGGGCCATTAATCTGCATGACGATGACAGAATGGTTGACCTGCAGCTGGTTGATGAGGATCAGCATCTGGCCATGGTAACTCAGCGCGGGGCCTTTAAAGAAATGGCCGTAGCCGACATCAAGCTTGGTGCACGGGCAAGACGCGGCGAACTGGTGCTGCACCGCTTGAAGAAGCTGCCGCACAAGCTGGTCGACTTTTTGCCTTATGATGCCGACTATCAAGGCGCCGTTGAGATCATTACCGATCGGCCGCTGTTCCAGGATGTTTTGATTACTGATCACCATCTGGGAACGGCTCATTCAAACGGTACTTTTGTAATTGATACCGAAAGTCAGGGCATTCCGGTTAAGCTGCGCATCAAGCCCCAGCTGACCGAAACAGCGACAAGCGAGCAGCTCGATCTGACGGATTCAATTTCATAGTCTGCATAAATATGCACCTGAAATGAAATTAGATTCCCATTTAAGAGCTGGTCGTGCTAAAATAAAAGGGTATAATTAATTTGCGAAAACGTTGCAGTTAACGTTTTACGTGATGATTGAATCAAAGGAGTTGTCTTTATGAGCAAGGAATTAGTTTTTGGTCATCAAAAGCCAGATACTGACGCCATTACGGCCGCAATGGCATTTTCATACTTTGAAAACGAACTGGGCTACGAAACGGAAGCCGTTGCCCTGGGCGAACCAAACGATGAAACGAAGTACGCTTTGAACTACTTCAACATGGAAGCACCACGGGTCGTTAAGACGGTTGCCAACGAAACTGACAAGGTAATGCTGGTTGACCACAACGAACCACAACAATCAGCTGCTGACATCGACCAAGTTACGGTTACACACTTGGTTGACCACCACCGGATCGCCAACTTCAACACGGCACAGCCACTTTGGATCACGGCGCGCCCATACGGCTGTGTTTCCACGATCATCACGGAACTGTTCCAAGAAAAGCACATTGAAATTCCTGCCAACCTGGCGGGAATGATGATGTCTGCTATCATTTCCGACACGCTGCTGCTGAAGTCGCCAACGACTACTGACCATGACGGCGAAGCTTTGAAGTACCTGGCAAAGGTTGCCGGTGTTGAAGACTACGAAGCTTACGGAATTGAGATGCTGAAGGCTGGTACCAACCTGGCTGCCAAGTCTGACGCTGATATCGTTGATGGCGACGCCAAGACGTTTGAACTGGGTGACGCTAAGCTGCGGATCGGTCAAGTAAACACGGTTGACCTGGATGACGTCTTCTCTCGTCAAGCCGACCTGGAAAAGACGATGCAGCAACTGAACGATGAAAACGGCTATGACACGTTCATCTTGATTGCTACCAACATTTTGAACAGCGATTCTGATCTGCTGGTTGTTGGCGGCAACACGGAAAAGGTTGAACAGGCATTCGGCAAGAAGCTGGGTGACAACCACCGTATGAACCTGCCAGGCGTAGTTTCACGTAAGAAGCAAGTGGTACCTCCATTGACGGACGTCTTTGAAGGCTAATCAGCGCTTAATCAAAACAGCACTCCGCCATTGCCGCGGGGTGCTTTTACTTTGCATAATTAAGTTAATTGATGGTTTGACGGAGGAATTAAGATGAAAATCTGTCCAAACTGTGGTAGTGAAGTTTTAGAAAATGCCCAATACTGTACTCGTTGTGGCTGGCATTTTGAAGCGGTTGACGATCACAAAACGGCTGACCAAGAAATTCAGCCAGCTTCGATAACCAGCGAAAACAGTGAGCCACCAGCAACTGAATCAATCAGCGTGCCACGGACAATATCGGCTGAACGGCCTCAAGTGGCAGCAGGACAGCATGAGCCGCAAACATCAACGGATCCTGTCCATGCACAAAAGACCGCTGAACCGCAACAAAGCGCGCTGGCACCAGGTCGTGACGAAGCTTCAGACATTCAAAAAGTCGCAGAACAGCAGCATCCTTTGGTCAACGATCCCAAAGCAGGCAGCCAGCCGGCCAAACCGGATTCAAAAGCAGCAGTCAGCGCGGCTGGTGAAGCCAAAGAAAATCATGAGTCCGCGTCATTTAAGAGTCGTGCGGAAGCCAGAAAGCAATCCGAATCAAATACGGCTGAAGACTCATTTGAACTGACGCTGGATCTAGAGCATACCAAGCAGGGATTTAAACGGGCCTGGGACTGGCTGATTGAATCATTGAGACATCCCGGAGCATATCAGCAGCCAAGCTGGCGTTGGACCGGTTTGACGATGCAGATTCTTGAGGCCTTGATTGCGGTTGTGACGATTGGCTGGATGGTTGATCATCTATCGGCGAAGCTTGCTCAGCTTGCGTCAGGCTCGGCAATCGTTTTTCACATCAAGGCCATGACGACGGGGAGCTTTTTCTTGCTGTGGCTGCTGATCGTGGTTGCGATGCTGCTGACGAGTGCCGTGGCGTACGTCTTTAAACGCTATGTTAGTGGTATTGAAGGCGGCGATTACGTTGATATGATCAATCGGTTGACGTGGTCCAGCAACTTTAATGTTATTTTGCTGCTGGTCAGCTTGTTGCTGGCATCATTAACCAGCTCGCTTGGCATGATGACTCTGATTGGCGTGATTCTGCTGACTACTTTGGGAATGTTTGCCCTGGCATTGGCTGATGTGATGCTTGAGGCTGACAGTCAGAAGTTTGATCGCATGTATGGCGCACTGATCGTTTTGGTCATCAATGGTTTGATCGTTTTTGCCGCAATCTCGTTGGGCGGTAAGCTGATTAAAGAAATGATCATGGCGCTGATGCTGCAGCTGTTTTAGTACCAGATAGAATTTAACCTCCAACCGATTCGCGGGTGCATTGCGAATCAATTGGGGGTTTTATTATTAAACAAGTTTGGTCAGCGTTTCGCGAATAGCTGCCGCGCTAATTTTTGGGAAAATCGACTGCATTCTGACGTTGTCGGGTTTAGCCATATATTCAGCCAATGAGTCCAGCTGCTCAGCCTGGGTAATGCCAAGGTCAGCTAATGACAGCGGCAAGCCAACGCGAGGATAGTAGGCGCGGATTTCTTTGATCAACGCGGCATCGTTTTCCAACGTAACCTGAAACAGATTGCCTAAAGCAACGATCTCGCCATGCGTAAAGCGTTGCGGGCCGATGATTTTGACATAGGCGTTATAGAAAGTATGAGCCGCCACGCTGCGTCCATCCAGGTCTGCAAAGCCATCAACCAATGACGTTGCTAAAAAGATGGTATCGATAAAGTTCTGCAGGTTAAGACCGTTAAGCGACCGCGGATTATCAACTTTCAGCATTTCTTCACGACACCGTTCGATCATATCGCGGGCTAAGGACAGTGATAGCGAATGCATTTTATCATCAGTCAGGCGCCGCCGAATCTCATAGTATTTGGCCAACGTGTCGCCGATGCCTGAACGCAGATATTCAAGCGGCGCGTTTTTTAACAGCTCAGGTTCCAGAATAACGGCATCAACGGGCTTTTTTTCGCGCACGCTGGCAATCATTTCGTGAGTTGGCGAATAGACGATGCTTTTGGTAGTAAAGGCCGCGCAGTTGGAAGGAACGGTCTGGACGTTGATCAAGACGTTGTTGAGACGATCGCTGACGACTTTTGCCGTATCCATCAACTGGCCACCACCAAATGCGATGATCCCATCATAAGGCTTTAGCTGTTCGGTTAGACGATCGATTTCGGCAAACTCGCAGCTGCCATTAAAGATTTCGACTGGATACCGAGTCACAAAATCAGCCGGCAGATATTGGGGGATAATTTTTAAAACGGTTTGATCAGTCAAGATGACCGGACTTTTAAGTGTAAATTCATTAATCAGTTCGGGCAGCTTTTTTAGTGCGCCGGGTTCATTGACATAAATACCGGGACTAAGTCGGATCGCGCGATTAAACATTAAATCATTCCAATCTATAAAAATTAATGGTTGATTCAAAACCGGCTCAGCATGGTTCAACGCCTGCTTGAGCCGGTTGTTTTAATGGTTTTGTTGCCAAACGGCGGGGTAGGGGTCATCGATGAAACGGTGCGTCGACAACTGATCATTTTCCACTTCGCCAAGCTGCAACAGATATGAGGCAATGCCGGCCGCACCATCGTAAAAACCTAGAGCCGCCGTAACGTTTTGCGGGTTCTTGCGCTCAAAGGCCTGCTTCCAATAGGCAAACTGCTCATCTTGAGTTGCTCGTTCAACTAAAATCGTGGCAGTCTGCTGAGCGCTTTTAAGATAGTCTTGATTATTCGTTACGAGATAGGCGCCGGTAAACAGCTGTAGAATTCCGGCCGTACCGCAGCAGTAGTTGTCGGTTTCCCAATAGCCGGCTGAACGTTTTTGGGGTGCCTGTATGCGCTCAAGTCCCGCGATAGCTGCTTCAAAATCATCCACGGCATGAGCATCGTCGGTCTGTTTGGCCAGTTCATAAAAATAGCGCGCCGTGCCCACGGGTCCACCACAATAGCCGACGTAGCAGATATGCTCGGTGTCGGGATGATAGTGCGGTAAGAGCAGTCCCTTACCATGATTATAGTATTCGTAAAATTCGCGAATACCCTTGGTGCCATCAATAAAACGATTTTCTCCTGTCAGCTCGGCTAATTTAAGCAGGGTAAACGCCACGCCGGATGGTCCCAGCGGAAAGCCGGTATTGAACTTGCCGATGGGACCGCCCACGAATTTAAGGTCTAAGCCGACATAAAATGACTGTCCGTGCTCATCAACCTGCTTGTGGGCCAAAATATAGTCGCCAAATTTGATCAAAGCATCCTGCCAACCATCGATCAGATATTTTGAGCCAAGTCGCCCCAACAAAAGCGCCGTGCCACCGTCAGCCACGATGCCAATCTGACCGCTCCAGGAACCATCCTGCTTTTGATCGGTGACGATACCGTTTAGAATTTTGGTGATGGCATCGTCAAAAACGGATTCATGATGTTCCTGATTGATCCAGTCCAATGCCTGCGCCACACCACTTAGTCCAGTGGTAAAGGCATAGCGGCTAAAAGCTTTGTCCAGCTGCGGATCGTTGACCAACGCGCGGGCGGCCAGTTCATGACCAGCCGCGACCGCCGTGTCCAGATAGCGCTGATTGCCGCTGATCTGGGCCAGTTCCAGGTAAAACTTAACGATTCCGCTAGCGCCGGCATACATTGATGCTTCATCGTAATAGCGCCAAGGTCCTTTAAACGACTTGCTAATGTCCCAAGTAATGCCATGTTCAGTTTTAACGACATGCTGATCGAGCCAGTTGGCAGTTTTAATGGCAATTGGCAGATACTGATTCTTGCTCAATTAGGCAGCCTCCTCTCCAAAGCGCCGTGCCAGATGTTTTTCCAATAATTTCTGCAGCAGCGTGTAGACATAGATCATAATCACGTACCAGATTCCCACAACCAGGTAGACATCGAAATATTCAAAGTTTTCGGTTGCCAGAAGCTTACCGGCACCAAAAATTTCCGTTACCCCAATTGAAAAGGCCAAGGACGTTTCTTTCAACAGGCCGACAAAAGTATTGCCAGCGGGCGGAATGATGATACGAATGGCTTGAGGGATGATGATCTTGCGGTAGACCAGTGATTTGGACATTCCTAACGCCAGGCCGGTTTCCAATTGACTTTTGGCAACTGAGGCAATGCCAGAACGGAAAATCTCAACCAGATAGGCGCCTTCTTTTAATGCCAGGCAGACGGTTGCAGCAATTGAGGCCGGGACCAAAGAGCGGCTGTGCAGCAGCTGTGGCAGACCATAATAGCCGACAAAAAAGATCACCAAGGTCGGAAAGCCCCGAAAAATCAAGACGTAGAAATCAACCAGCCAGCGACTGGATTTATGATGCTGGCCAACGCTCAAAACAGCGGCGACAAGAATAGCTAATACCATTGCGGCAACAGCCATTAGAAGCGTTACTGGGACGTATTTGCCGATTTCAGGAAAGACTTTAAGCATATAGGGAAAATCCATATCTGTTCCTCCGTTGACTGATGATTAGTCGTTACTGATGGACTTTTTGGTTACGTCCTCACCGTTGTAGTACTTCTTGGACAGCCTTGAAAGCGTGCCATCCTTCTTCAATTTCAGCAGGGCCTTGTCAAACTTCTTCTGCTTAGCTTGAGCTTTGCTGTTTTTGGCAAATGGGAAAGCAGACTTGTTCCAGCCAGCCACGCCTTTGAGAATCCGCAGATCCAGGTTTTGCTTCTTGATGGTTTCTTCCAGGAACTGCCGCTGGTTTAAGACCCCAGCAACCGTACCATTGTTGGCATCGGTGAAGACGGCATTGCGATCATCGTATTTTTTGATCTTGATCTTGGAATCATACTTTTGCAGCAAGTCAATGTTAGAAGAGCCAACCGTTGCAGAAACCGTCTTGCCTTCCAGGTCCTTGATCGTTTTGTACTTGGAATCTTTTTTAACCGCGATTTGGGCAGGGTAGTAGGAGTAGACTGGTGAGAAGCTGTATTTCTTTTCACGTTCAGGCAGGACCGTTACCGAGTTGGCAATCGTATCAATGCTGCCTTTGTCCAGCTCACCAAACAGACTCGGAATGTCGCCAACAACCTTGAACTTCACCTTGTCGCCCATCTCTTTGGCAACGGCTTTAGTAACGGCAACGTCGAACCCGGTCACCTTGTCGCCTTTTTTGTAGGAAGTCGGATAGGTCTGTGCCGTAGTACCAACCGTCAAAGTCTCGGCATGAGCAACGGGAGCAGCCGCAACGGTTCCCCCTAAGGCAAGTGCGGCAATCAGCAGTTTGATCTTCGTAAATTTCATTTATAAAACCCCTTTAAAATTGAATAATAGCTGCAAAACCAACAAAAAAAGGCCGTGACTCCATCAAAGGAATCACGGCCTAGTTGCCGACCTGGATATGGCAAGCATTTTTGTTGGGAATCAACGCCCGATTAGCTAAGTCCAGATTGATTCAGTGATGGTATGCCAAATAGTGCGCAGTACATTACAGTACAGCACATGCATTGACAACACATCATTGAGTCAAACTTAATCATGGCGTTGAAATCCTCCTTTCGAAATTCGTTGCAAATAGCATACCGGTTATTAGTGACAACTGTCAACAATAAAATTAGAATTTTCAAAGAATTGTGCATGGTGACAGCTTGATAAACCTTATGATGATTAGGATATAGCTGTTGTATGAGCAGATTAAAAAATTATTTTATCGTTTTTAATAAAAATAGATTATTTAGCGGATGCCGTTTCTTTAGGTGAGACAAAATCACGTTGAATCCAAAGTGATACCAGCATGGCAATCACGTCAATCACGATAAAGGCCAGCAGCGTGACATAGTAGTTGTGCAGAACTTGGTGCGTAACGGAAAGGAGGACGGGACCGACCATACCGGCAACTGCCCAAGCCGTCAGCACGTAGCCATGGATCGCACCCAGTTCCTTAGTGCCAAAAACATCGCCCAGGTAGGCTGGGATGACCGAGAAGCCGGCACCGTAGCAAGAAAGCAGCAGGCAAAGAGCAATGGCGAAGATTGCGGGTACCTGGCAGAAAATCAGGATGATCAGCATAATAATGTCAACGATAAAAATCAGGCTGTAGGTCAGTGGACGGCCAATCCAGTCAGAAAGCGTAGCCCAGATAAGGCGGCCGAAACCGTTGAACAGACCTAAGATACCAACCATTACGGCTGCCGTAGCCGCGCTCATTTTCGTCATTTCTTGGGCCATTGGCGAAGCAGCCGAGACCAGACCGATCCCCGTCGTAATGTTGATGAAGAACATCAGCCACAGGAAAGCAAAAGTTCGGGTTTTAACGGCTTCATTGGCCGTCAGCTGTTGGCCGTTCATCAGGCTGACGCGGGATGCTTTTTGGGCGATAGCGGCTGGCAGTTCATTTGGCCGCGGCTTTTTGATGAATTGAGCGGCAATCAGCATTACAACCAGGTAGAAGGCGCCTAAGATATAGAAAGTTGCAGAAAGACCAACGTTAGACATCAGCTGCTGAGCAATTGGACCCGTCAACAGTGCAGCAAAACCAAAGCCCATGATCGCCAGACCAGTTGCCAAACCGCGCTTGTCAGGGAACCAGCGGATAATCGTAGAGACCGGCGTTACGTAGCCAGATCCCAAGCCCAGTCCGCCGATGACGCCATATGCCAGATACAGCAGCCAAAGTTGGTGCGTGTGGATGGCAACCCCAGTCAGCATGATGCCGGAGCCGTAAAAGATTGCGGAGACGGTACCAGTAACGGTTGGGCCAAACTTTTCGACCAGCCGACCCATAAAGGCAGCTGACATACCCAAACAAAAGATGGCCAGGCTAAATGCAAATGAGACTGAGGCTTCCCGCCAGCCCGCCTGCTGCGCGATTGGCTTGGTAAAAACGCTCCAAGCATAAACGCCACCGATCATTAAGTGCAAAACGATACCCGCGAAGGCGACGCCGTAACGATTCCTTGTCTTAGTCATTGTATTCTCTCTCCCTTATATAATTAAACACGAACAATAATAAATTTAAGATTGTTAAAATTCGGTGTATTGCTACATTAACATGCTAAACTTGAAAAAACAACGCCAAAACGCCACTTCTAACCGAACTTTAATTTGAAAACCTTTCCAGTGGCTGATCTGAGACGAATTTGCTAAAAAAAGAAAGCTTTTCTATAATTTGGCAAAAACAATAATGAGGTGAGCAGCAAATTGAGTATTCGTTTTGAAAAGGCCAGGCATGAGGATCTGCGCCGGATTGTCGAAATCTATAATCAAATTATTCCTTCACGATTGGCCACGGCAGATTTAGAACCATTGATGACTTCCGATCGCGAGGCTTGGTTTCACAGTTTTACGCCAACTCATCCGTTATGGGTTATCAGAAACGATGCCGATGAGATTTGGGGATGGGTAGGACTGGAGCCGTTTTATGGGCGGCCAGCCTATGAACACACGGCTGAGGTCAGTATCTATATTGATCAAAACGCACGGCATCAGGGCCTTGGTTCACAGGCCATCCAGTTTGTGATTGCTCAGCTGCCCAGTTTAAACGTCACCGCGCTGGCTGCTTATATTTTTGAGCATAATCAGCCAAGTCTGGGTCTATTCAAAAAGTTCGGCTTTGAACAGTGGGGCTTTTTGCCAACCGTTGCGGAACTTGATGGAAAAAACGCGATTTAGTGATTATGGGTCAAAGATTCGACTAGCAAATCAGATTTTATTAAAAAGCCTGAGTCGCAGCAAAGAAACGGCTCAGGCTTTTATAACACGAGACTGACTATCGAGTGAATGGTTAAATTATTTTGTCGAGGGTTACACGACAGATAAGCCCAGCGTTGACGGAGAAACGGTATTACCTAATGATTCTTCACTCAACCGTGAGTATAAAGTTGTGTACACCCAGAATCGGTACCGTCTGACGGAGAAATTTGTAGACGAAGATGGCTATGAACTGTCGCCGTACCTAAGGGCAGCTCCTACAAAAATGGCGATGAACCAAGGATGCCAAGGTAATCCCCGGCTATGTTTTAGTAAAACAAGACAACACCAGCGGCAAGTTTGGTAATGGCGACCAAACGGCTACATTTTATTTATAAAAAGGTTGGCAAGCTGGTTCCAGTTAACAAAAACAATCAGCCAATTCCAGGTGCCGACACGCCGACGTACACGACTGATCCAGGTGATCCAACAAAGGTTTTGAATCCAACCGTGCCTAGCATTGATAGCTGGCAGCCAAAAGATAAGCGGCCAGGCGATTCAGTTGTGCCAACCAATCCGGGTAAAGACACACCGGTAATATATGTTGAAAAACCTCAAAAACCGGTTATGCCAGTTATTCCGGAGCAACTTAAGAACCCAGCTGTACCAAACAATTTAGAACAGCCGAGAACGCCAAATCATCCTTATAATTCAAAGCAACCAACAATACCGACGACGCCTGATCAAACGAATGATTCGATTGTGCCAAACGATTCAAAACATTTGGCAACGTCAACACCTCGAGAGCAGTCGATTTCTCCTGTACCAGGCAATTCAACGCAACGGGCAACAGTAAGTAATTCAGTGACAGCTGAACGGTCAGCAGCTGCTGTTTTCGAAAAAGAGACAACATTGCCGCAAACTGGTAATGATAACAATCAAGCAAAAGCAGCCGTGGGACTGGGCTTAACTAGTTTAAGTACAATAATGGCAATGTTTGGTCTGAAGAAACGTCGTCATAATTAACCATTAAAAAACGGAGCATCCAGAAAACTGGAATGCTCCGTTTTGTTTTTTCTGAATTTAAAGCGTTTGCATGTTGAGTAGCAGCTGCTATTCGGCATGTTTTCGTTTTCAATGAAACAGATTAATTACTATATGCACAATCTGGTGTTCATAACGAAATGCTTTTTTACAAATTTTAAATGCATATAGTTTAACCTTTTACTTGATTTGGAAATTTACGAAAAACAAAAAAGGTGAGACGGGGCAAGAATGTCTCGTTTCACCTGGGATTTCAAGGGAACCAAGTCTCGTCGCCGCGAACGAGTAAATGACAAAAGTCAAACTTGGTAATTTATGTCGGGCAACAGCATCTTTGCTATGTCACCACAAAAATGGGGATTTAGCGGCTTGAACTGCGTTGATGCGTTGAGGTGGGGTGACTCATAACTTAGGAGTTATGAGTTATTAAAGAATGCAAAATTTTTTTTAAGGGATTGGCATATATGTTAAGGAAATCATTGACTTATTGTTCAACAAACATTAAAGTTAAATATATAAAAGCAGTATCGTACGTAGGTTTGAGATTTGTTGATATCAATTTGCCAAAGATTTCATTCAATTTTAGCCTTATGTGCATACATGCCTAGAAATGGGGGTTCGTAACTCCTAAGTTTTGGTTCTTTTTAATTTTGCAAATAGTGTAAGCGTTTAAAAATGCAGCCTAACTATTTAAGAAATTTTCATAAAAGAATTTAAAGCCAAAAGACGACTTGAAAGCGGCAAAGTCTTCAGGAAAGCAAGGGGGGAGTTATGCAGGGAAAATTTGCTGTGGTTGGCTGGGAACCGATTGCAGCAGTGAGTACCGATTTTTATACGACGAAATAATGTCGAAATTTTCCATAATGCAAAATTTAAGGGAGTGTTTTAGCAATATGGTTGGGAAAAATAATAATTATGTAAGGGAAAGTAAATCTAATGAGCATTTTCAACGGTTCGCACTGCGTAAACTGAGCGTTGGAGTCGTTTCAGTAGCTGTTGCGGCTGGTTTTTATTTAGGCAGTGGTACAACGGCACAAGCTGCAACTGCTGAATCAGATGCATCAGCTAAGACTGAACAAGTTGTACAACAGGACGCCAATTCAACCGCCAGCGACTCAACTTCAGCATCTAATAGCAGTGCAGCCGTGTCCACAAGCAGTGCTACGCCGGTAAGTGCCGAGTCAGCTTCGAGCGCGGCAGTTTCTGATTCACCAGCTTCTGCAAGTTCTGCTTCAGACAGCCAAGCTTCAGCTGCCAATGCCAGTGAAATCAGCAGTCAGCCGGCATCCAGCTCAGTTGCCAGCGATGCCGCAGCTACTGTAAGCAAAGACTCACAGGCAGCTAGTGAAGCCAACAGTCAAAGCGCTGCTGACAAGCAAACGGCACAGTTGCCAACGTCAGCCGCTAATGCCAATGAAAGCCAAGCCACCAATATTTTGAGTGCTCAAGCCGTTCAACAAGCTGCCAATCAACAGGCCCCAGCCGGATTTACGGTTACTGATCCAACTTATCCAGCCGGGATGTATCAGGACACAGATGCCAGTCACTATACCTACTGGTGGGCACAAAGCTCAGACGGCAAGTATAACCTGGTTCTTTCAACCGATCGAAATGGTGATGGCAAGGTTTACGTCTTCTTGCTGGGCCGTAATAACAATGTTTTAGGTCAGTACACGGTTGATAAAAATAAATCAACAGAAGTAGCTACTGATGACGAGGGAGACTTTGGCACAGTTTACAATGATGGTCAGTCAGGTGTCTTCGTTTCCGCTGATGGTTCCTGGAAGTCAAAGTTCAACGTCTTTGACCCTAAGGCGGGTGAGGATAATGGAGACTATGGCAGCATTAGTTTCATGATTCCGCAAGTCGAAACACAGACAACGACTTATGTTGATGGCAAGGGCAACACGGTCAGCGACCCAGTCGTTCAAAAAGGGTTGGATGGTCAAATCTATACAACACAGGGCGGTAAGGTAATCAATGGCTATTTTGCCAAAGAACCATCAAATGCTAATGGCTTCATGTCGCCATTTGGCAAGCAGGGTGCAGCCTACACTAAAGATTGGCATGATGGGCTTAAAGCTACCTTTACCGAAACTGATACCACTACCGGCTTGATGCATGTTGTTGTGAAATACCATTATTTTTTGGGTTGGCGAACAGTAAAAGAGTTTGATCTTGCTCCAGGTCAATCACAGAAAGTTCACTATGATTTATATAAATCAGTTACTATTCACAGCATCTACATTCCGCAGACGATAAACATTCAGTATGTTTATGAAAAACTTGGCAATCTGATTATTGATTCTGATTCCAAGGCCTTTCCAGCTGAGGACAAGACGACCACGCAGTATCCAAACGATGAAAACGACTCAACCAAGGCGGGCAACGTCACAATTCCAAAAGTGCCCGGCTTTACGCCAACGATCAATGGCAAGACGGTTACGAACTACACGTTTAACCCTGCAGATTACGTCAGCGACTTGAGTCAAGACATTACTGTTGTATACGAAGCAGATTGGCAGCAGGCCCAAGTAAACTTCTATGATGAAACGGCCGGCCAACAAATTGATGGTACACATGAAATCCAAAATGGCAAGACTGGCGAAACGATCAGCTTTACCAAGGATCCAAATGAAGTTGTCAAGGAACTGGAAGCTAAGGGTTATGTCTTTGATAAGGACAATGCTAAGAATAATGTCTTTACCACTGGGACGACTTATGACAATGATTCGACGGTTCATCAGTACTTCAACTACTACTTTAAGCATGGCACCCAGGATGTTTCTGATACTGATAAAGAGGCTAAGACGACGGCAACCCGGACCATCAACGTTACAACGCCAGATGGCAAGACTAGTTCTGAAACGCAAACAGTTAACTACAAGCGGACTGCCACGAAAGACCTGGTTAACGGGCATATTACTTACGGTCAATGGCAAGCAGATGGTGCCTCAGCTTGGGAAGAATATACGCCAACACCTCAAAAAGGCTACACGACGCTGATTAACGGTGTAGCAGGCACTAAGGTTGCTCAAAAGACGCCATCATTTAAAGACGACAAGCCGGTTAATGAAACGGTTAACGTTACGTACCAGGCTGATGCTCAACGTGCTGTAATCAAGTACATTGATGGCGAGACTAGTGAAAATTTGCAGAAGACTGACGACATAGTTGATGGTCACACTAATGAAACGATCAATTACAGCACTGCTGACAAGATTAAAGAATTTGTTGGCAAGGGTTATGAACTTGTATCTAATGACTTCAAGCCAGGCACTAAGTTCGATAACGATGACAAGACTGACCAAACCTACACGGTAATCTTCAAGCATCATCGTGAAAACGTTGATCCCAACCACTCCTCAGCTGATGGCACGAAGGGTACGAAGACGCTGACGGAAACGGTTCGCTACAAGTATGCTAATGGCGCTAAGGCCGCTGAAGATCAGACGGCTCAAGTAACGTTTACGCGGAATGGTGTCCTGGACGATGTTACTGGCATCGTAGCCTGGGGCAAGTGGAACGAAGCCAGCCAAAGCTACAAGGCCTTGACTTCGCCAACGATTGCCGGCTACACGCCAAGCGAAACGGTAGTAAAGCGCAGTTCCAACAGCGATGCCGAACAGGGACCAACGGTTACGGTCATCTACACGGCGGACGCCCAAAAGGTTCACGTTCAATACATTGATGGTGAAACCGACAAGCTGTTGCGTCAGGATAATTTGGACGGCTACACGGACGAAACGATCCCATACAGCACGGCTGAAGGCATCAAGAAGTTTGAGGGCGATGGCTATGAACTGTTTAAGGACAACTTCCCAGCTGGTGAAAAGTTTGACAACGATGACGCCAACGATCAAACCTACACGGTAATCTTCAAGCACCATCGTGAAAACGTTGATCCGAACCACTCCTCAGCTGACGGCACGAAGGGTACGAAGACGCTGACGGAAACGGTTCACTACAAGTACGCAGATGGCACCAAGGCGGCTGAAGATCAGACGGCTCAGGTAACGTTTACGCGGAATGGTGTCTTGGACGACGTCACGGGCATCGTAGCCTGGGGCAAGTGGAACGAAGCTAGCCAAAGCTACAAGGCCTTGACTTCACCAACGATTGCCGGTTACACGCCAAGCGAAGCCGTAGTAAAGCGCAGTTCCAACAGTGATGCCGAACAAGGCCCAACGCTTACTGTCCTCTACACGGCGGACGCGCAAACGGCTTATGTCAAGTACATTGATGACACGACCGGCGAGACGCTGCGTCAAGATGATCTGCACGGCTACACGAATGAAACGATTCCTTACAGCACGGCTGAAGGCATCAAGAAGTTCGAAGGCGATGGCTACGTTCTGGTATCGGATGGCTTCAAGCCAGGTACTAAGTTTGGTGTCGGCACGCCAACTTATGAAGTTCACTTCAAGCATGGCACGACGCACACCGATGCAACCGACAAGAATGCTGAACAAAAGATTGTTACGGAAACAATTCACTACGTTTACGAAAACAATCAAACCGCTAAGCCAGATTACACGGCAGCAGTAACATTCAAGCGTGGCTACACGACCGATAACGTTACCGGCAAGGTTGTTTCCTACGATCCATGGACGATTGACGGCAAGCAGGCTGACAGCAAGACGTTTGCAGCTGTAACTAGTCCAGCGGTTGAAGGCTACACGCCAAACTATTCGCAGATTGATGAAATCACGGTTACGCCAGATTCAGAAAACGTTGTCAAGACGGTGGTTTATGTTGGAAATGCCCAAGAAGCCCAAGCCATCTTCTATGATGAGACGACGGGTAAGGAAATTGCCAACACGCGTGAAATTGCAACTGGCAAGACTGATGAAACGATCAGCTTTGCCAAGGATCCAAATGAAGTTGTTAAGGAACTGGAAGCTAAGGGCTACGTCTTTGACAAGGACAATGCCAACAACAATGTCTTTGTCGCTGGTACGGCCTACGACAAGAATTCTGAAGTTCACCAATACTTCAAGTACTACTTCACGCACGCTACAACAACCGTTACGCCAGACAATCCAAAGACGCCAGCTGATGTATTGCCAGACAACCCTGGTAAGAATTACCCAAGCGGCGTTGCCAAGGATGATCTGAACAAGACGGTTACGCGGACGATCAACATTACGACGCCAGATGGCAAGACGCAGACGATCACGCAGAAGGCTGAATTTACGCGGAGTGCAACGGTTGATGAGGTTACCGGTGAAGTAACTTATGGACCATGGTCGAAGAATGTCGTTTTGGAAAGCGTTGACGTACCAAACATTCATGGATACGTGCCATCCGCATCTGTTCCAGAAATTACGGTTACGCCAAATGACCAAGACATGACGATCAATATCACCTACAAGAAGCTTGATTCCGGCAAGGCAGCTGACCAAGGCGGCAATGCTTCCAATGGTGGTCAAGCAACGAATGGCGGTTCAACGACTGGTCAAGCCGCTCAAAACGGCCAGTCAGGTCAAACCCAAAACAATGCTGGTGCTCAACAATTGCCACAGACTGGTAACGCCAACAATGAAAAGGGCGCACTGGGCTTGGCAGGAGCAATGTTTGCGGCAGGTCTTGGCCTGGGCTTCGGTTCTAAGAAGAAGCGTCACGAAAACTAGATGAAGAAATAAGAACAGATTCATCAAAGATAGAAAAGACTCATCCTTTGATTTTTCAAAGGTTGGGCCTTTTTGTCTTTATGATTAAAAATATACTAATGATTTATAAATGTATCTATGTAATGTAATATCATTCTAAAATGATCATTCATTAAAAATAACCGTTCATTTTATGGAAAAAGTGTTTATAAAAAGAAATCATTTGCTACAATAGAACGGTTTTGTTGCAATCAAAAGTTTTGAAAAGGCAATGTACCAAAAAGGGTAATAACTGATTAAAGAAAGGAGAGTCCACACACATGCTTTTGAAACTTAAATTGTCTTGGTGTGGTGTTTAGAACATGAAGTACGGATATGCGCGAGTAAGCACGGAAAGTCAGAGTTTATCGACACAGTTGCAACTGTTGAAACAGGTTGGGGTTGACGAAATATTCCAGGAAAAATATACCGGAACGACTACCAAACGACCAGAATTTGCTCGCTTGTTAGCAATCGTTCAGCCAAACGATGTAATTATCGTCACTAAGCTGGATCGATTTGCGCGTAATACGGGTGAAGCTCTGCAGGTGATTCAGCAATTGTTTGAAAATCAGGTGAAGATCAATATTTTGAATATGGGCACGATTGACGATACGCCAGTTGGTCGCTTGATTTTTACCGTGTTTTCGGCATTTGCCCAATTTGAGCGCGACATGATCGTTATCAGAACGCAAGAAGGCAAGTCATATGCTCGTCGTCATAATCCGAAATATCATGAAGGCCGACCAAAAATCTACTCGGACGAAAAAATTCGGCAGGCATATCAGCTCTATCACAAAGGACTGACCTACCGTGAACTTTCAATGCGCACTGGAATCAGTATTTCGACTTTACGGCGACGCTTTGCTCTGCTCAAGTCGGCTGAGGCAATGGATCATGAAAGGTTGAAAGAAAATGGCCGTCTTTAATACAATTATTCGTGTTAAGCTTATCTAAAAGTTCAAATGCATTTGAAAGGGGGAAAATTATGAGTCTTATTTATGTTACTCGCGCCATGCAGGCTGATATTCCAGCAATCGGGGCAATTTTTGAACAAGCCAAGGCATTTTTAAAGGCTTCCGGTAGTCCGCAGTGGCAAGCGGGATATCCAAATACTGATACCGTTGCTCAAGACTTAGCCAATCATTCAGCTTGGGTGCTGAAAGTCAATGATCAGGTTGCGGGTTATGCGGCGGCAATCATTGGTGATGATCCAAACTATCAAGAGATTGATGGTGCCTGGCAAAATAATACCGAGCCATACGCAGCCATCCATCGTTTAGCATTAAGCCAGGATTATCGTGGACAACATTTAGCCAAATATTTTATGAGCAGTTTGATTTCAATCTTAAATGAGCAGGGAATCCATAACTTCCGCGTTGATACGCATGATTTGAACCAGCCAATGCAGCACGTCGCAACTAGCAATGGCTTTATCAGACGCGGTCACATCAATATTTTAGATGAGCCCAATGATCCACTGCGCTGGGCATTTGAATTGAATCTGTAAAGTAAAGCCTCACAGCCGAAGTGGTTGCGGGGCTTTTATTATTGGCTTGGTAGTGTCGATAATGATTCGATGCTGCTGATCATGGCGGTAAAAGATCTTAACTACCAATAATGATCAAGGCAATTTGAAACCTGAACGTGATGATAGGGCCTGGGTAGAAATCTACGGCTGCCAGTTGATAGCAGTTGAAAACTTTCATTAATGCGGCTGACGATTGAAGTGCTTCATCCACAAGCAATATTTACTCACGGCTCCAAACGTTCTCGCGATAATCTAGAGATAATTAGCGTCATAAGCAACCTCATCAGCAGCGATTATGCAAAAATTCCTGCATAATGATAGCCGACAAAATACCATTACCTACTTTTTTCGAAAATCGACTGCATAGTAGGTAAAACTCAGTGTATATCGAGTTAGGAATCCCTAACATTACCTACTATTAGCAGAAAATTGCCGAATCGTAGGTAATTCACAAAGTCGGTCTGACCCAATCAGTCCAGAAATATACATTTTTACCTACTATTTGGAAAAACGCAGCCCAAAGTAGGTAAAGGTAGACTGGCTGAATATACAACTACCTACTTAAGGGTGAACACTAAGCAATAGTAGGAAAATCAAAGACCGATAGCCGATTAAAGCCAATTTTTCTTCACAAAGCACCGCAATCAGAGAAGGCTAAATATATTTGAAATGGTAAAGTTCGAGTGGTCGAGATGATCTGACTAAGCGCCTTTCTTAGTAAATAAAAATCTGGTATCGACGTTTGCCAATACCAGATTGTAATCCCACATGCCATTTTTGAAAGATGCGGAATTATTATTGATCATATTTATAAAGCTTGAATTTTTTAATCGCGTAGATCAGTTCATTGGCGTAATTAGGGTCTGTTGCATAGCCGTCCTTTTGCAGCGCCTGGGCAGCTTCTTGGTAGTTCTTGGCTTTTAGCACGTCTTTAAATACGTTTGGCTTAGCTTCGGTACCATGGGCAAGCAGCTCGGCGCGGGCCTTTAGTGAAGCCTCCCAGCTATTGTATACAGTAAAATACTGTTTGACTTCGACCGTCTTACCATTGATGTTTTCCTTGGTATACATGCGAACGCGATTCTTTTTAGAGGTTGCTTTGATGCCAAAAAGATTGTTGTATTTATAAGCCAGCTTGCTGCGACCCCAGTTTGATTCGGTACCAGCCTGAGCAATGATGATGCTGGCTGGAATGTGGTACTTTTTTTGTTCTTTTTGGGCAATTGGCGCAATCGTTTTGATGAATTGATTAACTGTGATTTTAGATGAATGAGTTTCGCGCTGTGTCTTGGTAGATTGACTGGTTGAGTGCAGGTAGATTCCCAGACCGATTGCCAATGCAAAACACAGTGCCGCGATGCCAATTACAATTCCAGCCCATTTTTTTGATTTGATCTTCATAAAAAGCCCCTTCGTAAAATGAATATCCCTTTGAAAAGATTCATTGAAGTCTTAAATGTGATTATAAATATGTTTGTCGGCTAAGCATAGGAAAAAGCTAAAAATTCCCAAAATAAGCAAAAATCATTCATACTTCAATCATGATCGAAAAATTTAGATAAACGATTATCAATGCAATTTTCTTCATGTATTCAAGTGATAGATCATTAAATGGATTTTTTTGGTGATTATGCAAATGACGCTCGTGATTTTTGTTTGGTTTCGCTAAAACTAAGAAGGGTTCTAATTTATTTCTGGTAATTTTTCATTAGATAACATAAACTATAAACATATATACTTAACGTTTCTTAAAAAGTTTAATTATTTACATATTTACGATATAAAGGATTTATAATAACATTTAAAACCTTTCTTCTTGATTGCTATGAATAAATGTCAATTTATAAATTATGATTTAGCGATCACGCTTGTTTTCAAAATTAATAAGCATTCATTGGCTAAGATAATAGATCTTTGGCAGTAAAATTTTTTATACATAAAGGAAGATTAACGTGAAATCTAAAAATGTCCGGAAAAATTCAAAAGTTGATGAAACTGAACGCGTAAAACTTTATAAGACGCATCGGGGCTGGTGCAGTTCGTTGTCACGTTTTTGGACCTTTTTGAAAGCGGCTTCGGTAGATGAAGATGATGAAACTTCATATGAAGACTACTTAAAAGTAATTGCTACAATTGGGACGATCGCTGGGGCAACCATGCTGCTGCCAACGACGGCAATGGCGGACAGTACACAATTACAGCGGACGTTGGATTCGCGCAGCTCAATGGCAATTGGTCTTTCCTCAAATACTCAAAGCGAGTCGGTTAGCGGTTCGACTGATAGCTCAAATAGTCTTGACTCAACCAACAGTACGACCACAGAAACCAGTACGAGCAAATCTGAGGCGGCTGAAAGCGGGTCAAATACGACTACGGCTGAAAATTCAACAACCAATTCGACCAGTAGCGAAGACAGTCTAAATTCAGCAGGTGATTCAAACACTTCATCTGAAAGTAATCAAACCACGGCGGATAGTTTATCAGCCGACAGTAAAACTGCCAATAGCAGCTCAATAACAAGTGATGTCAACAATTCAGCAAGTGAGAACTCACAGGCAGAGAAAACACCTGATTATAGTCAGCCAGCAGCCAGTCAGTCTGCTAATACCTTAACTGCGGCAAGTATTGATCCTCAAGCAGTTGCGGCCAATTATCTCCAAGCTGTTTTAAGTCAGCTATGGGCACGACAGTCTAATCAAGTTACTCATCCTAATACTATTTTAGAAGATGAGTATCTTAATAATAAGAATACATACACTTTTGACTGGAATCACATATTTAACGACACCTGGGGCGAAATCCTAGACAGTATTGTTAACAAGAATTGGGGTAATTTTTATAACTACATTCAAAATTATCATGGCAACGGCACGCTTGATCTGGCATCGATTTTTGGGACTTTTTCAAAGCATTTAAAAATTGACGCTGATTATCGCGGTAATCTGGCAACTGGTGATTATCAAGGTGGCCAGCAGTTTGGTACCCAAGATGATATTAATGGCAATCTGACCAACATCGACGTTGACTATATTCAGAAAATCAGCGGCTGGCTTGGCAGCAATGCATTTTTAGCTGATTATAATCACATTGTTTTTGGAAAAGACGTCAATGTCGGAATAGGGCAAAAAGATGGCAAGCTATATGTGAATAACAATCGGATGGATCATGTCTCGCCAGGCGATAATGCAGACATTACTCAAGATAAAGCAGGCAGCAACTACATTGATTTTGAACAGATTTTTAACATTCTTAGCGGCAACGCACAGCGCTTGAGTCAGCATGATTCTGATACAGAGGGCGTTTGGCAAGGATATGAACACTCACGGATCGACAGTAATCCTTCTAATACTGATTACAAAATTGATGTCTCCGGAGCAAGTCCAGATGATAATCGAATTTATGTTAATGTTCCATATGAATACCTAACGGGAGCACGCAACACTAGAATTGTCGGCCTGACTGAGTCTAATTTTGGCCCGGTGGTGGTAATCAACGTGACGGATATTCCAGAAGGTCAAACGATTCAGATCAATCGTCACCTGCAATTACAGTACGAAGATTGGAAAAGTAAGTATGGTGGAAACTGGTATAACAGTAGCAATGTCTGGCGAGGAGAACCTAATCACCTGCTGTGGAACTTTGGCACGACCAGCAGCACAATTGAATTTCAAAGTCCATTTGCTGGTAGCGTCTTAGCGCCCAATGCTCATGTCATTACTGATGCAGATTTTGCCGGGAACATTGCTGCTGACACGATTGAAACCAAGGGTACATATAGACGCTGGGATTTGAACGGTCAGTTGATTTCAACTAAAGAAGAACGGGCACAAAGCAACAGCGAAAGTAAGAGTAAATCAACTTCTACATATAACTCAATCAGCACGTCAGCCTCAACGATTGAATCCGAAAGTGCATCTTCTGCATCGACTAGTAGTTCTAAAAGCACATCAGAAGTGGAATCGGCCAGTGAATCCGAATCGACGTCTGCATTGGAAAGCGGTTCATTGAGTGAGAGTGGGTCGGTATCAGAAGCAACCAGCAAATCCATAGCGGAAAGCAAAGCCGCTTCTGAATCTACGAGTACTTCAATTAAGGCCTCCGAGTCAACATCGACTTCAGTTGAAGCCTCCAAGTCAACCAGCACGTCACTGAGTGAGAGTGAGTCGGCATCAGGAGTAACCAGTAAATCCATAGCGGAAAGCAAAGCTGCTTCTGAATCTACGAGTGCTTCAATCAAGGCCTCTGAGTCAACATCTATTGAAGCCTCTAAGTCGACCAGCACATCGCTGAGCGAGAGTGAGTCGGCATCAGAAGTAACCAGCAAATCCATAGCGGAAAGCAAAGCTGCTTCTGA
>Ga0214925_100026_pt1 | contig 174051 bp, 139 predicted proteins | sample Stichaenrichment_FD_168299 | JGI IMG/M metagenome (GOLD analysis project Ga0214925, IMG submission 168299) | Xylose enriched microbial communities from anaerobic bioreactor in Madison, Wisconsin, United States - 63SRT | ecosystem: Engineered > Bioreactor > Anaerobic > Unclassified | place: USA... | reverse complement strand
AATAACCAGGGCGGATCAAATCCTGGGTCCGGCGCAGGTCCGCAGGGCGGCGCTGGCGCTTCCGGCAACAGCGGCAGCAGCAACAATGGCGATGATGTCGTTGATGCGGATTACAAGGAAGTCTGATCCGGTTTGATCCATTCAGAATGATAGTTTGATTCAAGTGGCAGGTTGCAGAGATGCAGCCTGCCTTTTTTGAACTTTGCAAAAACCTGTACTGTAGATTAACGCTGCGTAAAATCAGTTTTACGTTGTATCAGGCGGTGGTAATCGTTTTTTGAGTGTGCTATTATCGGAGTGTTTGAGAAATGGCACGGGTTCCAGCCGATTTCATCCCGGAAATCGGCATCAGGGGCGGAAGAGGTGTCGTGGCAGTATAAAAGATCGGGAGGGGATGTCCATGAGTGAAGTGATGGAAACGGAGGAATTGGAAGAGCGGAAGGAACAGATACAGAAGTACGTTGAGGAGGGCGACGGGAAGGCGCTGAATGAGCTTTTCGAGGATATGGAGGCCATTGACTTTGCGCAGATCGTAGAGTCTCTGGAGGATGAGGAAATATCCGGCGTCATGCGGCTGCTGAATAATGACAACCGGACAGCACTGGTGGAGGAATCCAGTGATGAAATGCGGCTTCGTCTGGCAAAGACGCTCGACAATCATGCGCTGCTGGATTTGTTTTCCAATATGCAGAAGGATGATATCGTCGATATGCTGGGAGATTTTCCCACAGGCAGACGAAAGGAAATCCTGAACCTGATGAAGGCGGATGATCGCCAGATCATCACCAATCTTCTGCAGTATCCGGAGGAATCTGCCGGCGGCCTGATGTCTACCGCTTATCTTGCGCTGAACGAGAACCTGACAGTTTCTGAGGGTATTCACAAGATCCACGAAATCGGTCCTAAGACGGAGGTTATTGAGACTATCTATGTCACCGATCCGATGCACCGGCTGACCGGTACTGTCGACCTGCGTGACCTGCTCTCTACGCCGGGGCAGGAGCGGATCAAGGACATTATGCACGACAATGTGATTTCCGTTACACCCGAGGTCGACCAGGAGGAAGTGGCAAAGCTGGTATCAAGGTACGATCTGCAGGCCATTCCTGTCGTCAGCGCCCGGAATCAGCTGCTGGGCATTATCACAGTAGATGATGTCATCGATGTCATCATTCAGGAGCATGATGAGGATATGCTCCAGATGGCAGGTGTAAGCTCAGAGGAAAATCTCAAGACGTCCCTTGGCCAGTCTGTCCGGTTCCGTCTTCCATGGCTGCTGGTCAATCTGGCGACGGCATTTCTGGCCTCGTTTACCGTCAAGGCATTTGAGAGCACGATCAACAAGGTGGTGGCCCTGTCGGCAATCATGACCATCGTATCCGGTATGGGTGGAAACGCAGGGACGCAGACGATGTCCGTTCTTGTCCGTGAGCTCTCCCACAACAAGATCACGGTCATGGAGGCAGTGAAAGGATTTTTCAAGGAAATTCTGCTGGGTATCATTGACGGAGCAGTAAACGGTGTTGTGACAGGCGTGATTGTCACCATGATCTACGGCAATTTCTATCTCGGTCTGATTGTATTTATTGCCATGATTGGCAACATGATTGTGGCCGGTGTCTTCGGCTTTCTTGTACCTCTTCTGCTGGACAAGATTCACGCAGATCCAGCAGTTGCCTCTTCGATCTTTGTGACGACGGCCACAGATGTTCTGGGATTCTTTATTTTCCTCGGACTCGCAAAGCTGATGCTGCCGCTGCTGTTGGGTGCCTGAAGAGATTTGGGTAATATAGTATGATGCCAGGGTCAAAAGATATGACATCACAAATACATACCTTTTGACATTGATATTATATATTTAGATGATCGCAGAGATGCCCATGGTTAAATAAAGGCATTCTTGTTGGTCTTGTCAGGAAAAAGCATGGAAAGATGCTGTTCATAATCGATGCCGTCATTAAATGGGGTACCGGCATCAATAGAGTCGCGGACTCCGGCGGATATAAAGCTGCCGGAGATTTTTATTGTCTTCTCCCAGCTCCAGCCGTTCAGGCGGCCGCCGAGGACAGCGGCTGCAAAGAGATCACCGGTTCCGGAGAAATGCCCCTTTCTGTGTGGAAAAAGATAGAGACAGGTATGATCATTGCATACTAGCAGATTGCCGATCTGATGTGCGAAGGAACCATCGGATACAGAAGGCTTTCTGCCGGTTTCGGATATGGATACGGAATCGGGGCAGTACTGTGCGAGTGCGCCGGGAACACCGGTCACAAGGATGGCTTTTCCGGGTTTGTTAAGCAACGACTGTGCCCAGCCCAGAATGTTCTGCATAAGAGCAGAGGACTCCATTGACGCAAGCTGTGCCGGTTTGCCGCCGCTAAGGAGACAGAGCTCTGTAATGTTCGGGGTCAGAATGTCGGATGCTTCAGCCAGATGCCGCATATCAGCCAGAAGCGCTTCTGAAAAGTTCGCGTAGGTAAAGCCGTCATCACCCATAACGGGATCAATCAGCAGGATGGTCTTATCCTTCTTGAACTGGCGCAGAAATTGTATTACAAATGCTGTCTGCGATGCATCGGAGAGATAACCGGTCAGGATGCCGTCGAAGGAGGCATGCATAGAGGTCCAGTGCGTGAGGTAATGCGGCAGGTCCTCCGTGCATGAATGGGCATAATAGCCCTCATATTCTGTCTGCGCGCTCAGTATGGCGGTCGGAACAGGATTTGCGGTAATGCCCATAGCGGACAGGACGGATATGTCGGCTACGAGAGAGCAGCGGCCCATACCGGACAGGTCATTGATGACGGCGGCTTTTCTGGTCATTTCGGAATCTCCTTGTTCAGATAAATGTGTTTACCTGGCATTTTGCTGCAGATATGTTTTTGCTGTTACTTGACTTTCCATGCATTTATCTGCCATTTTATCGCAAATGCACGTGCCTGTCATCGTCCATTCGACAAAAGCGCGTGCCTGGCATTGTCCATTCGACAATTGCGTCCGCATGTCATCGGCCATCAGACAATGGGTACATCTCTTGTTTTTCATGCAGATGTTTCCTTGCAATGGCTAAAAAAAGACCCTGCCCTTCAGAATGCTGATGGACGGGGTCGTATCTTCTATTCAGTTTCTACAGAAAATGAAGAATTATTTTTCTTCAATGAAAAGGCAGTCCATCGGACACTGCTGTGCACATTTGCCGCAGGCAATGCACTTGAATGCCTTGGAGGTCGCAGGGTCCATGCGCATGACGTGCATCGGACAGACTTCCACGCAGGTTCCGCAGCCGGTGCAGAGCTTCTTGTTCACCATATATACGCCGAACTTATTCTGGGTGATGGCGTTCTGCGGGCAGTTCCGCGCACATTTGCCGCACTGAATGCAGGTGACAGGAGTTGTTGCTACGGGATAACTATCCTTCACGACATCAATCCGCAGTGCAGCGAGATCAAGATCATCACTTTTGAAGTAGGTGTTTGCACATGCCTGCAGACAGGAAAGACAATTCATACATTCTGCTGCTTTGTTTACTTTCAGACGTTTCATTACTAAAAATCCTCCTTATACATTTTCGACAGATGCTGCCCATATCAAGATTGTAAAAAATTTAACATACATGTATGTTTTTAATCTACCGTATATTAAGTAGATCGTCAATATGGCAGGGCTTCCACAATGCAATTTCATGTATTGCATGCACAAAAAAGGAGGATGTATTTATTGTAAATATGGCAAAAATGCATAAGAACATCTGAAGCGCTCTGGTTTGCTGTGAAAAGGGACCTGGAAGCTGTCATGCGCCAGAAGTTTCAAGGCAAAGCAGCATTTTCAGAGCAAAACAGCAATTTCGTAGCAAAGCAGCGATTTAGAAGCAAAGCAGCAATTTCAAAGCAAAGCAGCGATTTCGAAGCAAAGCAGCAATTTTCAAAGCAAGGAAATCGTGAAGGAATAGGACTTTGTCTCTCCCGGCTCCGCAAACTGTACATGGCGCTTGTTTTCAAAGACATCGTCTTCGTCGGCTGCCGTAGAGATGCCGCACCACGGCTCAAGCGCAACAAACGGGCCCTTGTTGCTGGATGACCATACATTCAGATAGGGGAAATCGTCAAACGCAACGGATACGCCGTGACCGGATTTTGTGGAAATGAGCGTAACCTTTCTGGTCTTCAGATTGTCCAGGAGCTTGGCATCTACATTGAAGAAGTCATGGCTGAGGCGGATGGAATCCTGATTGTCCAGGAACGGAATCCTCTCGTTCATGTCGATCAGACCGCTTTTTGCGAGAACGACAGGGGCGTCGCAGGTCTCCTTCTCTTCGAAGCGGAGCTCATAATCCTCAAATGCCTCATTCTTTTCCAGAGGTACGTTGAAGCCGGGATGTCCGCCGATACAGAAAGGCATTTTCTCGGAACCGGTATTTTCCACGTGATAGGTCACCCGGACCTTGTTTTTGTCCAGCTTGTATTCTGCGTGAAGTACGAAGGGATAAGGAAATTCCTTCAGCATTTCTTCATTAGAAGAGATGGACAGTGTAACGGTATCATTTGTCTGCTTTTCCAGCTGGAATTCTCTCTTCCGTACACAGCCGTGCCGGTTCAGAAAAGCATCCTTCCCATTGCCGATGAAGGCGTGGCCGTCACGCAGGCCTCCGCAGATCGGAAAACAGATGGGTGCCTTGCTGCTCCAGTAAGCAGGATCTCCCTGCCAGAGATATTCCAGACCGTTGCTGCGGATGGAAGATAAGGTACCGCCCAGCGTGTCAAGACTGACCTGAACAGCATCGTTTTGCAGTGTATAAATCATGGTATAAGCCTCCTTCTTTTTGGCAGATACAGCATGCTCTGCCTTTGAAAAAACTTTCTGTGTACTATTATAAATTCGAAAAATTAACTGTCAACGAATGATCCATAAATGGTCCGCACGCATATAAGCGATAAATGATCCACACACATAAAAGCCATAAATGATCCGCATACAGCCCTGGGATTTTGGGACTGGATGAAAAGACGACCGCTGATTCTGGTATGGAGGGGTAATAATAAGTATTTTTTTATATTTTCCGTTGTGCTATACTTCGTCGTAAAGACCGGTAGGGCAAAAATAATACTGACAAAATATGATCCGGTGCCGGAATGACGGCTGAAAAAGATACAAAGAGGTATCCTTCCTTTATTGGATGGATGCCTCTTTTTTTCGCCTGCTTACTTATTTTCTGGCATGAAAATAAAATGATTGTGCCGGAAGCATCATGGCGGATTGACAGCAGTGTATCGGGAAACACAGGACGATTTGCCCGGATCATGAGATGGATATCCCGGTCGGGAAAGGAGAGATTATGTCAACAGGATTGATTGCCGTGCTGATCATGCTTCTCATCATCATCATGGCCATTGTGACAAAACGCTGCACAGAGGTGCTGATTGTGGGATCCATTATCTGCGCCCTGGTATTGTATGGAAAGGACTTCCTTTCAAAATGGTGCGACACGCTGCAGAGTGCCTTTTCCGACAACGTCTGGATCGTGCTGGTCTGCGGCCTGTTCGGAAGCCTGATTGCACTGCTGCAGGCGTCCCGCGGAAGCCTGGGCTTCTCAAGCGTGGTCAGTAAAATCTGCAACACAGAGCGCAAGACCTTGTTCACAACCTTCATCCTGGGCATCCTGATCTTTGTGGATGATTATCTGAATGTCCTGACCATCGGTACCTGTATGAAGGGTGTTTACGACAAGAGAAAAATTCCGAGAGAGACATTGGCCTATATGCTGGATGCAACCGGAGCGCCGGTCTGCGTACTGCTTCCTTTTTCAACCTGGGCCGTCTTCTACTCCAGCCTGTTTGAAAAGGAGGACGCCGTGAAGGCGCTGGGCTTCTCCAGTGGTATTAAGGCATACATCTCCGCGATTCCGTTTATGTTTTACCCGATTATCACGCTGATCATTGTGGGCCTGTTCTGCGCGGGCATCATGCCGAAGCTGGGTGCCATGAAAAAAGCCTATCAGCGTGTGGCTGAAACCGGTATGGTTTACAGTGAGCAGAGCAGAAAGTACAACCATGAGGAAGGCGACTATGTAGAACAGGGAAATATCTGGGATTTCATCATTCCGATGGGCGTTTTGGTGGCGATTGCCATTATCACGAGTAATCTGCTGCTGTCCGTTGTCATTGCGCTGATTGTCTGCTTTGTACTTTATGTGCCGAGAAAGGTTGTCAAGATGAATGATTTCTTCGGCATTGTCATCAAGGGATTTGCGGACATGCTTCCTGTTCTGATTCTGCTGATCGTGGCATTTACACTGCAGAACCTCACCGCAGACATGGGTATGACAGATTTCATCATCCAGGCCATGAAGCCGCTCCTGACCAGAAGCGTATTTCCGGCAATCACCTTTATTCTGGTTGCTGCGATCTGCTTTGCCACAGGTTCCTTCTGGGGCATGAGCGCGGTTGTTGCACCGATCGTATTCCCGCTTGGTGCCGCTGTCGGAGCAAACGCAACGCTGATCATGGCAGCCATCGTTGCAGGCGGTGCGTTCGGAAGCCATGCCTGCTTCTATGCAGATGCCACAGTGCTTTCCTCCCAGAGTGCCGGCATAGACAACATGGAGCATGCGCTGACACAGCTGCCCTATGTACTGATCGCCTGCGGGGCATCGATTGTCGGTTATCTGATCTGTGGTTTTGTAATGTAGGGCTTAAGTGATTTTCTTATATGTCTGATAGAACGGGAAAGACAATGGGAAGAAAGGAATACGATCATACTATGGAAGAAAAAAAGAATATAAAGCATTTTGTCATAACGGTAAACAGACAGTTCGGAAGCATGGGACGTCCCATCGCCAAGCGGATGGCCGAGAAGATGGGCATCAACTTTTATGACAGAGACCTGATTGATCAGGCGGCCAGGGAGCTGGAGCTCCCGGCGTCTGTCATCCGGGAGTCGGAGGAATCGGCGGAGAAGGTCATGGGCAATGATCCCTTCTTCCGCATGGCTTTCCCACTTGGAAAGGGAACCAGCGAAATGCAGGACAAGATCTTCGAGGCACAGAAGCGGATCATCAAATTCCTGGCAGCCAGGGAATCCTGCATTATTGTCGGCCGCTGTTCAGATTTCATTCTGGCAGACATGAAGGAAAAGATGAATGTATACATCTATGCCTCCTATGCGGACAGGCTGCGGCACTGCATTGATGATCTGCATCTGGAAGAGGATGAAGCACGAAAGATGATTCATGATGTGGATGAGGCCCGGGCCGAGTATCAGATGCACTACGCGGGCTATCTGCCGACAGACCTGCGGTACCGGGACATCATGATGAACAGCAGCTTCCTCGGAATTGAGGGAACCGCGGATTATCTGGTTGACGCGGCAAGGAAGAAATTCGGGCTTTCTTAAAGAATTTGTCTGATGACAGATAAGATCCCAGACTTACTGAAAACCCTGTACCATGGCTGGGAAGCGTTGATTTCATAAGCTTCTTGTACGATGGCTTGAAAAGCTTTTATTGCCTTTCCGTGCCATGGCAGTAGGGCGTTTGCTTTTATTATGACATCTGTGTTGCAGCAGGGAGAGGAAAGGCAATGAATCGCTGTATTCGAAGCAAAAATGTATTTACAGGAACCGGACGGATGCCGGAGCCGCTGGAGGTTCTGATCCGCGACAATATCATCACGCAGGTGCGGCCCTATGACCCATCAGGGAAGGCTGTATCTGAAAAAAATGTGACAGGTGAAGACGGAGAGACATATGAAGCAGAGGATTTTGGTGAGAAGCTGGTGATGCCGGGATTGATCGACGCCCACACTCATTTTTTCACGGGCGCGCTGACCGCCAGTGATTATGTCTGCTCCGAGATTGAGAATTCCACCTCTGAGGAGAACTGCGCAAGAATGGTGAAGGCCTTCGCGGATGCGCACCCGGATCTGGACGTGATCAGGGGCAACGGGTGGTTTATGCCGACCTGGGGAACCAACGTCCTTCCGACAAAGAAGACGCTGGACCGGCTGATTCCGGACCGTCCTGTGGTCCTTCGGTGTGCGGACGCGCACAGCTACTGGCTGAATTCTGCGGCATTGCAGCGCTGCGGGATTTCTCCTGACTGGCAGCCGGCAGGCGGTTCTGTGGGGAAGCTTCCAGATGGAACTCTGTCTGGCATGCTCATTGAGCCGGAGGCCTATGAGCCGGCGGACAAGCTGTTCCGGACATTTCCGGATGACCAGATGAAGGAAATCATTGCGTCCTTCGAAAAAGAGCTTGCCGGGTACGGGATCACTGCGGTCAGTGAGATGTTTGCCTGGGATTATACGGATGAGTATGCGCATAAATGTGCGCTTGTGCAGGAGATGGACCATGCAGGAGCACTGACAGCGCATCTGTTTCTCTATCCGCGGCTGTTTGATTATGACGACTTTACACCTGCACTGGAATGGAAAAAGAAATATGAGTCGGAGAGCTTCCGGATTCCGGGTGTCAAGGGATTTCTGGACGGCGTTGCCGAGACCCACACCGGACTTTTTCTAGAGCCATACTCCGACAGAACCGATACCTGCGGCATCGGCGTGCCTCTGAAGGATTATGACAGCGTGCTTCGTTCCATCATTGCGGCAAACCAGGCAGGGCTGCAGGTCCGCCTGCACTGTATCGCAGATGGTTCGGTGCGGATGGCCTTGGATCTGTATGAGGAAGCGCAGAAGACGACCGGACCGCTTCCGTTCTCCAATACAATCGAGCATATTGAGACACTCAGTCCCTCCGATGCTTCCAGGTTCCGTTCACTGCATGTGATTCCATCGATGCAGCCCGCACACCTCGTGCTGGATGAAAACGGAAAGCTGCTATTTGTGGGCAAGGAAAGAATACAGTGGGAGTGGCCGTTCCGCACCATGGCAGAGACGTCGGGTACACTGGCGCTTGGAACGGATTATCCGGTGGTATCCATTGATCCGTATCGCACCATCTATACGGCAGTCACCCGCTGTGATTACCAGGGAAAGCCAACCGGGTATAATCCGGAGGAAAAGCTGACCATGATGCAGACACTGATGGGCTATACGGCAAATGCGGCCGCTGCCTACCATCAGGAGAGTGAAATCGGTTCACTGCAGAAGGGAAAGAGAGCGGACATTGTGGTGCTGGACCACAATCTGTTCACGGCAGAGCCGGAGCAGATTATGGAGACGAGACCGCTTTTGACGGTATATGGGGGACGAGATGTTTACCGTGCGTAATATCTGCACAGCAAACGCTGGCTATCGTGTATGGCGCACATAAAGTGAAAATTTGGATCCTTTTTGCAGGCCGGGTTAAATAACACATCCTGTATGCATGAGAAAATGATCTTCATAAAAAAATTATGAATTGACGGAATGTCAGATGTATTTACCGCACATCGTGGTCTGTTCCGCCCAGGGTACGGAACAGCTCGAGCCGTGATGAGATATGAAATTTCCGGTAGATATTCTGCATGTGCTTCTGCAGCGTATTCGCTGTGATATGAAGCTGTCTGCAGATCTGATCGTTGGAAATTGCCTGCATGACAAGTCTGACGATTTCAGACTCGCGCCTTGTCAGTCCTGCCTGCTCCATCAGGTGCTCTGCCTGATCGGTGGGCAGGGCTTCTTTTTTTGCCTCACGGCTGGAATCCTGGCCCTGTCCGTCTGATGAACCCGAAAGAAGCAGATGGCCGTAGATATAGTTCAGATGCTTGTCCAGAGATTTCAGCAGGGTGATGTCATCATCTGTAAAGGGCGGATCCTCCTTCGTGCGGAACAGGGTGATCACACCGAGAAATTTCCGCCGATAGACGATGGTCATCTGGAGGCTGTCATAGATGTTATAAGGCTGATAGCAGTTCTGATAGATAGAGGAATGCAGGCGGCTCTCGTTTTTCAGAAGGTCACTTTCACGCATGACGGCCGAAACCTTGGAATGCATCATCCATTGCGTGTCGTCCTCCTGATACATTCCGATGTATTTCTGCTCCGCCTCTGTAAAGGAGACGGGATCACAGTATACGCCGTTGAAGGAAAGACCCTTTGCAGATGGATCTGCCGTCAGGAGACTGGCATAGGAGCTGGGTATCAGCATGCGCAGATAGGACAGGAGATCATGGTTGATTCCAGCCGGATCATCTGATGAATCGGAAGTATAGAGTGAGTATAGAAGATCGCTGAAGATCAGCAGATGATTGGTATCCATTTTAATCACCTCGCAGGATTGTTGTAATATATTAAAGAACAGCTCAGGCAATGCACCAGACTGCATATAAAGGAATGGAATACAGACCGTTTTCCCATCCGAAGTTCAGCTCTGAGAATCGGATGGCGTATGCCGGGTGGTATTTTTCCCTGTAGTTTGTGAGGCTTGTAGAGCGTTTGTGACGGCCGGATTTAATTTCAACTGGAATAATCTGCTCATTCAGATCAAGAACAAGATCAATCTCCATGTTTTCAGACGGCTTGAAATAATACAGTTCGAAATTTTTTGCCCGGAGCTGCTGGACAACAAAGTTTTCTGTCACAGCACCTTTATAAATATTATGATGGTCCGGCATAAGATCACTGTAATGCAGCCCACACATGTGGGCAAGGAGCCCGGTGTCAGACAGGTAAATCTTGAAGCTGTCTGCATTTTCATATCCACGCAGCGGTGGCAGCGGAGCATCAAGACGATGTACTCTGTAAACCATGCCGGAAGCGTCCAGCCAGTCAAGCGGTCCCTGAAAATCCCTCTTGTTTGCCCGGGGTCTTACTTCATTATATTTGAATTTTGGATTTTCTCTGGCCAGCTGTCTCGGTATGGAACGGTAGACCTCCGTGATTTTTACCCCTTCGGCGGGACTGGTCACATACTTTGTCATATCTGCCAGGTAGGCAAGACGAAGGTTATCATAGAGCAGTGCATCGACATCAAAAGCTGTTTTGTCGTGTTCCAGATAGGACATCACTGCCTGCGGCATACCTCCTGTATACAGATAGTCCTGATAAAGATGATTTGCTTTCTGGTGAATTCCCTCGGCAAGTGGCTTCTTGCTTTGAAAGGCGTCAAGAATACCATCCCGAAGCAGTTCCTCATCGCAGGCCAGAAGAAATTCCTCAAAATCCATGGGATACATCTTGACAATTTTTACCTTTCCCACCGGGAAGGAGCTCTTAAACCGCTTGAGTTTCACCCCAAGCAGACTGCCGGCGCAGATGATTCTGTAATTTTTTTCTGATTCACAGAAATACTTCAAGGATGTGACTGCTCTTTCACTTACCTGAATTTCATCAAAAAAAACAGGCGTTTTCTCATCGATTCTCCGTCCCAGCAGCTGACCAATCTGACGCAGTATCGATGTGGGATCCAGATTTCCCTCAAAGATGGATGCAATATCTCTCTGTTCCTCCAGATTGATATAGATATAGTCTTTATACACGTCCTTGCAAAATTTTCTGATAAGCCAGGTTTTGCCAACCTGTCTCGCACCGATTACCATCATGGGCTCCTGGGAATGCTCCTTCTCCCATTGCATCAGTATTTCATAGAACTTTCTGTACATGTTTCGCCTCACACAAAAGGTCTCTGCGTTTCAACTTCAGAGTCGTTTGTTTCATTATAGCATCAGATCCGTTTCCCATCCACAAAAACATGCACTGCTTCATCTTTTTCTCGGATTTTATTTGAATAATTTCATCTTATTCTCGGATTTTATTTGAGCGATTTCATCTTTTTCACGATTTTTGTTTGGATGACTCCATTTATTGCTCAAATGCCTTATTTTATGACAGGGGAGGTGTTAGAAAAAGCTATATTGCGCCTAAGGTTAAGACAATTGAAGCGGATATCTCCTTCAAATAACTGAAATCAAGTATAAAAATCGTGAAAATCGGGGATGGTTTCAGCAGGATTCCTCTGCTATAATCATGAACATAAATCAAAGACGAAGCAATATTGGTACAATGGCGTATCGGTCACGGAAGTGGCGGGTGCGCTTTTTTTTATGCTTCATTAATTACAGGAGGAAAATACCATGGCAGACAAAGAACAGGTTATTAAAGGACTCGACAGGATCATCGGTCTGATTGAAACAGACAGCAAGGATATCCCGAAAGATGAAAAGAAAAAAATGGTATCGGAGACCCTGGATTATTTCAACAACTATGTCAGCCCGGGCTGGCTGAAGTACAGAAAATCCGTCTCCTCGGATTCAGAGGGAGGAGCCGTTCTGGAGTGGGAGGACGGCGGTGCATATGTATACGGCCTGAACGGTGAAAAGTTCATCGACTGCCTGGGCGGTTTCGGTATTTATACCTGCGGCCACAGAAATCCGGAGATCCTGGATGTTGTAAAGAAACAGCTGGACCATCAGGCACTGCACTCTCAGGAGCTGCTGGACCCGCTCAGAGGTTATTTGGCAAAGGCCCTTGCTGATATCACCCCTGGTGATCTGCAGCAGTGCTTCTTCACAAACGGCGGTGCCGAGGCAGTTGAGATGGCACTGAAACTTGCCAGAATCGCAACCGGCGGCAGATGGTATATCTCCATGGTCGGCGCTTTCCATGGAAAGTCCATGGGTGCCATTTCCGTAGGCGGCAAGGATACCTACCGTGTTCCCTACACCCCGATGGTACAGCAGGTACAGCATGTACAGTATGGTAACGCAGAGGATGTGCGCAAGGCGATCAAGAACCTGCAGGCAGTCGGTGAGAAAGTAGCCGCTGTCATTGCTGAGCCGATTCAGGGTGAGGCCGGCGTCATCGTTCCGCCAAAGGGCTATCTGAAGGCACTCCGTGAGATCTGTGATGAGACAGGCGTAGCGCTGATCTTCGATGAGATCCAGACCGGAATGGGCCGTACCGGTACGATGTGGAGATGCGAGGCAGAGGGTGTCACACCGGATATCATGACATTTGGTAAGGCATTCGGCGGCGGCATCATGCCGATCACAGGTATCATTTTCAAGCCGAAGATGTGGGGACAGCAGCTGATTGACAACCCGTGGCTGCTCGGTTCTCCGACGTTCGGCGGCAACCCGGTATGCTGCGCTGCAGCTCTTGCCACGATCCGCTACATGCTCAAGAACGATATTCCGGGTGTCTGCAGAGAGAAGGGCAAGGTCCTCAAGGCTGGACTGCAGTCCATGGCAGAGAAATATCCGGATATCATTCAGGAGGTCCGCGGCGAAGGCCTGATGCTTGCTGTAGAGTTCCAGAGCTGTGAGCTTGGATACGCTACCGCAAAGGGACTGTTCGCACGCAGAGTCATGACAGCAGGTACACTGGTCAATGCGAAGACAATTCGTTTCGAGCCGACAGCTGTTATTTCCGATCAGGACATCAAAGACGTTATCGAGAGACTGGATGAGTCTCTTGCAGATGTAAGAGCTTCACAGAAGGCCTGAGCCCATAAATACTTTTGATTCCAACATCATGATATGGGATCAAAAGGTAAATGCAAAAGAAATTGTCTTGGAATTCGAACATTTGCAGACATGCTGGAAGAACCATAGTACTTCTTGCGTGTCGAAACCGTGAGAATTTCAAGACAATTTCATGAGGTATCTTTTGAACTTTGCATGATGATGCAGGTAGAAACGGAGGACGTGGATGGAAACTGTAAAGAATTATATCGGCGGTGTCTGGAAGGAATCCATATCCGGCAAGACAGAGGATGTGATCGGACCGGCGGACGGCAGTGTAATCGGTGTCGTGACCGACAGCGTTCCGGCAGATGCAGAGGAAGCGATCGCAGCAGCAAAAAAATCCTTCTATACAGACCGCACATGGAGAGATATGGCAGCGGTGGACCGTGCAGCTATTCTCTTCAAGGTGGCAGACCTGATTGATGCCAATGCCCATGATCTGGCAGTTACAGATACGCTGGACAATGGAAAACCGCTGCGTGAGGCAGAGGGCGATGTGGCAGACGCTGCGGCCTGCTTCCGTTATTATGCAGGGCTGATTGATAAGCCCGAGGGTGGTATCTATGATACGAACCGCGGGTTCGGCGAAATGTTTAATATGACAATCAAGGAGCCGGTGGGCGTCTGCGCACAGATTACACCCTGGAACTATCCGCTTCTGATGTCATGCTGGAAGCTGGCACCCTGCCTGGCAGCAGGAAATTCTCTCGTTTTCAAGCCAAGCTCCAAGGCACCGCTTTCCACGGCGAAGCTTTTCCGCCTCTTTGAGGAGGCTGGTGTGCCCGCAGGCACGGCGAACCTTGTACTCGGCAGCGGCTCGAACGTCGGCAACGTCTTTGCCGAGAGCGAGGATGTCGATATGATTACCTTTACCGGCAGCACCAGAGTCGGCCAGGGCATTGCAAGGGCTGCAGCCGGCAACCTGAAAAAGGTCGGCCTTGAGCTCGGCGGAAAATCTCCGGTCGTGATCTTTGATGACGCCGATCTGGAGGCAGCTGTGGAATGGGTGATGCTGGGTATCTTCTTCAATGCAGGTCAGGTATGCTCCGCGACATCCAGACTGATCATACAGGACGGTATCCATGATGCATTTATCAAGCGTCTGGCAGAGCGGGCCTCCCACATCACAATTGGCCCAGGTATGGAGAACCCGGATCTCGGCCCTGTCGTATCTGAGGATCAGATGAACAAGATCCTCGGTTATATCAAAGCCGGTATCGATGAAGGAGCGAAGCTCGTCTGCGGTGGAAAACGCTACACGGAGAACGGCTGCGATAAGGGATATTACATTGAGCCGACGGTCTTTGACAACTGCACCCCGGATATGAAGATCGTAAAGGAAGAGATTTTCGGACCGGTGCTGAGTGTGCTTACCTTCCACACCGAGCAGGAGGCCATCGATCTGGCCAATGACACGGAATACGGACTGGCAGGAGCCGTGCTCACAAAGGACGGCGCCAGAGCGCTCCGCGTCACAAAGGAGCTCCGCGCAGGCATTACCTGGATTAACTGTGATCAGCCTACCTACTGCCAGGCACCCTGGGGCGGCTACAAGAAGAGCGGCGTAGGAAGAGAGCTCAGCATCCATGGGCTGGATGAGTATCAGGAGACAAAGCAGATCAACATCAATCTGCATCCGGAAGCCCCGGTTGGCTGGTATGAGCACTAATGTAGTTAAAAATAAGTATTTTCATTTTTGCAGTCTTCTTATAGAATGAGTAATCGATGACAGGCAAAGATGCTTAATCAGTAGAGCATCTATGCCTGTCTTTTTTTATTGCATCAGCGCTGCAAAGGCATCATAACGGGCATCTGACAGAGTAATTCCGCAGCCTGTGCAATATAAAAATGCATAAGCCTGCTTTCCGGAGCAGTATTCAGCTTATGCATCGAAATAATGTATGGTGAGATACAATACCGGAACAGGAGGAACAAGAAGTGGAAGAAAAAAGACTTGATTTTGTAAAATCAGTTCCAGAAATCTTCGGCAGCCTGGTATTCAATGATCAGGTCATGAAGGAGCGTCTGCCAAAGGACGTGTATAAGGCGGTGCAGAAGACGATCAAGAACGGATCACACCTGGAGCTGGACGTGGCGAATACAGTAGCCGCAGTAATGAAGGAGTGGGCGATTGAGCATGGCGCCACCCACTATACACACTGGTTCCAGCCTATGACCGGTCTGACAGCAGAGAAGCACGACAGCTTTATTTCTCCGACCGGAGACGGGCATGTGATCATGGAGTTTTCCGGAAAAGAGCTTGTAAAGGGTGAGCCGGATGCTTCCAGCTTCCCGTCCGGAGGCCTGAGAGCAACCTTCGAGGCAAGAGGATATACCGCATGGGATCCCTCCTCACCGGCATTCATCAAGGATGGTTCTCTCTATATCCCGACAGCGTTCTGCTCCTTTGGCGGAGAAGCGCTGGACAAGAAGACACCGCTGCTTCGCTCCATGGAGGCGCTTTCCAAGGAGGCAGTCAAGGTCCTGCACCTGCTTGGCAATGAGGCAGTGACCCATGTCGATACAACCGTAGGTTCCGAGCAGGAGTATTTCCTGATCGATAAGGACATGTACCTGCAGAGAAAGGACCTTCTGATGTGCGGACGCACCCTGATCGGCGCACCGGCACCGAAGGGACAGGAGATGGAGGACCATTACTTCGGTGTTCTGAAACCGAAGGTATCCGAGTTCATGCATGACCTGGAGCAGGAGCTCTGGAAGCTCGGCGTTCCGGCCAAGACAAAGCACAACGAGGTTGCGCCCTCTCAGCATGAGCTGGCACCTGTCTTTGAGACAGCCAACGTCGCGGTTGACCACAACCAGCTGACAATGGAGATGATGAAAAAGGTAGCCGACAAGCATCATTATGCCTGCCTGCTGCATGAGAAGCCCTTTGAGGGAATCAACGGGTCCGGCAAACACAACAACTGGTCCATTGTCACCGATACCGGCGAGAACCTTCTGGACCCGGGCAAGACACCTGGCGAGAATACCCAGTTCCTTGTGTTCCTGATGGCAGTCATTGAAGCTGTAGACGATTATCAGGACCTGATGCGTGTATCTGTCGCTACGGCAGGAAACGATCACAGACTGGGTGCCAATGAGGCACCGCCAGCAGTCATTTCCATCTTTGTAGGAGATGAGCTTGCTGCTGTTCTGAAGTCCATTGATGATGGCACTGCTTTTGTCGGGACAGGCAAGACACAGATGGGCATGGGCGTTCATGTTCTGCCGCATATCACAAAGGACACCACAGACCGGAACCGCACCTCACCGTTTGCATTTACCGGAAACAAGTTCGAGTTCCGTATGCCGGGTTCCTCCCTTTCTGTCGCAGACCCGAACATCATTCTGAATACGGCTGTAGCGGAATCCCTCTCCCGCATCTATGATGCCCTGAAGGATGTACCTGCAGAGGATCTGGATGCTGAGATTCACAAGCTGCTGAAGAAGATCCTGGATGATCATAAGAGAATCCTCTTCAACGGAAACGGCTATACCGATGAGTGGATTGCCGAGGCCGAGAAGAGAGGACTTGAGAACCTGAAATCCCTTCCGGATGCGATGCCGAAGCTGCTGGCAGAGAAGAATGTAGAGCTCTTCACAAAGCATAAGGTATTTACAAAAGAGGAGATTGAGTCCAGATATGAGATCTTCCTGGAGAACTACTCCAAGACCATCCACATCGAGGCGCTCACCATGGAAGAGATGGTGCGCAAGGACTTCACCTGCGGACTGGTTGAGTACATGAAGGAGCTTGGCAGCGAGGCTGCGGAGAAGAAGACCGTGCTTGGCGGCAAGGGCGGATCCTATGAGGCCGGTATTCTGGAGAAGCTGGATGAGCTCTCCGGTGAAATCGGCGAGTCCCTTGCAAAGCTGACAAAGGACACCTCCAAGGCCGAGAAGCGGGAGGGCCTGGAAGAGGCACGCTACTATCATGATGTGATTCTGGCGGATATGGAGAAGCTGCGTGGCTTTGTTGATGCGGCTGAGATCTATATCCCGGAGAAGTATCTGCCATATCCGACCTACGGAGAGCTGCTGTTTTCTCTGCGGTAAGCACAGGTTCCGGGAGATCAATCCCGGCTATGAAAAAATACATGCGCTTATCATAGAACATGCAAGGCAGAATGATGTAAGGGTCAGAAGATGTATGCTCATGAAATTGTCCTGATCACGAATTTTTTGACCACAATATCATACAGTATAAGAGCAGAGTACAAGAAAGAAAACTGCCGCAAAGCTGCATAAGAGCAGAGAACAAGAAAGAGAACTGCCGCAAGGCTGCGGCAAACGAGTGGGAACCGTCGCGCTTTCGGCGCGGCAGTTCCTAAAACTGTATCTAAGGGCAGTTTCTGTATAGGATATTTTTTAAGCATTATTTCCTTGCATATCCTTGAAAATCACTATATAAAGAAGAGGTAACACCTGAAAACCCCTGTACCGCAGTGGTGACAGAATCATCAAAATGTACACCGCGGCGATGACAAAGATGAGGAAAAATGAGTATGGATGAATATACACAGCACATCAGAAAATATGAGCAGCTGCAGAAGGAACACGATGCCTGTGGAATTGGAGCCGTTGTAAATATCGACGGACATCAGGACAATCGTGTACTGGATGATGCGCTTGCCATTGTAGAAAAGCTGGAGCACCGCGCAGGTAAGGATGCTTCCGGAACTGTCGGTGACGGTGTCGGCATACTGGCGCAGATCAGCCATGATTTCTTCAAAAAGGCAGCGGCCAAAGAGGGAATTGAACTGAAGGGACCGAGAGATTACGGCATTGGTATGATCTTTTTCCCTCAGGACACGATGAAACGCACCTTCGCGATGCGGATGATGAAGGTCATTGTAGAAAAGGAAGGCCTTCAGCTTCTTGGATGGCGTGAGGTTCCGATCCATCCGGAGATTCTGGGCAAGGTGGCACTGGACTGTATGCCATGTATCATGCAGTGCTTCATTGAACGGCCGGAGGGAATCCCGAGAGGTATTGATTTTGACCGGAAGCTCTACGTGGTCCGCCGTGAGTTTGAGCAGAGCTCTGAGGATACCTATATCTGCTCCATGTCCTCCAGAACGATCGTCTACAAGGGCATGTTCCTCGTAAAGCAGCTCAGAAGGTTCTATACCGACCTGCAGGACAAGGACTACAAGACGGCTATTGCCATCGTGCATTCCCGTTTCTCTACCAATACGACACCATCCTGGGACCGTGCGCATCCGTATCGTATGATTGCGCACAATGGTGAGATCAATACGATCCGAGGCAACATGGACCGTATGCTCGCCCGCGAGGAGACCATGACCAGCCCAATCATGGAGAAGGACATCGACAAGATCTACCCGGTTATCAGTGCTTCAGGCTCCGACTCCGCAATGCTGGACAATACGCTGGAGTTCCTGTACATGAACGGCATGGACCTGCCGCTGGCTATGATGGTCACCATTCCGGAGCCGTGGAACCATAACCGTTTCATGAGTGAGGACAAGAAGGATTTCTACCATTATTATGCGACCATGATGGAGCCCTGGGACGGACCTGCTGCCATCCTGTTTTCTGACGGTGACGTGCTGGGAGCAACCCTGGACCGGAACGGACTGCGTCCTTCCAGGTACTATATCACCGATGACAACCGCCTGATCCTCTCCTCCGAGGTCGGCGTACTGGATATTCCGCCGGAGCATGTGATCAAGAAATCCCGTCTCACACCCGGCAGAATTCTCCTGGTTGACACGCTGAAGAAGGAAATTATCTCTGATGATGACTGCAAGCGGTATTATGCACACCGTAAGCCCTATGGTGAATGGCTGGACCGCAATCTTCTGAAGCTGAAGGATGTTCCGATTCCGAACAAGAAGATTCCGGTACACAATAAGGAGATGCGGGACCGTCTCTACAAGGTATTCGGATATACCTATGAGGATGTCAAGGATTCGATCCTCCCGATGGCGGAAAATGGCGTAGAGCCGACAGCCTCCATGGGCCACGATGTACCCCTGGCGGTTCTGTCCAGACAGCACCAGCTGCTGTTCAATTATTTCAAGCAGCAGTTCGCACAGGTCACAAACCCGCCCATCGACTCCCTGCGTGAGGAGATTGTTACCGATACCACGGTCTACATCGGGTCCGATGGTGATCTGCTCAATGAAAAGAGCGGCAACTGTACGATGCTTGAGGTCAACCACCCGATTCTGACCGGCGTAGACCTGATGAAGATCAAATCACTGGACCGTCCCGGCTTCCACGCACAGGTGGTTTCTCTGCTGTATTACAAGAACACCTCGCTGGCAAGAGCGCTGGAGCAGCTGAACATCACCGTTGACCGCGCGTATGCAAATGGGAAGAATATCATCATCCTCAGTGACCGTGGCGTGGATGAGAACCACGTACCGATTCCGTCACTGCTGGCCGTATCCTCCGTGGAGCAGCATCTGGTCCGGACAAAGAAGCGGACAGCTGTCTCCCTGATTCTGGAGAGCGCAGAGCCCAGAGATGTGCATCAGATCGCAGCTCTGCTCGGCTTCGGTGCCCGGGCCATCAATCCGTATCTTGCACATGAGTGCATCGCGGAGCTGATCGATACCAGCATGCTGGACAAGGATTACCATACGGCAATCGCCGATTACAATAACGCCCTGCTGGGCGGCGTGGTAAAGACCGCCGCAAAGATGGGTATTTCCACGATTCAGTCCTATCAGTCCGCGCGTATTTTTGAGGCAATCGGTCTGGACAAGGAGACGATTGACAAGTACTTTACAGGAACAGTCAGCCGTGTAGGCGGCATCGGCATCAAGGAGATCGAGGAGGGCATCACCTTCCGCCACAATCACGCCTTTGATCCGCTCGGCCTTTCGGTGGATACGTCTCTGGACTCCGTCGGCTTCCACTATCTCAGAAGCGGCAAGGACAAGGAGGACCATCTGTACAATCCGGAGACCATCGTCACTCTGCAGGAGGCAGTGCGCTCCGGCGACTACGACAAGTTCCGCGAATATACGGATATGGTGGATGATTCCGGCAGACCGCATACGCTGCGCGGCCTCCTCGAGTTCGCACCGAAGCAGGACCCTGTCCCGCTGGAGGAGGTAGAACCGGTAGAAAATATTGTGAAGCGCTTCAAGACAGGCGCCATGTCCTTCGGTTCCATATCCAAGGAGGCACATGAGACCATGGCCATTGCGATGAACCGGCTGGGCGGCAAGTCAAATACCGGTGAAGGCGGAGAGGATCCGGCAAGATACGGAACCGAAAAGAATTCCGCCATAAAGCAGGTGGCATCCGGACGGTTCGGTGTCACAAGCGCCTATCTGAACAGCGCAGCCGAGATACAGATCAAGATGGCGCAGGGCGCGAAGCCCGGTGAAGGCGGTCATCTGCCGGGCAAGAAGGTCTATCCATGGGTAGCGGCCACAAGATTTTCAACGCCGGGTGTGTCCCTGATCTCCCCGCCGCCGCACCATGATATTTATTCCATCGAGGATCTTGCGCAGCTGATCTATGACCTGAAGAACGCCAACCGTGACGCCAGAATTTCCGTCAAGCTGGTTTCCGAGAACGGCGTAGGCACAATTGCCTCCGGTGTAGCGAAGGCAGGTGCCCAGGTCATCCTGATTTCCGGCTATGACGGCGGTACAGGAGCGGCACCGATCTCCTCGATCCACAATGCGGGCCTTCCCTGGGAGCTGGGTGTCTCCGAGGCTCATCAGTCCCTGCTGCAGAATAACCTGCGTGACCGTGTGATTATTGAGACTGACGGAAAGCTGATGAGCGGCCGTGACGTTGCCATCGCAGCTCTGCTTGGCGCGGAGGAATACGGCTTTGCCACAGCACCGCTGATCTGCATGGGCTGCATGATGATGCGTGTCTGCTCCAAGGACACCTGTCCGGCCGGTGTGGCAACGCAGAATGAGGAGCTCAGAAAGCGTTTTGCCGGCAAGCCGGAATATGTCATGAACTTCATGATTTTTATCGCCAGACAGCTCCGTGAGATTATGGCTTCCATGGGATTCCGTACGGTTGATGAGATGATTGGCCGCACAGACTGCCTCGAGAAGAGGAAAAATCTGATCACGGACCGTGCTGCCGAGGTGGATATGAGCAGGATTCTGGATCCGTCCTATGCGCATGCGGCGAAGTCCCACTTTGATCAGAAGGATGTGTACAACTTCCATCTGGAGAAGACACTGGATGAATCTGTACTTCTGCCGAAGTTCCATGCTGCGCTTTCTGCAAAGCCCGGTCAGAAGATCGAAAAGCAGGAGATCACGCTGAAGGTTTCCAGTACCGACCGTGCCTTTGGTACGATTCTCGGTTCCGAGATCACCAGAAGGTTCGGTGACACGCTGGACGATGACACCTTTGTTGTACATGCGGTCGGTGGCGGCGGACAGTCGTTCGGCGCATTCGCTCCAAAGGGATTGAGCATGTATCTGGAGGGCGATGCAAACGACGGCTTCGGAAAGGGACTTTCAGGCGGCAAGCTCGTTGTAGTTCCCTCACCGAAGGCCACCTTCAAGGCAGATGAAAATATCATCATCGGCAATGTGGCCTGCTATGGTGCCACCTCCGGAAAGGTATACGTTTCCGGAATCGCGGGCGAGCGGTTCTGCGTCAGAAACTCCGGTGTGACTGCCGTCGCAGAGGGCTGCGGTGACCATGGTCTGGAATACATGACTGGCGGAAGAGCCGTAATTCTCGGCACTACAGGAAAGAACTTCGCGGCAGGTATGTCCGGCGGCATTGCCTATGTGCTGGATTCCGACCATACCCTGTACCGCAGGATGAACAAGGACATGACCACGCTTCAGGAGCTGACAGACAAGTATGATATCCAGGAGCTGAAATATATTCTGGAGGACTATGAGGCAGAGACAGGTTCAAAGCTGGCCGCAGAGATTCTGGCCGATTTCCCGAGATGGATTCCTGATTTCAAGAAGGTCGTACCGAATGATTATCAGAGAATGATGACTGCCATCGGAAAATACGAGGAGCAGGGCGTCAAGCATGAGCACGCGGTTCTGGAAGCATTTGAAGAAGTGACAAGGAGGGTATCCTGATGGGAAAAGCAACAGGTTTTCTTGAATACAGCAGAAAAAGCAATACTGATGTCCCTGTGCAGGAGCGTGTGCGGACTTTTAAGGAATTTCATGTGCCGCTCGGACAGGAGGACCGTATGGAGCAGGGTGCCCGCTGCATGAACTGCGGTGTTCCCTTCTGCCAGTCCGCCATGAAGCTCAACGGAATGGTGACCGGATGTCCGCTGCACAATCTGATTCCGGAATGGAATGACCAGATTTATCGCGGACATTTCCAGGAGGCCTTCAGCCGTCTGATCAAGACCAGCAATTTTCCGGAGTTTACCGGAAGGGTCTGCCCGGCGCTCTGTGAGAAGGCATGTATCAACGGTGAGTACGGCGATCCTGTGACCATCCATGACAACGAGCTCTTTACGATTGAGACGGCCTTTGAGAAGGGCTATATCAAACCCCAGGTCCCGCAGATCAGAAGCGGAAAAAAGGTGGCGGTTGTGGGTGCTGGCCCTTCAGGACTGGCAGCGGCCGATGAGCTCAATCACAGGGGGCACAGCGTGACTGTCTTCGAGCGTGAGGACAGAATCGGCGGCCTGCTGATGTACGGCATTCCGAATATGAAGCTGGACAAGAGCGTGATTTACCGGCGTAAAAAGCTGATGGAGGCAGAGGGTGTTGTGTTCCGCACCGGTGTGAACATCGGAGCGGCTCCGGCAGATGCAGTCGCACCTGCCAGGGCAGCGGCAAAGGATGCTGCGCCAGATCAGGCGGCAGCGAAGAGTGATGCGGCAGAGAAGACAGCATCGGAGAAGGCGGAAGGGAAGGCTGCTGCAAAGCATATGGCTTCTGCAAAGTCAGGCTATGTGTCAGTACAGGATCTTCTGCGGGAATATGACGCCGTCATCCTCGCCTGCGGCGCAAAGCAGGCAAGGTCTCTTCCGGGCGCTGATCCGGAGAAAATCCACGGCATCTACTATGCTGTTGACTTCCTGAAGGCAACCACAAAGAGCCTGCTCGATCATGGCATGGCGGATGGTGTCTGGAAGACTGCGAAGAGCCGGGATGCGGAAACCCTTATGAAGGAAAGCGATTTCATCAGTGCAAAGGGAAAGCATGTCGTTGTCGTCGGCGGTGGTGATACGGGTAATGACTGTATCGGCACATCGATCCGTCACGGCTGCAAGTCAATCACTGCGCTGGAGATGATGCCGGAACCACCTGTAGAGAGAAGAGCGTCCAATCCGTGGCCGCAGTGGCCCCTCGTCAAGAAGACTGATTACGGTCATGAGGAAGCCATCGCGCTGTACGGACATGATCCTCGCGTGTATGAGACAACAGTGAAGGAATATCACACAGACAAAAAGGGCAACCTGAAGGAGATCGTGACCGTCAAGGTGAAGTTTGAGAACCGGAAGATGGTGATGATTGAGGGAACGGAGAAGACCCTTCCCTGCGACCTGCTGCTGATTGCCGCCGGATTCACCGGCTGTGAGAGCTATGTGTCGAAGGCCTTCGGACTGGACCTCACCGCGAGAAACACCGTTGCCACTGAGCCGGACCACTACAAGACCAATGTGGAGAAGGTCTTCACTGCAGGGGATATGCACCGCGGGCAGTCACTTGTGGTATGGGCGGTTACTGAGGGACGGAAATGCGCCTGCAGCGTGGATGAGTACCTGATGGGGTATACGAATATGCGGGAGGCCTGACAAGACAAGATGTATTCCCAGAAATTGTCTTGAAATTCTCACGGTTTCGACAAGCAAGAAGTACTACGGTTCTTCAATTTTGCTAATGACGTTCAGAAAAAGTCAAAACTCGCTGCATTCTGCAGCTCAGACAGTTGACTTTTTCTGAACAACGCAAAATTTCATCACCAAGTACTTCTAGCATGTCTGCAAATGTTCGAATTTCAAGACAATTTCATAAACGCGTACCTTTTGATTCCGATAGCAGTGCATGGATCAACGCATGCATAAATGCGTATACCCTGGGTGAGGAATGAAAGATATTTATGGCATGCTTAAAAATGAGTATTCCAAAGGCTGCCATATTCTTATAGAATGTCAGACAGACGACAGGCAAAGATGCTTTTCAGTAAGTGTCTCGGCCTGTCTTTTTTTACAAATGCCGTCTTTTTCAGATGAAAGATACTTATTTATTTAAATGTATGAACATGAAGAGCATGTTTTGAAGAACCTGAAGAGTATGTTTTGAATTTGAAAAATTGCGGTGTAATATTTAAGAAAGAAAGAGGATGAGATTATGTGCAGTATACTAGCGTATTGCGGAGAAGGCGGATCAGAAGAAGCCCTGGCAAAAGCACTGAGAAAAACCACCTCACGTGGTCCGGATGCTTCCAGGCTGATCAATACGAATAAGGGCTTTCTCGGCTTTAATCGACTGTCCATCATGGGCCTTACACCGGAAGGAATGCAGCCTTTTGAGATGAATGGTAATTACTGCGTATGTAATGGTGAGATTTACGGATTTCGTCCTCTGAAGGAGGAGCTTGTCAGAAAGGGATATACCTTCCGTTCGGACAGCGATTGTGAGATTCTGCTCCCGCTTTACAAGGAGCATGGCGTGGATATGTTCAGGATGCTGGACGCAGAGTTTGCGCTTGTGATTTACGACGCAGATGCTGACGAATATATCGCAGCCAGAGACCCGATCGGTATCCGGCCTTTGTATTATGGCTATGACAGCCGCCATGTTATTCTGTTCGCTTCTGAGCCGAAGAACCTGATCGGTCTGTGTGACAAGATTTATCCCTTCCCTCCGGGTACTTATTACAAGGATGGAGAGTTCCACACCTATCACGACCCTGCGAAGGTGGATGGCAAGTACAGTCATGATGATCCGGACACCATCAGCAGAAATATTCATGACAAGCTGGTGGAGGGTGTCCGCAAGCGTCTGGATTCCGATACTCCGGTGGGATTCCTGCTCTCCGGTGGCCTGGATTCTTCTCTTGTATGTGGTATTGCGGCAAAAATGCTGGACAAGCCGCTTGAAACCTTTGCCATTGGTATGGATATTGATGCCATCGATCTGAAGTATGCAAGAGAAGTTGCGGAATACATTCACAGCAACCATCACGAGGTCATTATCTCAAGGGACGATGTCATTGCGGCCCTGGATCCGGTCATTGCGGCGCTTGGAACCTATGATATCACGACCGTTCGTGCCTCTGTCGGCATGTATCTGGTCTGCAAGTGGATTCACGAGCACACAGATATCCGTGTAATTCTTACCGGTGAGATTTCAGATGAGCTTTTTGGCTACAAGTACACTGACTTCGCTCCGAATGCGGAGGCATTCCAGAAGGAGGCGGAGAAGAGAATTCATGAGATCAATGTCTATGATGTGCTTCGTGCCGACCGCTGCATCTCTGTAAATTCCCTGGAGGCACGTGTACCCTTCGGCGATCTGGATTTTGTGGATTATGTGATGCATATTGATCCGGCAAAGAAGATGAACACCTACGGAATCGGAAAGTATCTTCTGCGTCATGCCTTTGAAAAGGATGCCTGCATCCCGCACAGTATCCTGATGCGTGAGAAGGCGGCCTTCTCTGATGCAGTTGGACATTCTCTGCGGAACGATATCATTGATTATGCAAACAGCTGTTACACTGATGAGGAGTTTCAGGAAAAGATCAAGAAATACACCTATGTGCAGCCGTTCACCAAGGAATCTCTTCTGTATCGTGAGATCTTTGAGAAGTACTATCCGAACCAGGATCAGCTGATCCCGGCATACTGGATGCCGAACAAGGAGTGGGAGGGCTGTGACGTGGACGACCCATCCGCCCGTGTGCTTTCCAACTACGGTGCTTCCGGCGTGTGATTGCAGGTAAATCGTATATGGCGCCTGTGATGAATGCTTGCAAATAAGTTTTTGCGATTTGAAAGTGCACAACTAAATCCATAGGTTCACCAGAAAAGCGTGCCCGTGAGGGCACGCTTTTGTACGCTCTTGCACAAAAGAAGGGAAAAGAGTACAATTTTGCTGAAATGGGAAAACAGAGATTTTTCAATAACGGAACAGGAGCACGGATTTCATGAGACAGCTGTGTTCTTCTTCAGGATAAGATAACGGGGCGCTTACAATGAAATTAAGCATGTGGATGATTGCAAACCGGCTGGCACCGCTTATGGATATACGCGCGAGCATTCATGAGGATGCAAAGCCTATTTTGAACAGTGCGAGGCTTGCGTATGCGACGAACTGTGTGCATGTGTTTGCGGAAAAAGACTATGTGGTCTACGAGGGTGAGGGCGGAGACCGCATCAAAATTTATAATCTGAGTGTTCTGGAGGCCTTTGAAATTCTTCAGGGCGTTTTTGATTACTATCAGGACTGGGAGCTGCGGATGGAGGAGGATGTCCGGAAGGGTGATTTCAAGGATATTATCGAACAGACAGAATTCATTTTCAGGAATCCTCTTCTGATTACGGACAGCAATACCAAGGTGCTGGCAATGAGCAGGGTGGATGACCTTGAGACAATGGATTCCGAATGGCAGTATATTGCCCGGTATGGCTATTCCTCACTGAACAGCATCTACCAGATCGAATATGATGAGCTTGAGCCTGGAAACAAGGAGGGCTGCGCCCGTTTTCACTGGAAGCAGAATGTGGAGAATGCCAATCCGTTCCATGGAATTTCAAAGACCCTGTATTTTGGTGGTGTTGAGTGCGGCAGAGTTTCGGTCGTTGAGAGGAACCGGAAGACCAATGCTGGTGATGTGCAGCTGCTGCAGAGGCTCGGGCAGATTCTGCAGCCATATGTCGGTATTCAGGCACGCAGACAGGAAAAGCCGGAAAATCCGATGTATGATTATCTGTTTGAACAGTCCTGGAATCAGGAGGCACTCGACAGGCAGCTGTCACGCTTTGGATGGACAGAGGATGAGAATTTCCAGATCGTTCTGCTGGACCCGGTAGGAATGGAGAACGGCATGGACCATGCCAAGGCACAGAATGTAATAGCCAATGCCATCATGCACAATTTTCCGGCATGTCTGGTGCTGCAGAAGGGACCCGATGTGGTGATTCTGACCAACCGGAACCTGTACAGGGACAGGGTGTTTCAGACTTTTCTGGTTTCCTTTACAGAGCAGAATTCTATCTACAGCAGCTTCAGTCTGCAGGTGCGCGGACTTGAAAATCTGCGGTCACTCTATAAGCAGGCAAGCTATGCTATGCAGGAGGGACGAAGGGATAAGAGGCTGGCAGAGGAGGACGATCTTTTCCGCCATCTTCTCCGGTTTACCAGTTATGCGAGCCGGTACATCATCGAGATGCCGGACTGGAAGGACAAGATCTGTGCCTGTCATCCGGCGGTGGTGCATTTCTGGGAGCTGAAGGTCAGGAAGGGAAAATCCGAGCCATTTGATACCCTGAAGACATTCCTTGAGAGCGAGCGCTCCATACAGAGAACGGCAACAGAAATGTATGCCCACAGAAATACGATTACGTACCGGCTTGGAAAAATTCAGAGCACGCTGAAGGAGGATCTGGATGACCCTGCCATCAGGCAGTATCTGCTGCTATCGATGATGATTCTGGAGATGCAGCAGGAAAAGAATGAGAGAAAGTAACGGGTGTGCTGTCATAGCAGATCCGATTATTCAGAAGCTGATAGATTGTTATAATATTGTGGTCAAAAATATATGCTCATGAAATTGTCTTGAAATTCTCACGGTTTCGACAAGCAAGAAGTACTACGGTTCTTCTGGCATGTCTGCAAATGTTCGAATTTCAAGACAATTTCTAAATACTTACCCTTCGATTATGGTATGTCAGTGTAATAGGTTCAGGATTCTGTCTGTCCGTCCGTGGTCCCACCACCATCAGTGGTTGTGCTGCCTGGTGTCTGGGGTGTATCTGCGCCGGATCCGGAGCCGCCACCCGAACTATCGTCTGTAGCCGTGCCGGATGATCCACCGCCATTATTTCCGGAATCATCACCACCGCCACCTGATGGAGTGTCGGAGGATCCGGAGTCAGAGGTGCCTGACCCGGAACCGCCTGCATTGGAATCCTGTGCGCTGCCACCGCCGGACTGGCTGGTGTTCTGACTTGCTTGTGAACCGGACCCTGATCCGCTTTGACTGGTTTCGGGGGAAGCGGAATTCGTTCCGCTCTGGCTATTTCCGGATCCGGAGTCTGAAGGCGCGTCGTAGGACTGTCCCTGATAGGCAGAGGCGTCGTAATTATTATAGTAGCTGCCTGAACTGTCCCCGTTGTTCTGCCACTGGTTGTAAGAGTAGTTGGAAGTATCCTGACGGCTGCTGAGAATCTTCTGGTAGTTTTCCGATGAGGTATCTGCCTTGCTGGCGTCATCAGTATCTGTTTTACTGGTGTCAAGCGTTGTCTTCTGCACGCCATTTTCATTCATCAGCACAACAGAGTACTGTCCGGTTTCCTGGAAATAGGACTCGTACTGTGACGCGTCACGCACAACGATGCCGGAAAGCGGGTCACTTACGACAACGGTATTTGCATCCTCATCATATCCGCAAAGCACCATGCAATGTTCGTTCTGGTACCAGGTGTAGGTATATCCATTGTAATCGTAGGTCTGAGAAGTCGGTATTGGATCTGACATGTACATGGTGCCCCAGATCACTACCGGGTATCCGGCGTCCACTACCTTGTACAGATCAGAGAGAGAGGTACCAGAGGTGTTGAACACTGCAATATCCAGGTTCTGCTCTTTTATATATTTTTCTGCTGCATTGACAATGCCGGCTGCAAAAACACCAGCTCCGCTGTCAGTATGCGGGTCACCTGCATACTGATAGGCGAGGTTATTACCGTATTCCAGATACTGTTCAGCGATATCTGTCTTGTTCAGGCTGCAGCCCAGGGAATTCAGGGCAATGGTCAGTGCGACGGATTCGCAGCCTGTGGGCAGCTCCGGGTTCTGGAGCATCTCCGGCACATCCAGCACAGCCTGGTGGTCATTCAAATCCGAGGACAGGATTTTGGTCAGCTCTTCTTTTGCCGTGTCTGTGGACCATGGTTCATCCGTACCAACAGAGTCATCTCCGGAACCTGACAGCACAGAAGCCGTATCGGATGAACTTGTTACGTTCTTTAAGCGGGTCATCTGTGATGCCTCTGAAGCGGAAGTGGAAGAACCACAGCCGGCAGTCAGCATAGCCGCAAGTGAACACGCAAGGATCATTGCTGTAAATGGATGTTTGGATTTCATAAGAGCCCTTTCCTGGTATCAAAAGTCTGTGTGTATCTTGTGCAGAATAAAAAAGTCTGTGCATATTATACAGAATAAAAAAGTCTGTGCAAATCTTATGTAAACAAATCTTAAGGATTCCTTTACATTTCTAGCACAGACTTTCCCTTATGACAAGCAAAAAGGCCAATATGATTTATGAAAAAAATGTGAATTGCAGATTTCGTCCAGCGGATCACATATTCCAGACTGTTGTGAAGAACAGGACTAAAAACGTGAGACAGGACAGACGGACCAGAATAGAGACTCTCCACCGCTTTGACATATCACGGAATGATTTTAATTTCAGTTTATATTTATTTGAATGAACTGTGTTCGCAGAATGGGCTATCATGTTCTCCATAGAACCTTCTCCTCTCACTTTGTATTGCAGGCAGCTTTTATAACTGAGGGTAATCTGCTGCTTCCTTATCATCCCTATATTTTAGGACCACGCAGAATTCCGTACCATCACGGCACGGATAAATCTGCGTTAAGGGAACGTAAAAAACTTGCCGTTAAAAGACCTTTCATGCAGGGAGTTCCTTATTTGTCTGTATCATTCGATAATTAAATTATGCATGTCAGAGGACTGCATGAAAAATGCCTTCCCGGTACATCACCGAACCACATGAGAAGTGCCTTCCCGGAACATGAATGAACTGCAACATGCAGGTCCGGTTCTGAAAGGTCATGCGCCTGGCTGTGCTTGACAATACTTATAAAATTCAGTATGATGATTTTGGCTTATTAGCACGAAAAAAAGCGTGTCTTTCCGTCCGGATTTGTCAGTTTTGCCAATGACGTGCGGTGCGGAGATTTGCCTACGAAGAGCTGCCGGCGGCCATGAGAAATGCCGGTAATGATCTTTGACAGAATTGGCATCAGAAATTCCACAGGGAAGAGGAACGGAGGAATCAGATGTATCAGGATGAGTATAAACGCTGGTTGAATGCGGATCTTATTGATTTTGATCTGAAGAAGGAGCTTCGTGACATTGAAGGCGATGATGACGCGATCAAGGATCGCTTTGCAGTGAAACTGCAGTTCGGTACGGCTGGTCTGCGCGGCACGCTTGGCGCCGGAACCAATCGCATGAACATCTGGGTTGTCCGTCAGGCTACGCAGGGTGTTGCGGACTGGGTGAAGACCCAGGGCGGCACGCAGACCGTGGCAATCAGCTACGACAGCCGTCTGAAGGGATGGAATTTTGCAAGAGATGCCGCTGGTGTTCTGGCGGCAAACGGCATTCATGTCCGCATCTATGATGAGCTGATGCCGGTGCCCGCACTGAGCTTCGCAACCAGATACTATAAGTGCAATGCCGGTATTATGGTTACCGCATCGCACAATCCGGCGAAGTATAACGGCTACAAGGCTTACGGGCCGGATGGCTGCCAGATGACCGATGATGCAGCGGCAGTTGTATACGATTCCATTCAGAAGACCGATGTGCTTACCGGTGCGAAATACATGTCCTTTGCAGAGGGCGTGGAGAAGGGCTTGATCCGTTTCGTCGGTGATGACTGCAAGGAAGCACTGTATGCGGCTATTGAGGAGCGTCAGGTAAGACCGGGTCTTGCGAAGACCGCGGGACTGAAGCTGGTATATTCTCCGCTGAACGGGACCGGACTTGTACCGGTCACCCGTGTACTGCAGGATATCGGTATCACTGATATCACCATCGTTCCGGAGCAGGAATATCCGAATGGATATTTCACAACTGCACCGTATCCGAACCCGGAGATTTTTGAGGCACTGAAGTATGGACTTGAGCTTGCGAAGAAGACAGGGGCAGACCTGATGCTGGCGACAGACCCTGACGCGGACCGTGTGGGCATCGCCATGAAGTGCCCGGACGGCTCCTATGAGCTGGTTTCCGGTAATGAGATGGGTGTGCTTCTGCTCGATTATATCTGCGCAGGACGCATTGAAAAGGGCACAATGCCGAAGAACCCTGTAGCAGTGATGTCGATTGTATCTACGCCGCTGGCTGATCTTGTGGCAAAGCATTACGGCGTGGAGATGCGTCATACCCTGACCGGTTTCAAGTGGATCGGTGATCAGATTGCCCAACTGGAAGCTGCCGGAGAGGTGGACCGCTTTATCTTCGGCTTTGAGGAGAGCTACGGATATCTTGCCGGACCTTATGTACGTGACAAGGATGCTATCATCGGTTCCATGCTGATCTGTGAGATGGCTGCTTACTACAGAAGCATCGGGTCCTCGATCAAGCAGAGACTCGAGGAGATCTATGCCCAATATGGCCGCTACCTGAACAAGGTAGACAGCTTTGAGTTCCCGGGCCTTTCCGGTATGGACAAGATGGCAGGGATCATGACAGAGCTGCGTAAGGACCCGCCGAAGGATTTCGCAGGGAAAAAGGTGGTCAGCGTGACTGACTACGAGCAGCCGGAGAAGACAGGACTTCCGAAGGCAAATGTTCTGATCTACGGACTGGATGACGGTTCCTCCGTTGTCGTTCGTCCTTCTGGAACAGAGCCGAAGATCAAGGCATACTACACCACAAAGGGAAAGAACCTTGCAGAGGCGGAGGCAGAGAAGGAAACACTTGCGAATGCGCTGAAGCCGATTTTTGAATAAGGACATTCGGAAAAAACGAAAATGATATGGCCCGGGACTTACAGGAAAAGCCCCGGGCTTTCTCGGTTGAGAAAAAGGCGTTGAACGAAGTGAAAACAAAGGATACAATAATGAGGAAGCAATTTGTAACAGAGAGTCTGTCTGATCATGAGACATTCTGTAGTTCTATTTTGTATTATTATTGTTGAAAGCTTTTGTAACAGAACGGAGTTTCCGATGATCTGTCGTCAGAAAAACCTTGTGACAGTTTGTATATGACACAGAAAGATCAGGGAGGTGACCGGGAATGCGGATTGCACAGATACAATCACATGTGTATGCAGACAAGCAGAAGAATCTTTCCATGCTTGCAGACTGCCTGGACAGACTGGATGACAGCGGGGCGGACCTGGTAACGATTGGAGAGATGTTTACCACTCCCTATGAGACCGCCTGCTTTCCGGAATATGCCGAGCCTGAGGGTGGTGAGACCTGGAGGCAGCTCTCGGACATGGCAAGGGCACATCGGATCTATCTGTCTGCGGGGACCATTCCCGAGGTGGATCCGGAGGGCCGAGTCTATAATACCGCATACGTGTTTGATCGGAATGGCAGGCAGATCGCGAAGCACAGAAAGGTGCATCTGTTTGATATCGACGTAGAAGGCGGACAGCGGTTCCGGGAATCCGATACGCTCACAGCAGGAACGGCGTCGACAGTTTTTGACACGGATTTCTGCCGGGTGGGCATCTGCATCTGCTTTGACTGCAGGTTCCCGGAGATCGTGCGGGAGATGGTGCTCTCCGGCGCGAAGGTGGTGCTGGTCCCGGCTTCCTTCAACATGACAACAGGTCCGGCGCACTGGGAGCTGATGTTCCGCGCAAGGGCCCTTGATAATCAGTGTTACATGGTCGGCACATCCGATGCCCGTGATCCTTCTTTTTCTTATGTATCGTGGGGGCATTCCATCGTGACATCCCCCTGGGGTGATGTCGTTGCGCAGATGGATGAGAAGGAGGGGGTCCAGATCACGGACCTGGATCTTTCCTATGTGGATAAGGTGCGCAGGGAGCTGCCGCTGCTGCATGGCCTGACTGCCAACGCAAAGAAGTGTGTATGAAAAAGTTTGATCTGGCAATAGCAGATGTCAGGGCTAAAAGACGTATGCTCCTCAAATTGTCTTGAAATTCTCACGGTTTCGACAAGTAATATGGTTCTATTTGGACCACAATATCATAATATCATGAGATGAAAGCTTTCTATTATTATTATATGATTATAGAATAATCAAAAGAAAGCAGGAGGAAAGGAATTCAGGAATTCAGTATGGATATTTCCAGTGCAGTATATATTTTTCTCGAGGACAAGAAAAAGATTGACAAATACGGTCCCCAGGACGGGCACCCAGCCATTGCAGGTCTGAATATCCTGCATTTTTTACAGGAGAGACTGCAGAAGCAGGAGATGGATCAATTTACCGAGATCGTGAGGGGCTGTCAGTTTATTCCATATGATGAGACGCAGACAGATGCCAGGACGGATAAGGCGAGTGATATTCTCGGACTGCTCTGGCGCAAGGGAGCCATGAAGCTGTACAACAGCGAGGATTATGCGGATGTCGTGGACTATGTATACATCATTGATCTGGATCAGAAATACCTGCGCATCATCAGTAATTACGAATATACCATTCCTTTCACGGAACTGGCGGGACTTTCCGATGAGGACTATATGGAAAAAATCCAGGCCTTTGAGGGTGACGCAGAAGAGGCCGAATCATGATTGCGACTGTTACCATGAACCCCTGCTTTGACAAGACCTTTACAATCGATGGTTTTTCTTATGGCGGACTGAACCGCGTGCAGGATAAGAGAACCGACTATTCCGGCAAGGGGATTAACGTATCAATTGTTCTGCATCAGCTGGATGTGCCAGTGCGGACGTTTGGCATCAATTACAGCCAGAACGGGAGCGATTTTTCTGATGGCCTTGCGGCGGAGGGCATCCGCTATGAAGCTTTCATGGCGCAGGGAAGGGTCCGGGAAAATATCAAGGTCAGGAATGTCAGGGACCGGGTCACAACTGAACTGAACCAGAAGGGAGATCCCCTGACGGCGGAAGAGCTGCAGGCCTTTACAGCGCAGCTGCTGGCCCGGCTTTCAGATCCTGCGATCGATCTCGTTGTGATCACGGGCAGCGTGCCCCAGGGGGTCCCGGCAGCCTGTTACAGAGACCTCACGGATGCGTGCAAGCAGATGGGCAAGCGGGTAATTCTCGACGCAGAGGGGGATCTGCTTCGGGAGGGACTTAAGGCGGGTCCCGATGTGATCAAGCCAAACCTGTATGAATTTATCAATGCCTTTTCGCCGGAGGATGAAAGCCGGGAGGCCATCGTGCGCAGATGCCGGGAGATAATTGCCAGCGGTGTGCAGATGATCTGCCTCTCCATGGGAAAGGAAGGGGCAATGCTGGTCGATAAAAAAGAAGCCTGGTTCTGTGCCCCCACCGTGCTCGAGGTGCGGAGTACCCAGGGCGCAGGAGATTCCATGGTGGCCGGTATGTGCATGGCACTGGAGCAGGGACTTCCGCTTTCGGAAATTCTACGGTATGGTGTGATTGCCGCCGATGGGTCGCTGGTCCGGGACGGTACACAGCTGTGTACAAGAGAGAATTTCGAGCGATTTGAGAAAGAAGTACGCGTAACAAAATTGTGAAAAACTTGAAAAACCTGCATAGCGTGAAGTGAGAGAACAGAGACGCATTCCTCATGACGGCTGGCTGATAGAATGGTATTTTACCCGATGTGATCAGAATACAGCAGAAGTCATGCAGCGGAAAGCATGCAGGAATCAATTTGAGTAATAAGGATATACGGAAAACGGATAACTGGGAGACAAGAGTATTATGAGATGTCCATATTGTGGTGAAGATAATCCAGATGATGCGAGGCGGTGCTCCCGCTGCGGGAGACGGCTTGACAAGGTACGGGTGAGAAAGCGGGAGAAGCAGCTGCTTGTGACGGGCGTGGTCCTGGTTGCCGTGATTCTGGCAGCGGGCATCGGCGCAATGTTCGGCATTTCGAAGCTCCTGAAAAACACTGAGAAGGATGAGCCCCAAAAGGTTACAATCCATGCAACGCCGACACCTACAGAGGCGGTGGCCGCGGCCTCCTCTTCTGAATCCTCTTCTGCTTCCGTGGAAGTTGTGGCTTCTTCTTCGACCTTTTCCTCTTCGGAAAATGATGCAGTGACTGCTTCCATCGTGGATGAAGACAGAGAGTCTCAGATTGATCTGCTCGGTTATTCGCAGGTGACCGTTTCCAATGCCACGGCGACCTCTACGATTTCACAGGACGGTATAGACAATACGCCGCATGTGCTGTACGACGGGTCCAAGGACAGCAGCTGGCAGGATGGCGTCGATGGGGATGGAATCGGAGAGAGCATCACCTATCAGCTGGATCAGGTTTATAAGGTGAGATTTCTGGTGCTTCGGCTTGGAAACTGGTACAACACCGACGATAATTACACGATGAATAACCGTCCGAAGACGATGACCTTTGAGATCGGAGATCAGAGTGTACAGGTTACTTTCCCGGATGAGAAGAAGGAGTTTTGTGTAGAGCTTTCCAGAGACGTAAAGGCCTCGGAGATCAAGATGATCATCGATGCGGTGTATAAGGGCACAGCATATGATGACACCTGCATCAATGAGGTGGATGTATATGGCGTACCAACAGGAGAGACAGCTTCCTATTCGGATGCGTCTGCTTCCACGGATACCTCTACAGCAGCAGGAACGGCCCAGACCGGCACAGCGTCAGGCACCACTTCTGGCACTACAGGGTCTGGCACCACAGGCACGAATACCACCGATGGCACAACAGGAACGGGGACTGACACCTACGGTACGCAGAGCACCTACGGTTATACCGATAATTCCGGTTATGCGGACAACAGCGGCTATTCAGATCAATACAGCAGCACGGGGAATACCGGATATTCAGATAATACCGGCGAGTAACTCTGCCGGAAAATTCTGCGAATCTGTCGAAATATTTTCTTCAATTCATCCTGAATTCATGCTATGATAGAAAGCGGTATAGGAAACCGTTCATCTTTTATGCAGCATGAAACAGGTATTGGAGGTGCAAGAACATGAAACTGCAGAACATTAAGGATGTAAACGCATTTTTTAAGGTAATCGATCAGTGCAAGGGCCGTGTAGAGCTTGTAACTGCTGAGGGCGACAGACTGAACCTGAAGTCAAAGCTCAGCCAGTATGTATCACTGGCAAATATTTTTTCCAATGAGGCTTCCATCCCGGAGCTTGAGATTGTAGCTTCCGAGCCGGATGATATCAAGGCACTCATGGACTTCATGATCCAGGGCAACTGATAAAACAATTTAAGATTCGTAGAAATGAAACACTGTGTAAATGCATACCGGTATTTACACAGTGTTTTTTTGTATACGGGAGACATCCGTTCTGGTAAGCAATACCAACAGGATCCAATACGTGTATGGAAGAGCAATAAAAGAAAGTTTACTCAAAATAGGACAAATTTCCCACAAAAAAGTCCGTTTCATACTTGCAAACATGGAAAAAGATGCTATGCTATATTAAATAGGACAATGTATGTAAATTTATAAGCCAAAATTTGCCAAATAGATCATATTTGCGCGAACCGGACTGATACCCATAGTTTGATGACATCATGTGAAAAAGCGAAGAACAGCCTCGCTTTTCATTTTTTCTATTTTTCGAAAATGATTTCGTGGTGCGCGTTTTGAGAACTTTTTGGGAGGGCGGGAATATGGTTCAGTCAGATTTATTACATGCAGGCGAAAATGATTTCAGGAGTATCCGTTTTTGTTTTTGAAAAGAACGGCGATTGACTGTGGCTTGTTTTTGGAAACGTTTCCAATGCAACCAGAAGGATTGTGAAACTCGCAGAAGGACATCGATCCATCAATCTGGACAAGCCGGGAATACACGTTAAGCACGCATCTTCTCCGCGTGCAGCTTCACAGGATTTTTAGGAATGAGAAAGGGCGATCAAGGGTGATTCATATGAAGGCAAAGGGAAAACACAGAAATGTTCTAGTGATGGCTTCGGCAATCGTACTGTCAGCTTCCCTGTTGACAGCACCTGCACCGGTATGGGCGGCGGACAGCTCCGGCGAAAACGTGACCGTGACATCCGCTTCAGATGAGACTGCAGGAAAATATACCATTACGTTTGTGGATGAGAGCGGAAATGTCCTGGATATATTTTCCGCTTCAGATGGACAGACCTGGGGACCCTCCGGTGATATCTCCGTTCGTTCTACTTATTATAAGGACGGTGTGGATTATGACATTGTGAAAGGACCGGCTGGTGCCCTCAGTGCGGATTCACCGTCGCTGCAGTCAACGCAGGCTGCTGCCATAACGGGGAATATGACCTTTACCTATAAGAAGCATACAGATTCATCAACTTCCGAGAAGACATATAAATGTATGACAGAGGATGGCGTGCTTCTGTATACATTTACCGGTTCGGAGGACAAGATACCGGAGACGCTCAATCCGGGCAGCAGGGTATACACCCGGTCATCCAAGGCAGATGACAGCACAGATACCTCTGTGGTGAATGTCTACTACAAGCTGGCATCAGACAGTGACACCAATTACACCGTCACAGTCAATTATGTCGATGCTGACGGCGGAAACACCATTACCTCCAGAAGCTTTTACGTGAACAATAAGAAATATATCTTCTACGCGCCTGAGGCATTTTCCGTTACAAGCGGAGAAGAAACCATGAACTATGAGGCGGTAGATGATACGACGATCACCCATGAGGTGGGAGATACGACCAGAACCTACAGCATTCGTTATCAGAAGCAGACGGCGGATTCGGACAAGAGCTACAACTGGTACATCCTGCTGTACAACTCCGAGACAAACCGCTGCATCGATTCCAAGGTAGTTGAGGTGACGGCAGCCAACAAGGATAACGCAGCCACATTCACACCGGATCAGACGATCGAGGTAAACGGATCCAAATACACAATCAATAAGGCCTTCGACAAGCAGTATACACATAAATATACGGATACAAACCATACGACCTATATCTACTACGATCCCGATGGGTACAGCAATTCCTCAGAGATCAGGACCAGGGACATCAACATCCAGTACGTAGATATCGCAAATGGAAATGTAATCCAGAGTAAGACACAGACCGTTACATCCGAGGGGGACACGAGAATCGATTTTCCGGACAGCCTGGACGCAAACGGTATCCACTATCTCCGGGTAGCCGGCCAGGTAGCTTATGCAGACCACAACTTCTACTCTCCGAAGGAAACCTACACGGTCTACTACTACGACCAGAACAATACAGAGTTCCAGAAGGTTGTTCTTACAAGGGAAGAGGTTCAGGAGGTTACCGTCACGGATGGCGGAACAACGTATCGGGTCATCCCGGGAATCACCCGGACGGTTATGACCAATACGGCAACCGGTGTGAGCAACATCGTATCCACCAATGATTCTACCGGTGCGGCGATCGCTCCGGTGCCAGCCGGCAATATAGCGAATAACGGCACTGCGAATAATGCAGGAACCGGAACAGGCGGCAATACCGCAGGCAACGGTCAGAACACTGCAGGGACAACAGGCACAGATACGACGACCACAACGACTGGCACAGATAACAATAACGGCACAGACAATTCCGCAGATGCCTCCATTGATGGTGTGAACGCAGATGACATTCAGACACCTGAGAGCAACATCAAGCTGGATTCAGAGAAGGACAACAGCAGTTCGGCAAGAAACATTGCAGTCATTGCAACAGGTATTGCGGCGATTGCAGCCTGTGCGGTTGCGCTGTTCGTGCTCATTCGCAGAAGAAGAGCTTCCAGACACTGACGGTAAGGCAAAGAAACGGGAGGAGAGAAAACGATGAAAAAGAAGAACACATTCCGAAAATGGATGGCACTGTTTCTTTCCATATCCATGGTGGCGGCCAGCGGCATTACATCCAATGTCCACCTTCGCGCTGCCGAGGATACACCGGTGCAGGAAACAGCGACCGAGAATACAGATGCGTCTGCTTCTGATCAGAATACAGATACTGTTACAGATGTGAATCAGAATGATACCACCAGGACCGAGGAGATCGGACTTGACGGGACGGAGCAGAGCACGGATAACACGGATAATGCATCAGAGCAGACCGTTGCAGAACCTGACCAGCAGGAGGAAGCTTCTGTTGACGCTTCTGCACAGACAACTGCAGATTCTGCTTCTGCATCAGGTAGCAGCTCCAGCTCGCAGACAGATCAGGAAAAAGCAGAAGCAGCTTATACCTATAACGATAGCACTTACACCTATGATGACAGTAATGTGACGGTTACTGCGACGCTGGAAAAGCCAGATGCAGTACCGGACCAGGCTGAATTCAAGGTGACACAGATTACGGAAGGTCAGGCGTATGATGCCTACCTGGCAGCATTGAATGACAATGCCGGAGAGAAAGATGCGTATACATCAGACAACACCCTGCTCTACGATGTTGCCTTTCTGGTTCAGAAATATGACGAGAACGGAAATGCTGTTGAAGGTCAGAAGGTTGAGTACGAGCCGGAAGTGGGCAGTGTAACGGTTAAATTCAATTTCAAGAAGAGCCAGCTGACGAAGGATATCACTGCTGAGAAAGCAGACGATATTGAAGTAAATCACCTGCCGTTAACGGACGAGGCAAAGCAGGACGACCAGACAACTGTAGAGACAACAAATATTACATCTGACGATGTCAAGGTAGAAGGCGTTTCTGCGGATGTAAATGTTCAGGGATCTGAGTCTGCCGAGTTCAAGACAGACAGCCTTTCTGTGTATGCATTTACAGATAAACAGAATGACAATGATTTCTCCAAGGTAGACTGGAACAGAGATTTTGCTAAATTAAAAAGCAAAGTTAAAGTTAATGGTGAAGAATCGAATCTTTATTATTTTGACGATCAGCTTACTGAAGATGATCTGAATAAGATCGGCGGTCAGAGTAATATCGAGCTGGAGTACCACTACATCACAGATGACAGTGAAACATTTACGGGTAATCCAAGTAAGACGGGTTATTTGAATGATCGGGCGCTGGGTATTGCTGGTAACTTCCATATAGTTGCTTTTGGTAATGCAAATCTCGGTGCTCATACCAATGGAAACATTCTGACTAACACGTTGACTGCAGGAGCAAATTTTGGAACAAAGAATTTCGGCATCGAGTCTACCTATGTTGCAGGAGATTATAAGACGGTAAGTGGGCAAAGTGGATTTGATGAAAAAGATGTTCTTGCTGTAAGTAATACAACTGAGCTAGGCTTTACTGATGGTGGATCACATTTTACTGTAAATGGAACGAAAGCATATCCGCCAGCAGTGATCTATAGAGATTCAGAAACTAAAAAGTTCATTGACCTTAATGAGGTAAAATCTGAAATATCATCTATATCCAATAGTTTGGCAGCTAATACTGATGGTGGTTATACAAAGAATGGTTCTACCTACACCATTGACAATCCGGACGGCGTTGCTTATATCAATCTGACGGCTGACCAGGTAGCAAAAATGGGAACTGATGTCTGGTTCGATGGATTTAAGAATGGTCATTCGGGCAGCATTATTATCAATGTGGATATGTCGAATGCAGAGAGCGTAACTCTGCCTGATCGTGCGAAGATTAAGATAGACGGACAAGAGCAGGGAACCAACGAGGTTACGACATTTGAGGCAGGAAAAATTATTTGGAATTTCATCAATGCGAGTGGAAAAGTTATTACTGCTCAAAACATGTCTGGAACGATCATTGCTCTTGGCGCATCAGTTGAATTGACGCAGAATATCAATGGTACAATCATTGCGGAAAATACTCACAATACTGCAGAGACACATAGAAGTGATTTCACCGGAATTACGACAGGAGACAGCACGACCTTTGGCGTAAAGAAGAACTTCAATGGAGAATGGCCGAAGGATTCCAAGGATACATTTACATTCAAATTTGAGGCAGACTCCAAAAATGCAGATGCACCGCTTCCTGCAAATAAGACGGTGACATTAAGCAAAGATAAGGCCACTGGGGCATTTGGTGAAATAGACTATCCATATGATGCAAGCAAGGATGGAAAAACCATTGACTATTTATATAAGGTCAGTGAGGATGCTTCCAATCCGGTAAAAAATGTACAGTACGATGCGACCGTTTATCAGGTAAAGGTATCTGTAAAATATGAAACAAATGGAACGAATCATTCTGCAACAATTACGTCTGTTCAGATGAGGAAATCTGACAATGATGAATGGACTGCTTTTGATCCGTCAAAGGATACGTTTGATTTTACAAATACCTATAGCAAATGCAGCATTACTCTGACCGGAACCAAGAAATTGACGGGCAGAACCCTCAAGGATAAAGAATTTAGCTTCACAGTCAAAGAGGGAGATAAAGTAGTAGCTACAGGAACCAATGCTGCACCGGCTGAAGGAAGCAAAGACAATATCGGGGCTATCAATTTCACTCCGATTGAATATACACAGGACGACAAGCTCGGAGAGCATACTTATACCGTAACAGAGGATGCAACAACTCTTGGTGGTATTACAAAGGACAGCCAGAGTTTCACAGTTGTAGTGAATTTAAGCAAAAACGACGATGGAACGCTGAAGGCTGAGATCGTATCGGACAAGAGCCAGGATATTGCGTTTACAAACAAATATAAGGCGGAAACCAGTATCACTCTGACTGGTACCAAGAAACTAACGGGCAGAACCCTCAAAGATAAAGAATTTAGCTTCACAGTCAAAGAGGGAGATAAAGTAGTAGCAACCGGAAGCAATGCCGCACCGGCAGAAGGAAGCAAAGACAATACCGGTGTCATCAACTTTACTGAGATAAAGTATAACCAGGATGATGTCGGATATCATACTTACAAGGTAACCGAGGACGATACCACAAGTCTGGGCGGAATTGATCCGAACACGCAGAGTTTCACAGTTGTAGTGAACGTCACAGACAATGGAGATGGAACCCTGAAGGCAGAAGTTGTGTCAGATAGTAGTCAGAGCATCGCCTTTACAAATACCTACACTGCAAACGGTGAGGCAGTTCTTACAGCCAGCAAGAGTCTTGTAGGAAAGACGCTTGAGGCAGGAGCCTACAGCTTCGAGCTGAAGGATTCAGATGGTAAGGTTCTGCAGACGAAGAAAAATGATGCAGATGGAAAGGTTGCATTCGATCCTATTACTTATACCCTTGAGGATCTGAAGGATGCAGACAAGAACGGCGAGAAGACCTACACTTATAGCATTTCTGAGAAACTTCCGGAGAATGTAAGTGCGGAGAACCCGACGAAGGACGGCATCGCCTACGATACACATGTAGAGACAGTAGCTGTTCATGTAAAGGATAACGGAAACGGCACACTTAGTGTCACCTATGGAAATAACAGGGATGCGCAATTTGCAGGCGTGAACTTCACCAACAGCTACGCAGCAGCAGGCCAGGCACAGTTCTACGCAACGAAGACACTGAGCGGAAAGACCCTGGAAGCAGGAGAATTCAGCTTCGCTCTGAAGGATGGAGAAGGAAAGGTCCTTCAGACAAAGAGCAATGATGTAAACGGTCATGTGGCATTCGATGCCATTACCTATTCACTGGATGACGCAGGCAAGACCTATACCTACACGATCTCCGAGGTGCTTCCGAAGGGAGTAAGTGCAGACAATCCGACGAAGGACGGCATAACCTACGACACAAGCGAGCAGACTGTCAATGTCAAAGTAATTGATAATGGAGATGGAACGCTCAATGTAACATACGATGGAAATGCCACCTTTACAGGCAAGACCTTTGCAAACAGCTACGCCGCTGAAGGTCAGGCACAGCTGAGTGCAAAGAAGAGCCTGTCAGGCAGGAAGCTGACTGCAGGTGCTTACCAGTTCGTGCTGAAGGAAGGCAATACAGAGATTCAGACGGTATCCAACGACAAGGACGGAAATGTAACATTCAGTCCGATCCAGTACACGGCGGCAGGTGATCACACCTATACGATCTCTGAGGTACTTCCGGAGGGCGTAAGTGCAGGCAACCCGACGAAGGACGGCATTACCTATGATACACACGTTGAGACCGTAACCGTTCATGTGACGGATGACGGCAAAGGAAAGCTGAATGTTACATACGGCAATGACGATTCCAAGACATTTGCCGGAGCAAACTTTACAAACAGTTATGCGGCTTCAGGTGAGGCAGTTCTTACAGCCAGCAAAAGTCTTGTAGGAAAGACGCTTGAGGCAGGAGCCTACAGCTTTGAGCTGAAGGATGCAGATGGTAAGGTTCTGCAGACGAAGAAAAATGATGCAGATGGAAAGGTTGCATTCGATCCGATTACTTATACCCTTGAGGATCTGAAGGATGCAGACAAGAACGGCGAGAAGACCTACACTTATAGCATTTCTGAGAAACTTCCGGAGAATGTAAGTGCGGAGAACCCGACGAAGGACGGCATCGCCTACGATACACATGTAGAGACAGTAGCTGTTCATGTAAAGGATAACGGAAACGGCACACTTAGTGTCACCTATGGAAATAACAGGGATGCGCAATTTGCAGGCGTGAACTTCACCAACAGCTACGCAGCAGCAGGCCAGGCACAGTTCTACGCAACGAAGACACTGAGCGGAAAGACCCTGGAAGCAGGAGAATTCAGCTTCGCTCTGAAGGATGGAGAAGGAAAGGTCCTTCAGACAAAGAGCAATGATGTAAACGGTCATGTGGCATTCGATGCCATTACCTATTCACTGGATGACGCAGGCAAGACCTATACCTACACGATCTCCGAGGTGCTTCCGAAGGGAGTAAGTGCAGACAATCCGACGAAGGACGGCATAACCTACGACACAAGCGAGCAGACTGTCAATGTCAAAGTAATTGATAATGGAGATGGAACGCTCAATGTAACATACGATGGAAATGCCACCTTTACAGGCAAGACCTTTGCAAACAGCTACGCCGCTGAAGGTCAGGCACAGCTGAGTGCAAAGAAGAGCCTGTCAGGCAGGAAGCTGACTGCAGGTGCTTACCAGTTCGTGCTGAAGGAAGGCAATACAGAGATTCAGACGGTATCCAACGACAAGGACGGAAATGTAACATTCAGTCCGATCCAGTACACAGCGGCAGGCGATCACACCTATACGATCTCTGAGGTACTTCCGGAGGGCGTAAGTGCAGGCAACCCGACGAAGGACGGTATCACATACGATACACATGTTGAGACCGTAACCGTTCATGTGACGGATGACGGCAAAGGAAAGCTGAATGTTACATACGGCAATGACGATTCCAAGACATTTGCCGGAGCAAACTTTACAAACAGTTATGCGGCTTCAGGCGAGGCGGTCCTTACAGCCAGCAAAAGTCTTGTAGGAAAGACGCTTGAGGCAGGAGCCTACAGCTTCGAGCTGAAGGATTCAGATGGTAAGGTTCTGCAGACAAAGAAAAATGCTGCAGATGGAAAAGTAACATTTGATCCGATTACTTACTCTCTGGATGACCTGAAGGATGCGGGTGAGAAGGGCAAGACCTATACCTACACCATTTCTGAGGTACTCCCGGAGGGAGTAAGCGCAAGCAACCCGACAAAGGACGGCATCACCTACGATACAAGCGTAAAGACAGTCAAGGTCTATGTCGCCGACAATGGTAACGGAATCCTGAATGTCACCTATGGAGACAATAAAGACACGACATTCGCAGGTGCCAACTTCACCAACACTTACGCAGCAGATGGCCAGGCACAGTTCTACGCAACAAAGACACTGAGCGGAAGGACACTGGAAGCAGGAGAATTCAGCTTTGCTCTGAAGGACGGAGATGGAAAGGTTCTCCAGACCAAGAGCAATGATGCAAATGGTCATGTTTCCTTTGACGCAATCAGGTACTCAAAGGAAGATGCCGGGAAGACTTATACTTATAAGATTTCTGAGGTACTTCCGGAGGGAGTGACAGCACAGAATCCGACGAAGGATGGATTTACATACGATACAAGCGAGCAGACGGTAAAGGTTAAAGTCACCGACAATGGTGATGGAACACTCAAGGTAACGTACGACGGAAAAGACACGTTCACCGGAAAGACCTTCGCCAACAGCTACGCTGCTGAAGGCTCTGCACAGCTTAGTGCAAGAAAGAGCCTGAGCGGAAAGACACTGACTGAGGGAGCATTCAGCTTCGAGCTGAAGGAAGGTAACAACCTCATTCAGAAGGCAGCAAATGACAAAGACGGAAATGTTCAGTTTGACGCAATCCGTTATACTGAGGCAGGTGATCACACCTACACGATTTCCGAGGTACTTCCGGAGGGTGTAAGTGCAGAGAACCCGACGAAGGACGGTATTACCTATGATACGCATGTTGAGACAGTAACCGTTCATGTCACAGACACTGGTAAAGGCAAACTGGATGTCACTTACGGTGACAATAAGGATGCGGCATTTGCAGGAGCAGATTTTACCAACACTTACAAAGCGCAGATGGCATCGGCAACCATTTCCGGAACAAAGCTTCTGAACGGAGGCGAAGCAGCCGTGAAGGCCGGTCGGTTCCGTTTTGACCTGTATGACGCAGATGGAAATCGCGTTGATACAGCAGCAAACGATGAAAATGGCAATTACATTTTCGGCAGACTGCACTTTAAGAAGGCAGGTAACTATACCTACACAATTAAAGAGCAGAACGCAGGCCAGACAATCGGCGGCATCAAGTACCAGGATGAGGCAAAAACAGTGACCATCTCCGTCACAGATGATGGATATGGCAAACTGACTGCAGATGATGCAGTGGTTTCAGCATTCGACAATACGCAGTATGGCACGATAAAGGTTCAGAAGGACTGGGATGACAACGGCAATGAAAGTTACCGTCCGTCTACAGTTGAGATCGAACTGATTGATGCTGATACACGAGAGGTTGTCCAGACGCTGGAGCTCTCCGAGCTGAATAACTGGACAGCATCCTTCGATGGACTGGTAGCTGGAAAGGCATATACAGTTCATGAGGTAGAAAATAGCGAGTATTATCAGGCTGAAGACAACGATAAGACTGCAGTCGCTGATGTAAATGGAAAGGGAGTAGTAGAGCTTACCAATAAGTTTACACATCCGGCAGTTACAATCTATGCAAACAAGGTGCTGAACGGTGGAACGCTGACGAACGGCGAGTTTACGTTTGAGCTCTACCGGAACAGTGATCCGGATACGGTTTACAAGACAGCCACAAATAATGTGGCAGGCGAAATCTTCTTCACGGATGTGGAGTATGACGAGAAGGGATACACCGTCAAAGAGGTTAAGGGCGATGATCCGAGTATCTCTTATGACGAAGGAGCAATCGTATACGATGCGGAAGGTAATTTGACGAGCTCATCGCACACAGAATTTACCAACACCCAGAGACCATTTGTTCTCAGAGTGCAGAAGAAGTCAAAATCAGCTCCGTATGATCCCCTGGTAGGCGCAACCTATGGTCTGTACGAGGTCGTCAGCGGTGGAAATGATGTTCTGAAAGAGTCACAGGTGTCCAATGAAAATGGATTTATGTACTTTAGTCAGATCGAGCCGAGCACAGATTCTGAGCAGCACATATATTACTTCAAGGAGATTGCGGCACCAGAAGGCCATGAGGTAAATCCATATCCGGAAGAAAAGTTCCAGGTAAAATATACAGATGAGGGTAATCTTGCAATATATGGAGAAGATGGAAAAGAAGTTGACTCCAACAAGATAATTGGAAATACGGACGCTAGTGATCAGCAAGTAACATACACATCTGAAAAAACTACCTTGGATGATAAGGCATCGTTGCAGTATGAGGATAGTAACATCAAGGCAGTTGCTCAGGCAGAGGATGGAGCTTTTGAAGACGGAACCACAATGAAGGTTACGCAGCTGACAGGCAGTGATTTGAAGAATGCCCAGAATAAGGTGGAGGCAGCCTGCGGAAAGATTGACCAAAATGTGGTATATTATGACGTACAGTTTGTGAACAGCAAAGGAGAGGTGGTAGAGCCGAAATATGGTAGTGTCACTGTCAGCATTCAGTATAAAGACAGCTTGAAACTTCCGGAGGGAACAGATGCTGATCAGCTTAAGATCGTCCATCTTAAAGAAGTTGGAGATGAGACTGAAGTGCAGTCCGTAGCAGGTACAATTGCTGAGAAGTCCGGTGAATTGTTGCAGACAACCTTCACATCCGACAGTTTCTCAACATTCGGTGTTCTTCAGCCCTCCCAAAACAGTTCTCTTAGCGACAATGATGTGCTTACAGCTCAAGGCGTATCTGACTTTGTATCCAGACTGAACATCGCAAAGCTGGATACATCCGGCAAGTATGTGAAGGGCGCAGAGCTCCAGATCATCGACAAGGCAACCGGCAACGTCATGGCAGACTGGAAGACCACAGATGGTCCGAAAAAGTTTGCGAGATGGTTTGACGAGGCCAAGACAAAATCCATGAACGTGGAAACCTACTACATTCTGCATGAGGTTTCTGCACCGGATGGCTATCAGCTTGCAGACGATATCCTGTTCAAGATCAATAAGTACGACAGTAGTATTACGATTTACAAGCAGGATGCGAATGGCAATCTCGTGGCAGATCAGGAAGCCATTGATAAGTGGGTAAGCGACAAGACGCTCGAGATGATCGATGTTCCGGTTGAGGTTCAGGTCAAGACCATTCCGAAGCAGAAGGTTATCCGCAATGAGAAAGTCATTCAGGGCAAGGACAAAGTCGTATATGTAACCAATGTGAAGGCAGTCAAGACGGGAGATACATCCGCAATCGCAATGTACCTCGTGATCCTGGCAATTGCCGGAGCAGCCCTGGTTCTTCTCTTCCACGCAAGAAGAGCAAAGAAGAACAGGTAAACCTGCACATCTGACCATGGTGTAATACCAGATGTTAGATGTGGAAGAGAAAAAAACAGCTGGCGCACAGGTCTCACAAGGACCCGCTGTGCCGGCTGTTTTTTCTGTCCATCTGCTGGACAAGGTTTCGAAAACGGTTTATCCTGTTTTTAACACAATATGTCCTAACACAATATGTCCGGGACGGTGACAACTGGAACATAAAGTATAAAGACCAACTGGTTCATGGCATGCTGATTCATTGCATGTGGGTTCATAATATGCTGGTTTATAGCATGTAGGATTATTGCACGTTGCGTAATGAAAATGATGGGGAATAATAGGGAATAATAGATACTTATGAAGAAAATGAATTTTATCAAAACCCTGCAGCTGCTGATATTTTCTGCACTTGCAGTGGCGGTGATCTATGTGGTTGTGGTGGAAAACGGAACAAATACGCGGATGACCAGCATGCTGCTGTGGCTTTCGCTCTCACTTTCCTTCTTTTTCATCTTTCTGGATTTCAGCTTCTATACAAAGATGGAGGAAATGTACGCAAAGCTGATCAAAGATATGCGCTCTGATGAGATGACGAAGATCGGCAACCGTTACAGTATAGACAAGCTGATTGACAAGTATACAAACCTTCCTCTTCCAAAAGATTTCGGGTGCGTGGTCCTGACCCTTTCCAACATCAGGGAAATCAATGAACAGTACGGCCGGCAGGAGGGTAATGCAACGATCCGCCGTTTTTCACTGATCCTGAAAATGGCATCCGTAGGTCACTGCTTTGTGGGAAGAAACGGCGGCAACAAATTCGTTGCAATGTTCGAGGAGGGATCCGAGGATCGGATTCTTCATTTCATGAACAGAGTCCAGGAAAAGGTAGATGCGAACAATGCCAGTGAGGGGATAGCACCCATGCAGTATGACTTCGGCGTTGCTTTCCACGAGGACGATTCCGTTAAAGAAGTCACAGAGCTGATCGCCCTCGCAGACAAGCGGGTGGGCACCGGAAGTACATGGATGCAGACGGCAGAAAAACGTAACGAGGTAAAGCTTTGAAGAAACAGGATCCTGCTTACATACGAGAACTTCTCCAGGAGATGTACCAGGGAAACGGAAACGCCTTTGCGGCTATCTATGCGATCACCTGCCGTGAGTTGTATGCGCGCTCCTACGCATTTCTGGATGACGCCTATCTGGCCCAGGATGCAGTAATGGGGACCTATATTCATGCATTCGGAGAAGAAAAGCCGGAGGATGTGTCTCTGACCCGGTGGCTGAATGCTGTCAATGAAGATATATGCCGGGATCTGCGCCTCCACCATGCGGACAGACAGGCGGATAAACAGAAATCTGAATCTCTTTCGCAGGAACTTGATGCGGATATTGCCGAGCAGATGCTGTATAATATTCTGGATACACTAGGGATCGAGCAGAATACCCTGTCCCTGAAGCACCTTGACCTCTATATGAATGACCGCAGACAGCAGAGCCACCGGATGACAGCTTTGATGATTCTACTGACGCTGGCTATTTTTTTTCTGCCCCTGCTTCTGTCGCGTCCGGATATGCAGATGGAGAAGACCAGCAATGCCGATGAGGCCGGCAGGCCAGTATATACCGTCCGGGTTTCCTCACTGGTGGAGATTGATTCTGTTATTGCGAGGATCGGTCAGACGCAGATGCCCGTCTATCAGGAGGGCGCTTCCGTTTATACCGTCCGTCCCACGCAGGATGGTGAGATGCAGGTGATTGTTACATCTGAAAACCGGCGCAGCGTCAGCGATGCCGTTCTGGTGAACAGCGCGGATACAGAACCGCCTAAGCTGATCAGCCGCGTGATAAATGGCGATACAGATCACAGCACAGCCGGAGAGAAAACAATTTCTCTGACGTTTTCCGATGAGAGTGGCATTGACTTTGAAAAAGTCTACGGCAAAGATCAGAAAGGTGGCAGAATAAAGCCGCTTTCATGGCAGGATGACACGTTGGTCTTTCCCTATCCGACGCAGAAGACAACCATCTATGTGCCGGACCGGACGGGCAATGTACTGCAGCTGGTTCTGAATCCATGATGAGTGCCTCTGCAGTATTGCGGCTTTGTAGGATCTGGCCTTGATCATGAATGGTGGCCCATCTTACCGATTTTGAGCCATACCAATTCAGGATTAGCTTGAAGGGCAGCGTTTAGCAGGAGCAGCAAGAAGAGCTGCCTTTATGATATGTACAGAGAGGAGCAGGGAACTGTGGATCATCGCAAAAGGAATGCGTCTGAACGTTACAGCGCGTGGAAACACTGGCTGTGGATTTTTATACAATTTCTCATCCTCTTTGCCATCTGCCTGATGCTGCTGTTCCGGTACGTGATCGGAGTGGCGAAGGTTTCAGGCAATTCCATGAAGCCGACGCTGCAGAACGGGCAGACCGTCTGGTTTAACAGGCTTGACCGTTCCTACAGGGCCGGGGACCTCATCTGCTTCCGGCTTCCTTCGGGTGAGTGGCTTGTCAAGCGTGTGATCGCCACAGGCGGAGATGTCATCGATCTGCAGGATGGGGATGTTTATATTAATGGAAAGAAAATCGACGAGAGCGCCTACGCCCACGGAAGTACGGAACCGGAGGAGGGCGAGGTTTCCTATCCATATACGGTTCCGGACGGGAGCTATTTTGTGATGGGTGATAATCGGGAGGATTCGGTGGATTCCAGATCCTTTAAGGCGATTGTCGGTGCGGCTGTAAAGGGCAGTCTTTTCAATCAATAAAGAATAATCCAATAAAGCAGAATAAGGAACAAAAAGAATCACAAAGAATAACAACTAAGAAAAGCAGCAAAGAAAAACAGCAAAGAAAAACAGTAAAGAGCAATAACGAAAGATAACATGTGGAGGCAGACAGTTCTATGCATCGGGGGACAGATGGGAAGCGGAAGAAAGGAAGGCGCAGAAGGTATTCGCTTCTGCTTTCCGTACTCGTGCCCGCTGTCTTTTTGTCTCTTGCCGGGTGTGGAAGCGGGTCTGACAACACATTGGGCAGTCCCGGTGCATCCGGAGACGCTGGTGCAGTTTCGGGCGTCAGCTCCGGAGGCTCGGGGAATGGTTCAGAGAATGCCGGGAATGGTTCGGGATCGGACCAGGACGGATCGGCTGTTTCTTCCACATGGAAACCGCGAACCGCAGCGTCAGATCTCCGTCTTCCGGAGGCCTCAGGATCCATGACGGACCAGAATGCAGACGGGAGCGTCGTTCTGGATTATTCCCATACAGACAATGGCTATATCATGCTGAAGGACACCAACGATAAGAAGGTACAGGTCCAGATTACGAATCCGTCCGGTGATGTCTATCCGTATCCGCTCAAGGAGGGCGGAGACTATGAGACCTTTCCGCTGACCGGAGGAGATGGCTCCTATTCCATCCGTGTACTGGAAAATATCTCCGGTGACCAGTATGCCATCGCTTTGGCGGATGATTTTTCCGTGACACTGCAGGATGAATTTCAGCCGTTTCTCTATCCTAATCAGAGTGTGTACTACACGGCGGACAGTGAGGTGACAGCCCTTGGGGAAAAGCTGGCCGGATCGTCGAAGTCGGATCTGGCCTATGTGGAGGCTGTCTACAACTACGTGATCCAGAATATCACCTATGATGAACAGCTTGCCGAGAGCACGCCGGTCAATTACATCCCGGATCCGGACGAGACACTTCAGAAGGGGACGGGGATCTGCTATGACTATGCGTCATTGATGGCGGCGCTTCTGCGCAGCCAGAGCGTGCCGACCAAGCTTGTGACCGGTTATTCCGGAAAGGCCTACCACGCATGGGTCAGTGTATATCTGCAGGACAAGGGATGGGTGGATGGCATCATCTATTTCGACGGAAAAAACTGGACGCTGATGGACCCCACACTTGGTGCAAATAATGATTCAAAGGCGGTGGCCAAATATGTGGGCGACGGTTCGAATTATACGGAAAAATACGAGTACTGAGATATGCTGTACATCACGGATATTGCACATCACGGATATTGTATATCACGGATGTGTGCACAATGATTCTTGTATCAGATATCCGCAATACAAAATATCTGTAATGCGAAATATAAGGAATAGACAAGAGGGAGTCACAAAGTCATGAACAGGAATGCGCAGGAGCAGGAAAAATCAGAGCACAGGGGCAGGCAGAGGGAAAAGAAACGAAAGATGCTTTCCAATCTGGAGGCAGCAGCCTTTGCGGGACAGATGTCCATGATCCTGAAGGCGGGTATCTCCGGTGTGGAAGGGCTTACCCTGATGTACGAGGATGCTCCGGAAGGGGAGGAGAAGGCACTTTTAAAGCAGATGCTCGACGAAGCAAACGGAATCGGGTACCTTGCCCCCGCCATGGAGAAGACAGGCGTTTTTCCACACTATATGCTCCAGATGGTAGAGATCGGCGAGCGGACCGGCAACCTGGATACGGTCATGGCTTCCCTGCAGGAATACTACGACAACGAGGAGGAGCTGCGCCGGGAATCACAGAATGCAGTTCTGTATCCGCTGATTCTCACCTGTGTGATGATTGCCGTCGTGATCGTATTGATTCTGAAGGTGATGCCCGTTTTCGAACAGGTGTACCGGGAGCTGGGTACGGAGATGACCGGCCTGCCTCTGGCGTTGCAGAGGATGGGCGACAGTATCCGCACCTACTCCATCTCCTTCCTGCTGATCCTCGGCTCTATCGTGCTGGTGGTTTTTGTCAGCCGTCTGACTGCAGAGGGGCGGGCCTTCTGGCATAATCTCGGCCGGCATATCGGACCGATCCGGAGGGAATACGAGGCGGAGGATGCCTGCCATTTTGCCGGTGTCATGTCGATGACCCTCGCCAGCGGTCTCACTCCGGAGGAGGGGATGGACATGGTGGAGGAGCTGGTGGCCGAGCCCTCCTTCAAGGAACGTCTGCAGGAGGTCCGCAAGGACATGGAAGGTGGGAGCACCATGGCAGAGAGCCTGCGGGAGCACGGAATTTTTTCCAATACTTATGCCAGAATGACGCTGCTCGCAGAGAAGGCGGGCGCGCTGGATAAGGCATTGCAGGAGGTTGCCGGGATGTACCGGATGGAGGCCCGGGACAGGCTGAACCGTTTCATCTATGCGATCGAGCCGGCCCTTGTCATCCTTCTGTCTGTACTGACCGGTGTGATTCTGCTCAGCGCAATGCTGCCGCTGCTTGGCATCATGTCCTCCTTGTGAGGATCATTCTGATCCGGGAGGGCGCCTGGAATGATTGCAGTATTCCTGCGGCGAAATGGCGTGGATTACTGGTTTCTAAGGGAAGCAGAGTGGTGCAAAATGCCGGTTCTGAGGTAAGAGGTATGAAATGGCGCGATTTGTGAGAAAAAAACGTTCGACCGGAAGACTATGGATACGTGTCGCATTTGCGGCGGTCCTGATTCTGGTCTTTGTATTGGGGATCCAGCTGATTTCCACCGGAGATGCGGACCGGCAGGAGAGAAATCTCCAGCAGGCCATCGAGCGGGACATTTCCTCCTGCTATGCCATCGAGGGAAGGTATCCGGACAGTCTGGAGTATCTGAAGGATAATTACGGACTGCTCTATAATGAGAAGCTGTTTTATGTGGATTATCAGGTGACCGGGACAAATATCCGGCCGGTTGTTACTGTGATACGGAGAGAAGACGGGGACAGCGATGAAGCGCTTCAGGGAAAATGAAAAAAACAGAAACTACGCTACGGCTGCGCTCTGTGCCATTGCGCTTGCGTTCTTTTTTGCAGGGACGGCGATTCTGGTCTTTCTGTTCGGATCGCGGGTCTATGCAGTTGCCGTGGATAAGCTGTCGAGTAATGCAACCTCGAGAACGCTGTTGACCTATGTAACGGAAAAGGTGCGCCATTTTGATGCGGAGGGGAGTGTCAGCGTGCAGCAGATCGACGGGATTTCCACCCTTGTCCTTGAGGACAATGACGCGGACGAGCCCTACAGGATCTATATGTATGCCTATCAGGGAAACGTGTGCGAGCTGACTGTCACGGATGAGACGAGCTGGAAGCCGGAGGCCGGTGACCCGATCCTCGCGGTGCAGGATTTTGAGCCGGAGGAGGTAAGGCCGGGGCTGATCCACTTCCACTGCGTAGACAGCGGTGGGAGATCGGAGGATGCATATGTGCATGTGCGGTCCGCGGCAGATGAAAGTAAGGGGGAGGAGGTTCCTGCATGAGAAAACGGGAATCCATGATCTTTCTGATAGAATTAATGATCGCAATTCTGATCTTTTTCATGGCCGCGTCCGTCTGCCTGCTGATTTTTGCAAAGGCTCACAAGATGAACCGTGCTTCCCAGGAGCTCACGGCGGCATCCCTGGCCGAGCAGAATGTCGCGGAGCTGATCCGCAGCGCAGAGAGTCTGGAGGATGCCAGGGAGGAGATCGAGGATGCTTATCCTGAGGCAGTCTTTACAGTGAAGGATACGGAGATGACAATTCCCTTTGACAGCGATCTCCAGCCTGCAGAGGGAGAAGGAACCTACCAGCTCACGGGTGCATTGCAGGAAAAAGGCGGCATGCTCTATGCAGAGCTTCATTTTTATACGCTGGATGAAGACGGGAAGGTCTCCGGGACATCGTTTTATGATCTCAACATACGCAGTGCGGAGGCTGGTTCAGACAGGTAACAGACAGGTAACAGGCAGGAAGGAAACGGCATGATAAAGGATAAGAGCAACAGACTTTACTTTCTGAAAAATAATACAGATCAGGAATCCGCGTTTCCCTTTCCTTTCGGGATATCGTTGCTGTTCGTGACTTTTCTGGTGCTTGGTATTTTTACCTTTGCCGTGCTCACGCTGGTTGCCGCAAAGGATGACTATACGATGAGCCGGAAGAGCGCATCACATCAGTCTGCGTATTACATGGCCTGCAATAAGGCAGAGGATCGGATTGCAGCGCTGAACAGAAAGCTTAAGGCTGCCGGTGGGACCGGTGACGGGCTGCCGGAGACGGTCTCCTTTCAGACGGCGATTGACGGCAGCACCACACTTTCCGTGACAGTCCAGGCGGTAGATGCAGAAGACGGAGATACAGTAGACGGGGATACAGAGGACAGAGAAACAGAAGACGGAGACATAACTCCATATTATGAGGTTACGCAGTGGAAGGTAGAGTCGGCCGGTGAATGGAGTCCGGCGCAGACAGTACCGGTAATGCCGCCGTCGGTCTCTGCGGATTGATCATATGGGTGCTGTAAACCACCGGATGCTGCTATGCATCAGGTGTTGCTAACTACGATGTGCTGCAAACCATCAGGTGGTGCAGATCATATTCAATCAGAATTGTAACAAGCCTGAACTGCAAATGAAATAAATGAAAGTAAACGCGCACAATGACAGCATGGGATGAAGTACAGCTAAATGCTCTGTACAGGCAACCGGGAGAGGAAGCGTTTGAGGAATGGAAATGATCGATGTATTAAGAAGGGGTGTGGAGCTGCAGGCTTCCGATATATTCGTTGTGGCGGGCGCCAGTATTACCTTTCGTCATAATGGAGAAATCCTCACAGATGAGGGCGAAAAGCTGAAGCCGGAGGATACAGAGCGGTTTATCAGTGACATGTATGAGATGGCCGGAAACAGGGACATCGGGCCGCTGGAAAAAGACGGAGATGACGATTTTTCTTTTTCTGTAAAGGGACTTTCCAGATTCCGTGTCAGCGCCTACAAGCAGAGGGGTTCCCTTTCAGCGGTGATCCGTATCATCTCCTTCCAGCTGCCTGACCCGAAGGAGCTCTGCATTCCCGAGAGTGTGATCCGCACGGGCATGCAGAGGCGCGGCATGGTGCTGGTCACAGGGCCTGCGGGCAGCGGCAAGACCACGACGCTTGCCTGTATCATTGATGCCATTAATGAGCAGCGGAAGGCGCATATCATCACGCTGGAGGACCCGATTGAATTTCTGCACAAGCACAAGAACAGCATTGTCAGCCAGAGAGAGGTCAGCTCTGATACGGAGAGTTATCTGAAGGCGCTGCGTGCGTCCCTCCGTCAGAGCCCGGACGTGATACTGCTCGGCGAGGTGCGGGACTATGAGACCATGAGCGTGGCGATGACAGCGGCGATTACCGGGCACCTTGTTTTTTCCACCCTGCATACAACAGGGGCGTCCAATACGATCAACCGGATTATTGATATTTTTCCGGCGACGGAGCAGCGGCAGATTGCGGTTGAGCTTTCGGCCGTGCTGATGACGGTCATCTCCCAGCAGCTTGTGCCCACTGTTGACGGCAGCCGGGTTCCGGCCTTTGAGATCATGACTGTAACACCTGCCATCCGGAACATGATCCGGGACAACAAGATCTACCAGATTGACGGCCTGATCTACGGGTCCGCGACCGAGGACATGATATCCATGGACAACAGCCTGCAGGCGTTGTACCAGGCAGGAAAGATCAGTCGGAGCACGGCACTGGCCTATGCGACCAATCCGGAGATGCTGGCAAGGAAGATCGGAAATAGCTGATCAGAATGTACGGTTGTACTGCATTTGCAACGAGAAAAGGCGTTGCCGGGGCTGATTTGCGCTGGTCAGGTTTAATATTAAGCTATAGTGGATCCCTTGAAAGATATTCGATAAGAATTTCTTTCGGGGGTTTTCCAGTTGGTGTCATTCTGCATTTCGGCAACGGTTCCATTGCATAAAATGTATAATTTATTTGCATTATCTTTTAGATTGTCGTATGATATCCCTAAAATATTAATAATAATTATCGTTAATTAATTTTTTGGTAATATCCTGCATTTTAACAGATGGCAGGGGATCATGTCATAAAGAGGTAACTATGAGAAAAGCAAGATGGAGAAAAATGATAACCGTTTTCTGCGTGATTGCGCTTGTGGCAGGTATGCTGACCAGTCCGCTTCGCATTTACGCAGGAGATTCTGCGACAGCTTCGTCTTCTACGGCTGCAGGCACTGCGCAGGCTTCATCAGAGAGCACCAGTGGCACCGGCTCGGACCTTGTGGGCACCGGCACTTCATCCGGTACAGGATCAGAGAACAGTGGGAGTACTGCGTCCGAAGAAGGTCAGGCAGAGCAAAGCAGGGCGGCCGCCGCTGACTCTGAGGCATCCACATCCGCTACAGGATCCGGTTCCGGTGAAGCAGGTACGACAGAATCAGAATCCCCGAATACCGAAAATAGCGCAACCATTTCCACAGCTTCCGAGTCTTCTGAAAATAGTTCATCGGCTTCACATAGTGTGGGCGCGAAGAGTGCGCTTTCTGTCAATGCACTTTCAGATTCGGGCAGCACTACTTCGTCTTCCAGCAGCAGTTCTGCAGATGGCATCATTGGAAATGCGGAAGACGGTCTCAATCTGGCAAGCAGCTACAAGGATGACAACGGAAATACCAAATATTTCCTATCTGATTACCGTCTCTCTTACCTGAGCGGCAACGACTGGGTGACTGTAGATCACAGTGATACCACGACAAAGATCTCTGCTTATACCCGTCTGAAATTGGATGTGTATTTCGGGGGAATCTCTGCCACAGATCTTCAAACCAAATATGGAAACAAACTGTATATTGACATCCCTGCGGATTCCGTGCTGACCAATCCGACAGTTACCAGCGGCATTGTTCAGGACGCAAACGGCGATAATGCCGGAACTATAGCAGTTTCCGGAAACAGAATCACCCTAACCGTTGATTCCGATTATCTTTCCCAAAAGCTGGAAAAGGAAGGTACAGACTTCATCATTCAGAACGGCAGTCTGACCTTCTACGCCACACCGAACCCGGAGAAAGTGAGAAAAGAGTCTACCCAGCATGTCAAGATGGGACCCCTGGATGTCGTGATCAATTTTGATCCGGATTCCGATGCACAATCTGCTTCTCTGACGCTTGCAAAATCCTCACCGACATATTCCACCGATGATGCGGGAAATGCGTATCTTAATTACACGCTTACTATCACCGCAGGTGATGCGCGTATGCCGGAGGTGATGGTCAAGGACCACTTCACTTCCAACGCTAAATTTGTGGATTCCTATGTGGGTGTTTCTACGACTCCAGTGACGATGAAGACGTCCGGAGACACAACAACGCAGCCCTACGAGACTATTGATAAGGGAAGCTCTGCTACTCATGGGACAGTGGCCCTGTCTGCTGACAAATCGGACTCCGATCCTGGGACCATGCTCTGGACCATTGGCAATATGGCCGCGAATGAGGTGCGGACGCTTCATTATTCCGTAAAATTAAAGAAGGACTATGTCGGGATTGCTGGCGCATGGAATGGTGTCATCACAAATACGGCAACACCATACGCAAATAATTATGAGCACGATACTGCAACGTCTTCCTTTACACCGCAGTCGGCGGCTAAGGTTAATAAAGAAGTGACAGGTGAGATCGTTGAAAATGAAGATGGAACAATTACTATACCATATACAATTACGGTAACAACAGACAAAGATAACACCTGGACGTTAAAAAACCTGAAAATATCTGATTACCTCGGCGCAGAGAATACTAAAAATGTTGATAAAACTACGCTCTGGAATGCTATCACCCCGACGGACGATATGCCAGATCTTGGCTTCACTGATTTTACTCTTTCTGATGGTAAGACGACAGTCAGCGTGCCTCCTAAAGGAACAAGTTCTAGCGATACACCCTATTACATGTTAAAGGGAAGTAATGAGTATCCAGGATTTAACTTGTACATCGGCGATATTGCTCCTGGGGAGACTCGTACCATAACAGTTAAGCTCACAATGAAGCCGATTTTTTCTTCTGCAGCAGTTACACTTGGAAACCGTGCTACTGTCTTCACAGATGAGACCTCCAGCCTGGGTAACAGAGAACTGGCATCGGGTAATACGGTTACCAATTTTGATAAGCAGTACTGGGACAGAAAAGTTGTAGGAACTGCGACGAAAGAGAATATTCAGCAGACGGTCTCCAGTGATGTTTATTCTTACAATGGAACCTCCTGGAGTAAAGATACGGCTTCTTCGACAAAGAATATTCCTGTCGGAAGCTATAAGTATCGTGTTGTCGTTAATGAGCAGGGTAAGTGGGATGTTTCTACATCTTCTTTTGCAGATGAACTTTCAAATGGGGCTTATCTCAAATATGCTGGCTATCTGAAACTTGATTATTATAAGACGGGTGTGGATTCTTCTGTTTCTTCCGGGTCAGATACCTCTGTGGCAGATGCATTGGAGGGAAAATCACCCGACAAAACAGTATATCTTGATATTGATGGAAAAACGGCCTTTAATTTTTCACCTCATTCGCTGAGCACCGAATTTGGAAAGGGAGCATATCTGCTCACCTATTATGCGTCGCCGATATCCGGAAACTTCAGTAAAATTGTGGTTGGAAACAGTTTTACACTCAGTGGCAATATTATAGGGCCGGGCAACACTACCTACGTTCTTCCGTCTATGAATGTGAAAACCAACGTTACAGTTATCGGTACAACCAATTATACTGCCCACAAGTATGGATGGTACTATGCTTCGGCGGATACAAGTGATGGATTTACGAATGGTAAGCTGTACTGGGTGATCACGGTAGATGGTACAAAAGTTCCGAGCGGCGTTCAGCTTCGGGATGTGCCTGGGACGGCTGCAAACCGCACAAAAGATACATCTATTGCCGGAGTGTATTTTGGCGATATGGTGTCCGACTGGAGTGCATTTACAGATAAATATGTCAATTTTGCGTCGATGACGGCAGATTCTTCTTTTGAGCCACTCGGTACGTCAAATTACTCATGGAAATATGAATCGAGCGGACCAGGGACTCTGACTTTTAACAACGATGTCACGATTCCAGACGGAAAGACCATGTACATTGTTCTGCTGACCGAACCCTCGAACAAGCCAAGTACTGGTGCCCGTACGCAGACGACATTTAATAATGCTCTGCAGGAAAGAAGTAATTCCACCATGACGTATAATAATGTCAATACGGCGACTATTTATACGCTGGGTCAGGGCACTAATTTCAAAGAGTTTGGAGAATATGGAACTTATGATGCAGCAACCGGAAACTGGAGTGATACGGAAGTTGCAAAAGACCATAATATTAAACGAATTTTAAAGACTTATTCGAATTCAAATGGTGCACAGACTCTTTCTTCCGGTACCTATGTCGATTACATACTTGTGGTAAATTACGCTGGAGATGAGTCAGGTACTTTCAAAGTTGAAGATGTGGTTCCGGATGGTATGGAACCGGTGTATGTCCGGTATTTCTGGATACCAGAAGGCATACGCAGTAATGAAAATGCTCCTACGATGCCGGCACTTGACAGCGAAGCACTCGGTTCGGGAGACTGGACGGATATAGGCCTGAAGGATACTGCTATTGATAAAAGCAATTATAAGAATAGCGCATATGCCTATTATGATGCATCAAGCAGGAGAATTGTCTTCCAGGCCGGAAATCTTAAGAAAGGGACGATAGGTCAGAAAGACCAGAAAGATCTCCAGGTACAGATTGTCATGCGTGTGACTGATTCAAGTACAATCATGGGTCAGTCAAAAACATACACAAACACCATGAATGTTTACACAACAGATGATACTCTGGTTTCCACCAGCAGTGTTGATACCACAGTAAAAACGCACACGATTGATAAATCTGCCGGGGATGTGAGTAATGGAAATGTCCCGTTTACCCTGACTGTTAATCCGCTTGGCCTTGACCTTATGAAAAATGCGGACACGCTGACGCTTGTCGACGAGTTGACAGGATCTATGACAGTGGATCCTGCGTCCGTTAAGGTGAAGGACAGCAATGGAAAAGATATCGATTCTGATCTGTGGAAGCTAAGTCTGACAAAAGATACGAGTAGTAAAAAGACAGTCATGACATTGATTGTTCCAGATGCACAGAAGCTTACGATCACATATAACACCTCGATTGATGCATCGCCGGGAACACCTGTAAAATACACAAATACAGCGCATTGGTATGGTATTGAGGAAGACAAAAAAAGTACCGTTGAAAATACTGTCAGCTATTCGGTCGATGCTTCTATTGGTTTTTCCAATAATCCGGTTATCAGTCTGGTCAAAGCTGATCAGAATAATGTGACCAAAAAGCTTTCCGGCGCAAAATTTGCTATCTATCAGGTTGAAAACATCAAGACCAGCACAGATAGCAGTGGAAAAAAGACGGTAACATGGACGAAGACAACTGAGGATCCGATCGAGACGTTGACAACCGGGAGTGATGGGAAGCTCACCTTCGGAAATGGCACGACTAAGCTTCAATACAATACAATCTATGCGATTGTGGAGACTGGGGCTCCATCCGGGTATGTGAAAGATGATACGCCGATATTTATCGCCATGGCGAGAGCGGATAAGAGTGGAGCCTATCCGAATGAGTCCACGGAGTGGGGAAGCACCGTTGATGCTACTTATACCCATAACGCGACGGAAGTATCTGCCTGGGCGGACCAGGGTGTCACGGTTAACTACAAGGGAAGCACCTACACGTATACGGCATACAACCAGAAGGCTTCTCTGAATATTGATAAGAGCTTCCTTGATAAAGATGGAAATGCACTAGATAAAGATGGAAATAAACTGGCACCGCCGGATGGTACTTTTTCCTTCGGCCTTTACAACGAAGATGACAGATTGGTGGAAACACTGACCATCACATATTCTGGCGGTAAGGCCTCGTCCTATCAGTTGACGGAGAATGGAAAGACAGAAACCGTAGACTCGGCCACATTCAAGGACCTCAATGTCGGAGACGTCTACTATGTATATGAGCTGGATGGACAGGGAGATCCAATCAAAGATGGCAGGATCCTTTACAACAAGGAGGGCAATGGGTATATCGTCAAATATCCGGAAGGTACTGATGGAACACAGCCGTCTGACCCAAATAAAGTCATTGCGCCGGATTCCGCGACTGCCGCGAATTTTAGCATAAGAAATCAGCAATATCCGATCCCAGAGACTGGCATTTCTCCGGCGCACAACGCCGTTTATATAGGAACAGTCATATTGCTTGGCGCTCTTCTTGCCGGGACCTTCTGGTTCAGAAGACGGAAACGGAGCAGGAGACCTAAGCCATGAAAAAGACAGGGGAGGAGACATCTTTACATGAGGAGAAGATAAAGACAAGTAACAAGAAACCACCGCCAAAACAGCAGCCGCTCTGGAAAGGGTATGTAAGTCTGCTGATCCGCGCCGGAGTATTCATTGCCATTTTGGCGGTACTGTTTACACAGGTATTGTTCCTGAAGCGGGTCAGCGGAACAGAGATGTTCCCATCATTAAAGGATGGTGATCTGGCACTCGGGTTCCGGCTGGAGAGTTCTTACTGCTCCGGCGATGTGGTCCTTTATGAGGCAGATGGATCGATGCATTTCGGACGCATCCTGACGCTGGGTGGCAACACGGTGAATATCAGTGGAAACGGAAGTGTAGAAGTGAACGGAATTACGGAGAGCGGCGAAGAGGTACTTTTTTCCACCGACGATCCGGGTTCCCTCACTTATCCATACGAGGTTCCGGAAGACAGCGTCTTCATTCTCGGCGACTACCGAACAGAGAAAGACGACAGCAGAATTTATGGCGCAATTCCAATACATGACATCAAGGGTAAGGTTTTAACCATCCTGAGAAGGAGAGGGTTGTAAGTATAATATATAGAATGAATCCATTGGTTTAACGGCAGAGGTACTACAGCAAGGCACAATCACAAAGGCAAAAAAGGAGAACAAACAACATGAAAGGCAGCAACGGATTCAAGCGTACAAGAAAGATACTACTAAGCGCACTGGCAGTAGCGACACTTTTGACTGGCAGCGCATTACCGGCATTTGCAGATGACACTACCACAAAACCGGCAGCAAGTTTTAATAAGTCGTATACTTTAACAATGCCAACGGGAGAAACTGCTACAGACTATGCCAGCCCGGCAGAGACTTTTACTTTTACTTCGGGTAAGACAAATGCTACAGCGACAACAGCAGGAAAGGCTTCTCTTGCGGCACTGAAGGGAACATCCTGGAATACTAGTACGACAGCGATGCAGAATATTAGTGACCTGGGTACTGCCGTAACGAATAGTGCTAATATTCCGCAAACGGTTTCTGTTTCTTCTGCAGATTTTTCAAAGGTAGCCGCAACTGTTGATGGAGTATCACAGACAGTAAATATTAGTTTGGACGGATCCTACACCGAACCGGGAGTTTATTATTACGATTTTCACGAGACAGCCGGAACTACGGCGGGTGTTACCTATGACACAAACAGTTATCGCATTGCGGTCGCCATTACAAACAAAGATGGCACAATGACGGTTAATTCCGTTAATATTATCAATTTGGATTCCGCTAATGAAAATAAGGTCAAAACTATTAATAACAACTATGCTGCCGGTAAACTTTCCTTTAAAAAAGTGGTGGCAGGAAATATGGGAGATATTACCAAGCAGTTTAAGGTTACGGTTATCTTGAAGGCTCCATCGGGTAAGACTGTAAACTCCACTATTGGTGTTTCTGGAACAGGAACGGTTGTTGATGGTGAACTTGGAAAAATTAAACCTACTGACTGGACAACTGGAACCGTAACAAAAACATATACTGTTCAAAATGGAACAGAGATTACTTTGAAAAATATTCCGGACGGTGTCAGTTGTTTCGTACAGGAAGATAAATATTCGGATGCTGGATATGAAACAGAGTACACCATGCCAGATGGCTCAACAACAAAGAGTCTTACTCAGGATGACTATCAGCAGATGGTTGGAGGCAAGAATCTCGAAATCACAATTACGAATACAAGAAATTCGAATATTGACACCGGTATCTTCACCACAAACCTCCCATACATCCTGATCCTCGTCGTTGCAATAGCCGGTGCCGTAGCCTTTGTGGTAGCTTCCAGAAAGCGCCGCGTGTAATCGTTTATAGAGCTCTTTAGAGGAAAGTGATTTTATGGCAAGACAACTGCTGAAATGGTTGAACCGGGTGCTGAATCTGGTGGTTATCCTCACGATTCTTGCGGCGATTGCCTACAGTCTGTATTCCATCTGGGACAACAACAGTATCTACGCGGCGGCGCTCTCGCTGACCGCGCGGATCCGGCAGGAGAAGCCTTCCGGGGACAAGCCCTCATTTGATGATTTGCGCAAGATCAATCCGGATGTCTGTGCCTGGATCACAATGGACGGGACAAACATCGACAATCCGATCGTGCAGGGAGAGGACAATGAGGAGTACCTGAACAAGGATGTCTATGGCAAGTATTCTCTGGCAGGAACCATATTCCTGGACACCAGGTGCAGCAGGGATTTTCAGGATTTTGATGAGGTGATCTACGGTCACCACATGGACCAGCATGCCATGTTCGGGGATCTGGACCTGTATCTGAAGAAGGCCTTTTTTGACAAGCATACAACCGGAACGCTGCTGATTCCCGGAAAGAAAATTCCGGTTTCGGTGCTTTCCGTTATGGTTGTCAAGGATACGGATTCCTGGGTTTTTGATCCGGTGGCGGCGGATGAGGATCCTTCCGGCTTCCTGCAGTATCTGGAAACCGGTGCCAGATATGTGCATGCGGATACGCTTGCACAGGTCAGAGAGGATCCGGCAAGCTGGCATATTCTGACCCTTTCCACCTGCTCCTCGGACCAGGAGGACGACAGAACTGTTGTATTTGCGGCCTATCAGATTCCATCGTAACCTCTTCAGGGGAAGCGCGGAGAATCTGAGATCAGCAGCAGGAATTTTTACATGAAGAATTTTTTATTCTTTAAACAGCGTTTTATTTCGAACCAGTAACAAGGGAGACACATGAAAATCAGTAAAGGAATATCAAATATCATATGGATCTGCCTATGTGCAGTGATCGCTTTCTCTTGGCTGGGGAATCAATCGGTTTATGCGGATAGTGGTAATGCACTGCCAGTCGCAGAAATACCGGCACATTTTGTATATGGAAGTAATGGATTGAGTCCATCCAAGGCTTATCAGCTGATCCTGACACCGGATGACAGTGCATCAGGTGGAACAGCAGAGACGCCCATGCCGGATGGAACGGTTAATGACGTTTCTACGATTTCAGTATCACGCTCTGGCGGTGCAGACTATTCGTTTGAGATTGCTTATAGCCGGGTGGGTGAGTACTGGTATCAGGTCGTATTGCGGGATGCAGGGAAACAGGTACTTGGGACCTGGCAGGTGCACGTCACCGTTTACAATGGTACAGATCAGGCAGGGAGCAATGCACTGGAATGTGCTGTTGCGCTTCATCAGAAGACGAAAACCGGTGATAAGACAGATCAGATCACAGCCATTGATAAAAACCAGCCGACACCGAGCACCACTGTAACACCAACACCGAGCATTACCACAACGCCAACGCCGGGCGGCGCTTCCGCCCAGAAGTCGGCAACGAACGCAAAGACTGGAGATTCCAGCAATACGAGGATGTGGATCATCACGCTCAGCGTTTCGACAGCATTGCTGCTTTTCTTTCTGGCATACCTTGCCGGGAAACAGAAAAGGCAGAAAATATCCAAAAATTAATGGATAGATTGAACAGAATCGGAATCATTTGAAGAAGGTCACTTTAAAAGTGCACTGTGAAATCATGAGGCAAATATTCGTGGGACACAATTGTTTTACGGGTATTTGCCTCATTGCAATATTGGTGTGCTTGATTGAACAGAGGCTTCGCTATCGGATGATTATGCCATGTCACAAATAATTATGTTAACAAAAAGTCAATACCCAATTTCTATCTGATACATACAAACTCCTGCCAATATCTTGTGAAATAGCGCCGATGCAGAAATACGAATCCTCTGATAGAATAAAAACAGAACATTTGCAAATGTGAAATATAGGTCACCATGAAAATCATCTGTATATATAAGGAGGGAGCATGGCGGAGAAAGACATTGCAGAGAAAATGCTGGCTGACTACAATGATGTCTTTGCTGACATTGTGAATGTTCTGTTGTTTCAAGGCAGACGAGAGATTTTGCCAGAGAACCTGAAGGATACGGCAAATCACAGTCAGTATAAAGCAGACGGTAAGCTACATGAACAGGAAAGAGATATATCCAAACTTTATGTGAATGGGAATATGATCATCTCCTTGATTGGGCTGGAGAATCAGAGCAAGGCAGAACGCCTTATGCCTGTCCGTGTTATTGGATATGATGGCGCTGCCTACCGTGCCCAGCTGCTGGACAAGGGGACAAAACGGGTTTATCCTGTACTTACAATATTCTCTACTTCGGTAAGGAACGATGGAATTATAGTCATAAATTAACAGATGTGGTAGATATTCCACAGAAATTCAAACCATATATCAGCGATTATGAAATAAAAAACCTATTTGAAATTTCATTTCTGGAAAAGGAACAGGTAAAAATGTTTCGGAGTGATTTCCGATATGTCGCTGAATACTTTGTGCAGACAAGGACTAATCAGGCATATAAACCAGAGCCAGGTATACTCAATCACGTAGATGCTATGTTCAAGCTCCTGTCAATACTCACTGGTGATCATCGTTTTGAGGACGTGGCGGGGGAGCTTCCGGAGAAAGGAGTCAAAATGTCTGAAGAAGTACTGGATGTAATTGAAAATAGAGGAATAGAAAAGGGAAGAATTGAGGGGCGCAAAGAAGGAAAGATTGAGATTCTGTACACTATGTTACACTACTCCCCAGAGAGGATTGCAGATGAACTGGACGAGCCAGTAAGCTTTGTCAGGCATGTCATTGAAGATATGCCAAAAGACAAGTGAGAATCTTACAGTTCGCTGGTCGTGCAGGCATGCATCTGAACGTTAGTGCGAGAATCGCTGCCAGACTAAAATCCCGAACAACCATTTGACATTTATCTGATATGTCGTATAATGTAAAAGCTATGCAATAGAATAGTACACAACCTAATTAGCCGCCCATTAGAGCGGCGCACAGAATGGAGCGTGATTTTATATGGCAAAGATAGATATCATTTCAGGTTTCCTCGGTGCCGGCAAAACGACATTGATCAAGAAGCTGCTTGCGGATGCCCTGAAGGGTCAGCAGGTTGTTCTGATTGAGAATGAATTTGGGGAGATTGGTATTGATGGTGGTTTCTTAAAGGATGCCGGCATTGAAATCAAGGAGATGAACTCCGGCTGCATCTGCTGCTCCCTTGTAGGTGACTTCGGTGTCGCCCTGAAGGAGGTCGTAGATAAATATCATCCGGACAGGGTCATCATCGAGCCCTCCGGTGTTGGCAAGCTTTCAGATGTTATCCGTGCTGTGGAGAAGAATGCTGGCGCAGCAGATCTTGAACTGAACAGCGCGACCACCGTTGTAGATGTTACCAAGGCAAAGATGTACCTGAAGAACTTTGGCGAATTCTTCAAGAACCAGGTAGAGGCTGCAGGTACCATTATTCTGAGCCGTATGGATACCCCGAAGGCCACTGATGCGAAGGTTGAGGAGGCACTGGCCCTCATTCGTGGTCTGAATCCGAAGGCTACCATCATTACAACGCCGGTAGAGCAGCTCAGCGGCAAGAAGGTACTGGATACCATGGAGGGTGTCAAGATTGACCTTTCCCTTGTCGAGGATGACGATGATGAGGACGAGGAGCATGAGCATCATCATCACGATCATGATGAGGAAGGACATGAGCATCATCACGATGATGAGGACGAGGAGCATGACCACTGCGGTTGCAGCCATCATCACCATGATAATGACGAGGATGAGCATGACCATTGCGGATGCGGACATCATCATCACCATCATCATGATGCGGATGAGGTCTTCACCAGCTGGGGACAGGAGACCATCCGCAAGTATACGCCTGACGAAATCAGGAGCATCCTTGAGGCACTTTCCGCAGACAATACTTATGGAACCATCCTTCGCGCAAAGGGCATGGTCGAGGGAACCGATGGGAAGTGGATTTACTTTGATATGGTTCCGGAAGAGGCAGATGTGCGTGAGGGTGCACCGGAGTATACAGGACGCCTGTGCGTGATCGGATCCGATCTGAAAGAGGACAAACTGAAGGAACTCTTTAAGCTCTGATCCTGAATAAGCAAGAATATAGAAATATTTCATCTTGGAAGTCTTGATTAGGAACATCATCAAAAAGACCGTAAAGGATGATACGACAGGCAACACAATGTACATAATATAGAAAGTAAGAGAAGAGTATGGACGAAAATGAAATCGAAGTCCCGATTTATCTGATCACGGGATTTCTGGAGAGCGGCAAGACATCCTTCCTGAATTTCACGATCGCGCAGGATTACTTCCAGATTGATGGCCCGACGCTTCTGATCAACACCGAAGAGGGTGAAGAGGAGTATGATGAGAAGGAGCTTCTGAAGTATAACACCGTCATCGAGACCATCGATGAGCAGGAGCAGTTCAGCTTCGAGAATCTTCGTGCTTTTCAGAGAAAATATGAGCCGGAGCGTGTCATCATCGAGTTCAATCCGCTCTGGAGTGTGGACAAGCTCTGGCAGATGAAGCTCCCGCGTGGCTGGGGCATTGTACAGCAGATTGTCACAGTGGATGCCTCCACCTTCCAGGTCTACCAGGCGAACATGAAATCCCTGTTTGCAGAGATGAGCAGACAGGCGGACATGGTTCTGTTCAACCGCTGCAAGAGAGATATGCCGCTGGCGAATTTCCGCCGCAGCTTCAAGGTGGTAAATCCGGGCTGTGATGTACAGTTCCTCGATGTGGACGGACAGCCGGTGGATATCTTTGAGGATACGGTTCCCTATGATCTGGACCAGGACATCATCGATATCGATGATGTCGATTATGGCATTTTCTTCGTGGATCTGCAGGACAATCCGGACCGTTACAAGGGAAAAAAGGTGCGCTTCAAGGGAATGGTATTGAAGAGCAAAGAAGCCGGTGCAGATTTCTTCATGCCGGCGCGTACGGCAATGACCTGCTGCGCAGCGGATATGCAGTACATCGGATATCTCTGCCACAGCAAGAACGCACCGAAGTTGACCGAGGGAAGCTGGGTGCAGCTGACCGCCAGGGTAGATTACAAGTTTGTGCCGATGGCACAGGAGGAAGAGCCGGTATTCCAGGCTATCACCATCAAAGCCGCGAATCCGCCGGCCGTAGAAACCGTTTACTTCAACTAACAGAAAAACAGGATACGTTCACAGACACGATCCGGGGTACCCGCGCCGGCCGTGTCTGTTTTTGGCGTTTCGCAAGTGGCACTGTTACTGCTTCTATTCACAATTTTAAAACGATGAAGGGCTTCACAGCTAGTGCAGACATGACAATTGATAAGCGTTTTTATGTCTGTAATGCCTGAGACAGCAGGTTTTAGGCACAGCAGATTTAATACAAGGCAGCTTTTTCGAATGCAGTGAGGATAGTATTTATGTATTTGATTGCAGGACTCGGAAATCCGGGGAAAAAATACGATGGAACGAAACACAACATGGGCTTTGATGTGATCACGGAGCTGGCGGACCGCTACAATGTCCCAAGCTCAGGCATCAGCATGCAGGGCATGTACGGTAAAGCGGTAATCGGCGGCCAGAAGGTAATTCTGCTCAAGCCGCTTACCTATATGAATCTTTCCGGAGAAGCCATCCGTGCTTATCTGCAGTACTACAAGATCGATCCGGAGACGCAGCTGATCGTTATCTACGACGACATTGATCTGGCACCCGGACAGCTCCGGATTCGGAAGAGAGGCAGCGCCGGCGGGCACAACGGTATGAAGAACATCGTCCAGTGCCTCGGAACGGACCGCTTCGCCAGAATCCGGGTGGGCATCGGCGCCAAGCCGGAGAAGTGGGACCTGGCAGATTATGTGCTGGCGCCCTTTACCAGAGAGGCGAGAGAAGCAGTGGATGCAGGTATCCATGACGCGGCGGATGCCGTGGAGATGATCCTGCAGGGTGAAATCGACAAGGCTATGGGAATTTATAATCAGAAGAAGCAGAGAACCGAGGAATCCTGATATGCAGGATGACTGTGTTTTCTAATGGATGTACTAAAGAATACAGATTATTATCAATGAAGGAAGAAGAAAAAGTATGTTAAAAGCCTTGGAACAGCCGCTGGAGAGTATGGCGGGCTTTGAGGATCTGAAGAAGCTTGCCGGGACTACAAACGGGGCCATTGAGATATCCGGATGTCTGGATTCCCAGAAGGCACATCTGGCAGCGGCCCTTGCACAGGACCATCCGGCGGCACTGCTGGTTGCAGAAAATGAGCAGAAGGCGCGGGCACTGTATGAGGATTTCCGGCTGTTTGACCCGGATGTCCTGTACTATCCGAGGCGGGACCTGATTTTCTATCAGGCTGACCTGTCCGGCAACCTGCTGACGCGTCAGAGAATGCAGGTCATCAAGGCTCTGATGGAGCAGAAGCATGTCACTGTGGTCACCTCTACAGGTGGATGCATGGACTACCTCCTGCCTGCGCGCGTACTGCAGCAATACCGGATCACGATTACGCAGGACAGCGAGATTGATCCGGGAAAACTCGGAAAGCAGCTGACGGAAATGGGATACGAGCGGGTCGGGATGGCAGAGGCCTCCGGACAGTTCGCGATCCGCGGAGACATCATCGACATTTATCCGCTGACGGAGGAGAACCCCTGGAGAATTGAACTCTGGGACAACCAGGTGGATTCAATCCGCTCCTTTGACCCGGAAAGCCAGCGCTCCGTGGAGGACAATCTGGATGCGGTCACCATCTATCCGGCGACCGAGGAAATCGGACGGGATGACGACGCCCTGCATGATACGGAAGGAATGCCGGCGGACCGGGTGGAGAAGGCGGAGAGCTTCTACCGGAGGCTGACGGACACGTTCCTCGATTACTTCCCCGGGGGGAGTATTTTTTTCCTGGATGAGCCCGCCCGGCTGTTTGAAAATGCCAAGGCGATCTCCAGTGAGTACCAGGAGGCGATGAAACATCGTCTGGAGGACGGACAGATCCGCAGCATAGAGGCAAACCGCATGCTGAGCGTGGACCAGCTGGCCTATCAGCTCAGCGGAAAGCACTGCGTCCTGCTGTCACTGATGGAGCAGCATCATCTGCCCCTTGAGATCGCAGACCGGGTTTCCGTGACCGCGCGGTCTGTGAATTCCTACAAAAACCAGTTTCCGATGCTGGTGGAGGACCTGCGCAAATACAAGAAAAACCACTACCGCGTGGTTCTGCTGTCTGCCTCCCGGACAAGGGCCATGCGGCTGGCGGAAGACCTGACCCGCGAGGGGCTGAATGCTTTTTTCAGTGAGGATGCCGCAAGGGCGCTTGCAGAGGATGAGATCATGGTGACCCGCGGCAACGTCCGCCGGGGCTTTGAGTATCCGATGCAGAAGTTCGTGCTCATCACCGAGTCGGATATCTTCGGTGCGGAGAACAGAAGGCACCGGAAAAAGAAGACATCCGATAACGGCGGTGAGCGGATTCGCAGCTTTGCGGACCTTTCCGTAGGTGACTACGTCGTACATGAAAATCATGGTCTTGGTATTTATCGTGGCATCGAGAAAGTGACCGTGGACCATGTGGCGCGGGACTATATCAAGATCGAGTACGCCGGCGGCAGCAACCTGTATGTGCTTGCCACCCAGCTGGACACGCTGCAGAAGTATTCGGTCGGGGAGTCCGGAGGGCGGAAGCCCCACATCAATGAGCTGGGCAGCCGGGACTGGACAAAGACCAGGAACAAGGTCCGCGGAGCCGTCAAGGATATCGCGAAGGACCTGGTGGCGCTTTATGCATCCAGGCAGAGGACAGAGGGCTACCAGTACGGTCCGGACACGGAGTGGCAGCGGGAATTTGAGGAGATGTTCCCCTTTGAGGAGACGGAGGACCAGCTGCGCGCGATTGAGGATACCAAGCGGGACATGGAGAGCCGGAAGGCAATGGACCGTCTGATCTGCGGCGATGTCGGCTACGGCAAGACAGAGATCGCGATCCGTGCCGCCTTTAAGGCGGTGCAGGAAAACAAGCAGGTTGTTCTCCTCTGCCCCACGACGATTCTGGCACAGCAGCACTACAATACCTTTACCCAACGTATGAAGGACTTTCCGGTCCGGATCGATATGCTCAGCCGTTTCCGCACCAGCGCCCAGCAGAAGAAGACGATCGAGGCGGTCCGCAAAGGTCAGGTGGACATCCTGATCGGAACGCACAGGGTCCTTTCCAAGGACATTGTCTACAAGGACCTGGGCCTGCTGATCATCGACGAGGAGCAGAGATTCGGCGTCACACATAAGGAAAAAATCAAGCAGATGAAGCAGAATGTTGATGTCCTGACCCTGACGGCGACCCCGATCCCGCGCACCTTGCATATGAGCCTGATCGGCATCCGGGACATGAGCATTCTGGAGGAGCCGCCGCTGGACCGTATGCCGATCCAGACCTATGTCATGGAATACGACGAGGAGCTGGTGCGTGAGGCCATCAGCCGGGAGCTTGCCAGGGACGGACAGGTCTTCTTTGTCTATAATCGCGTCAACGGCATTGCGGACATGGCGGCCCGGATCCAGGAGCTGGTGCCGGACTGCACGGTGGCCTACGCCCACGGGCAGATGCGGGAGAGCGAGCTGGAGAAAATCATGTACCAGTTCATCAACGGAGAGATTGATGTGCTGGTATCCACGACGATCATCGAGACCGGCATGGACATCGCAAACGTGAATACCCTGATCGTATGCGACGCAGACCGTCTGGGTCTGTCTCAGCTCTATCAGCTGCGCGGCCGTGTCGGAAGGTCCAACCGGAATGCCTACGCCTTCCTGATGTACCGGCGCAACAAGATGCTCAAAGAGGATGCGGAAAAGCGGCTGCACGCGATCCGTGAATTTACGGAGCTGGGCAGCGGCGTAAAAATCGCCATGCGGGACCTGGAGATCCGGGGTGCGGGAAACCTTCTGGGTGCGCAGCAATCCGGGCATATGGAGGCCGTCGGATACGATCTGTACTGCAAGATGCTCAACGAAGCCGTGCAGGAGGCCAAGGGCAGACCGCAGGTGGCAGAATTCGAGACGACGATCGATATTGCCGTGGATGCCTTCATCCCTGAGACCTATATACCGGAGGAGGGACAGAAGCTCGATATCTACAAGAGAATAGCGGGCATAGAAAACGAAGATGAGGCGGATGACATGATCGGAGAGCTGATTGACCGCTTCGGAGAGCCGCCAAGGTCCGTCACGAACCTGGTGGGCGTCTCCCTTCTGAAGGCTGCCGCGCACCAGGCCTATATCTCTGAGATCAAGCAGATGGGCAGGGAGATTCAGATCATGCTTTACCCGCAGGCGGCGATTCAGGCCGTGAAGATACCGGAGGTTCTGGACGAGGAAAGGTTCCGCGGAAGATTTATCTTCAGGGCTGGTGCAAAGCCGCATTTTTCCCGCACGCTTCGCAAGGCATCCGACAGAAACGCAGACAGGATCCTGCAGATTCTGACTGAGTTCGCCAAGGCGCTGCAGGAGATACGCACGGATTAGACTGATCCCTGTCAGTTACAGTCCACTGGTGTGTCAGGAGGACACTTCTCATGCAGGCCTTTGGAGTGAGTAACTACGGACAGTTAGCTGGTTTTATGCGAAATTGCCAATCATGTTGATTGCGAGAATGTTTGAGGAGGGCGGTTTTTGCCCGACGAGTTTCGCAGCAACAAAAAATAAGCATAAAACCAGCTTACTGTCCGTTTACGAACGGAAACAGACAAATGAGAAGTGTCCTCCTGACACACCTCTGAACAGTAACCCCTGTCAGCCCGCCGGCCGTCTGGAGAAAAAAGTTGCCCAAGCCCGTGATTGAGTATATAATCTAGTCATTAATGCCGGAACGCCGGCATGATAAGAAATGCAGAATAAATGATTCGGAGGAATCGGAAATGAACAAGTTCAAGAAAGCATCCCTGTGTGGACTCCTTGTGGCCGGTATGCTGGCTTCTGTTCTCGCAGGTTGTGGAAAAGTCGATGGTACAAAGACGGCGCTGGCTGTCAATGATGAGAAAATCAGCCTTGGCACGGCAACCTTTATGCTGAGATATCAGCAGGCGTCTACGACCTATATGCTGCAGCAGTACGGATTGTCTTCCGGCTCATTCTGGAGCAACCAGTATTCGGCAGCCACCAGCTCGCAGGATTCCATGACTTATGGAGACAATCTGAAGAATTCAGTCAAGGATACCCTGGTACAGGATGTACTGCTTCGTGATCATGCCTCCGATTACAGCGTTACCATTCCGGATGAGCTGGAGACACAGATCGAGGACACAGCAAAGTCCACCTATGAGAAGAACCAGGATAAGCTTGACGAGATCGGCGTGTCCGAGGACAATATCAAGGAGGCGCTGGAGCTCTCAACCTATCAGCAGCTGATGTACGATCCGATGGTTGCAGATACTGATACAAATGTGACGGATGACGAGGCAAAGCAGTCCACCATCACCTATGCCCGGATCGCGCTGACCAAGACGGACAGCAGCACAGGCAAGACCACAGATGCCACAGATGATGAGAAGAACACCTACATGACAGAGCTCAAGGAGCTGCTGCAGCAGGTACAGGACAGCGGAGACGTGGCAAATGCGGACATGAAGACCATGGCCAGTAACCTGGACAATACAAATATTGCCTGCACCACCTATTCTTTCGGTTCCGACGATACAGTGATGCCCAGCGAGGTGCTGGATGCAGCCAGAAGCCTTTCAGACGGCCAGATCTATGATGGCGTCATCGACACCGGAGATTACTATTATCTGGTCAGAATGGATAAGACCTTTGACCAGGATGCGACCGAGACAAAGAAACAGAGCATCATCTCTGACAGGAAAAAGTCCAATTACAACGACAAGGTTCAGGCGTGGGTAGATGCCGCTACCGTTGTAGAGGAGAGCCCGTGGAAGAAGCTCACGGTTACAGATACGGATGCTTATACAGAGCTTGTAGCCTCCAGCTCCACATCCAGCAGCTCCACGACAGGATCATCTGTGGTAAGCAGCTCCACGACAGGATCATCTGTAGTAAGCAGTTCCTCCGCAGGAACTGTTTCAACGAGCAGTGCATCTACGGGAGCAACGTCTGCAACGGGCAGCAGTTCCACAGGAACAACCTCTGCGGTAAGCAGCGCATCAGCACAGTAAATATCGATCAAAGAATATTTTTTCAGGCAGGGCATGAATGTAGATGATTGCAAATGTATTGCTTCTCATTATTCGTGCTTCTGTCATGTATGGCATGGTAAGGGAGATGAGACCGCATGTACAATGATCTGTTTTCTATAGGGCCAATTACGATTCATACGTACGGTGTGATGATTGCCATCGGTATCATTGCGGCCTATTTTATGGCGGATCACAGGGCGAAGCAGAAGGGACTGTCCGAAAAGGAGAGAGAGAAAATTTTCGGGCTGGTCATCGCCTGTGTGGTTTTCGGTTTCCTGTGTTCCAAGATTCTGTATATCATCACAATCATTCCGGAGCTTGTGGCGGGAACGCTGACGTTATCGGATGCTATCACAAACGGATGGGTGATTTTCGGCGGACTGCTGGGCGGACTGCTGGGCGGAATCCTGTACTGTAAGTGGCGGAAGATGAATGTATGGATGTACTTTGATATCGCCTTTCCGGCAGTAGCTCTGGCCCAGGGCTTTGGCAGAATCGGCTGCTTTTTTGCAGGATGCTGCTACGGCGTCGAGACAGACGGACCGCTGTATACGGAATTTACGCATTCAGCTTATGCGCCAAACGGTGTGCATCTGGTACCGACTGAGCTCATCATGAGTGCCGGTGATTTCCTGCTCTTTGCTTTTCTGGTTCTCTATGGAAAGAAATGGCAGAAAAAGGAAGGTGAGCTGGCCGGCTGGTATCTTACGCTTTACAGCATCGGACGCTTTATCGTGGAGTTCTGGAGAGGCGACCTGATCCGCGGTCAGGTAGGACCACTGTCCACCTCACAGTTCATCGGACTGTTCACCGTAGCGGCTGGTATTCTGATTCTGGTCTATCTGCACCGGCATGATCCGGGCGCAGCATTCCGCGCGAAGGAAAAGGAAGCGCAGCAGGCGCAGTAATATTGCTTGTTCTATTGTTTTCATATTTTCACACAAAAAATCACGGCCACCGATTCTGTCGGTGGCCGTTTTGCGTGTGAGGTACATGTCATATCATTTTTTGGCAAATTAGTACAGAACCATTGTACTGGGAATTCCGTTTTTCCATAAGATGCGGCTCTCTCCTTGAATCAGCGGCACCAGATAGGCCATCATCTTTTCTGTGACATCGTTACCTGAGGCATTGATCCATTCTTCGGGAACCTTTTTTTCTGCGTTGGCCGCAACATCAATGTCTACAAGACCGTAGCTGACGCGATAGGGCTTGTCGGAGACGCGGACGATAGAAGCCATCTTTCCGCTTTCACCCTCCAGTGCGGCTTGCACTGCCTTCATGCCAACCATCCTGGATTCCTCCTCATCCGTTGCACTCTGCAGATGGGAGGCGCATCGCTGCATCAGGTTCAGTTCAATGGAACGCACCTTGCATCCGATCCGGTTGCGGACCAGTTTCTCCAGGACTGAGGCGGCACCGGCCAGATAGGAGTGTCCGAAGTTGTCCGTCACTTTAGGCTGGTTGATCTCAGATACATACTTTCCATTTGGCGTCTTGACCCCTTCACTGACGGCAACCAGTACAGCATCCTCCTCGGCGAGCTTCTGCTCGACGTCCTGCAGAAAGACCTCCGGATAGAAGGGACTCTCACACAGATAAATCAGGTCCGGTCCTTTTCCTCCGTTCAGGCGGGAAAGCGCGGAGGCGGCGGTGAGCCAGCCTGCATTCCGGCCCATGACTTCTACGATCGTAACAGCCTTTTTTGCATATACATGGCAGTCCCGCTCCAGCTCGGAGAAGGTGGTTGCGATGTACTTGGCGGCAGAGCCAAAGCCCGGGCAGTGATCAGTCCCGCAGAGATCATTGTCGATGGTTTTAGGGGCGCCCATGATGGAGATTCCTTTAATATTGTGTACATGGCAGTACATCGACAGTTTGGCAATTGTATCCATGGAATCATTGCCGCCGATATAGATAAAGTATGAAATGGAATGCTTCTGCAGGACCTCGATGATGCGGGCCAGCTGTGCCTGATCGTTCAGCTTCAGTCGGCAGGAGCCGAGCGCAGCAGCCGGAGTCTGCGCCAGAAGCTGCAGCTTCTCCACGTTGTCGATGGCTGCGGACAGATCGATGATATTCTCATTCATGACACCTTCTATTCCATTGACAGCGCCGAAAATGTGGTCGATCTTACTGGAAATCTGCGCACAGCTGATGACACCTGCCAGCGTTGCATTGATGGCAGAGGTCGGTCCGCCGGACTGTGCTACAAGTAAATTCTTCATATGTATCCTCCGGATTGTTGTGATTGCTTCTTTGTGATGTTTATAATGCCTAAACTATAGCATCTCCATTTCAGAATGACAATATTGTGAAATTCTCAATGCTGCCTCGCGCACATCTTTTTGGAAAAGGGTTTCCTTGCCTATGGAAAAATGGTATAGTAAAAACAATACTGTTTTAGTAGGGTTTTGACAGACTGACAAACTGCTGCCTGCACCAATAGGCGTTTATCCGTGAAGACAACAGCTGCCCGCGAAGACAGTAGATAATGAGATTATTTGAAGAGAGGTTTATGCAATGAGTGAAAAACAGAGCATTATGGATATCGATACCGTATCACTGGATGACGAGAACGCGCAGATCGTGATCATTGATCAGACACTGCTTCCCTATGAGACGAAGACCATCCGTCTGACCACACAGAACCAGATCTGGGACGCGATCTATACCCTGCAGGTGCGTGGCGCACCGGCCATCGGTGTTACTGCGGGATTCGGCCTGTACCTTGCGGCACGGGAAATCGGTGCCCATGCAAAGACCTTTGAGGAATTCTATCCGGAATTTGTCAAGGCAAAGGATTATCTCGATTCCTCCAGACCGACGGCGGTGAACCTGTCCTGGGCGCTGAACATGCTGGACAAGGTGGCCCTGAAGAACAAAGACAAGACCGTCCCGGAGATCGTGGAGGCATTGCATAAGGAAGCGGTCCGGATTCAGGAAGAGGACATCTGGGCATGTCATAAGCTGGGAGAATACGGGCTGACTCTGGTAAAGCCGGGTGACGGCCTTCTGACCCACTGCAATGCGGGCAAGCTTGCTGCGACCCGCTATGGTATGGCGACGGCCCCGATGTATCTCGGACAGGAGAAGGGCTACAATTTCCATGTATATTGCGACGAGACCCGCCCGGTGCTGCAGGGCGCGCGTCTGACAGCGAAGGAGCTCATGGATTCTGGCATCGATACGACCGTGATCTGCGACAACATGTCCTCCTCCCTGATGAAGGAGGGCAAGGTACAGGCGGTCTTCGTGGGCTGCGACCGTGTGGCTGCAAACGGTGACACTGCAAACAAGATCGGAACATCTGTCGTTGCAATCGTGGCAAAGCATTACGGCGTTCCGATGTACATTATGGCGCCTACATCCACCATTGATATGAACACAAAGACCGGTGACCAGATCAAGATCGAGCAGCGCAAACCGGAAGAGGTCACCGAGATGTGGTACAAGAAGCGGATGGCACCGGAGGGCGTCAAGGTCTACAACCCCGCCTTTGATGTGACCGATCATGATCTGATCACGGCCATCGTAACCGAATATGGAATCGCCAGACCGCCCTATACGGAGTCTCTGAAGAAAATCATGGAGATCAAGGCCAAGGCAATGCAGGAACAGGGCGAAGACTAATCAGGTCGAAAGTAATGCAATATCAGGGTGATATAGCATGGTCGTGAAGCATGATCAATGCGTATCACAAAGTAAGACCATATTGGAAATGGAGGCGGATTTTTTCCAATGGACGAAAAACTGACAGATATGACAACGGAACTGGACAAGTTCATGAAAAATAAGGATACATCAAATGAAAAGACGGAGACGCTGGTCAATGAGATGCTCAAGAGCTATCAGGAACATCCGGTCAGCACCCGCCTGAATGTCACCAATATTCTGAACAGGGACACACTGATCGATGTCCTGCAGAAAATCCGGGAGATTCTTTTTCCCGGATATTACGATAACACCAGGGTGCGTGCGGAGTATGTGCGCTATACCGTCGGTGAAAAAATCGAATTCGTGCAGTACCATCTGACGAAGCAGGTGGCCATTGCGCTTGGCACGCTGGAGATCTGCGAGGACTGCGGGCGCTCCTATCTGATGCAGAAGGCGGAAAAGATCGTGGATGAATTTCTCGATCAGCTTCCGAAGCTTCGGGCAATACTGGCCACGGATATCCAGGCCTTTTATGACGGGGACCCGGCGGCGTACAGCTTTGATGAAATCATCCTGAGCTATCCGGGCCTTACGGCGATCACCATTTACCGGATTGCCCATGAGCTCTGGATCCTCAAGGTGCCGCTGATTCCACGCATCATGACGGAGTATGCCCATGGCAAGACCGGCATTGATATACACCCGGGTGCAACCATTGGAAAATATTTCTTCATCGATCATGGCACAGGCATTGTAATCGGTGAGACCACCGAAATCGGCGATCATGTCAAGATCTATCAGGGCGTCACACTTGGCGGACTGTCCACCAGAAAAGGGCAGGCACTCAAGGGCGTGAAGCGGCATCCGACGATCGGGAACAACGTCACCATTTATTCCGGGACATCTGTTCTCGGCGGCGATACCGTGATTGGAGACAACGTCACTATTGGCGGCAATACCTTTGTGGTCCGCTCTGTACCTGCGGACATGAAAGTCAGCGCGAGAGCGCCGGAGCTGGAATACACGCATGGCCCTTCCCAGGGGGATAAGGACACGTACTGGGATTTTGTGATCTGATAATAATGGACAAAAGGTTGTTTATTATGAAATTGTCTTGAAATTCTCACGGTTTCGACAAGCAAGAAGTACTACGGTTCTTCGAGCATATCTGCAAATGTTCGAATTTTAAGACAATTTCTGAAACACTTGCCTTTTGATCTTGACATCATATTAAGAAAAAGAAAAGGAGAAATCACATGCTGGAACATGAAATGAATATACCGAAGTTTACAGAAGAGCAGGAAGAAATGCTTGCAGAGATGGGCAACATCATCGAGCTTGCGATGGAAATGAAGGAAGAGGACTATCAGGAATTCCGCAAGGGACTCGCGGAGAAATTCCCGATCGGTGCAGATGAGATGCTTAAGGGACTGGATGAAGCCCGGGAACAGTATCGGAAGGCTTCTGAGGAGGAAAAGGCATCCGGAGATACACAGTAATCCGCATGTACTCTGGCTGCCCGGTGACAGAACAGAAGCATTCCCGTCAATGGCTGCCGTGAAAGAATTCCTTTGATTCGTGTGGGTTTTGGATGAATTATGCATGAAAATCGGACGGAAACCTGTTGAATGATTGACATTTGGCATAATACTGCCTATACTTAAAACAGTATGAGGTGTTTGGCACCCGGATGCGTGAGAAGGCGGTCCGGGTGCAATAGCTGGATGTATTCCGGAGTGACGGTATGGATCAGAAAAGACTTACAGAAAATATTATCAGTCAGATCAAAGGGAGCATTTCTCTTGAGACGGCAAAGCTTCTTATGGACAAGGTAGAGGATTATGCCAGAAAGAAGGGACTTGCGTGCGTAATCGCAGTGGATGACGCCCATGGCAATCCGGTCGCGGTACACGTGATGGAGGACGCTTTTTTGGTAAGCTATGAGGTAGCCACCCAGAAGGCCTATACCGCTGTTGCGGTAAAGATGTCCACCATGCAGCTCCATGATATGGTACAGCCCGGCGGGACCTTCTACGGCCTCGAGGCAATGCACAATGGAAAGATCGTCGGTTTTGGCGGCGGCGTTCCACTGAAGATCGGCGGGAAGATTGTCGGAGGTCTCGGCGTAAGCGGCGGCACAGGCGAGCAGGATAACGATGTGGCAGAATATGGACTGAAGGCCTTTGCGGAAATTACCGGAGAGCAGTGAAGCAGAGCAAATAAATACAATTACAATATATACGATACATACAAACACGACGAGTACAGAAACGATAAAAACGATAAAACAGAAACGACAAGTACAGAAACGACAAATACAGAAACGACAAATACAGATGCGATAAATGCAGATACAGGCAGGGCTTGACCGGACAGAATGTTCGGAAAAGTACCTGCCTTTGTTGCTGCGCAAGAAATGCTTTGCGTGTTGAATTTTGTTGTATTTGCGCTGTAAATATGTGGTTTTTTGAAAGATCTGTCCCTCTTTCTATTGCTAATCACTCATATGGGATGTATAATAGACGCAAATACTATGAGTGGGATTCTCTGTGCAGGAATCAGAGCCCCTCAGGTTTTTATCCTACTTATCACAGATCCATTTTTGTTTATCTTTCCGGTTTATCGGGATGAGGAGCGTCCTCATTTCGCAGAGCTCTTGTTCCTTATGAGTTTCTGCGGCGGTTCCGGAATGGATGTTACGCATGTTATCGTTTTTGTTGCGGAGAAGTGAAACATGAAAAGATCAAAAAGATTTGAAATTCTGGATCAGCGTCCGGTGAATAAGGATGGCTTTATCAATGAATGGCCGGAGATGGGATTCGTGGCCATGAAGAGCCCCTATGATCCGAAATCCTCCGTAAAGGTGGAGAATGGCCGGATTGTTGAGCTGGATGGAAAGAAACGGGAGGATTTCGACTTCCTGGATACATTCATTGCCGACTACGCCATCAATATCGCGCGTACAGAGCAGTCCATGAAGATTCCGGCGCTGGAGATCGCGAAGATGATCGTCGACATCCATGTCTCCCGGAAGGAGGTTCTGGAGGTGATTTCCGGAATCACACCGGCCAGGATGGCAGAGGTCATCAATGAGCTGAATGTCGTGGAGTTGATGATGGGTATGCAGAAGATGCGTGCCCGCAGAAAGCCGGGCAATCAGGCACACATTACGAACCTGAAGGACGATCCGGTCCAGATCGCTGCAGATGCGGCGGAGGGTGCGCTTCGTGGATTTGCTGAAGAGGAGACCACAATGGGCGTTGCCAGATATGCGCCGCTTGATGCCATGGGCCTTCTGATTGGTTCTCAGGTCGGCCGGCCGGGTGTCCTTACCCAGTGCTCCTCGGAGGAGGCAACGGAGCTGGAGCTTGGTATCCGCGGACTGACCACCTATGCAGAGACCCTTTCCGTATACGGAACAGAGAAGGTCTTTATCGATGGCGATGACACGCCGTACTCAAAGGCATTCCTGAATTCCTGCTATGCATCCAGAGGACTGAAGGTCCGCTTTACTTCGGGATCCGGTTCTGAGGTACTGATGGGAAGCAGCGAGAAGAAGTCCATGCTGTATCTGGAGTGCAGATGCCTGTATGTGACAAAAGGCTGCGGCAGCCAGGGTATTCAGAACGGTTCTGTAAGCTGTATCGGTATCCCGGGATCCGTGCCTGCGGGTATCCGTGAGGTCCTCGGCGAGAATCTTGTGGCTGCACTGCTCGGTCTTGAGTGTGCATCCTCCAATGACCAGAGCTTCTCCAATTCCGATATGCGCCGTACGGCCCGGACGATGCTGGAGTTCCTTCCGGGAACAGATTTCATCTTCTCCGGATATGCCGCGGAGCCGAACTACGACAATATGTTTGCCGGGTCCAACTTCGACGCGGAGGATTTTGATGATTACAATGTTTTCCAGCGTGACATGCAGGTGGACGGAGGCCTCCGTCCTGTAAAGGAAGCCGATGTTATTGCTGTCCGTTACAAGGCGGCGAAAGCGGTACAGGCTGTATTCCGCCAGCTGGGACTGGCTGAGGTGACGGATGAGCAGGTAGAGGCAATAACCTATGCGCATGGCAGCAAGGACACGCTTCCCAGAGATGTCGCCGCAGACCTGATGTCCGCGGAGGATGTCATGAAGCGGGGCATTACAGGCATTGACGTCGTGAAGGCACTGGCTGACAGCGGATTTACGGATGTGGCTGAGAGCGTGCTTTCGATGCTGAAGCAGCGTGTCATCGGCGATTATATGCAGACTGCTGCGATTCTTGACAGCCATTTCCATGTGATGTCCGGCGTGAATACACCGAATGACTACATGGGACCGGGAACCGGATATCGTGTGGAGGGCAAGCGCTGGGAGGAGATCAAGCGTATTCCGCATCGTATCAATCCGATGGATATTTAGGAGGCCGGCATGCAGATTTCACAGGAATTAGTTCAGAAAATTACGGAAGAGGTTGTCCGTCAGATTAAAAGCCGCGGAGATGATGGCACAAAGTACGATGCAAATGGCTATCGTAAGGTCGTAGCGGATGAGCTTGGCGAGGATGATGTCCCCTCCATGGCGGGCAGGACCCGGATTAACGAGAACAAGAGCGACTATTCTTCATACAAAAAAGCCGCAAAGGGTACAGACCCGAAGGAGATCGTAATCGGTGTCGGCGCGGCCTTCCAGAGAGAAATCAAGAAGACCATCGGCGGCATTCCGCTGGATGATGTCATCCGGAATGTCAAGGCAGGCATCGAGGAGGAGGGCATGATTCCGCGCGTTGTCAAGATTCTTGACACCTCGGATGTCGGATTTATGGCGCTGGAGTCCGCAAAGCTGTCCGGCTCCGGTATCGGCATCGGTATTCAGTCCAAGGGCACGACAGTGATCAGTCAGAAGGACCTGTATCCGCTTTCCAATCTGGAGCTCTTCCCCCAGGCACCGCTGATGACATTGGAGACTTACCGGAGAATCGGGCAGAATGCAGCAAAATATGTGAAGGGCGAGAATGTCACACCGATTCCGTCCGTCAATGACCCGATGGTCAGACCGAAATACCAGGTTAAGGCGGCGATCATGCACATCGCAGAGACCGAGCAGCTGGACCCGAAGCTTGGCATCATCGAATGGGAGGGAAAATAATGCAGTATCCATTAGGTGAAAATGAGAGAGACCGTATCACATCCAGAACGGGCAAGAAGCTGGATGACCTTACCCTTGATGAGGTCATGAAGGGACATGTAGCTCCGGATGATATCAAGATTTCCGCAGAAATGCTGAAGGCTCAGGGCGAGGTTGCGGATCAGGCGGGTAATGCGCCGATGAAGCAGAATTTTGCGCGTGCTGCAGAGCTGACCAATGTGCCGGATGAGGTAATTCTCGGCATGTACAACAAGCTGAGACCCCACAGGGCGACGAAGAAGGAACTGGTGCAGATGGCCAGTGATCTTCTTGAGAAGTACAAGGCACCGAACTGCGCGAAGCTTGTACTCGAGGCAGCAGAGGTTTATGAGAAGAGAGGCATTCTTCTTTCTGAATAAATAATAAGAGGGCATGGATTTGAGCATTATAGCAGGTGTTGATATCGGAAATTCCACAACAGAGGTCTGCGTCGGCGAGTATGCAGGGCGAAAGCTGTCCCGTTTTCTTACTGGCGCTTCCGTGACAACGACGGGCACCAAGGGAACGCTTGCAAATATTCATGGAATCCTTTCTGCACTCAAGTCCGCAATGGGCAGGATCGGCAGAGATGTCTCGGATATCGATCTGATCCGTCTCAATGAAGCGGCTCCGGTTATCGGCGATACAGCGATGGAGACGCTGACGGAGACGATTATTACAGACTCTTCTATGATCGGCCACAACCCATCAACGCCGGCGGGTGCCGGACAGGCGGCAGGCGAGCTGCTTTCCTTTGACAATCTGGACCGAGGTAAAGGCGGTACGCCATATATTGTTTTTGTCTCAGGCAGTCACGGCTATGAAGAGGTTGCCGCGGCAATCAATCAGGCGGCCGGCCGTCTGGATATTGTGGGCATGATCCTGCAGGCGGATGAGGCAGTGCTGGTTGAGAACAGACTGAATCGTAAGATTCCGATTGTGGATGAGGTAAAACGCATAGACAGGATACCGGATGGAAAGATGGCGGCGATTGAGGTCGCGCTTCCGGGACAGTTTATCCGCATGCTTTCCAATCCCTACGGCATCGCGACGCTGCTGCATCTGACCCCGGAGGAGACACGGACGGTCACTCCCATTGCCAAGAGCCTGATCGGAAACCGCAGCGCGGTTGTCATCAAGACACCGAATGGAGATATCCGGGAGAATGTCCTGCCCGCCGGAGAGATTTATCTGAACGCAGAGCATCCGACCAGGATTTCCCTGGATGAGGGCGCGGACCGTATTATGAAGGCTGTCAGTGATGCCGGCAGGATTTATGACGTTACAGGCCAGGAGAATACGAATGTGGGCAATATGCTCAGCCGGATCCGCAAGAGCATGGGCGAGGTCAGCGGCGAGACAGATGCGGATATTCACATCACGGATATTCTTGCCGTGGACACGCTGGCGCCGGTTCTTATATCTGGAGCACTCGCCGGTGAGACCTGTCTGGAGAAGGCGGTGGGTATCGCCGCGATGGTGCGCACCCAGCAGCTTCCGATGCGGCAGATCGCGCAGAAGCTGTCGGAGAAGCTGTCCACTGAGGTCAGGGTTGCCGGTGTGGAGGCAGTGATGGCCAGTCTTGGTGCACTGACGACGCCGGGCACGACACTGCCGCTTGCGATTCTGGATATGGGCGGGGGCTCTACCGATGCGGCCATTATCCGTGAGGATGGGACAGTGACGCTGACCCATCAGGCGGGTGCGGGTGAGCTGGTATCCATGCTGATTCAGACGGAGCTTGGTCTGGAGAACCGCTATATGGCGGAGCAGATCAAGAAATATCCTCTGGCCAAGGTGGAAAGCCTTTTCCATATGCGCATGGAAAACGGTGAAATGTACTTCGTGCAGGAATCCATCGATCCGCGTTTTTACGGCAGAGTTGTGCTTCTGACAGAGGCTGGACTGGTCCGGGTGGAGAAGGACGTTCCGATGGAGCGGATCCGGGAAATCCGGCGCGAGGCCAAGCGGAAGGTCTTCCTGACGAATGCAATCCGTGCGCTGCGCTATGTCGCACCAGACCACAATCTCAAGAATATTTCAAATGTTGTGCTTGTGGGCGGATCGGCAGCGGATTTTGAGATTCCTGAGATGCTCATGGAGGAGTTCACCAGCTATGGCATCGTCTGCGGACGAGGCAATATCCGCGGTACCGAAGGCCCCAGGAACGCGGTGGCAACCGGACTGGTGCTCTCCTATGGAGGCGAGAAGAAATGATCAGCCGCAGACCTTCAGTTTTTATTTACATACATCAGGCGGATGCGGATTTTCTGCGCGAGGTCCTGGCAGGTATTGAAGAGGAAAACGTCTCGTCGGAGGTTTTTGAACGAGAGGACGCTGATGTGAATGCGCTTGCCTTTGACGCCGCCGCTGATTCCATGATGGGATCCGGAATCGGCATTTCCGGTGTGGACGTTGCCATGCAGATGCGCGGACGCAGATCCGGAGAGAATGTGGCCCGCCTGCATATGCCATCTTTTTCCCAGTGCAGGACCATAGGCTCCAACAGCGCCAGGGTCATGAAAAAGCAGGGCCTGCGGGACCTGGATCCGGTTTCACAGGGATGACAGGCAGTGACAGCCACACTGATCCGTATGCATGGGATGATGTGTAATTTCTCCCGCAGCCTCTGTATCAGGCTGCCACTTATCCGTATGCATGGGATGATGTGCGCCTGCATATGTTTTTAAAAGTATATGAAATTCATGAGAAGGACAGACAATCAATGAAAATCTATACGAAAAACGGTGATAACGGAAGAACGTCACTTCTGAACGGGCAAAGCGTTCTGAAGACAGATGACAGGATTGAGCTTCTGGGCACCATAGATGAATTGAACAGTCAGATCGGCCTGGCAAAGGTACTGGCGGATGATGAGCTGCGTCTGAGACTGACGCACATTCAGAAAACGCTGATGTTCATCATGTCGGGCATTGCAGCACCCATGAAGCGGGAATTCCGGTTTGAAGATGCAGAGACGGAGAAGCTCGAGGGCTGGATTGACGCCACCGAGGATTCCTTCCCCAGAGTTAAGGATTTCGTTCTCTACGGGGGCTGTGAGGAATCCGCAAGGCTGGATGTAGCGCGGGCGGTCGCCCGCAGAGCCGAGCGCAGGTTCCGGGTTGTCGCGCAGAAGTTTGTCGCCGACAAGAAGGCTATGCAGTACATGAATCGTCTGTCCGATTTCCTGTATGTATCAGCCAGATATGCAGATTACAAGGCCGAAAATATCCGCAGCGAGGGTATCCGGCAGGAGGTCATCCGTGACGTGCTGAAGCAGCCGCACACCCGTCAGAGACATATTGACAACTGATTTCATGGGTTCATCTTATCAGGGACTTCATCAATCTGAAAAAGCACAGACGGCAACTTTATAAATCTGAAAAAGCACAGACAGCGACTCGAAACTGATATTAGCAACAGGGAAGGACAGGAACAGTACATGATCGTATACAGACTGGCCGATCTGACGGTGGGTGTCGAGGGCGCGGGGACATATACCCGGGACCTCATGAAGGATTATGAGAATAAGGAACCGATCCGTGGACTGCCACAGATCAGGATTACGCTGACACCGGAAATGGTGCGCCGGGAACGGGAGCTGGAGGGTGACGGATTTTCAGAGGATTATCTGGAATCCATCGCAGTGTACCGTGCCTTCTGTGAACAGGCGCTGGCATTCGATGTCTTCTTTTTTCATGCCTCAGCAATTGCAAAGGACGGGGAGGCCTATCTGTTTTCCGGTCCCTCCGGGTCAGGAAAATCCACACACACTGCGATGTGGCGGAAGACGTTTGGAAACAGTGTAATTATGGTAAATGATGACAAGCCGCTGATCCGTTTCCGGGGCAGGAAAGCCTTTGTGTATGGTACACCCTGGGATGGAAAACAGCATCTGAATACGAATATCTGCCTGCCCGTCAAGGCGGTCTGCTTTCTTTCAAAGGGAGAGGAGAACCGCATCCGCAGGCTGTCGTACCAGGAAGCTCTGAAGCTGACAGAATCCCAGACATTTCATGCTGCAAGCTGGGAACACAGAAAGAGGAATGAGATGCTCTCCAGCATGCTTCTGAATATGGTTCCTGTATACAGCCTGTGCTGTGATATTTCAGAGCGGGCGGCGGTTACCGCCTATGAGGCAATGCGGCAGTAAAGGGGACAAAAATGTACGTTTGTGATATGCATACACATTCCATTGCAAGCGGTCATGGCACCTCCAGTACTATCGCGGACATGGCGAAGGCGGCGGCCGCAAAAGGCATTCAGGTTCTGGGTATTACCGACCATGGCCCCGCCACAATGGCGGCGGGTACGCTCTCTTATTTCCGGAGCCTTGCCCATGCGACCAGAATCCGTTCCGGCATCCGTGTCTGCTATGGTGCTGAGGTAAACATCACGGACTATGCGGGCAGTATTGATCTGCCTGACGATGTCCTGGACGGGCTGGATTATGCCATTGCAAGCATTCATCATCCGAATCTGAGGCCCGGAAGTGAGGCGGCCAATACACTGGCTTACACGCAGGCAATGCGGCATCCGAAGGTGCGCATCATTGGGCACCCGGATGACACACGTTATCCGGTGGATTACGAGATGCTGGCAGAAGCGGCGCAGGAATATGGCGTAGTAATTGAGGTGAACAATTCATCTCTTTCACCTGACGGATACCGGGGCGATACCCGTCCGAATTATATCAGGCTTCTGACAGCGTGCAGGAAGAGACATCTGCCGGTGCTGATGTCCAGTGACAGCCACGGACCGGCGCATATCGGTGATTTTACCTATGCGGAGCGCATGCTGAAGGAGATGGATTATCCCGAAGAGCTGATTCTGAACAGTTACCCGGAGAAAATCCGTGAGATTCTCGGTATAAAAGCGGTGGATCTGAAGCTTCCGGCATATCATCAGGGAATCCAGAGCCCATTTCAGGATTGAATTGGCAGTAAGAACTTCTAGCCAGTAGCAGAAAGAAGCTGGGAAAAAGCTGGAAAAAAGGGAGGACAGAAGATGGCAGATATTTCTCCTGAAGTCAAACAGAGAATCATTCAGGAGCTGGTACCCGGCAAGCAGATTTCACTGGCACATATCATCGCCGGCCCGGTGCGGGAGATGTACACAAAGCTGGGCCTGGATCCTTCGGTAGACTATGGCAATGCTGCTATCGGGATCATGACGGTGACACCCTGTGAGACGGCCATCATCATGGCGGATATCGCTTCAAAAGCAGCAGGTGTGGACCTCGGCTTTGTAGACCGTTTTTCCGGCAGTCTGATCATTACTGGTACGGTCTCGGAGGTGGAGGCGGCTGAAAAGGCAGTGCTGGATTACGTCGGAGGCACGCTCGGGTATACCGTCTGCCCGATTACACGGACATAAGGCGGTTGCCATGAAGAAGATTGTTCTGATGGGCCGCAGCGAGGCAGGAAAAACAACGCTGACGCAGGCTCTCAAGGGAAAGAAAATTCAGTACCACAAGACGCAGTACGTCAACAACTATGATGTCATTATTGACACACCCGGTGAATATGCACAGACAAAGTGGCTGGGTCATGCGCTGGCAATGTTTTCTTATGAGGCCGATGTGGTGGGCCTTCTGCTTTCGGCAATCGAACCCTACACGCTGTTCCCGCCGTGCTGCACAGCCACGTGCAACCGTGACACCATTGGCATCGTTACGAAGATCAACCATCCGATGGCAAACGTGAAGCGGGCTGCGGGGTGGCTGAAGCTGGCGGGCTGCCGGCATATTTTCTACGTCGATTCAAAGACTGGGCAGGGCATACCGGATATTCTGGAGTATCTGAAGGAACCGGGCGACATACTCCCCTGGGAACAAACAAAAAACCAACAGCAATGCATCCAGAAACCACACAAAACAACATAATTCTATTGACATTGATGAGCCGTATGGTATAATGTCTTCAGGATAAAAACCAACAAAAACTCAAAGCTTTTCACTAAATGAAGTATTTCAAGGAGGAAGTAGCAAATGGCAGTAAATGAGTTTGAAATCAAGAAGCAGATTTGTGACATCGGAAAGAGAATCTACAACCGTAACATGGTTGCTGCAAACGATGGCAACATCTCCGTAAAGCTGGATGATCATACATTCCTTTGCACACCTACCGGCGTATCCAAGGGATTCATGACTCCGGAATATATCTGCAAGATCGACGACAAGGGACAGGTTATCCACGCAAATCCTGGATTCAAGCCTTCTTCAGAGATCAAGATGCACCTGAGAGTATATGAGAAGAGACCGGATGTAGGATCTGTTGTTCATGCTCATCCTGTTTATGCTACAAGCTTCGCAATTGCTGGCATTCCGCTGACTCAGCCGATCATGCCGGAAGCTGTTATCGCACTTGGATGTGTTCCGATCGCTCCTTATGGAACACCTTCCACAAATGAGATTCCGGATGCAGTTGAGAAGTATCTGCCATACTTTGACGCTGTTCTTCTGGAGAGCCATGGTGCTCTGACATACTCCACAGATCTGCTTTCCGCATATCTGAAGATGGAGTCTGTTGAGTTCTATGCACAGCTGCTGTATCAGTCAAAGATGCTCGGCGGCCCGAAGGAATTCGATAAGGCTACCGTTCAGAGACTGTATGAGATCCGCCGCAAGATGGGTCTTCCGGGCAAGCATCCGGCAAATCTCTGCCAGAACAAGGGCGGTCTGAACTGCCATAACTGCGGAGGCTCCTGCAGCAGTGACGGACTTGGCGAACACACAGGCTCCACCTACGCACATGGCGCAGAGAACACAGAAGCAAATGCAGACACCGTAGCTGAGATCACCAGAAAGGTTATGGAGCAGCTCGGACTGAATAAGTAATTTTTAAGAGAACGGTCTTCTGACTGATTGCAGCCGGAAGGCAGCTCTGTGGAACATCAAGACAGAATACTCAGGACAGAATACTCAGGACAGAATACTCAGGATCAGATAACCTGAGTCAGGGCAATTTCAGAAATGCAAAATATTGGAGGTATCTATCGTGCCAGTTGATGAACGCATGGTAAAAAACATTGTTCAGGAAGTCATGGCAAAGATGAACATCAACGACAGCGTTTCTGGCAAGCACGGCATCTTCAAGGATATGAACGATGCCATTGAGGCTGCCAAGAAAGCGGAGAAGGTTGTTCGTGTGATGACCCTCGATCAGAGAGAGAAGATCATCACCATCATCCGCCGCAAGATTCGTGAGAACGCTGAGCTGATGGCCCGCATGGCGGTTGACGAGACCGGAATGGGCAATGTAGGACATAAGATTCTGAAGAATTATCTCTGCGCGGACAAGATTCCGGGAACAGAGGACATCACAACGGAAGCGTATTCCGGAGACCGCGGACTTACTCTTGTAGAGGAAGGACCCTTTGGTGTCATCGGTGCAATCACACCCTGCACAAACCCGCAGGAGACCATCTTCTGCAATACAATAGGCATGCTGGCTGCAGGCAATACAGTCGTATTCAACCCGCATCCGCAGGCGATCAAGACCACAATTTACGCTATCAATATGATGAACGAGGCTTCTCTGGAGGCTGGTGGTCCTGATAACATCGCCGTAACCGTTGAGCATCCGACACTGGAGACCAGCGCTGTTATGATGCATCACAAGGATATTCCGCTTCTGGTAGCTACCGGTGGTCCTGGCGTTGTAACCGCAATTCTTTCCTGCGGCAAGAGAGGCATCGGAGCCGGCGCCGGCAACCCGCCCGCACTGGTTGATGAGACTGCAGATATCCGCAAGGCTGCAGAGGACATCGTAAACGGCTGCACATTCGACAACAATCTTCCCTGCATCGCAGAGAAGGAAATCGTAGCTGTACAGCAGGTTGTGGATGAGCTGCTTCATTACATGGTTACAGAGCAGGGATGCTATCTCGCTTCCAAGGAGGAGCAGGACGCACTGATCCGCACCGTTATGGATGAGAAGGGCAAGCTGAACCGTAAGTGCGTAGGACGTGACGCTAGAACACTACTGTCCATGATCGGTGTTCAGGCTGATCCGAGCATCCGCTGCATCACCTTTATCGGCGAGAAGGAGAACCCGCTGATCAGCACAGAGCTGATGATGCCGATCCTCGGCATTGTTCCGGCGAAGGATTTCGATGACGCCGTTGAGAAATGCGTATGGCTTGAGCATGGCAACCGTCATTCCGCACACATTCATTCTCATGATGTACAGCGTATCACAAAGTATGCAAGAGCAATGGATACCGCGATCCTCGTAAAGAACGGCCCGTCCTATGCGGCACTTGGCTACGGCGGCGAGGGCATCTGCACATTCACAATTGCTTCCAGAACCGGCGAGGGACTTACAAGCGCGAAGACCTTTACAAAGAAGAGACGCTGCGTCATGGTTGACAGCCTTTGCATCCGATAAGCAGGAGGATATGACAAAATGGATATGAATCAGAATAATATAGAGGAGATTGTAAGACAGGTACTGTCCAGCATGTCCGGTACACCGGCACCTGCCAATGCACCTGTTGCGTCTGCACCGGCAGCCGGCGGCTCGATTCCGAAGACCGCACACGTTGCAATGCTTACTGCTCTGCAGCATTATGATGTCAAGGAGTTCCCGATCCCCGAGGTTGGCGATGATGACATCCTTGTAAGAGTAGAAGGAACCGGAATCTGCGGAACCGATCAGCATGAGTTCAAGAAGGATCCCTTCGGTCTGATCCCTGTAGCACTGGGACATGAAGGAACCGGTGAGATCGTTAAGATTGGTAAGAATGTCAAGGTCGACAGCGCAGGAAAGCCTGTAAAGGTCGGCGACAAGATTGTTACCTGCATGATGTTCAAGGATGATCCGGACATCACGATGTTCGACCTGAACAAGAAGAACGTAGGAGCTGCCGATGTATACGGCCTGATCCCGGATGATGAGACACATCTGAACGGATGGTTCTCCGATTACATCTTCATCAAGGGTTCCCGTGGGTCAACGTTCTTCAATGTTTCCGATATGGACCTGAAGAGCCGTATCATCATTGAGCCGGCTGCAGTTCTGGTACATGCAGTAGAGCGTGCGAAGACAACAGGTATCCTTCGTTTTAACAGCCGTGTTGTTGTACAGGGTGTAGGACCGATCGGACTTCTTTGCGTGGCAGTTCTCCGCACCATGGGCATTGACAATATCACAACAGTTGATGGCAATGATTCAAGACTTGAGTTCTCCAAGAAGATGGGCGCTACAAAGACCGTCAACTTCATGAACTACAAGGGCATCGACAATCTTGCAAATGCAGTTGCTGAGACCTTTGACGGACATCTGGCAGATTTCGCATTCCAGTGCACAGGATCACCGGTCGCACATTCGAACATCTACCACTTCATCCGCAACGGCGGTGGTCTCTGCGAGCTTGGATTCTTCATCAACAATGGTGATGCAACCATCAACCCGCACTTTGATCTCTGCTCCAAGGAAATCAACCTGGTTGGTTCCTGGGTATATACACTGAGAGACTATGTAACCACCTTCTCCTTCCTTAAGAGAGCGAAAGCAATCGGCCTTCCGGTAACGGACCTGATCACAGATGCGTTCCCGCTTGACAAGATCAACGAGGCACATGAGTTCGCACTTGCACAGAAGGGATTCAAGATCGCGGTTACAAATGTTCCGCTTGACGGAAACACAAATAATCACTGATCATACTTGACATAGATCTGACGGACTACGATACTGATGGAAAGGAGTGCAGGACATGGCAAAAGCCGTAGGAATTTTGGAGGTTTACGGTCTGACATGTGCCTTTGTGGCTGCAGATGCTGGCTGCAAGGCGGCAAATGTCACACTGGAAGTCTTCGACAAGAACAAACCTGCACACGCCGATGAGCTGCCCATTCCGCTGCTGGTCACAATCAAATTCAGAGGCAATGTCTCTGAGGTGAATGCGGCAATGGAGGCAGGCATTGCAAAGGCTAAGGAGATCAGCGGCGTAGTCCAGCAATATGTCATTCCCAATCCGGATGATCCGGGTGTTGAAAAGATGCTGAAGATCAGCGCGTTAGACAAGTTTTAAAACTTTTCAGGAGGATGTAAGAAATGTCACAGGAAGCTTTAGGTATGATTGAGACCAGAGGCCTTACAGCTGCAATTGAAGCGGCTGATGCAATGACAAAGGCTGCAGAGGTTCATCTGATTGGAACAGAGAAGATCGGATCCGGACTTGTAACCGTGCTGGTACGTGGAGATGTAGGCGCTACAAAGGCTGCTGTTGAAGCAGGAAGCGCTGCTGCATCCAGACTTGGAGAGCTGGTTGCTACCCACGTAATCCCGAGACCTCATGAGGATGTAGAGTATATTCTTCCGCATAATCTTGAGTAATAGTAATCACATTAAGGAGCTGACGATCCATGGGAAATGCGTATGGCTTTGTAGAAATAGTAGGCGTAACCGCAGCTATGGACGCCCTCGATATCATGTGTAAAGCCGCCGATGTGAGACTGGCTTCCTGGGAAAGGAAGCTGGGCGGCAGACTGGTTACTCTGATTATAGAAGGTGACCTCTCATCGGTACAGACTGCAGTGGATGCAGCCGAGAGAGAAGGCATCAAGAAACCAACACTGAAAGCGGTCATCGCGAATCCACATGAAGAAATAATCAAATTGGTTCAACGAAGCGCAAGCAGATGGAGAACAGTGGGAGATTACGCATGGCGGAAATAAAGAAGACAAAGGTGAGTGCAACCGGCAATCCGGCAGCCAATCAGACTTCTGCAAATGCAGGAGCCAAAAAGCCTGCTGAGAGGAAGGTAGTCACCGAAACGGTAAAACCTGCAGCACCGGCTCCGGAATCCAAACCCGCCCAGGCAGATGTGAAGACATCCGAAAAGGAACAGACAGTAGCAAGCAGTGACAAGAGCACAGCACCGGCTGTCGGCGGACACACAGAAGCGAAGGCTGATGCGGCAAAGACAATTACAGAAAAGACAAATACTACAGATAGTAAGGAATCAGATAAAACCCAGGTAGAAGCGGCAAGACCCGCGAAAACGAATTTCAAGGAGGAAAGAACAATGACACAGGAAGCTTTAGGAATGGTTGAGACAAGAGGACTTGTAGCTGCAATCGAGGCAGCAGATGCTATGTGCAAGGCTGCAAACGTAAGCCTGATCGGAACAGAGAGAATCGGATCCGGACTTGTAACCGTTATGGTTCGTGGAGATGTAGGAGCTGTTAAGTCCGCAGTTGAGGCTGGTGGAAATAACGCTTCCCGTCTTGGAGAGCTGGTTGCTACACATGTAATTCCGAGACCGCATCAGGATGTTGAGATGATCCTTCCGCATCTGAATAAGTAATTGATGGAATAATGTCCTGTGATTCCGGCTCCGGTGATCGCTTTAGAAGCCGATCAGGCCGGTGCCGGATTTTTTCATAAACCTAAATATCATTACAATTCAGAAAAATGGGGTGTCATTTTGGATACAAATCAGATTGAATCCATCACCAGAATGGTGATTGAATCATTAAATAAAGCGAACGAAAATCCGTCCAAGGGTTTTCTGGTTCCGGTTGGTGTATCCGCCAGACATGTTCATCTGACACAGGAGCATGTGGAAGTTCTTTTTGGACCGGGCTACCATCTTACAAAGAAGAAAGACCTCATGGGTGGACAGTTTGCTTCCAATGAGCAGGTCACGATTGTGGGATTGAAGCTTCGTGCGATTGAGAATGTCAGAATTCTCGGACCAGTGAGAAAGCAGACTCAGGTAGAGATCTCTGCAACAGATGCCCGTACACTGGGTATCAAGGCACCGATCCGTCAGTCTGGCGATATCGCCGGCAGCGCTCCGATTGCAATTATCGGACCGAAGGGTGCGCTTTACCTGAAGGAAGGCGCAATTGTGGCAATGCGTCACATCCATATGTCTCCAAGGGATGCAGAGGCTGCAGGCCTGAAAAACGGAGATATTGTTTCCGTAAAAGCGGATAATGAGCGCGGCACCATTTTCAATCATGTGGTGATTCGTGTAGATAAGAGTTTTACGCTTGAGATGCACATTGATACCGATGAGGCCAATGCTGCAGGTATTAAGCAGGGCGATACAGTAACAATCCTTTAATAAAAATGGCAGACTCCATGATGGAGTCTGCCGGTCAGTCGTTTATTTGTGTGAAATGAGTTTGATGGAGGAAATATGATAGCAGGTAAGGTTGTAGGAAGTCTGATTTCTACCCGGAAGAGCGAGAAGCTTGTGGGTAATAAATTTATGATCGTCGAACCACTGCATCATATGGCGGCGGATACGCGCCAGATCATTGCCATCGATGTCATTGGTGCTGGCATCGGAGAGTATGTTCTGATTGCCCAGGGCAGCGCGGCCAGAATCGGCTGCGATATGCAGGATGCACCGGTTGACGCAGCAATCGTTGGAATCATTGATGACAATGGTGTATTTGAAGAAGATAATTCTGGAATGGAGTAAGCATGAAATTTGAGGAATTACAGCAAAGACTGAAGGACGGCGGCGTAGTCGGAGCCGGCGGTGCCGGATTCCCGTCCTATGCGAAGTTGAATACAAATGCAGATACCATTCTGTTAAACTGCGCAGAATGCGAACCGCTTCTGCAGCCACATAGACAGCTGATCCGCAGCCATGCGGATGAAATTCTTGCCGGTCTTCATCTTGTTGCACAGACAGTCGGTGCAAAGCAGGCGATCATCGGCATAAAGAGATCCTACGAAAAGGCCATTGCTGCGGTTGAGAAGGAAATCGGAAAATATCCGGAAATGAAGATCCATTATCTTCAGGAGGTTTATCCGATGGGCGATGAGGTTGTGCTCATCTACGAGTGCACGGGCCGTGTCGTTCGTCCTGGCGGACTTCCAATTGAGCAGGGATGTATCGTTTATAATGTAGAGACGATGTACAACATCTATCGTGCGGCAGTTGAAGGCAAGCCTGTTACATTTAAATATCTCACCGTGATCGGTGAGGTAACGAAGCCGATTACCGTTCCGGTTTCCGTCGGATGCTCCTACAAATCCGTTGTTGATCTTGCCGGAGATGTCACATGCAAGGATCCGGTATACTTCGTTGGCGGACCTATGATGGGACGTATTCAGCCGCCGGATGGCAGGGTGACAAAGACAACCAATGCGATCCTTGTGCTTCCGCAGGACCACATCATAGTAATGAAGAAACGCAGGAAGACGAAGATTGATCTTGCAAGGGCCGCTTCAATCTGCTGCCAGTGTGAGACCTGCACAGACCTGTGTCCGCGTAATGCACTTGGTCATCCGATTGATCCGGCACGTTTCATGCGTTCCGCTTCGAATGCGGATTTCCAGGACCTCAATCCGTTCCTGAATACGAATTTCTGTTCACAGTGCGGTGTCTGCGAAATGTATGCATGTCCGCAGGACCTTGCACCACGTACACTGATCGGTGAATACAAGGCTGGTCTTCGCGCGAAGGGCATCAAGCCGCCGAAGGTAGAGGCTGCTCCGGTTAAGCCGGCCAGAGAGCTCCGCAAGGTTCCGGAGGAGAGACTGATGGCCCGTCTTGGACTGAGCAAATATGACCTGCCGGCACCGCTTGATGATGAACTGCAGCCGGAGACAACGGTACGTGTTCTTCTCAGACAGCATATCGGTGCACCGGCTATTCCGATTGTGAAGGTCGGAGATCATGTGGAATACAGACAGATGATCGCAAAAGCAGCAGATGGACTTGGTGTTGCAATGCATGCGTCGCTGCCGGGTGTAGTCACAGATGTGAATGATCAGTTTATCAGGATCAGAAAAGAGTAAGAAAGGACGTAGGCGGCTATGAGTAAAGCAATCGGAATGATTGAATTCAAGAGTATTCCAACAGGTATTACCGCAGCGGATCTGATGGTCAAGACCGCAGACGTTGACATCGTAGAGGCACAGACGGTATGTCCTGGCAAATATATCGCGATCATCACGGGAGACCTCAGTGCGGTTAAATCTTCCGTTGAAGCGGCCAGCACAACATATGAGTCGGAGCTGATTGATAATTTCGTTCTGGGCAATCCCCATGAATCCCTGTATCCCGCCATGTATGGCGCCACAGAGGTCGGTGAGGTCAATGCACTTGGAATTCTGGAAACCTTTGATGTGGCATCACTTATAGAGGCTGCAGATGCGGCTGCAAAGACTGCGGTTGTAGATGTGATTGAGCTTCGTCTGGCAAAGGGTATGTGCGGAAAGTCCTTCATGGTGATTACCGGTGAGGTATCTGCAGTTACCGCTTCCATCGATAAGGCAAAACAGATTGCCGGTGAAAAAGGTATGTATCTGGATTCCCAGGTAATTGCACATCCGGACGAGAAGATTATTCAGACCATTCTTTAACGAGGACAGGTATACGGCTCCGGGAATCAGATTTCCCGGAGTTATTTTTTTCATTCAGGAGGATGAGGCTGTGCTTGCAATTGAACGGCGTAATTTAATACTCGAGAAGCTGCAGGACAACAAGAAGGTTGTCGTGAGCGAATTAAGCAGACTTTACAACGTCTCAGAGGAAACCATACGGCGTGACCTTGAGAAGCTTGAGCAGGAGGGGTATGCCACAAAGAGCTATGGCGGCGCTGTGCTGAACGAGAATGTAGGATTCGATATGCCCCTGACGGTCCGCAGCCGCAAGAATGTCGCGGCAAAGCAGAAGATCGCGGAGATTGCAGCGGGTATCATTCACGATGGCGATCACATTATGCTGGACGCAAGCTCCACGGATCTTTTTATAGCCAAGGCGCTGAAGAGCAAGCAGAGGCTGACTGTCGTCACGAATTCCATCGAGATCATTCTGGAGCTCTCCGAGATGACAGGCTGGACGATTATTTCCACCGGAGGCACCCTGAAGGAGGGATACCTTGCGCTCATCGGTCCTGAAGCAGAGAAATCCGCGCACGCTTTCTATGTGGACAAGGCGTTTGTCTCCTGCAAGGCCTTGAACCGCGATCACGGTATCATGGATTCGATTCAGCAGTTTACCTCCCTGAAGAAGGCCACGATTGAGTCTGCCGCAAGAAGCTATCTGGTTCTGGATAATACGAAATTTGACAAGACGGCATTCTCCCGCATTGACTCCATGAAGAGAATCTACGGTGTCATTACAGATAAAAAGCCGGATGATTACTGGATGGAATATTTTGAACGGGAGGGCATAGAGATTCTGTACCCTAAGGATGGAAGCTGCTAAAATAAATTTCGTAACCTGAGCAAAAATAAATTTCATAGACTATCTAAGCGACAATAAATTTCATAGTCTATTGACAGAGGATTTACTTCGTGCTAAGCTAGTACAGCGACAGTGAAGTAGGTCCTTTTTTTTTACGCATTTTTGGTACGAAGAGGCGGTGAACGTGATCGTTTCCCATTGACCACAGATGCAGGAAAATCGGGGCCCGATTTTAATGTTTATTACAGTGGAGGTGGAAGTCGTGCGTACAAGGATTACTTTAGCATGCACAGAATGCAAGCAGCGCAACTACAATACGACGAAGGATAAGAAGACTCATCCGGAGCGTATGGAAATCAAGAAGTACTGCAGATTCTGCAGAAAGCATACTCTGCACAGAGAGACCAAGTAATTGCGTTTCTTCGCAATTTCGTTTTCTCCAGTGAGGTGAGTATTATGGCAGATGACGCAAAGGAAGTAAAGAAGGACAAGGCCAGAAAACCGGCAAAGGACAAGAAGAAAAAGGATAGCTGGTTCAAGGGCCTGAAGACAGAGTGGGACAAGATCGTATGGACAGAGCCGAAGACATTGGGACGGCAGACAACTGCCGTTGTCATTATTTCCGCGGTTGTGTGTGTACTGATCACGCTGATAGACAGTCTGGGACTGCAGCTTGTGCAGCTCATCATTAAGTAAGGAAAAGGTGGATCCATGTCAGAGTCAGAAGCAAAATGGTACGTCGTTCATACTTATTCCGGCTATGAGAATAAGGTGAAGGCCAACATTGAGAAGACAATTGCAAACAGACACCTTGAAGATCAGATCCTGGAAGTCCGTGTACCGATGGAGGAGGTCGTTGAGGTAAAGAACGGCACCAAGAGACAGGTGCAGCGGAAGATGTTTCCGGGTTATGTGCTCCTGAACATGGTGATGAATGATGACACATGGTATGTCGTTCGCAATACCAGAGGCGTTACCGGATTTGTCGGTCCGGGCTCCAAACCGGTTCCTCTTTCACCGGCTGAGATGCAGCCGCTGGGAGTGGATGATGGAGAGAAAGTGGTCATTGATCTTGAGGTTGGTGACCAGGTTGTGGTAATCGGAGGTGTGTGGAAGGATTCCACAGGCGTCGTTTCCGCAATCAATCAGAGTAAACAGACCGTTACCATTAACCTTGAGCTGTTCGGACGGGCGACGCCGGTGGAAATCAGCTTCGCAGAAGTCCGCAAGGCAGGCTGACGGCCCGTGGGAGGGACATTCCCGCAAATACCACATTATTTTAGGAGGTGCCGAAAATGGCAAAGAAAGTTACAGGTTACATTAAATTACAGATTCCTGCAGGCAAAGCTACTCCAGCTCCGCCGGTTGGTCCTGCTCTTGGTCAGCACGGTGTCAACATCGTACAGTTTACCAAAGAGTTCAATGCAAGAACAGCCGATAAGGGTGATCTCATTATCCCTGTAGTTATTACAGTATATGCAGACCGGAGCTTCAGCTTCATCACAAAGACCCCGCCGGCAGCAGTGCTTATCAAGAAAGCATGCAACCTCAAAAAGGCTTCCGGAGAACCGAATAAGAATAAGGTCGCTACCATTACAAAGGCCCAGGTAAAGGAAATCGCCGAGATGAAGATGCCTGATCTGAACGCAGCATCCGTTGAGAGTGCCATGAGCATGATCGCCGGAACCTGTCGCAGCATGGGCGTAGTCGTAGAGGATTGATTCGGTATACGGTAACTTTTTTATATGTGTCCGGTATTCCTTCGGAGAAAGCGTTAATTCTTGCATATGCGCCGGAAGGATGGACACAGGGGGATTGGAATCCAATTATCCCCGGATACGATCGTGGGAGGGAAAATCCCGCAACTACCACAGGAGGTATTGAATAATATGAAACACGGAAAGAAATATGCAGAAGCTGCAAAAGCGATCGACCGCTCCAATCTGTATGATCCGGCAGAGGCAATCTCTCTGGCAAAGAAAGCGGCAGTCGCAAAGTTCGATGAGACCATCGAGGTTCACATTCGTACAGGCTGTGACGGACGTCATGCGGATCAGCAGATCCGTGGCGCTGTTGTACTTCCTCACGGAACCGGCAAGACCGTTCGTGTTCTTGTGTTCGCAAAGGGAGCAAAGGCAGAAGAGGCTAAGGCTGCCGGCGCAGATTATGTAGGAGATATGGACCTTGTTCCGAAGATCCAGAATGAGGGATGGCTTGATTTCGACGTTGTTGTAGCAACACCGGATATGATGGGTGTTGTAGGACGTCTGGGCCGTATCCTTGGACCGAAGGGCTTAATGCCGAACCCGAAGGCCGGAACTGTTACAATGGATGTTACAAAGGCAATCAACGATATCAAAGCTGGTAAAGTTGAGTATCGTCTTGACAAGGCAAATATCATTCACGTTGTAATTGGTAAGGCTTCCTTCACAGAAGAGCAGCTCAATGACAACTTCCAGACACTGATGACAGCGATCAACAAGGCAAGACCTTCTGCACTGAAGGGCCAGTATCTGAAGTCCGTTTCTGTCGCATCCACGATGGGACCTGGCGTAAAGATCAACCCGAGGAAGGTCACCACAGCATAATTCCGTCGCAAAATTATGCGAAGGGCTTTGTCATAGCTGTATATAAGGCTCCGGCTTATGCCGGGGCCTTTTTTTGCAGGTGCAGCCTGAATGCAATCCTATATATAAAACATATATATAGCACATATATATAGCACATCTATATATAAAACACATGAGATCCATACAGGTGTTTATCAGGATTCTGTTCGGTTTACTTACTGTATGTTTAATAGCATGAGTGCCGTTATGAGCTGTGTCTTGACAGCGAGAGACGATATATCCATGTTGAGCAGATCGCGTATCTTATTCAGATAGTAATTGATGGTGTTTCGGTGAACGTACAGCTTTTCGGCGGTTTCCTTGACGCTGCCATCGTGTGCGAGGTAGGTCCGGAGCACGCCGACCAGATCGGTATTATTTTCCCGGTCATAGTCAAGAAGCGGTTTAATCGTGTTTTGAAGATAATCTGATATGATGTCGTCGTCATCGATGTTCATCAGGAGCTTGTACAGACCCATTTCTGAATAAAAAATCTGATCGGGCCGCAGTCTTCCCTTGCTTTGCAGCTTCTGGACCGCAATGGCCTGCCGGTAGTTCTTATACAGGCAGCGGATGCTCCTGGTCGTTTTTCCAACGCCCCAGATGAAGGATTCTGTCTTCGGAAAGGCCAGCTTCAGATAATATTTCATGTCCTGTACAAATTCATGCAGTCTGTCCGTGCAATAATCTCCCAGCACGGCCAGAATACGGGTGTCTGAGAGAAATACGGAAAAATTCTGGTACTTGTGGCTCAGATTGCTGTATACAGCGGCAGACTTCTGTTCAAGCGTTGTCTCTGCATAAATTTCACAGTCGGAAGGACTGACTGCACAGACTGTATATTTCCATTCTGCCTGAAATGGAAGGTGTGCCAGGGGAATCATGTAAAGATCCTTCTGCTCAGGAAAGAAGATTGCATTTCTGAACAGGGAGGTGATCTCGGCATTTCTGGATTCATCCTTGGTAATCGCGTAGCTGAAGATACGCATGATTTCTGCAAGATGGATCTTCCATGGCACTTCAAAAAGGGGAAGGTCGTGCTGGTCACAGAATGTTATGACTGCCTGCGGTACATGGTCCAGGTATGGCCCGGTATTCAGCACAATACCTGCCGCCTGCTTTTTATATATGGAATGAATCAGGTCCAGCAGTTCCTGGTCGGAGCTGATGGCAACCCCGGTCACAAATGCGATCTCACCACCTTCCAGAAAAGAGGTCGCGAGGCCCGATTCCACCATGTGAATCCAGGTGACACTGTTGGACATGCCATTTTCTCCGGCAAGCAGCGTGATATCCATATGTGCTACTTTTTCGACCAGACGCTTTAATTCAATGGACATAAGTACCCCCTCTTGAAAACCTTATGCATTATTTTGCGGAAGATCTCTGAACAATATGTGATTCCTCAATATGATTTTTGGGGAATAAAAAAGAGCAAGGACAGAATCTGTATACAGAACGTCCTTGCTCTTTTTCACTATAAAAATCATATATTATATAGAAAATTTAGAAATTAACTATAATACTAATACAGTTATCGCAAATTATCAAGGGCGTTTTGGAAGGGAAAGTGTTTCAGAGCCTTTTGGAAGGGCAAGGATTTCATATCCCTGTCGTCATTCGCAAACCGGCCGGTAATGCTCTGACAAATGGGCTATGAAATCCTTGCCCCAGCCTGGGGGATGGCTGCGGTCAAAGATAAGAGAGCAGTTTTGTTAAAAATGTCTATGTGCCCCGGCCCAAAAATAATTGGGCGCTGACTTATTGTTCTGTGCTGTTGTTCCGGCTACACTTGTGCCTATCAGTTGAACCGTACAGACAGATGAGACGCGCATAGCATTTTTACCTGACTGCACATGATTGAGCCCGGCGGGTGCTGATCAATGTCAGTACATAGATTATTTTATATTTCAGGAAAACAATTTTCCGGGACAGCATTTTTTATTGCAGAGGAGGGAAGCGTATGAAGGAAATGGACAGACAGCAGGCTGCTGCACTTGGTAATGAGATCAGAGATAAGCAGAAAAAATATGTGCTACAGTCATGGAACGCGCAGCGCAATCTGAATCCGATTCCGATTCAGTATTGCGATAACATTTATCTGTATGATTATGAGGGTAACCGTTATACGGATATGTCCTCCATGCATGTGAATGTCAATGTCGGGTATGGCAATAAAGAGATCAACCAGGCAATTACAGACAAGCTTCAGCGCTATGCGTTTATCAGCGAGGCTTATGCGGACAAGGACCGCGTAGACCTGGCGGAGATGATCATCGGACTGATGCCCGACAACATGGGCAAGGTGTTCTTTACCAATGCCGGTGCAGATGCCAATGAGAATGCAATCAAGATCGCGAGAATGTACACCGGCAGGAATAAGATCTTTTCAAGATACCGCTCTTATCACGGCAGCTCTTTTGGCGCCGGCAACCTGTCCGGAGAGCCAAGACGATTTGCGCTGGAGCCCGGTGTTCCCGGATTCATCAAGTTCCGCGACCCATACCGGTACAGGGACAATCTTCCCTTTGATGAGGAGGAGTACACAGACTATTGTCTGCGGATGCTGGAAGAGCAGATTCAGTATGAGAATCCGGACAATATTGCGGCGATCATCATGGAGACCATCACCGGTACAAACGGTATCATTATCCCGCCGAAGGGCTATCTTCCGGGTGTCCGCAGGCTCTGCGACAAGTATGGAATCCTGATGGTCTGCGATGAGGTCATGGCCGGATGGTGCAGGACCGGAAAGATGTTCGCCTTCCAGAACTTTGACGTGAAGCCGGATATTGTGACATTCGCTAAGGGCGTGACCTGCGGCTATGTGCAGCTCGGAGGTGTGGTGGTATCGAAGGAGATCGCGTCCTACTTTGATGATCACGTTCTTTCCTGTGGCCTTACCTATAATGGTCATCCGCTGGCATGCGCGGCAGGTGTTGCCTGCGTGCAGTATTATCTGGACCATGATATTCCGGGCCATGTCCGCGAGGTTGGAAAGGTGCTCGGGGAAATTCTGGAGGACCTGAAGCAGAAGCATCCCTGTGTCGGTGATGTCCGTTACATCGGTCTGTTCTCCAGCATCGAGCTGGTAAAGAACAAGGAGACAAGGGAGCCGCTGGTTCCATTCGGAAAGGACCCGGAGGGTAAGATGAAGCGGGTTCTCGGGATGCTGAAGGAGAAGCGGTTTATGACCTTTGGCCACGAGAATATGATCCTGATCGCGCCGCCTCTGATTATTACGGCAGAGCAGATCCGTGAGGAAATGCAGAAGATGGATGAGGTGCTCTCTGTGGTCGATACCGAGATGCTTTAATAGCAGGGGGGATATTGTGCTGGAGTAAATACCTGAAAATACCTGAAAAGTACCTCAAAGTGCTGTGCCTGTATTAAACTTAAGGTGCAGCAAGTGAAATTTATTACAGGTGATAGGAAAGGTAAAAGGAAAGGTAAAAGGAGGAGGGCAAATATGGCTGTTTTTTCCATGACAGATAAAGTGTTCTTCGGCAGTGACGCGCTTGGCGAGGCGATGCCTTACATAGCGGCCTGCGGAGGAAAGGCGCTGATTGTGACCGGAAAGCATGTGGGACGGTCACCAATGATGGACCAGCTCAAGGAGAAGCTGGCTCAGAGTCATATTGATGCAGCTGTTTTTAACGGCATTACCGGGGAGCCGACAGATGCGATGATACGCGCCGGAGTAGAGGTTTACCGGAAGGAAGGCTGCGATATGATTATCGGACTGGGAGGCGGAAGCCCTCTGGATTCAGCCAAGGCGATTGCCGCAATGACTGTGCTGCCGGGCAGTATTTCTGACTACATCGGGAAAAGCATTGAGGGAGATCTTCCCTCCGTGATTGCGATCCCCACAACCTCCGGGACGGGTTCGGAGACGACGAAGTTTACGGTCATCACAGACAGCAAAACAGATGTGAAGATGCTGCTCAAGGGAGAAGCTCTTGTACCTGACATAGCAGTGCTGAATCCCGCTTTCTGTGAGGACATGCCGAAAAAGATCACGGCGTGCACCGGTCTGGATGCGCTGACCCATGCGGTTGAGGCTTTTACTTCCAAAAAGGCGTTTGCGCTTACGGATACGCTGGCCGTTTCTGCGGTTCGCAGGATCCTGCAGTATCTTCCGGCTGCCTACGACAATGGCTATGATGCAGAGGCACGTGAGCAGATGCTCACGGCGGCATTTGAGGCTGGCGTCTGCATCAATAATTCCAGCGTCACACTGGTGCATGGGATGAGCCGGCCCATCGGCGCACTGTTTCATGTGCCGCATGGCATGAGCAACGCCATGCTTCTGGATGTCTGCCTGCACTTTGCAGCAGAAGGGGCGCCGGAGCGGTTTGCAAAGCTTTCCAGGGAAGCCGGATGCGCGGATGAGAGCTGCCCGGACAGCGATGCCTGTGAAAAACTGCTTTCTGCCATCAATCACCTGGTGAAGTATTGTCATATTCCGACGCTGAAGGAGTATGGCATTGGGGAAGAAGCATTCAGGAAAGCAATTCCAAAGATGGCAGCTGACGCTGTCGCCTCCGGCAGTCCGGCCAATACGAGAAGGGCTGTGTCTGAGGAGGATTGTGTGACGATGTACAGGAAGATATACGGTATCTGACCACATGGCGAATTAGTAAAATTGAAGAACCGTAGTACTTATTGCTTGTCGAAACCGTGAGAATTTCAAGGCAATTTCACAATCAGTAATCTTTTACATCAATATCAGTCTATTCAGAACATGCGGATATACCGAACTGTACATTGTGCAGGGGCACAAAAAGATTTGTGCTTCGGCGTATTGTAATCGTTTTTTGAAAAATCTATACTACCAACATCAACAGAGAACAGAAAAAGAACACAGCAAGGGCGCTGATGATCCACTGGATCAGAAGAAAACGTCCGGCTGTGTTCTTTTTTTACTGCATAAGCTCTTCAAAAGCTGCGTAAGCAGCAAAGCAATCCGGAGCAGGGCAGTACACATAAGCAGTACACATAAGAAGGAGGGCCGGATATGAATGCATCAGCAGAAGTAAGAAACAATGTGCCAGATGAAATCGTGATCAGAGACCTGGGTGTGACCTTTCAGGACAACAAGGGCAACGATGTGCAGGCGATCACAGGCGTGAATCTGAACATCAAAAAAGGTGAATTCGTATCGCTGCTCGGCCCTTCCGGATGTGGAAAGACAACGCTGCTCCGGTGCGTGGCAGATCTGCAGGAGCCCACAGACGGTGACATTCATATAGAAGGAATGACACCGAAGGAGGTCAGGCTGCAGCACAAATTCGGATTCGTCTTTCAGGCACCGGTGCTTTTTGACTGGCGGACCGTGAAGAAGAACGTCGAGCTTCCGCTGGAGATGATGTATCAGACAAAGCAGCAGCGGTCAGAACGGGCGGATGAGATGCTGGAGATGGTTGGACTTACAAATTTCGCGAACCACTATCCGAATCAGCTTTCCGGCGGCATGCAGCAGAGAGTCAATATCGCGAGAGCGCTGGGAATCCAGCCGGATATCCTCCTGATGGATGAGCCGTTCTCCGCGCTGGATGAATTTACAAAGGAGAAGCTCCATGAGGATCTTCTGCAGATCTGGAGAAAGACAAACAAGACCATTCTTTTCGTGACACACAACATCCAGGAAGCGGTATTTCTTTCCGACCGGGTCTGCGTCCTCTCGCCTCATCCCGGACGCCTGTCCGCCATCGTTGATAAAGATCTACCGAGGCCCCGCACCCTCGAGATGAAGGAAACTCCGGAATTCAGCCAGCTTGTACTGAAGGTACGCAACAGTTTCGAAGGAGGCAGTTTTTCATGAAGAAAAAATATCTCTCACTGACAACAAAGAAGTGGTTTCAGATCCTGTTCTGGGCCGTCATCGTGATTGCAGCCTGGGAGATCGGAGCAACCGTCGTGGCAATGACGAAACGGACCCCGGAAAACATCCTCCCGCATCTTTATCAGGTACTGGCTGCAGCGATATCCACGAAGGCAGTATCCGGCGGCATGACAGCGACGCAGGTGGTTTTCACCAGCGCATCCGCAACACTGCTTCGGGCGCTCGGAGGATTTGCAATCGGCGCTTCCCTCGGATTTCTGCTGGCACTGCTGATGAAGCTCTCCGGTGTGGTTGAAAAACTGATCTTTCCTTATCTGATGCTGATCCAGCTGATACCGGTTCTTGGACTTGCCCCGATTATTCTGGCAATCACGGGAGATATCAACCGCAGCCGTCTGGTGATCGCCGCAATCCTGAGCTTTTACCCGGTCGCGGCCAACACCCTGGCTGGCTTCAAGTCTGTGGCAAAGGAAAAGTACGATCTGATGTATACCTACGCTGCAAAGAAGAGACAGCTCTACACAAAGGTTTTGATCCCATCTGCAGTGCCTTACCTCTTCACAGGATTGAAAATAGCGGCGCCGATGGCGATCACGGCATCAATTCTGGTCGATACCCTGCAGGGTGACGGAGGACTTGGATGCATGCTTTCACAGTCACTGAAGCATGCGATGAACATATACGTCTTCTGGCTGATTGTGTTCTTCAGCGCGTTTATCGGAATCTTCAGCACACAGCTGATCAGCCTGATTGAGATTCTGGTTTCACCGCAGAAGAGAAGTGCATCGTGGATCGGAAGGATCGCGGGAAAGGAGAAAATATATGGACGGGATGCAGAGAAAAATAGGACGCAGAAAGAGCCTGGCGCAGAGACTCTCTGAAAACAAAAAGGTACAGGCTGCGGCGACAATTATCCTGCCGCTTCTCCTGGGAATCCTGATCTTCGCTCTGTGGCAGGGACAGATTCTTCAGGCAATGTTTCACACGGACACCTTTACACTTCCGGTTCCAACGAAAATCGCAGCACTGATGCATGACAACATAGGGAAGGTACTGGTGAATACAAGAGATACAGTTGTGGTTGCGCTGATCGGTCTGATCGCCGGAAGCCTTCTGGGATACGGAGCAGCCATTCTGGCATCCATGTTTCCGAATCTCGGAAAGGGCGGACTTTCCATTGTGGGTGCCTTTGCATCCATCCCGGTCGTAGCACTGGCACCGGTCATGAACAACTGGACCAGAAGCGTATCCAGTACGGCGAGCACCCGCAGCACAGTGGCCAAGATTCTGGTTGTCATGCTGATCGCGGCAGCGGATATGGGATTGAATGCTTACCGCGGACTGACAGAGCTGAAGCCTTTTGCAAAGGACCTGATGGCAACCTACGCGGCACCGAAGAGAATGGTGTTTCTTAAGCTGCAGCTGCCAAATTCGGTTCCCTATATTTTTACCGCATTAAAGGTTTCAGTACCGGCCAGCATCATGACGGCGATTGTCAGCGAATATTTTGCGGAGTATATCACCGGGGTCGGCAGACAGATCCGTGAGAATATCGTTCTCGCCCAGTATGCAACAGCCTGGGTGTATATCACAGCCGCCTGTATCATCGGCCTTGTGGCCTATGTCATTCTGATGTTGGTGCAGTCCCTGGTAATGCGAAGATACCACTGAAGATTTACTGGTGCATCAGCACATTTATTTAGGAACAGGAAATGTATTCAGATCTATAGAAGCAGGTTTAACCGGTGCAGTGCGCCAGGTCGGCAGATTACGGTTTAACCGGTGCAACGCACTGATTAGATAAAAATGTTCCAGGCAGACATATGGATGCAATGCTTCTGTTACATCCTATTTTTACAACAAAAAGGAGGAGACCCTATGAGAAAGAATGGATGGAAAAGAATGATATGCATGGCCGGCACGGCCGCGATGACCGTGTCCCTGCTTGCAGGATGTGGAAGCAGTTCTTCGACAGGTACTTCCGGTACATCAGCCGCAGCCGCATCCTCATCAGCAGCGGCATCTGCATCAGCCTATGCGGCATCCTCTGCCGGGTCAGAGGGCGTCAGTGCTTCATCAACAGAAAATGTAACCGCATCCTCGACAGTCTCCAGCTCTGAATCCTTTACAACAGATTCCAGTGGCAACAAGGTCTGGTCCAGTGATGAGATCCATGCGGCGTCGGAAAACGATGGTCTGAGCAAGGAGGACATCATCAAGGCGGCTGCGCAGGCCGGCAAGGTAGGCAACTGGGGACTGGGCAATGAATATGAGATCGAAGCACTTCTCTCCAAGTATGGGCTTCCGACGGACTACCTCAGTCAGGACTTTACGATGGACGGATTTGATGATGATTCTATTACCCTTGCCTCTGCCATGAGCTATAACGAGCTGGGGCTTGTGTGCAACAGCTACGACGGCGGCTACGGATATGGTGATAAGGCCCACATTATTGATATGAACGATGAGGGTGTGGCAATGCTGGAGGACAATATCTTCTGCACGAAGACCTTTGCACAGGAAAATCCGCAGACAGTTGAGGCATTCCTGTATGCGTCCCTCAAGGGCTGGGAATATGCCGTAGCGCATCCGCAGGAGGCCGCGCAGATTGTATATGAGGCAGGATCCTCTGTATCTCAGGACCACCAGAACTATATGGCCTCTGAGGTGGCTAAGCTCGTGACCACTGATACAAAGGGTAATACGGTAACAGATATCGGAAACATGGATGACGATGCGATGCAGCAGACGCTGGACCTTGCAAAGAAGTATGTGTCTCTGGACGATTCCAGTGCACAGGACAAGCTGCAGGGCTTTACACTGGATGATATCCGCGACAAGCAGTATATCGAGGCTGCAAAGTCTTCCGACGGTACCTTCAAGCCGGAGAAATCCGAGGTTTCCATCCAGCTGAAATGGCTGCCGCAGGCACAGTTTATGGGCTATTACGTGGCTGATGCGCTCGGATATTACAAGAATGTGGGCCTGACAGTCAACATTGTATCCGGAGGAGGAGACATTTCCGAGACAACCGCTGTCAACAACGGAACAGTAGACTTCGGTGTTACCTGGGTGTCAAATCTTGCATCTGCAGATGCAGGCGGCATGGACCTTCTGGAGATTGCACAGATTTACCAGAGATCCGGACTTGAACTTGTCTACAAGCCGGAGAACTTCCAGTAAACAGTGTACTTTCATCATAAAGATGAATTGTTTTTGCGGCAGAAGATACCGGCAAGACGGAGGTTTTTCCGTGAAAAGATTACAGTTTTGTAGTAAGGGAGGCGGATATGTATGGATTTACTGATTAAAGGAGGTACTGTCGTCACAGCGTCCGGCAGCTTTCCTGCAGATGTGGCAGTGACAGACGGAAAGATTACAGCCATCGGAAAGGACCTGCCGGGAACGGCCGAAAAGGTGGTAGATGCGTCAGGGAAGCTCGTGCTTCCCGGCGCAATCGACGCACACACCCATATGCAGATGCCCTTTGGCGGGACCGTGTCGGCGGACAGCTACAAATCCGGTACACGTGCAGCAGTATGCGGCGGCGTGACCACGATCTTCGACTATCCGGTACAGCATAAGGGAGAGACCATCCGGGGCCTTGTCAATTCCAAGAAGGAGATCTGCGAGACAGACGCCTGCAGCGACTATGCATTCCACTGTTGCATCACGGATCTCAACGGCGGAGAGATTCTCGATGAGATGGAAAAGGCAGTTGAGGAAGGCATCACAAGCTTCAAATGCTTCCTGGTCTACAAGAAGGAAGGCATGATGGTTGATGACGGCATGCTTGCAACCCTGCTGCTGCGTGCCAAAGAGCTGGGCGCCATGATCAATGTACACACGGAGAATCCGGACCTGATCGACCTGCGCACCGCCCAGTATCTTAAGGAGGGAAAGACATCCGCCTGGTACCATTATATGAGCCGGCCGGAATTTGTGGAGGCTGAGGCAGACAAGAGAGTTGTCCACTGGGCTTCACATCTGGAGACACCGGTCTATCTGGTACATATGGCAGATAAGGAAGGCCTGGAGGCCTGCATCAGGGCGAAGGAGGAGGGACACGAGGTCTACATTGAGACCTGTCCGCAGTACCTTGAATTCACCTGTGATGTCTACAAGAGGCCGGACGGCAGAAATTTCGTCTGCTCCCCGCCTATGAAGGGGCAGGAGAGCCAGGATGCTCTCTGGACGGCATTGAAATCCGGGTTTATTGATACAGTCGCCACTGACCACTGTCCGTTCCAGAGCTATGAGAAGGACTGGGGCATCAACGATTTCACTAAGATTCCGAATGGATGTGCAGGTGTAGAAAATCTGTATCCATACATGCTCAACGCAGCCAACAGCGGAAAGCTGAGCTTTGAGAGAGTCGTGGCCGTCTGCTCCACCAATCCGGCCAGAATCTTCGGATGTGAGAACAAGGGCGCCATTGCCATCGGCAAGGACGCGGATATTGTGATCTATGATCCTGAGAAGGACTTCACAATCAGCGTGAACAACATGCATTCCGATTACGACCATACGATCTGGGAGGGCAAGAAGCTTCACGGTTATCCGGTACAGACCTATCTGCGAGGCAAGCTGGTCTATGATAACGGAGAATATGTCGGCACGCCAGGAGATGGAAAATTCGTCAAGCGGGTACCGCGGAAGCGTTGATCAGATAAGGCAGAATGTCAGGAGGTGACATAATATGGAATACGCATCAGAATATATCCGGATCCGCAGAGAAACAGAAAGCGCCAGATGCCTGTTATGTTACCAGGCACCCTGTCAGGAGGCCTGTCCTGAGGGCGTAGATATTGCGGGACTGATCCGGTCCCTGCGATTCGAGAATCTGGACGGCGCCATCGCAAAAAGAGGCAGTGCCTGCAGCTTCTGCAATGCACCCTGCATGAATGTCTGTCTCAGAAAGCGCATTGACCGTCCGGTGGACATCCGGACACTCGTCATGGAGCTGCCGGAGAAGGCACAGGAGCAGGCGGTGGAGCCTGAGCCGGATCTTACGGTGCATTCGATGGGAATTACCTTTGAAAATCCCTTCCTGCTGTCCTCCTCCATCGTGGGCAGCAATTATGAGATGATTGCCAAGGCCTTCGAGATGGGATGGGCAGGAGTTGCCTTCAAGACCATCGGCATGTTTGTTCCGGAGGAGACCTCACCAAGATTTTCCACGCTGTCCAAGGAAAGCAATCCATTCCTCGGCTTCAAGAACATCGAGCAGATTTCCGATCATACGCTGGAGGAAAATATCAGCTATATCCGCAGGCTGAAACGGGATTATCCGGCCAAGGTCATTCTTGCATCCATCATGGGGAGAGATGAGGATGAGTGGACGTATCTGGCTCAAAAAATGGAGGAGGCAGGTGCCGATGCCATTGAGTGCAATTTTTCCTGCCCCCATATGTCGGGCAATGGACTCGGCAGTGACGTGGGAACCAGGCCGGAGCTGGTGGCACGGTATACCAGGGCGGTCCGGAAGGGCACAAGCCTTCCGGTTCTGGCAAAAATGACGCCGAATATCACAAACATGGAGCTTCCGGCGGAGGCAGCAGTTGAGGCTGGGGCGGATGGACTGGCGGCCATCAACACGATTAAGAGCGTCATAAATGTGAACCTGCACTCCTTCGTCTCTGCACCCTCTGTCACCGGAAAATCCGCGGTCGGCGGTTATTCCGGAAAAGCCGTGAAGCCGATTGCCCTTCGCTTTATTCAGGACCTCCGCAAGGACCCGAAGCTGGCGGGGGCGGCAATCAGCGGTATGGGCGGTATCGAGACCTGGAGGGACGCGGCAGAGTTCATTGCCCTTGGATGTGAGACCGTGCAGGTCACCACAGCCGTCATGCAGTATGGCTACCGGATCATTGACGATCTGAAGGACGGGCTGGCGAGATACCTTGCCGAAGAGGGTTTTTCCTCTGTGGACCAGCTGGTCGGCAGAGCTATCCCGAATCTTGTCAATACCGATGAACTCGACAGGCATTCCATCGCGTATCCCGCTTTCCACACCTCAAAGTGCATCGGCTGCGGCAGATGCTATATATCCTGCTTCGATGGCGGCCATCAGGCCATTCATCTAAATCCGGCAAATGGAAAAGCCGGCATGGACCCCGGGAAATGCGTGGGCTGCGAGCTGTGCATGCTGGTCTGCCCGGTTCATGCGATTACCGAAGGGAAGCGCCGGGTGAGTGTAAGGCAGAAGGCAGGGTGAAGCGCATGGATAGACGATCTTAAAGGACTGTAAAAAAGAACCCGGATATAACCAATCATAAACAGGAAAAACAGAGATAACAACGTGAATTTTTTATAGGATTTCAGATAAATACAGAACATAAATGAAAGGGCGGTGTTTTTTATGTATAAGTGCAGTCAGGAACGTATGACAGATATGATCAAAACATTTTCCAAATATGGCGATGCGGGTCACGGCGGCATCACAAGATACTCCCTTTCCCCGGCGGCAATCCAGGCGAGGGAGGAGTACACGAAGCGGATGAAGGCGATCGGCGCGACCATCGAGGTTGACGATGTCGGTGATATGTACGCGACCATCCCGGGCAGTGATCCGGACGCAAAAAGAATCGTCATGGCATCCCATGTGGATTCCGTAAAGAACGGCGGTAATTACGACGGTATTCTCGGTGTTATGTCCGCCATGGAGGTTCTGACCACGATCGTGAAGGAGAACATTCCGCACAAGCATCCGCTCACAGCGATGATCTGGACCAATGAGGAGGGCTCCCTCTATCCGCCGGCTATGATGTGCTCCGGAATTGTGTGCTATGACTACCTGCCGGAGGAAATCCGCAGCGGATTCAAGTACGAGGATATGATGGCGTCCAAGAGCATTCTGGATAACAAGAGCACCTTTGGCGAGGCCCTCGAAAAATCAGGATACAAGGGAGAGAAGAAATATCGTCTGAGCCCGGACCGCTATCAGTGCTATTTTGAGACGCACATCGAGCAGGGACCGATTCTGGAGGACAACGGCAATGATATCGGTGTTGTGGACTGCGTACTGGGCATGTTCAATTACCGTCTGAAATTCTATGGCCAGACTACCCACGCAGGTACATTCCCGATGCCGAAGAGGAAGGATGCATTCCTGGCAGCGGCAGAGGCGCTTGTATATCTGCACGACGAGATCGACAAGCTCGGCTATCCGGAGCTGGTATATACGACCGGCGAGGTGGTATGCCATCCTTGTGTACACACCTGCGTACCGGATTACTTCGATTTTTCCTTTGACTGCAGACATGAGGACCCGAAGGTGCTTGACAAGGTGCTTGCCATCGTAAAGAGCTGCGAGAATATGAAATGGGCGGGCTGCACCTGCAAGGTAGAGAAGGCATGGAACAGAGATACGGTTTACTGGAACAAGAAGCTGGTGGGCTATGTCAAGGAAGCCTGCGAGGAGCTGGGCGTCTCACATCAGTATATCCATTCCGGTGCCGGTCATGACGCGCAGTTTGCATCCTATGTACTGCCCTCAACGATGATCTTCGTACAGTCCAAGGACGGCCTTTCCCATTGCGAGCCGGAGTACTCCTCACCGGAGCACTGCACAGAGGGCGCATCCGTTATGCTGAACGCAGTGCTGAAGGCAGATAAGGACTGATCCGCCTGAATATTCTGGCTGATTTTGGTGTAAGAGACATCTCTGCGAATGGAACCAGCTATTCGGTTAGTCATATTTGTCTGATATTGCAGCCGGTCATTGGAAAAAGACAGATGATTATCATAAAACGCTCCTATGAAGCTGCAGGTACGTAGTAAAGAATCAGATAATATGTTATCTGCAGGTCATAGAGGCAGGTCTGAGATACGAGGAGGATTGCAGAGTATGAGAAATTACGTGATCACAATCGCCCGGGGATTTGGAAGCGGTGGAAAATATATCGGGACCCGCCTCTCAGAAGAGCTGGGAATTCCCTGCTATGACAGGCAGCTGGTTACGATGGCCTCTGATGAGAGCGGTATCGATGAAAGCCTCTTCGTGGAATCAGACGAGAGGCTCCGGGGCAGATACATCGCGAACTTTCTCCGGAAGATGCCGGGGTCGACAGTCCTCGAGCCACATGAGAAGGGATTTATCTCCGATGTCAATCTCTTTAACATCATGGCGGAGCTGATCCGGAGTCTGGCGAAGACAGAGAGCTGCATCATCATCGGCAAGTGTGCGGATGACATCCTGAAGGATTATGAAAATGTGATCAGCCTCTACATTGAGGCCCCCAGGGCCGACTGTGTCAAATCCATCATGAATCGGATGCACGTCTCCGAGCGCAGGGCCCATCAGCTTATTCACAGTACGGACACCTACCGGGCGAAATACTACAATTATTATTCCGGCGGCAAGAACTGGACCAACCCTGTTAACTACGATATGACGCTGAACAGCGCAAGAATCGGGAGAGAACAGTGTGTGGAGGTGATTAAGGATTACATCAAAGTCCGGTTCCCGGAATATGGAAATGTAATAAAATGACATATATATCAGCTGATATATTTGCCCCGGCTAAGCCGAGGCTTTTTTTAAAAAATTAACTTGACATCTATTAGAGTTAAGTTTAAGATACCATTTGTATCACGCCGAAGACAGCAGGTGTCGCAAGACGTAAGCGCAAAAGCGCCTGCCGAGGATGTCGATTCTTTATGCATGTTTTATGAAGAATTCTGATCCGTCCGGCTGATCCGGGCGGATTTTTTTGCACATATTTGGCTGGTACACATATCAAAATAAGGAGGTATACCAGATCATGGCAAAGGTAGAACTTAAGAAACCGGTTGTGGAAGAGATTTCCAACGCAGTTGACGGTGCTGCTTCCGTAGTCCTTGTAAACTACAGCGGACTGAATGTGGCACAGGATACACAGCTTCGTAAATCTCTCAGAGAGGCTGGCGTCAACTACAAGGTCTACAAGAACACAATGATGCATCTCGCATTCAAGGGAACAGATTTCGAGAGCCTCGTACCGTATCTGAACGGCACAAACGCAATCGCAATCTCCAAGGATGATGCGACTGCTCCGGCAAGAATTCTTGCTGGCTTCGCCAAGAAGAACCCGCAGCTTGAGCTGATCGCCGGTGTCGTAGAAGGAAGCTTCTATGATCAGAAGGCAGTTTCTGCTCTTGCAGAGGTACCAAGCAGAGAGGTTCTGTTGAGCCGACTGCTCGGAAGCATGCAGGCACCGATCGCAAACTTCGCTCGTGTAATCAAGCAGATTGCAGAGAAGGAAGGCGGCGAAGAGGCTGCACCGGCTGCAGAATAATCTGCAGTGAGCGCTGTGCATAGTAAAAGGTCACAAGCGCAGAGATCTTTTTGAAGAAAGCTTCAGAGAGATCAGATTTTGAATGAATAGAAAGAATCAAATAATAATTGGAGGAAAATTACAATGGCTAAATTAACAACAGAAGAATTCATTGCTGCTATTAAAGAGTTATCTGTACTTGAGCTGAACGATCTCGTAAAAGCTTGCGAGGAAGAGTTTGGTGTATCTGCATCCGCAGGTGTTGTTGTAGCTGCTGCGGGCGCAGGCGCTGCTGAGGCTGCTGAGGAGAAGACTGAGTTCGACGTTGAGCTGACTGAGGTTGGCCCGAACAAGGTTAAGGTTATCAAGGTTGTTCGTGAGATCACCGGACTTGGACTGAAGGATGCCAAGGATCTTGTTGATTCTGCTCCGAAGGTTATCAAAGAGGGTGCTTCCAAGGCTGAGGCTGATGACATCAAGGCTAAGGTTGAGGAGCAGGGTGCAAAGGTTACTCTTAAGTAATTTTGGCATAGAGAATACTCTGAAAATGTATAGAAAGACTGTCGCACAGGCTGTGAAGGCTTGTGCAGACAGTCTTTTTTTGTGGAAAGAGACAAATATATTTCGGAAAAGTTACAAAAGGTTACAAAAAGCTTTTAAAATTAAAAACAGTATGCTATAATCATTTCGTTGCTAATTTCAGGAGGAGAAACATTGACTATCGATCCGGCTGTGTGCCATACAGATGCGGGGTCGGAACTACATGTAAAGGTGAACATTTATGATACGATGGAAGAAAATGACTTCTGCCGCGTTATCTGCGGCATTGCTGGTTTCAGGGCTTTCTTTGGCCAGCCCGGTGGCAGCATCCACACAGGATGATCTGCAGGCGGCGCAGGCGAAGAAGAGCGCTTCGGAATCAGAATATCAGGACGCGGAGGACAGAATCAGTGATCTTCAGACCAAGAAAGATAATGCGATCGAGTATCTGCAGAGCCTGAATGATCAGCTGACGGATCTGAATGATCAGCTTGACAAGCTTCAGGCACAGTACAGCGACACGCAGGAACAGTACGATGATGTCAGCCAGGAGCTTGCAGATGCAAAGGCGCAGGAATCAAAGCAGGCGCAGAGCATGAAGGTGCGTATCCAGTACATTTATGAGAGCGGAAGCAACAATAGCATGCTGGACACACTGCTTTCTTCGAAGAACTTCAGTGATTTTTTGAATGCAAGCATGAATGTCTCAGAGCTGACCAGCTATGACCGCAAGATCCTGAAGGAATATGCCCAGACCTGTGAGACAGTAAAAGACAAGCAGAAACAGGTCCAGAAAGAAGCAGAGCAGATTTCCACGCTGCAGGAGCAGAGCAAGAACAAGCGTGAGGAGATCCAGGAGCTTGTGGATGCTACCCGTCAGGATGTAGATGGATATGCGGCATCTCTGGAAGGTGCACAGAGCTCTGCGGCAGACCTTCTGGAGAGTATTCAGAAGCAGCAGGAAAATATCGACGCCCTGAATCAGAAGGCTGCAGACGAGGTGGCGGCAGCTGACGCCGCGGCTTCACAGGAGAAGCGGACTTCAACAGCGACAGCAATTGCAGAAGAGGAGACAAAGAGCAGCAGCTCCACAAATGCGGGATCCGGCTCCTCTTCATCGAATACGTCGTCTGCGTCGCCGGCAGCAACAGCTTCTTCCGGCAGTACATCAGCTTCATCCAACAGTGCAAGTCAGACTGCTGCGTCTACGACAACGCCTACGCCGGCAACGCCTACACCGGCAACGCCTACGCCAACACCTACACAGGCGCCGGCTGCAACGGATACGACAACTACGACGGATAATTCCTCTTCCTATTCAGGAGCGGTGCTCACTGCCGCAGCAGGCAGAATTCAGGGCCCGAGCGGTGCAGAGACCTACTACAATATGGACATGTCCGGTGTTGTCAGCATCATGCGAAGCATGGGCAACACAGATGAGTACTGGGTTCGTTCTGATGGTGTCAAGATGCTTGGAGGCTACGTCATGGTTGCAGCAAACCTCAGTGTCCGTCCACGCGGATCTCTGGTTGCCACCAGCCTGGGTACAGGCATCGTAGTGGATACCGGTGGTTTTGCAGTAGCAAATCCATATCAGCTGGATATTGCGACGAACTGGTGATGTGACAATTATTCAATATGAAGATTACAGAAACCCCGGAAATCAGAAAATGATTTCCGGGGTTTCTTAAGCCTATTATTTAAAGGTGAGCTCTGAAACGTATCAGTATTATGTTGGTGTAAGCTGGAATTTCAGGTTTTTTAATTACATGTCCGGTACTGTCCGGGCGTTTTCCCCTGTTTCTTCTGGAAGTTACGTATAAATGTTTCTGTATTTTTGTAACCGACAACGGTGCTTATCTTTGAAACAGGAAGTTTGGTATTCGCTAACAAACTGGTTGCACGTTGTATGCGGACATCATTAAGCAGTTGGAGGAATGTATGACCTGTGGAAGCATATATCAGCTTAGAGCAATAGGAAGCTGAAAAATGAAATTGCTTTGAAAGCTCTTCAAGTGTAACAGAAGCATAATGATTGAGGATGAAGCTCAGAATCGCATCTGTAATTTTATCAGTTTCAGAGGCGTTGTTTGCGAGTTCATATCCGCCTCCGTGGCGACGTGTAAGTTGTGCAAAAAACAAGGTCATGATACTGCAAAGAATGCGATCCGAATACTCATCGAAATGAATCTGCTCCTCATACATATCCAGAATATAGTTTCGGATAATACGATCCTTTCCAATATGGCAGATTAGATAGGGATATTTAGGCTGTTCATAATAGCCTGATAGCAGAAATTCTGCAAGGGTAGATTTATCTCTTACTGTATTCATGAATATATCCATCAAAGTTTCGTGCCGGATTAATAAATTCAGGACAATACTGTTATCGATCACTGAAATTGCATGGGTTGTCGAAGGAGCAATAAAACATAGATTTCCTGTTGCAAGGTGGATCTCACTCTTATCGAAGATTTGTGTGCAATGTCCCGAAAGGACATAAACAATTTCAAAAAAAGTATGTTTGTGAAAGAAAACTGGCATATATCGAGGATGGCGACTAATGATAATGTTCCTGTCATCATGAAAATAATCATCATCTGTAATAACCGGTTTGCTTTCTTCTGTATAATTTGCTTTATCCTTTAGAACTTTATCCAAATCTGAATTTTCAAGAATTTCTGAAATGTCCTTCCCGGCCTTTTTTGCTTCATAGCATTCTTTTAACAGGAGTTCACCGGGGGTCCATGCGCTGAGCTGATCTTTCAATTGTTGTTTGGTTATCACAATAGCATAGCCTCCTTTGAATCTTGTGTTTCTGCACATGTATTTGTATATAGCTAATCTTTATTTTATTATTTTTTCGAAAAAATGTACAGCAAGAGTAGTAAAGTGTGAAAAAATCAATCCGCTGGACAGATTAATCAACAAGAGTCTTCTTAATGAATCAGCAGAGCAACTGTTTGGAATTGACTATAATTTCCTGAACATTGATTTTTTTGAACAGAAGGAAACGTTTTTGACCTTATTTTTCCATCTTCATGTGCTGATTTTTCCATGGAAGTGACGTGAGTATAATTCTATACTATATACAGTTGAAGGGCCCGGAAATACTGAACTGAAAAAATTATTTTTGTGAATGATCAGGAGGAGAATACATGAAAAGGAAAGTGATTTCAATCGTTCTTGCCGGATTAATGGCAACAGGTATGCTGGCAGGATGCGGCAGCACAGCATCAACTTCATCTTCCAGCTCGGCTTCTGCCGGAGCTTCTACGGAAACAGTAGAATCTAATTCTGCTACAGAAACTTCTTCAGCATCTTCGGGAACTGGAAAGTACGCTGGGCAGACCATTACCATGATGGTAGATACAGATACTATGTCAGGCAATAACGCCGTTCAGGCGGTCATTGACGCAGCCGAAAAGAAGTTCGGCTTCAAGGTAGAGCTGGAGACGCGTGTGGGTGGAACAGAGGGCGATAACCTTATGAAGACCAGGCTTGCGTCTGGAGATATGTCGGATATCACTCTCTATAATTCCGGTTCCCTTCTGAATGCGCTGAATCCTGATCAGTATTTTGTGGACCTCTCTGATGAGGATTTCGTTCAGAATTACGATGATACTTACAAGAGCACAGTAACGGTAGATGGCAAAACCTACGGAGTACCGCTGACAACGACGCAGGCCGGTGCTGTAATCTATAATAAAAAGGACTATGAAGAGCTGGGACTTGAAGTGCCCAAGACATGGGACGATTTTGTTTCCAACTGCCAGAAATTAAAGGATGCCGGAAAGACGGCACTTGTCGGAACGTTTGCGGATTCCTGGACAGCACAGGTTCTGTTTCTTGGAGATAACTATAATGTAATTGCTGCAAATCCAGATTTTGCGAAGGACTTTGAGGCGGGGACAGCAAAATTTGCGACGACAAAGGAAGCAACAGAGTCCTTTTCAAAATACGAGGATCTGAAAGACTTCTACAATAAGGATTATCTCTCTGCAAAGTACGCAGACGGCATTCAGATGATGGGCGAAGAGACTGGATCTCAGTGGATTATGCTGACGCAGGCAATCAGTCAGATCGAAACGAATTATCCGGATGCAGTGAAGGATCTTGGGGTTTTCGCAATTCCCGGAGACAGTGCAGACTCTAATGGCATCACCGTGTGGTATCCGTCAAGCTGGTATATCAACAAAAATGCATCAAATGTGGATGCGTGCATCGATTTCATGAGATACTGGTGTTCTCAGGATGGCATTGATCTTTATAACAAGAATCTGGCACCAAGTGGACCAGCCTGCATTAAGGGAGTAGAACTTGGTGATGATGTACCGGATGCTGTCAAGGTTGACATGCAGAAATACTTTGACGATGGAAATACGATTCCGGCTCTTGAGTTTCTGACTGCAGTTAAGGGACCGAACTGCCCCAATATCTGTCAGGAAGTTGCTTCAGGACAGACTACAGGCGCACAGGCGGCTGAAAAGTATGATGAAGATTGCAAGAATCAGGCAATTCAGCTTGGCTTGGATTGGAAGTAATAAGTAAAAACATAGCGGAGCTGTCGTGGAGCAGGTTCATGGCGGGGGCCATTGACACACTGAGAAGCGGCAGCTTTGCTTTTTATCGGGTAGAGAAATTATAAACTGTTCTGCTTCGTTATAAGGTACCGGAAGAGTTTTTAAAGGTTCGCCTACTCGATCAAGGGGGTACATATTATGCAGAGTGCGCAGAAAAAGAAAGAACGGTCATCCTATCCGATACTGTTTATGATGCCGGCGCTTGTTATTTTTGCTATATTTTTTCTGATTCCAATTATAACATCATTTTATTATTCCTTGACGGTATGGGATTTCTCCAGTGTCAAATTTGTAGGAATGCAGAATTTTGTTAATTTCTTTAAGGACCAGGCATTGAGCAGTTCTGTTGTTCATACGCTGATCTATGCATTTCTGACAAGTTCTCTAAAGGTTATCATTGCCTTCTTCATTGCTGTATTTCTTACCAGTAAAATCCGTACGAAGAACTTCATTCGTTCAGCTGTATTTTTTCCAAATCTGGTATCCACAATGGCGGTAGGTCTGATTTTTGCCGCATTGATGCATCCGACAAAGGGTCTGATCAATATATTCCTTGAAGCAATTGGTCTGCATGCAGTTGATTTTCTGGGTAATGTCAACACTGCCCTGTATAGCGTAATTGCCGTGGATGTCTGGAAAGGACTGAGCATTTCAGTAGTTATCTATATCGCCGGGATTCAGTCTATCGACAGCAATTATTATGAGGCAGCTTCTATTGACGGCGCAAATGGATGGCAGAAGCTATGGAACATTACCTTCCCGTTGCTGACACCTGCGCGCAACTCCATTATCATTCTTTCTTTGATTGGTGGGCTTCGATGCTTTGATCTGATCTGGGCAATGACTGGAGGCGGTCCGGGATTTGCAACAGATGTACTGGCATCAATCATTTATAAGCAGTATGCATATGGATACTATGGTCTGTCGACTGCCGGCAATGTAATCATGCTGATATTAATATCTGCAATTGCGTATCCGCTGCAGCATTTTCTGAACAAACAGGAGGAGGCAATATCATGAAGAAAAAGAAAAAGCTGACTCTTCTCGGAGATATTCTGGGCGTATTTTTCGCAGTTGTGATTTTTATCATTCCGTTTTATTTCATGCTTGTCACTGCACTTAAGTCAGAGAAGGAAGCAAATCTTCTCAGCATAGCATGGCCGAGCAAGCTGCATCTGGAAAACTTTGTGGAAGTATTTAAGACAAATAACTACATGTTGCTCACTGCATTTAAGAATAGCAGCCTGATTACTGTTTTTTCGGTGGCGATATTGATTATTACGAGTTCCATGGCAGGATATGTTATTCAACGGCGTCATGATAAAGCAGTCAGCATTCTTCAGGCTATTCTGATGATGGGCCTGATGATTCCCGCTGCGATTCTGCCGACGATTTCATTACTTCAGAAATTACACATATACAAGACTATGTTTTCCATGGTGATGATTGAAGTAGCCCTGCAGCTTCCATTCACAATCATGCTTTACAGAGGGTTTATGGCATCCATTCCACGGGAACTGGAAGAAGCAGCACGTATTGACGGATGTGGGAAGTTCCAGACATTCTTCCAGATTATTCTTCCGTTGTTAAAGCCAATCACTGCAACGGTCATCATTCTGGATGCAGTTACGGTGTTTAATGATTTTACGAACCCGCTGTACTTCTTCCCTGGGAATGAAAATGCGACTGTGCAGCTGACATTGTATAACTTCAAGGGGCAGTTCGCCAGCAGTTATAATCTGATGTTTGCAGACATTCTGATTATTACGATACCAATGTTTATTCTGTTTCTTTTCTTTAATAAGCGGATTGTTGCCGGCATGGTTGCAGGGTCAGTGAAAGGATAATATAATTTTTGTATCGGGCCAGGCATTGAGAGAATTTCCATGTCTGGTCATCTTTCATTTTGATACCTGTATTACAGCCCGACATGACAGTGTCTGATTTGTCTTTCGGACAAAGCGCAGGATGATTTTGAGATAGCACGCTGAGATGAAGAGGATACTGGGATGAAGTTTCGTCGCAAGATGATTATGGCATATGCCTTGGTGGCTGGTATATGTGCACTTATAACTGGGATAGCTGTGTTCTGGGTCAGTTATGATGCTGCAGTAGATGTGGAAGGGAGAAATCTCAAGGAAACTGCGGACCAGATTGTTGAGCAGATGGATACAAGGCTGGCATCGATGGATGCAAGTATGGATTATATGCTTTCCAATATGGATATTTTGAGCGCGATGATGACTCTGGGCCGTGAGGATGGTTCGGATAATGATTCTCTGGATGTTTCTGCAAGGGCAACGCTGCGGAAAAATATCAACACAGATTTTATTCTAAAAAACTGCTATCGTCTGGTATGGTTTAATAGAGATGGAGAGATTATCAGCAGTACTAATACCAACCTTCCCGGAACAATCAGCTCCTTTGATCCGGACGATTTATCTTATCTTGAGATGGCTGAGAAGGAACACGGTCATTCTGTCTTGATCGGAAGCAGGGCGGATCCATGGGTAGCAAATGATGATGCACCCAGAGTTTTTTCAATGATTAAGGCGATACAGGGTGCCAATATGGGATACCTTGAAGTGGAGAATTTATCCTCTGATCTCAGCTATCTTCTTCCTTCTAATAAAAGGATACAATATGCGATCTATATTAATGAAGCTGAGTGTATCGGTCTGGGAAACGAAATGCGAAAAACCGCAGCATATCTGCCATATTTAAACAAAACAGATGGAGTGATTGAAAAAAAGGATAACACATGGTTTACGGTCAGCCATTCACAAAAATACAATATCACTGTTCTCACGCTGGAGAAAAATGAAGGTTTTGTCTCAAATATTCGCAATATTATCGCTATTTCTATACTAATTGGGATGCTCGTTTTTGCATCAGGCATGTTGCTTGTGTTGTTTTGGTCTAACATTCTTACAAAACCGCTCCGGCAGATGAGGCACATAATAGATCAGACAAATCTGGAAACGTTGAATCAGAATCCGGTTGAAGAGGTGCGGATCTGGAAAGGCAATGATGAGCTGCAACAGCTGTCTGACTCCTATCAGGTCATGACCAGAAGGCTGCATGACGCAATTCAGAAAGAGAAGAAGGCCTCTCTGTTACAGCTGCAGGCCTTATATGATTCGCTGCAGGCCCAGGTGAATCCACATTTCATTTATAATGTACTGAATGTTCTGTCCGCCCGTGGCGTCATGGATAATGATGATACGATTTGCGAAATGTGCGGTGCGCTAGCATCGATTCTGAGATATTCTACTGGAAACCAGAGGCGTTATACCAGAATAGATGAAGAAATTGAATATTTGCAGAATTATTACTTTTTATTGCGTTCCCGATTCGGTGAAGGTCTGCAATTTAATTTTCACATCAGCAGCGAAATACGAAGGGCTGAAATTCCAAAGGGTGTTCTTCAGCAGATTGTTGAGAATAGTATTGCGCATGGATTCCGTGACAGAACATCTGATATGGAGATTGACATTATCGGAAAGCTTGAAGAAAACAGGTGTGTTATACAGATTATTGATAATGGAGTAGGAATTGAAGAGGATATGCTGGATAATATTAAAACCCGCATGTATCAGGTGCGGGAAAAGATTCTTGAAGAACATGACAATATTCAGCTTGGTATCGGAGGGTTAGGGCTGCTTAATGCATATGCCCGTTGCCTTCTGCTCTATGAAGATGAACTGACCTTTGTAATCAGCAACAGGAGTGACTGCACAGGTGTTGAGACACAGATCAGTTTTCCAATTATAAAGGATGGTGGGGATTCATAAAATGTACAAGGTTCTGGTAGCTGATGATGAGCCAATGGCGCTTCAAATGATGATAAAAATTGTCACGGATCGATGCCCGGAATTTGAAATATGCGACACCGCGGCAGATGGGAAAGAGGCATTGGATAAAATCAGAAAGGAAAAACCGGATGTCGTAATAACAGATATCAAGATGCCTTTGGTCAGCGGAGTTCGTATCTGCGAGTTGATTCGTGAAGAAAACCCGGATGTCTTTTTTATCATTATCAGTGGTTATCAGAGCTTTGAATATGCCCAGAGGGCTATACGGTCGGGGGCAGCTGACTACATACTGAAGCCGATTGTGCCGTCTGTATTACAGAAGGCAATGGCGAAGCTCGCGGAGAAAATCCGTGTGGCATATTATTACAGAAGAAATCGTCTGCTTCGCCAGATCTGCAATGGCTCAGATTATGACCTCGATGAGATGCGCATGATTTTTCCATATGAGTCATTATATGTTGGTTTCGTTCGCCAGAATGGATTGCCAAGACGGTTTACAAAGAACGTCGGCAGAGAGATTTATTCGGATATTGATGAACAATACATGATCTATGGGCGTGATGAAATGGAAGCGCTGTATCTGATTCCAACTGAAATGCTCGGAACCCAGTCAATCAAGTCTTACATGCAGAAGGTCGCTGATCGTCAGAAAAAAGCTAATACATATCAGACTATCATCTACTCCGAGAAAAGGGTACAGGTAGAAAATCTCACAGAAGTTATCCGTTTGATCTATGATGCCCTTGCACACTATACGGTGATCGGGAAAAATCAGACGATCGCGATTGATCAGAAAAATGCTGATTTACTTGGACATCGGAATGGTGATGATAAGCAGGCGGCAGATGAAGATTCTTTTGCAGATATGGAGTTGTTGATCAGCGATCATAAAATTGACCAGGCAAAAAGGAAAATTCAGGAAGCTTTTCATCGATGGCAGTCACAAGATCGTCCGCAAGGATGGATGGAGTATGCAGCAAGAAATCTGAATAATTTATGCATTCGCTATCAGCACATTCAGGACAATGCAGAAATAATTAACAGGGAAATACTGCTCGACGATGCATTTTATGAAGCAGCAAACGTTGAAGAACTTACAGAGGCGGTTCTTGGCATTCTGTTTCAAAATGAAGAAACTGAGAAAAATGTAACAAAGCTGGACTCACCAGAATTTTTAAAGGAAGTTCTAGAGTATCTGCACCATCATCTGAAAGATCCACTATCTATGTCAGAGGTGTGCCGGACATTTGGCGTATCTCAGACGTATCTTTCGAAAATTTTTCGCAAATATACAGGGCTATCTTTTAATCAGAAGGTAACAGAACTTCGGATGGAGAAGGCAAAACGGATTATTCAGGAGAACAGTGAATATTTCATTAAGGAAATTGCAGAGATGGTTGGTTATCAGGATCAGTTCTATTTCAGCCGTGTCTTCCGCTCTTATGTAGGGAAAAGCCCAAGTGAATATGCGGATGAGCTTGAAAAGTATGAAGAGCTGGACTAACCACTTTGGCATCTAATCACAACAAAAACAGATTAGCAGGAGGAAAAATTATGATTAGAAGAGTAGTTTGGATTCGTCCGGAAAAGGATATGGGTGATGTAGTACCGTTGTTTAAAAAGAATTTCATTATTTCGGGTCATGTCAAGAAGGCGGCATTGCAGATCACTGCACTGGGAACCTATGTGGCACGGCTGAATGGACGAAGAATAGGAAAATTTGTATTGGCACCCGGATTTACCACATTTGATCATCGTCTGCAGGTACAGACATATGATGTGACAAATCTGATTTGCAATCAGAAAAATCAACTGTCAGTTCTGGTTGGAAAAGGATGGTATCGGAGCAGACTGGTGGGATGGCAGTCCAGCGAGAAACAGAATATGTATCGAAAAAATCCGGCTGGTCTGACTGCTGAATTACGGCTGGATTATGATGATGGAACAACGGAGTACATTGCCTCAGATGAAAGCTGGACTGTAGAGGAAAGTCAGATCCGTTTCTCAGAGATTTATGATGGAGAAATAGCAGATGGTACTTTTTGCCCTTCTGTAAGGAAACAGGCCGTCGTATTTGATGGCCCGACAGAAACGTTGATACCGCAGGAAGGAGAGGAAGTACGTGAACAGGAGCATGTTAGCGTAAAAAGGATTTTTGTCACACCAAAGGGCGAGACAGTTTTCGATTTTGGTCAGGAAGTTACAGGTTATGTAGAAACACAGGTGACTGCAGAAAGCGGCGAAGTTGTAGATCTGTCATTTGCTGAGGTAATGGATAAGGAAGGCAATTTCTATACAGAGAATTATCGGTCGGCGAAGGCGCAGTATCATTATACCTGCTCTGAGGGAGAACAGACCTGGAAACCGCAGCTCACCTTTTTTGGATTCCGGTATATCCGTATTAACGCGTTCCCTGGCGGAGTAAAGAATGCTGTTGCAGACAACTTTACAGCTATACAGATAAATTCGGATATGCGCCGGACAGGCTGGATACGTACTTCGGATCCTATGCTGAACAGACTTTTCCGAAATATTATCTGGGGACAGAAATGTAATTTTGTGGATGCTCCGACTGACTGTCCGCAGCGTGATGAGCGACTGGGATGGACGGGAGATGCACAGGTCTTCTGCCGGACAGCATGCTACAATTTTGATACAGAAAGATTCTATAAAAAATGGCTGGGGGATCTGAAAGCGGATCAGCGCTCTGATGGGGCAGTTGGTTTTGTTATCCCTGATCTGCTTCAGGCAGAAAAACCAAGTGCGGCCTGGGGTGACGCCGGTGTGATCTGCCCGTGGGAAGTTTACATGGCATTTGGAAATCCTGATATACTGCGGAAACAATTTGAGAGTATGCATCTATGGGTCGATTATATTACCTCTGCGACAACGGTTCCCGGTCTGTGGGCAGGTGGAGAGCACTTCGGAGACTGGCTTGGACTGGATGCTCCGTCTGGAAGCTACAAGGGATCCAGCCGCGAAGAATTTATCGCAACTGCCTTTTATGCATATTCCACAGAATTGGTGATCAAGGCGGGGAAAGTGTTGAACGAAGATGTAACAGAATATGAAAATTTATATCAGACCATTGCAGATAAATTCAGGGAAACCTATACGGAATATCAGACACAGACGGAGTGTGTGCTTGCTGTTCAGTTCCATCTGGCAGAAAATCCGCAGAAGACATCTGATCAGCTGGTTGATATGATCCATAAAGCGGGGGATCAGCTGCAGACTGGATTTGTAGGTACTCCATACCTGCTTCATGTTCTCAGCGATTATGGACATGCAGATCTCGCATGGACACTTCTTCTGAGAAAAGAATATCCATCTTGGCTGTATCCGCTTTCCAAAGGTGCGACTACTATGTGGGAACATTGGGATGGCATCATGCAGAACGGTGATTTCTGGAGTGCGGATATGAATTCATTTAATCACTATGCATACGGTGCAGTTGCAGACTGGATGTATGGCACGGCTGCTGGTATTCGTCCGGTTGAAGAGGCCCCCGGATATGCACAGGCACTAATTGCTCCGCACCCAGACAAACGACTTGATTGGTTTGAAGCTACTGTGATGACGCGACATGGAAAGATTGTATCACGGTGGTCACAGGAAGACGGAAGATTCCGTTTTGACATCGAAACACCAGTCATTTCGACTGTTGTGATCGGAAACAAGACAAGGGTCGTACAGCCTGGAAGATATGTACTTTATGCGGCAGACGATAGCTGAAAGCAGATAAGAAATACATAATATCAGAAGGGAGGGAAGAAAGATGGCGGGTATTATCGAAAAAATGCGTCTTGATGGAAAGAAGGGATTTGTAACAGGAGCAGCAAGAGGTATTGGAAAATGCACGGCTACAGCGTTTGCGGAGGCTGGCGCGGATATAGCAATTGTGGATCTGGATTTGGAAAATGCGCAGAAAACAGCAGAAGAAATTGCTGATCTGACTGGTCAGAAAGTAGTCTCTATTCAATGTGATGTGACGAATGAGATTCAGGTAAATGAGATGGTGGAATCTGTTGTCGGACAACTTGGTGGATTGGATTTCTGCCATGCCAATGCAGGGATATGTATCAATGCGCCTGCGGAAAAGATGACTTTTACACAGTGGAAGAAAAATCTGTCGGTAAACCTTGACAGTATATTTCTTACTGATACAGTGGCCGGTAGATATATGCTTTCGCATGGAGGGGGATCAATCATTAACACTGCATCGATGTCTGCTCACATTGTCAATGTTCCCCAGCCACAGTGTGCCTACAATGCATCAAAAGCCGGTGTAATTCAACTTACAAAATCTCTCGCAGTTGAATGGGCAAAGCGGGGTGTCAGGGTTAATTGTATTTCACCAGGTTACATAGGAACAGATCTCACGCTTTCTTCTCCAACACTTCAACCGTTGATTGCACAGTGGAATGATATGGCGCCAATGGGGCGTTTGGGAAAACCGGAAGAGTTAGAGTCTGTCTGTGTCTATCTGGCAGGAGATACATCCACATTTACTACTGGAAGCGATTTTTGCATTGATGGAGCGTTTACCTGTTTTTGATGATGCTTGATTTTTTAGAACATGTATCCCTTTATGATATTGGGGGTGGAGGAAAAATTAGAATGATGGCTAGTGAAGAAATTACTGGTGCAAGTGTGGTAAGGCAGACTATTGTGAAGAATACGGAGGAGAATGTGCCGGAATTGATGATACAAGAGGTCATGACGAGCCCGGGTGAGATTACTTTCCGGAAGATACCGGTTCCGGTTCCCGGCCCAGACCAGGTACTTGTGAAGATAAAAAGGATTGGTATATGCGGAAGTGATATACATGTTTATCACGGAACACATCCCTATACCAATTATCCTGTAACACAAGGACATGAAGTATCAGCCCAGATTGTCAGAAGGGGCAGGTATGCGAAGAAGTATGAGGTTGGTCAGCGTATTGTCATTGAACCGCAGGTATTTTGCGGGCATTGCTATCCATGCCTTCATGGGAAATATAATCTATGCGAAAGCCTGAAGGTCATGGGGTTTCAGACAACTGGAACAGCAAGTGAATATTTTGCTGTAGACGAATCAAAATGTACGCCAATTCCACCTCAGATGACTTATGACGAGGGCGCTATGATTGAACCGCTAGCTGTTACAATTCATGCAGCAAAGAGATTTGATGTAAAAGGGAAAAAGGCAGTTGTTCTGGGTTGCGGTCCGATTGGAATACTTCTATGCCAGGCATTGAAGGCATTTGGAGCGTCTCAGGTGCTTGCAACAGATATATCCGATTATCGGCTTCATCTGGCAAAGACAGTCGGTGCGGACAACGTTGTTAATACCAAGGAGAATGATTTTGGGACAGAACTGGTAAAGTGCTTTGGACCAGACAAAGCAGACGTTATTTATGACTGTGCTGGGAATGATGTATCGATGAACAGTGCGATCCGAAACGCGCGAAAAGGCAGTACGATTATCCTTGTTGCGGTATTTGGGAAAATGGCTACTGTCGATCTGGCTAAACTGAATGATTCAGAACTTGATTTAAATACGACAATGATGTACCGGCATGAAGACTACGAGGATGCTATTCGGCTTGTGGGAGAGGGAAGAATCAAGTTGAAACCGTTGATGAGTTGTCATTTTGCATTTGGGGACTACTTGAAGGCATACCAGTACATCGATGCAAATAAGGAAACAACGATGAAAGTTCTTATCGATGTTGATCCGGATGCATAAAAACAAGAAGTCACTAAAAATCAGAAGACGTTCGTGACATGTATTAGATTTCAGGGCAAGGGAATGATGAAAGAGGAAAAGAAAGCAGAGATCCGATATGTCGATCTGGATTTACTCAATGCGTTTTAGCAATATATTCCAATCCCTATGTCCGGCAGGCTGAAGAAAAGGAATAAGTTTATAGCGGCAATTGTATTTTGATTCGATGATAGCGCCATGGTAGCCATGTCTTAGGCTTTCATGGCGCTTATGTAAAAAGAGAAAATTATATAATGGATAGTGTTTATTTCACTTACATCGATATATGATCAGTTTGACACGTGACAGATCAGGCAGGAGGAATGTGTCTACTACCTGCTTCAGACGGGAGAAAATCATTCATACTGCTGGAAAGTTTGAAATCGAAAAAAACCCAGATGATTTATTTTGGCAATAAAGTCTGAGCTATGGATCTTGATGTTCAAACGAGAAGGAGAATATGGATATATGCGAAAAATCAGAAAAAGAAGTTTCACAGGCACAAGAAGCAATGCGGTCACTGAGCGGGAGATTTATGGCATGAATTGTGCGCGCCGCGCAGCGGATGGAGGTATTGTTCTGTTAAAGAATGAGAACCATATTCTTCCTCTGAAAGCCGGAAGCCGGATTGCATTGTATGGATCGGGTGCTTCGCAAACGGTAAAAGGCGGTACAGGATCCGGAGATGTAAACGAGCGGGAGAGTGTCAGCATCTATCAGGGGGTGAAGGATGCCGGCTATATTATTACTGATGAAGACTGGATTGAGGATTACAATCAAAGATATCAGAATGCCAGAATATCCTGGAGGGATGATATTTTACGCAGGAGTCAGAAACATCAGGAGACGCTGGAATTTTTTGAGATATATTCTCACACACCATTTGTCAGGCCTGCCGGAAAACAGATAGAGAAGACAGAGGCAGATACTGCAGTTTACGTGATCAGCCGTGTGGCAGGAGAAGGAGCTGACCGAAATGATGAGAAAGGGGATTATCTGCTAAGTGATGCGGAAGAGCAAGAACTTGCACGGGTTTGTGATCTCTACGATCATGTAGTTGTCGTTCTGAATACAGGCGGCGTCATTGACCTTTCCTTTATGGACAAGTCCCCCAATATTGAAGGCCTTGTTGACCTTTGTCAGGCAGGCATGGAAGGCGGACATGCGCTTGCGGACATATTGAGCGGTGAGGTAAATCCGTCTGGCAAGCTGACTGCAACCTGGGCGTATCATTATGAGGATTACCCCAATTCGCAGGAATTTTCTCATATGAACGGAGACCTTCAGCACGAATACTACAATGAAGGCATTTTTGTGGGATATCGATATTTTGACAGCTTCCATATTCCGGTTCGATATGGTTTTGGATTTGGACTGTCCTACTCTGATTTTTCCATCATTACTGAACAGGTGGAAGAAGAACCGGGTACCGGGATCCGGATTTCTGTGAAGGTAAAGAATGATGGCGATGCCCTGGGACGCGAGGTGGTACAGGTATATGCAGCATGCCCTGATGGAAGACTGGAAAAGGAACGCCGTCGTCTGGTTGCATTCTCCAAGACCCGCCTTCTGATGCCTGGTGAGTCGGAGAACTGCCTGCTGCAGGTACCGTATTCTGCGCTGGCATCTTATGATATGGAAACACCCGGGTGGCTGCTGGAAAAAGGAAGATATTGCCTGTATATTGGAAATTCTCTTGCAGATTCTGTCCCCTCGGTGGCAGCGGATCTTGCGAAAGATGTACTGCTGGAGAAAACACGCCATGTCTGTGTTCCGGAGAATCCCATTGAGGAGTACCATCTGTCGCGGGAGATAAGGAACACCTGGGTTCAGGAGAAACAGGACGATGAAAAAAAGATTGGCGAAGACTTTATTCTTTCATTGCATGCGGATGCCATTACAACAAGAACAGTGACATACCATACAAATGCAGAACTTTCTGACCCGGAGGGACTTGCATTTGTGCAGAAACTGACACCGGAGCAGCGCCGGCATCTGGCAACAGGAGACCCCGGAAAAGCACAGGGTGCGCAGCTTGGTTCATCCGGGTTCAGTGTACCGGGATCAGCTGCACAGACCAGTGCCTGTGCAGAAAAGGAGGGGCTTGCCAGTATCGTGCTGGCAGACGGACCTGCTGGTCTGCGTTTGAACCGGTGCTATTATGTGCGCGGTGGTGAGATTGTACAGATGCCCTTCCAGTTCAGCATGGAGGGTGGCATTTTTATGCCGGATGCAGACCGGATGGAAGGAGATAAATATTATCAGTACTGCACCGCCTTCCCGGTTGGTACGGTTCTGGCACAGAGCTGGGATGAGGATCTGGTTGCAGAAGTGGGCAGATGTGTTGCCGGAGAGATGCAGCTGTTTCATGTGACATTGTGGCTGGCACCGGGCATGTGCATACAGAGAAATCCCCTTTGTGGAAGAAATTTCGAATATTACTCGGAGGATCCTCTGATCAGTGGAAAAATTGCCGCTGCGATGACAAAGGGGGTGCAGTCTGTGCCGGGCTGCGGAACGACCATCAAGCATTTTGCCTGCAACAACAATGAGGATAACCGGATGGGCTGTGACAGTATTCTATCAGAGCGTGCGCTTCGGGAGATATATCTGCGCGGATTTTCAATTGCCATCCGGGAAGCCGCGCCTATGGCTATCATGACAAGCTACAATAAGATCAACGGAATTCATTCGGCAAACAATTATGACCTTTGTAACAATGTTGCGAGGAATGAATTTGGATTCCGAGGTTTGATTATGACAGACTGGACGACTACGCATAATGGACCCGATTGTACAGCTGCCGGATGCATGCGTGCCGGAAACGATATTGTCATGCCGGGATGCCAGAATGACCAGAGGAATCTGGAGGAGGAGCTGGCGGATGGCCGGTTGTCCGAGGCTGATCTGGATGCTTGTGTTTCTCGTCTGGTGCGTACAGTATGGCAGTCTGGAGAATATGAAGAGTAGATTGTGAACCTGTGCATGAAATCTTCAGGTTTGCTTTTCTGAATGATATCATTTGAGTCCTGGAATCTTTGAATATCAAAGGTTTCAGGACTCTTTTTCCTATTGTACAGAAAGCAGATTGCAAAACGTATATGATATTTTGAGTATAAACTGATTGATGGCAATGTTTCTTTAGCTCTTGTGCAATGCAATACCCGCGAAGCATTCTTTTGGTAAAAAGAAACAAATATATCCGAAATATAGATTGAAGAATATGTTGATTGCTGTATAATTGTAGATGGATGAATATAATTCAGCAAATAGTTATTTCTGAATATAAAATTCGGAATATTTACACAAGGGGGTGCAGATTATGTCATGGAATGCTTTGCTCATCATGGTTCCTGTCGTCAGTGTAATTGCGCTGCTCTTTGCCGCAGGTATGGCAGCGTCTGTGAAAAAGGAGGATCCCGGGACGGAGAAGATGCAGGAGATTGCCTCTGCCATCCGGGAAGGTGCAAATGCTTTCCTGACCTCCGAGTATAAGGTACTGGCGGTATTCGTTGCCGTTCTCTTCCTGCTTCTGGGCTTTGTGCTTGGAAACTGGATTGAAGCCGTGTGCTTTCTGATCGGTGCCTGCTTCTCAGTGCTTGCCGGATTCTTCGGGATGCGTGTCGCTACGCTTGCCAATGTCCGGACGGCAAATGCGGCAAGAAAATCAGGCATGCCAAAGGCTCTTTCTGTTGCCTACCATGGAGGCGCAGTCATGGGCTTCTGCGTAGTGGGGCTTGGTATTCTCGGCGCCAGCGTGATTTATCTGATCACCGGAAGCACGGACGTTCTGTTTGGTTACAGCCTGGGCGCTTCTTCAGTCGCCCTGTTTGCCCGTGTGGGAGGCGGCATCTATACGAAGGCCGCCGATGTGGGTGCTGACCTTGTTGGCAAGGTTGAGAACAACATCCCGGAGGATGATCCAAGAAATCCGGCTGTGATTGCGGACAATGTCGGAGATAATGTCGGTGATATTGCAGGAATGGGTGCCGATCTGTTCGAATCCTATGTCGGTGCGCTGGTATCTGCGGCTACTCTTGGAATCGCTGTTTCCGGGGAAAGTGGTGTTCTGTACCCGATGCTCATCGCTGCCTGCGGCATTCTTGCATCGATTGTCGGGACCTTCTTTGTAAGGGGAAAACAGAATGGAAATCCGCAGAAAGCCCTGAATCTGGGCAGTAATATTGCGTATCTGATTGTCGTAGTGGTCTCCCTGATTCTGAGTAATGTTTTGTTTGGAGGCTTCCGCCAGGCAGTGGCTGTGATTTTCGGACTTCTGGTCGGCTTTGTGATCGGACAGATGACGGAGATTTACACTTCTGATAAATACAAATCCGTGAAAAAAATTGCGGAGGAATCCCAGACCGGTGCCGGCACGACGATTATCACCGGACTGGCAGTCGGCATGAAATCAACGATGATACCGATCCTGTGCATCTGCGTCGGTATATTTGTATCTTATCTGACGGCAGGGCTTTACGGAATCGCACTAGCGGCAGTCGGCATGCTGGCAACCGCAGGCAGCACCATTTCCGTGGATGCCTATGGACCGATCGCAGACAATGCCGGCGGTATTGCTGAGATGTCAGGACTGGATGAGAGCGTGCGGGATATCACAGATACGCTGGATTCAGTCGGCAACACCACAGCAGCCATCGGAAAGGGATTTGCGATCGGATCTGCTGCGCTGACGGCACTCGCGCTCTTTGTATCCTATGCGCAGGCAGTGCATCTGGAGAAGATTGATATCATGGACCCGAAGGTCATCATCGGTCTGTTCATCGGAGGCATGCTTACGTTCCTGTTCTCTGCCTTCACGATGGAATCTGTCTCCCGTGCGGCATACAAGATGATTGAAGAAGTCCGCAGGCAGTTCCGCGAGGATCCCGGCATTCTGGCGGGAACCAGCAAGGCGGATTACAGGACCTGCGTCGGTATTTCCACACAGGCAGCACTGCATGAAATGATCGCGCCAGGCATCCTGGCGGCGGCCTCACCAATCGTGATGGGACTGGTCCTTGGAACAGATGCTCTTGGCGGCATGCTGGCAGGTGCGCTGCTCACCGGTGTTCTGATGGCCATCTTCATGAGCAACTCCGGAGGTGCCTGGGACAACGCAAAGAAATATATTGAGAGCGGACAGTACGGAGGCAAGGGAAGCGAAGCCCACAAGGCGGCGGTTGTCGGAGATACTGTCGGCGATCCATTCAAGGATACCTCTGGTCCGTCCATCAATATCCTGATCAAGCTGATGACTATCGTGTCCCTGGTATTCGCACCACTGTTTCTCGCTGTTGGAAGCCTGCTCTAAGATGAAGTGTGCAATGATTTAAGGTTCAAAGGGTAAGCACTTAAGATATTGTCTTGAAATTCGAACATTTGCAGACATGCTAGAAGTACTTGGTGATGAGATTTTGCGTTGTTCAGAAAAAGTCAACTGTCTGAGCTGCAGAATGCAGCGAGTTTTGACTTTTTCTGAACGTCTTTAGCAAAATTGAAGAGCCGTAGTACTTCTTGCTTGTCGAAACCGTGAGAATTTCAAGACAATTTCATGATCATCAATCTTTTGACTCCAATATCAAAGATAGAATGCTTCAGAGGATGGGAATCGATTCCATTTCTATCTTCAAAAAAATTCTTTGCTATGGTATGATCAGTACAGTAACAGATGTTCATTTGTACCGGTTGAAATGAAATCCGTATTAGCAGAAAGGGGAAGAAATGAAAAGCTTACAGTACACCGTAAAAACAGCACTTGGTCTCCATGCACGTCCTGCTGCGATGCTTGCGCAGACCTGCATCACGCTGAAAAGCCAGGTCCTGATTGAGTGCGACGGAGAAGTAGCAGGCGGCAACAACGTGCTGCAGATTCTGAAGCTGCACGCAACCAGGGGCGCGGTCCTGAATATTACCGCCGAGGGGCCGGATGAAGACGAAGCAATCCAGAAGATTGCAGACGTACTGAAGAGCCTTGCAGCGAAGGACAAGAAGGTAGAAGTACTGCGGGTGGCCTTTTTCGGAACCAAGGACTACGACCGCATGTTTTTCAGCGAACTTGCCCGTGATAAAGAAGACGGTACCTATAATGTCGATATCAAATATTTCAATGCGAGGCTGACAGAAGAGACGGTTCATCTGGCAGAGGGCTTCCGTGCAGTCTGCATCTTTGTAAATGACGAAGCACCGCGTCCGGTTGTGGAGGCACTGTATCATTGCGGCGTGCGCCTGATCCTGCTCCGGTGCGCAGGCTTCAATAATGTAGATCTTCAGGCCGCAAAGGAATTCGGCATCACCGTTCTTCGCGTACCTGCCTATTCCCCATATGCGGTTGCAGAGCACGCAATGGCAATCATGCAGGCGGCAAACCGTCACATCCACAAGGCCTACCTCAAGGTGAAGGAAAATGATTTTGCACTTAGCGGGCTGCTCGGTGTAGATCTCCACAACAAGGTAGCCGGTATCATGGGAACCGGAAAAATCGGACAGTGCATGGCAAAGATCTGCAAGGGCTATGGCATGACCGTCCTGGGCTGGGATGCATTTCCGAATAAGGCGCTGGAAGAATCCGGCCTGCTCACCTACGTCAGCAAGGAAGAACTGATCCAGAAGGCAGACCTGATTTCCCTGCATCTTCCGCTTATCATGGGAGAAGGCGGAACCTATCACCTGATCAATGATGATACCATCGCAATGATGAAGGACAATGTCATGCTGGTGAACACATCCAGGGGCGGCCTTGTCGATGCAGAGGCATTGATCCGCGGCCTCAAGGCGCAGAAATTCCACGCCGTGGCACTGGATGTATATGAGGGAGAGGACGCCAACGTATATACCAATCGTTCCGACGATTTCCTTACCAACGATATCGTCGCCCGTCTGACGATGTTCCCGAACCTCATTCTGACATCCCATCAGGCATTCTTCACCAGAGAAGCACTGCAGGCAATCGCGGCGGTCACCATGGAGAACGCACGCAACTTCAACGAGCAGCTGCCCTACGGCGCTGCAGAATGCAAAGCAAAATAACAAACAAACAGTAAAATAGCAAAACAGCCATGCCGAAGCGTAACGCTGGCATGGCTGTTTTGTTCAATTATTTTGTTTCATTTATGTTAAATATCGTTTGACACCCTTGACAGACTGTGTTATTGTAAAAAATGCACTATTATGGCAACATGTGCCTAACTTCATTAAAAATAAAAAGAAACAAACCCGTTTTTTATGAAGTTGGCCGGGCATGTAACGTTACCGTCTTCCCGCCCTGATCACAGGTCCGGAAGACATAATTCATTTTTCATATTATAGCACAAGGGGTGAAACGTCAATGGAGAAAAACAGGATACGTCTGATCCACAGCGGAAGAAACATTCGCATGACCTACCAGAGACAGAAAGAAGTTCTGGAAATGCCCAATCTGATCGAGGTCCAGAAGAATTCCTACGAGTGGTTCCTGAAGGACGGTCTCAGGGAAGCTTTTGATGATATCTCTCCGATCGAAGATTACGGCGGAAAGTTGAGTCTTGAGTTTGTGGATTACCAGCTCTGTGAGGATGATGTAAAGTATTCCATCGAAGAGTGTAAACAGCGTGACGCTACATACGCAGCACCACTGAAGGTAAAGGTTCGCCTGTTTAATAAGGAAAAGGACGAGATCAGCGAGCATGAGATATTCATGGGTGATCTTCCCCTGATGACAGCGACCGGCACCTTCGTCATCAATGGCGCAGAGCGTGTTATTGTCAGCCAGCTGGTTCGTTCTCCCGGAATTTATTATGGCATCGCACACGATAAGCTTGGAAAAGAGCTGTATTCCTGTACGGTGATTCCAAACCGTGGTGCATGGCTTGAATATGAAACTGACTCCAATGACGTTTTCTGGGTACGTGTGGACCGTACGAGAAAGGTTCCGATTTCCGTTCTGATCCGTGCACTTGGCATCGGCACAAACGCAGAGATTGTCGAGTATTTCGGCGAGGAACCGAAAATACTTGCAAGCTTTACAAAGGACACCTCCACAAATTATCAGGAAGGACTTCTTGAACTCTACAAGAAGATCCGTCCCGGCGAGCCGCTTGCTGTAGAAAGCGCCGAGACACTGATTAACGGCATGTTCTTTGATCCGAGACGTTATGATCTGGCAAAGGTCGGACGTTATAAGTTCAACAAGAAGCTCGCGCTGCGTAACCGCATTGCCGGCAAGGTACTGGCAGAGGATGTTGTCAATACAGAGACCGGCGAGATCATCGCAGAGAAGGGACAGACGGTAACCCGTGAGCTGGCTGATGATATTCAGTATGCAGCTGTAAAATATGTATGGATTGAGACACCGGAGCGCCCGGTCAAGGTTCTCTCCAACCTTGAGGTAGACATCACCAGATGGGTGGATGTAAATCCGGAGGAACTCGGTGTTACGGAAGAGGTTTATTATCCGGTACTTGCGGAGATCCTCTCCGAGTATACTGATATTGAGGATATCAAGGACGAGATCCGTGACCGGATTCATGACCTGATCCCGAAGCATATCACCAAGGATGATATTTTTGCATCCATCAACTACAACATGCACCTGGAATACGGCATCGGCAATGATGATGATATCGACCATCTGGGCAACCGTCGTATCCGCTGCGTGGGAGAGCTGCTGCAGAACCAGTACCGGATCGGCCTTTCCAGACTGGAGCGTGTCGTTCGTGAGAGAATGTCCACACAGGACCTCGATACGATTTCCGCACAGTCTCTGATCAACATCAAGCCGGTCACAGCTGCAGTGAAAGAGTTCTTCGGTTCCTCTCAGCTGTCCCAGTTCATGGACCAGAACAACCCGCTGGGTGAGCTGACACACAAGAGACGTCTGTCCGCACTTGGCCCCGGCGGTCTGTCCAGAGACCGTGCAGGCATGGAGGTCCGTGATATCCACTATACGCATTACGGACGTATGTGCCCGGTTGAGACGCCTGAAGGCCCGAATATCGGACTGATCAACTCCCTTGCATCCTATGCGAGAATCAATCAGTACGGATTTATTGAGGCACCGTACCGCAGGATCGACAAGACTGACCCGAAGAATCCTGTTGTCACATCTGAGGTTGTTTACATGACAGCCGATGAAGAGGACAACTATCATGTAGCACAGGCGAATGAGCCCTTGGATGCAGAGGGACACTTCATTCATCATAATGTTTCCGGCCGTTTCCGGGCTGAAACCCAGGCGTATGACAGAAGCATGTTCGATTACATGGATGTATCCCCGCGTATGGTATTCTCGGTCGCTACATCCTGCGTACCGTTCCTGCAGAACGATGACCCGACCCGTGCCCTGATGGGATCCAACATGCAGCGTCAGGCCGTTCCGCTTCTGTTCACAGAGGCTCCGGTCGTGGGTACCGGCATGGAGGAAAAGGCTGCTGTTGACTCCGGTGTCTGCGTGATTGCGAAGAAGTCCGGCACCATCACCTATTCCACATCCTATGAGATCCGGATGGACAATGATGACGGAACACGTGATGTATATCATCTGATGAAGTTTGAGCGAAGCAACCAGAGCAACTGCTACAACCAGCGTCCGATCGTCTTCAAGGGCGACCATGTGGATGCAGGTGAGGTCATTGCGGATGGTCCTTCCACTTCCGGCGGAGAGCTTGCACTCGGCAAGAACCCGCTGATCGGATTCATGACCTGGGAGGGCTATAACTACGAGGATGCCGTTCTTCTGTCAGAGCGTCTGGTAAGGGATGATGTATATACATCCATTCATATTGAAGAGTACGAGTGCGAGTCCAGAGACACAAAGCTCGGACCGGAGGAGATTACAAAGGATGTTCCAGGTGTCGGCGATGACGCACTGAAGGATCTGGATGAGCGCGGTATCATCCGCATCGGCGCTGAGGTCCGTGCAGGAGACATCCTTGTCGGCAAGGTTACCCCGAAGGGAGAGACCGAGCTGACAGCGGAAGAGCGTCTGCTCCGCGCAATTTTCGGTGAAAAGGCGCGTGAGGTACGTGATACCTCTCTGAAGGTTCCGCACGGTGAGTACGGTATTGTTGTGGATGCCCGCGTATTTACCAGAGAGAACGGCGATGAGCTTTCTCTGGGTGTGAACCAGGCAGTCCGCATTTACATTGCTCAGAAGAGAAAGATCTCTGTCGGCGACAAGATGGCCGGCCGTCACGGAAACAAGGGTGTCGTATCCCGTGTACTTCCGATTGAGGACATGCCCTTCCTGCCGAACGGACGCCCGCTGGATATCGTGCTGAATCCGCTGGGTGTTCCATCCCGAATGAACATCGGACAGATCCTTGAGATCCACCTGAGCCTTGCTGCAATGGCACTGGGCTTCAATATTTCAACACCTGTATTCGACGGCGCAAACGAGGTCGATATTCAGGACACCCTTGAGCTTGCCAATGACTATGTCAACAGCGAGTGGGATGTTTTCTACGAGAAATATAAGGACACACTACTTCCTGAGGTTATGCAGTACCTGTCAGATCACAGAGACCACAGAGCACTCTGGAAGGGTGTTCCTATCCGCCGTGACGGAAAGGTACAGCTTCGTGACGGACGTACCGGTGAGCCCTTTGACGGTCCGACAACCATCGGACACATGCATTATCTGAAACTGCACCATCTGGTAGACGACAAGATCCATGCGCGTTCTACTGGTCCATACTCCCTGGTTACCCAGCAGCCTCTGGGCGGCAAGGCCCAGTTCGGCGGCCAGCGTTTCGGAGAGATGGAGGTATGGGCACTGGAGGCCTATGGTGCTGCCTATACACTGCAGGAGATCCTGACCGTGAAATCCGATGATGTCGTGGGACGTGTGAAGACCTACGAGGCAATCATCAAGGGTGAGAACATTCCGGAGCCGGGAATCCCCGAGTCCTTCAAGGTTATGCTCAAGGAGCTGCAGTCCCTTGCACTGGATATTCGTGTGCTTGACGAAAACGGCAAGGAAGTCAAGATCATGGAGTCTGTTGATTATGGCAATACGAGCTTCCGTAAGATTATGGAGGATGCGGATCGTTATAACAACAAGGCGAATGACAAGGAGCTCAGTGACCATGGATTCGGAAAGCAGGAATTCCAGGATGGTGAGCTCGTGGACAGTGAGGATGACGATACGATCACAGATGATGAGGATGAGGAATTCATCGAGAGTCTGGATGACGATATGGATGAATAATCCGTGTGATTTACATGCTGAATCTGTGTCATATACATGCTGAAAGGGGTAAATAAATGCCGGAAACAGTTAATAAAGAAGAAGGAACGCATCAGCAGCTGAACTTCGATGCCATTCGTATCGGTCTTGCTTCACCGGACATGATCCGTCAGTGGTCACACGGTGAGGTAAAAAAGCCGGAGACGATTAACTACCGTACGCTGAAGCCGGAGAAGGATGGCCTGTTCTGCGAGCGTATTTTCGGACCGACCAAGGACTGGGAGTGCCATTGCGGAAAATATAAGAAAATCAGTTATAAGGGTGTGATCTGCGACCGATGCGGCGTTGAGGTAACCAAATCCTCGGTTCGTCGTGAGCGCATGGGCCATATCGAGCTTGCAGCACCGGTTTCTCACATCTGGTATTTTAAGGGTATTCCGTCCCGTATGGGTCTGATCCTGGACCTGTCACCGAGAACACTGGAGAGAGTACTGTATTTTGCAAGCTATATCGTACTTGATCCCGGCAAGACAAAGCTGATGAAGAAGCAGATCCTCTCGGAGCGCGAGTACAGCGAAGCGCTGGAGACCTACAGTCCGGATGATTTCCGTGTCGGTATGGGCGCGGAGGCAATCAAGGAGCTTCTGTGCGAGATCGATCTGGACAAGGAGTATGAGGAGCTGACCTCCGAGCTGGAGCAGGCAAGCGGCCAGAAGAGAGCCCGGATCATCAAGAGACTGGAGGTCGTTGAGGCCTTCCGTGAATCCGGAAACCGCCCGGAGTGGATGATCCTGGACTGTGTTCCTGTCATTCCGCCGGATCTTCGTCCGATGGTACAGCTCGATGGCGGCCGTTTTGCCACCTCCGATCTGAATGACCTTTACAGAAGAATCATCAACAGAAACAACCGTCTGAAGAGACTGCTGGACCTTGGCGCGCCGGATATCATCGTCCGGAACGAGAAACGTATGCTGCAGGAGGCTGTAGATGCGCTGATCGATAACGGCCGCAGAGGCAGACCGGTAACAGGCCCCGGAAACCGTGCACTGAAGTCCCTTTCCGATATGCTGAAGGGAAAGAATGGACGTTTCCGTCAGAACCTTCTGGGAAAACGTGTAGACTACTCCGGACGTTCCGTTATCGTAAACGGACCGGAACTGAAGATCTATCAGTGCGGACTTCCGAAGGAGATGGCCATTGAGCTGTTCAAGCCCTTTGTGATGAAGGAGCTTGTATCCAGACAGATGGCGCACAACATCAAGAATGCCAAGAAGATGGTAGAAAAACTGGATCCGCAGGTATGGGACGTTCTTGAGGACGTCATCAAGGAGCATCCGGTTATGCTGAACCGTGCACCTACCCTGCACCGTCTTGGTATCCAGGCATTTGAGCCGATCCTGGTAGAGGGCAAGGCGATCAAGCTGCACCCGCTGGTTTGTACAGCCTTCAATGCGGACTTCGATGGAGACCAGATGGCCGTCCATCTTCCGCTGACACAGGAGGCACAGGCAGAGTGCAGATTCATGCTGCTCTCCCCGAACAACCTGCTGAAGCCTTCCGACGGTGGCGTAGTAGCCGTTCCGTCTCAGGATATGGTACTCGGTATTTACTATCTGACCCAGGAGCGTCCCGGCGAGATCGGAGAGGGAACCTTCTATAAGGACCTCAATGAAGCAATCCTCGCCTATGAGAACGGCTATATCAAGTATCAGTCAAGAATCAAGGTGCGCCGTTTTGGAAAGGACGCACAGGGCAATGATATCTCCAAGATTGTGGAGACGACGCTGGGCCGTCTGGTCTTCAATGAGATCATTCCGCAGGATCTGGGCTATGTAGACCGGTCAATTCCGGGCAATGAGCTTCTGCCGGAGATTGATTTCATGGTCAAGAAGGGCGACCTGAAGAAGATTCTTGAAAAAGTAATCAATACTCATGGCGCAACCCGCACCGCAGAGGTTCTGGATGCAGTCAAGGCAATGGGTTATCACATTTCCACCCGTGCCGGCATGACAGTATCCATTTCGGACATGACCGTTCCGAAGGAAAAGCCGGAGCTTCTGGATGAGGCGGAGAAGACCGTAGACAAGATCACCCGCAACTACAGACGTGGACTGATCACCGATGAAGAGCGTTATAAGGAGGTTATCTCCACCTGGGAGGATGTCGATAACCGTCTGACAAAGCTTCTTCTGAACGGTCTTGATAAATACAACAACATCTTCATGATGGCAGATTCCGGAGCCCGTGGTTCCGATAAGCAGATCAAGCAGCTGGCCGGTATGCGTGGACTGATGCAGGATACCACCGGACATACCATCGAGCTGCCGATCAAATCCAACTTCCGTGAGGGTCTGGACGTTCTGGAGTACTTCATGTCTGCACATGGAGCCCGTAAGGGTCTGTCAGATACCGCGCTTCGTACCGCCGATTCCGGTTACCTGACACGTCGAATGGTAGATGTGTCCCAGAACCTGATGATCCGCGAGCCGGACTGCTCAGTGAACCGCAAGGAGATTCCGGGTATCTGGGTCGAGGCATTCACAGAGGGCAAGGAGATGGTGGAGTCGCTGGAAGAGCGTATTACCGGACGCTTCTCCTGCTACACCATCAAGGACAAGGATGGCAATGTCATCGTCAAGGCAAACCACATGATCACACCGCGCCGTGCTGCGAAGGTTGTGTCACAGGGTGTTGACGAAAACGGCCAGCCGATCACCAGAGTCAAGATCCGCAGCATCCTGACCTGCCGCTCACACCTGGGCATCTGCTCCAAGTGCTATGGCGCCAACATGGCAACCGGCGAGGTTGTACAGGTCGGTGAGTCTGTCGGCATTATTGCCGCACAGTCCATCGGTGAGCCTGGTACACAGCTGACCATGAGAAACTTCCATACCGGAGGTGTTGCAGGTACTGCCGATATCACACAGGGTCTTCCCCGTGTCGAGGAGCTTTTTGAGGCACGTAAGCCGAAGGGACTTGCGATTGTCACAGAGATCTCCGGTACCGCGCAGCTCAAGGATACAAAGAAGAAACGTGAAATCGTCGTTACAGGCAAGGACGGAGATTCCAAGACCTATCTGATTCCTTACGGAACCAGACTGAAGAAGGAGCTGGAGGATGTCGATGCCACGAAGGAAGTAGAGGCCGGCGATCCGCTTACAGAAGGTTCCATCAATCCTCATGACCTGCTTCGTATCAAGGGTGTAGAAGCAGTACAGAACTATCTGCTCGGCGAGGTACAGAGAGTATACCGTCTGCAGGGTGTTGATATCTGCGACAAGCATATTGAGGTCATCGTTCGCCAGATGCTGAAGAAGGTTCGCGTCGAGGACGGCGGTGATACAGGCCTGCTTCCGGGCAAGATGATGGATTATCTTGATGTACTGGATCTGAACGAGAAGATGGAAGAGGAAGGCAAGAAGACCGCAACCTGCGAGAGACTTCTGCTCGGAATTACGAAGGCTTCTCTTGCAACAGATTCCTTCCTGTCAGCTGCATCCTTCCAGGAGACCACACGGGTTCTGACTGATGCCGCCATCAAGGGCAAGGTAGACCATCTGATCGGTCTGAAGGAAAATGTTATCATCGGTAAGCTGATTCCGGCAGGTACCGGCATGAAGTATTACAGAAATCTGAAGCTGGATACCGATGCGGAAATCGAAGCTGAGAAGGCAGCCAGGGAAGCAGCGGCGTCTGCAGATCAGAATGGAGAAGCGGCAAAGACCTCCGCACAGGAACCGGCTGACTATGCCGATGAAGAGGAAGAATTCGTTGAGAGTGACGATACTGCTTCCCAGAATGAAAATACAGAGGATCATACACCTGTAACTACAGAGTAATTGTGTATTTTACAGGACCGGGTATCCTGTGCATGACCTGATGTACGCAAGGGACCGCTGAGGAAAATCGTATTGAAAAACAGAGCCTCAGACGGTCCCGTTTTATAAAGGTAAAAATACGTATGCTTACGAAGGTGTCTTATAATTCTCACGGTTTCGACAAACAGAAAAGTACTATGGTTCTTTTGAAATGTCTGAAAATGTTATGATTTTCTGTATACTAACTTTAGAGACTTCAATAACTTGGTATATGATGGAATGGAAGAGGAAAGACAGTATCAGGTGATCCGCAGCCGGAAACGGCACAAGTCGATGACACTGCAGATTACACCGGACGCCAGGCTGGTGGTGCGTGTCCCTTACTATGCTTCCGCAGAGGAAATCCGGAGATTTGTGTCAAGAAACCAGAGATGGATCGAACAGAATATAGAGCGGGTGAGGCGGGAGAATGCACAGCGGGCGATAAATCCTGATGACAGAATTTCACCGGAGGAGCTCCGCAGACTGGCAGAGCTTGCAAAGCATACGATTCCACCAAGGGCAGACTTCTATGCTTCCCAGATGGGGGTTACCTATGGCAGGATCACGATCCGGAACCAGAAGACAAGGTGGGGCAGCTGCTCCGCAAAAGGCAACCTGAACTTCAACTGTCTGCTGATGCTGGCACCGCCGGATGTACAGGACTATGTCATTGTGCACGAGCTCTGTCACAGAAAGCAGATGAACCATTCCCGGCTGTTCTGGGAAGAGGTGCGGCGTGTCATGCCGGATTACAGGCGGCGGGAGCAGTGGCTGAAAGAAAATGGAGGCCGACTGATTATGCGGTCATTGATGTAAAAGACATATTACGATAAAATATGCTGATAAGGTTCGAATTCAGCAAAGGTCAAAAATTGATTGATAATCAGGCACATCCAGGATATCACACAAGCAGAAGACAGAGTATAATGCAGCCTGATACAAAAATATTATATAAATCAGGAGGAAAAGAAAGTGAAACCATATGCGGTTGGCGTAGATGTCGGGGGAACTACAGTCAAGATCGGAATTTTCCGCACCACAGGAGACCTGCTCCAGAAATGGGAAATCCCTACAGATAAGAGCGAGAAGGGCCGGAATATTCTTCCGGATATTGCAAAATCTGTTCGTGACATGCTTTCTGCCAAAAAAATCGGACTGGAGGATATTCAGGGAATCGGAATTGGCGTGCCTGGTGCCATCCTGAACCGGTCCGTGGTAAACCGTGCTGTCAATATCGGCTGGGACCTGGTTCCGGTGAAGGAGCAGATGGAAAAGCTCTTTGACAGCAAGGTAAATGTGCTGGTAGGAAATGATGCAAACGTTGCTGCACTCGGTGAGATGTGGCAGGGTGGCGGCAGAGGTTTCCAGGATATTGTCATGGTCACTCTCGGTACAGGTGTCGGCGGCGGCATTATCCTGCACGAGCAGATCCTGGATGGCACCTTCGGTGCAGCCGGTGAGATCGGGCATATGACGGTCAACCCGCAGGAGACAAGAATCTGCGGCTGTGGAAAGCGGGGCCATCTGGAGCAGTATGCATCTGCCACAGGTATCGCTTATACGGCAAGAACCGTTGTCGCACAGACAAAGGAAGACACGCTGCTTAAGGGCAAGAGCAGAATCACAGCCAAGGATGTCTTTGATGCCGCAAAGAAAAATGATGCTGTAGCGCTGAAGATTGTAGATTATACTGCGGAAATTCTCGGCAGAGCGCTTGCCGCTGTCGCGACTGTAGTAGATCCGCAGGCCTTTGTCATTGGCGGAGGCGTCTCAAAGGCAGGCCCGATTCTGACAGATACTGTTCAGAAGTACTACAAAAAGTATGCTTTCCATGCATCAGAAGACACAAAGTTTGTGCTTGCTACCCTGGGAAATGACGCGGGCTTCTTTGGTGCGGTGCGCATGGTGCTGTAAAGATTTTGTATTAAGGTGACAAAAGGATGAGGTTTATGCTATGAAGAAAATCGGCGGATATATCGTTGCAGCACTTGTTGCTGCAGGCTCAGTATTTGTTTTTCTAAGAATGAAGGTATTCCGCGATCTGAAGATTGTTCGAAAAAAGGTGGAGCAAAGATGATTTTTATCGGAAACCATGTCTCCATTTCGAAGGGATATCTGGCTATGGGGAAAATGGAAGAAAAGCTGGGTGGCAACACCTTTGCCTTTTTTACCAGAAACCCACGAGGAGGGAACGGAAGCGTACCGGATCCGGAGGATGTCCAGGTGCTGCGCGCTTTCCTGAAAGAAAAGCAGTTTGGAAAGCTGGTGGCACATGCGCCGTATACGATGAATCTGTGCTCCGCAAAGGAAGAGGTGCGGACATTTTCCGAGAATGTATTCCGTGAGGATCTTCGGAAGATGGAGGACCTCCCCGGTCAATACTTCAACTTTCATCCGGGTTCACACCTGAAGCAGGGCTATGAGGCAGCCGCTGATCAGATCGCGGACGTGCTGAACCGCACGCTGACAGAGAATCAGACGACGACCGTCCTGCTGGAAACCATGGCGGGAAAGGGAACTGAGGTTGGAAAAACCTTTGAGGAGCTGCGGGGCATACTGGACCGGGTAGAGCGAAAGGATAAGCTTGGCATCTGCTTTGATACCTGCCACGTCTGGGATGGTGGCTACGACATTGTCCATGACCTGGACGGTGTGCTGCGACACTTCGATGAGGTCATAGGGATTGACCGGCTGCTTGCTGTGCATCTGAATGACAGCAAGAATCCCTGCGGTGCCCACAAGGACCGGCATGAAAAGATCGGGCTGGGAGAGATCGGAGAAGAGGCACTGATGCGGGTTGTACAGCATCCGCTTTTGCAGGGAAGACCCTTTATTCTGGAAACGCCAAATGATGACGACGGTTACAGGAGAGAGATCGCCCTGGTACGTGCAAATATGAAGGAATAAAAACAGCGCTCTGTCTGCAAACTGATGCAGATGGAGCGCTGTCTTTCATAATAATACTTTCAAAATAATACGTTCATTATAATAGCAGGCAGTAATTTCATAGCCCTGTTGTCATTCGCAAAACAGCTGTAACAAAGATCAGGATAAATTTTTGAACAGCTGTTAATGCTCTGACAAATGTGCTATGAAATTCCTGCCTGCTGTGCAGTTATCCTTCGATTACATCTGACATGTCATACATACCCGCGGGCTTTCCGGCGAGGAATTTCGCTGCCTCTACCGCACCCTTACCAAAGATGGCGCGGGAATACGCCGTGTGCTTGAACTCGATCACCTCGTCCTGACCGGCAAACATAACTGTATGCTCACCTACGATGGAGCCGCCGCGCACGGAGGAAATACCGATTTCCTTCGGATCCCGTTTCTCATGACGGTCACTGCGGCTGAATACAAAGTGATAGGTATTGTCCAGCGCCTCGTTCATGCTCTCGCCAAGGGCCAGTGCTGTTCCGCTTGGTGCGTCAATCTTGCGGTTGTGATGTGCCTCGACGATTTCCATGTCATAGCCTGCCGGAGCCAGAAGCTTTGCTGCTTCCTTCACCAGCTTCAGCAGAAGATTGATGCCGACAGACATGTTGGCGGAACGAAGAATCGGGATGCGCTTGCTGCACTCGTCGACCTTTGCGAGGGTTTCATCTGTCAGTGCTGTAGTGCAGAGAACCAGCGGAAGACTGCGCTCTACACAGAAGTCAAGCAGGGCATCAACAGCTCTGAAATTGGAAAAGTCAATGACGACATCTGCTTCCACATTGCAATCGGAAGGCTTTGAAAAAATCGGATACTCCCGTACATTGCTGGCGGGCGCAATATCAATTCCACCTGTAATGACGGTTGCGGAGTCTGCGTTGAGAATGTCCGTCAGAACCTGTCCCATGTGCCCATTGCAGCCACTCAGAATTACTTTTATCATTTTTGGTTACCATCCTTCTGCAAATTATCAAACCGTAATAAAATGGTTTTCTGATCTTACGACCTGATATTCCTATCAGGATATCTATTAGGATATAAGCTGAAATCTTTCTACTTAATAATTACGACGGAATCTTTTTATGCAGGAACATGCAAATGCGGTTTAATTCTTCAAGGTAATTCCGAAATCAATAAGGGATTTTCTCAAACGCTCAGTATCCGCTTCACTGCCCATTCCGTACAGCGGTCCGCGCAGCGGTCCGACCTCCATGCCCATCATGTTCAGGGCGGTCTTTACAGGAACCGGATTCACCTCGCAGAACAGGGAGTCGATCAGATCAATGGCATCGAGCTGCATTTTGCAGGAACCCTTTACATCTCCGTTCAGGAACTTCCAGCACATCTCATGGGTGTACTTCGGTGCCACATTGGAGAGCACAGAGATTACACCAAGTCCGCCGAGGGACATGATCGGAACAACCTGGTCGTCATTGCCGGAATAAATATCCAGCGCATCTCCGGCAAGCGCCTTAGTCTTTGCAATCTGTGAAAGGTTTCCGCTGGCTGCCTTGACCGCCACGATGTTCTTGACATTCTTGCCAAGGTATGCGGCAGTTTCGGGAAGAATATTACATCCGGTTCTGGAAGGAACATTGTACATTATGATCGGAGTGTGTACAGAACCGGCAACCTCTGTGTAGTGGCGGATCAGTCCTGGCTGGGTTGCCTTATTGTAATACGGTGTAACGACAAGCAGACCGTCAACGCCGGCCTTCTCAGCCTCTGTGGAGAGATAGATGGCAGTCTTTGTGCTGTTGGATCCGGTTCCGGCAACAACAGGAATTCTGTGGTTTACCGTTTCCACACAGTGACGGATTGTGGCAATATGCTCTTCCTCGGAAAGCGTAGCGGATTCACCTGAGGTACCGCATATAACGATGCAGTCTGTGCCCTGCGCAATGTGCCACTCCAGCAGCTCATCCAGCTTCTCATAGTTAACAGTTTCATCATCATGCATCGGGGTGACAATCGCAACACCGGCGCCTTTAAAAATAGCCATAAAATCCTCCTTTGTCTGATTCCATGAATCAAATGACCGACAGAGATGCAAATCGGCAAAAAAATATGCGCCGCCATGAAGGCGCCGCGCGACAACCAGATGAAACAGATGTAAGAATCCTGTCAAAAGCACCCGCATATATAACATAGAATGCGGACGATACAGCTATGACATTATCTTTGCGGCCTGATGAAAAGTGATATAAACAGCTGCCTGTGCGGGCAGGGTAATATAAAAGCAGGCTTCAGGAATCCGGTTTCATCAAATAAATTCTGCGGATAGCGCTCCATCGTCTGATGACAGTCGTGAACCTGTTCGATTCACGCCCAAGAAGCTGACTGCAGAGATCAGTCTCTTTCGGCGTACATCCCTTTTACCATGTCCTCAGCTGTACTCTGATACATCAGACCGGTTACTCATGAGATACGCAACCTCTATCACATATAGGCTGATTATATAGTTTGTCATACGGCTTGTCAAGATAACGAAAAGACGATTATCGTTCAATCTGTTCAAAAAAGTTCGTGAAAACCGCATAAAATCAGACCTTTGCAGACTACACAAAGGAAAAATGATGTGCTATAATTTGCAGGTTACAGATAGTGCAGATTTTAGAACAGCCTGATCTGCGGCCCGCGCATACACATATAAATCATGTCTATGTGATCTGATAAGGAGCATTTACTATAGAACGCATGTGTTCTAATAGTATGTGACGCAGCGGCAGAAATAGCAGATCCACGGTAATGCTGTCATGAATGATATGAGAGGTTAGAGAAAATGAAGATCACCAGAAACGATATCCGTAACGTTGCCATTATTGCCCATGTTGACCACGGCAAGACAACGCTGGTAGACAAGCTGCTTCGGCAGAGCGGAGTCTTCCGTGACAACCAGCAGGTACAGGAAAGAGTCATGGATTCCGGCGCCATCGAGAAGGAGCGTGGCATTACAATTCTTTCCAAGAATACCGCGGTGCAGTATAAGGACACCAAGATCAATATCATCGATACACCAGGACACGCTGACTTCGGTGGCGAGGTAGAGCGTGTACTGAAGATGGTAAACGGCGTTATCCTTCTGGTAGATGCGTTTGAGGGTCCGATGCCCCAGACCAGATTCGTACTGGAGAAGGCACTGGCACTGAATCTGAAGGTCATTGTCTGCATCAACAAGGTAGACCGTCCGAATGCGCGTCCGACCGAGGTTGTAGATGAGGTCCTTGAGCTTCTGATGGACCTCGGAGCGTCAGATGAGCAGCTGGATGCGCCCTTCCTTTATGCTTCAGCAAGAGACGGATGGTGCACAAACGAGCTGGATGATGAGAGAAAGGATATGACACCCCTGTTTGAGGCAATCCTGAAGTACATTCCTGCCCCGACCGGAGATCCGGATGCTGGCATTCAGATGCTGATCTCTACCATCGACTACAACGAGTATGTCGGCCGTATCGGTATCGGCAAGATTGATAACGGCACGCTTGCCCTGAACCAGGAAGTTCTGCTGATGAACCATCACGATCCGGACAAGAAGGCGCGTGTCAGAATCAGCAAAATGTATGTATTCGATGGATTAAAGCGGGTAGAGGTCGATAAGGCAACCGTCGGAGAAATTGTCGCGGTGTCCGGTATTGCCGAGCTGCATATCGGAGATACACTCTGCGATCTGGAGAACCCGGTGCCGATCCCCTTCCAGAAGATTGAGGATCCGACCATTTCCATGAATTTTGTAGTCAATGATTCACCGCTGGCAGGAACAGAGGGAACCTTTGTCACATCCCGCCATCTGCGTGACCGCCTGTTCCGTGAGCTGAATACCGATGTATCACTGCGTGTAGAGGAGACTGACTCTGCAGACTGCTTCAAGGTTTCCGGACGTGGAGAACTTCACCTGTCCGTCCTGATTGAGGAGATGAGACGGGAGGGATATGAGTTCGCCGTCAGCAAGGCAGAGGTCATTTACAAGTACGATGAGCGCGGAAGAAAGCTGGAGCCGATGGAGCTGGCTTATATCGATGTTCCGGATGAATACTCCGGTGCCGTGATTCAGTCACTGAGCGAGCGCAAGGGTGAACTGCAGGGCATGAGCGTCGGTGAGAACGGCATCACAAGACTGGAATTCAGCATCCCGTCCAGAGGACTGATCGGATTCCGGGGAAACTTCATGACCATGACAAAAGGAACAGGTATTCTGAATACCATCTTTGATGAGTATGCACCCTACAAGGGAGACATCGTTTTCCGCAAACAGGGTTCCCTGATTGCCTTTGAGCCTGGTATATCCGTAGCCTATGGCCTTTTCGCCGCACAACAGCGTGGAACGCTGTTTATTGGGCCTGGCGAGAAGGTATATGCCGGAATGGTTGTCGGCATGTCGGCAAAGCCGGAGGATATTGAGCTGAACGTATGCAAGACGAAGCATCTGACCAATACCCGTACTTCTTCCTCTGATGATGCGCTGACACTGACACCGCCGATGGTGCTTTCTCTGGAGCAGGCACTGGAGTTTATCGACAGCGACGAGCTTCTTGAGGTAACACCGAAGAGCCTCAGGATCCGTAAGCGTCAGCTGGATTCCAGACTGAGAAAGCGTGAGAGCATCAACAAGAAGAATTCCTAAGGCCTGTAACATGCATAGTTGATAACGGACAGGCAGGAATTTCATAGCCCTGTCGTCATTCGCAAACCGGCTGTAACAAAGATTTATCCTGGTCTGTGCTGCTGCGGAACTCCTCAGGTGCTTTGCGCCTTTGTCAAACAGTCCTCGCAATTTACTTTATTAGAAGGATACGGATAAATCTTTGAACACAGTAATGCTCTGACAAAGGTGCTATGAAATTTCTGCCTTGTGCTTTAAATCGTGCGCTGTGAAAGGTTTCCTGCATACTGCTTATAGATTCAGAGCTGGAAAAATCCCCTGCCGGATGGTTTGCTAACCTCCGGCAGGGGATTTTTTAATAATAATGCCTGTACAAATCGTTCCAGAAATAATATCTGTACAAATCGTTTCAGAAATAGTGTCTGTACAAATCGTTTCAGAAAGAATGTCTGGACAAGCCGTTTCAGATTGTCTCGTGATTTTCAAACTTGCGCAGAACCTTCTGAATACGGTCCACCGGATCCAGCAGACTGCTGATGGAAGCGTCATGGTTCAGCGTATCAATCAGCAGGGCAATATACTTGCTCATGTCACAGCTGATATAGTATGGACGCTCCAGAAGCTCAGGCTTTTGATAGACAAGATTGGTTGTGACAAGGCGTGTAAAAATGCCCTTCTTATACGCGTCATCGAAGATTTCGAGACCATTTGTGAACAGTCCAAAGGTGGCACACATGTAGATGTTCTTTGCGCCTCTTTCCTTCAGAAGGGAAGCGACCTCGATGATGCTCTCGCCGGAGGAGATCATATCATCGATAATGATCATATCCTTGCCGCGCACGTCAGGTCCGAGGAACTCGTGTGCAACGATCGGGTTGCGGCCGTTTACGATGGTGGAGTAGTCCCTTCTCTTATAGAACATACCCATGTCTACACCGAGGTTATTTGCAATGTAGATCGCTCTGGCCATTCCGCCCTCATCCGGGCTGATGCACATCAGATGATCGGAATCAATCTTCATGTCCGGCTCCGCATGACGGAGAATGTTTTTGATGAACTGATAGGAGGCAGAGATGGTCTCAAAGCCGTGAAGCGGTATCGCGTTCTGTACACGGGGGTCATGGGCATCAAAGGTGATGATGTTTTCCACGCCCATGTTGACCAGCTCCCGAAGACCAAGAGCGCAGTCCAGAGATTCACGTCCGGAGCGCTTGTGCTGGCGGCTCTCATAGAGGAAAGGCATGATGACATTGACTCTTCTTGCTTTTCCGCCAACAGCGGCGATGGCCCGCTTCAGGTCCTGGAAATGGTCATCCGGGGACATGTGGTTTTCGTAGCCGCATACCTTATAGGTGAGGGAGTAGTTGCATACATCGACGAGAATGTAGATATCATCACCGCGGACGGATTCCTCGATCACAGCCTTTGCTTCACCGGAACCGAACCGGGGGATGCTGCAGGGAATGATATAGGAGCTTCTTTCATATCCCTCGACGGAGGAGGAATTCTTATGTGCGGATTCTCTGTCCTGTCTCCACTGTACAAGGTAATCGTTCACCTTGTTTCCGATTGTGGTGCAGCTTTTCAGTGGAATGATGCCGAGCCGTCCGACCGGAAGTGAGTCATAATAATGTTCCTTTTTGTTTGCCATTTTCTTCTGTTCCTCCTGGACTTTGTCCGTTTTATGAGATCTGCAGTACCGGTGTACTGTGATATGTGACGGGTACTGCAGCGTCAATCTGCTGGTGTTTGATTATTTTTCAGATATGTCAGGTGTGTTCCCTGTCTGTGCAGTGCTCCTGCTTGTTCCAAGCTTCTTTTGTATACGAATGTCAGCACCTGAAAGATGGATCAGCTGGTACGACCCCATTATACGTGAAAAAGTACGTTCTGAGAAGGCTTCCCGGACCTTCCTGAGTGAAAGATTTGTGGAAATGATCGTGGATTTTTTTCGGAGAATCCGCTCATTCACGATTAGGAAAAGCTCAGAAGTCACGAAATTGTTCAGCATCTCCGTGCCGAGGTCATCGATGATCAGAAGGTCGCAGACATAGATGGTGTCGTAGCTCTCCCTTGCGTCTTCATCGGAGTGGAACTTGAATCTGCCCATCAGCTCAAACAGGTCATAGGCAGTGAGATAGAAAACACTGCATCCAAGGTCCAGAATACCCTTTGCAATAGCGTGGGAGAGATGGGTTTTTCCGACTCCCACATCACCATAGAATAGCAGGTTCTCCGGCGTGCCGGCCCTCTGGTTTTTCTCAAAATTACGTACAAAAGCCCTGGAGGTCTCAAGCGCTTTCTGCGCCTCCCAGTAATAGGACTGCTTGTTTACGGCGCTGACGGAATCCTTCGGATAGTAAGCAAGGGAAAAGCTGTCAAAGGTATCTGTCTTCAGCGCATCCTTGAGGTTGGAGGCCGAGTAGAGCTGCTCGATTTCCATCTGGCGGAAGCAGGTGCATTTTCTGTCATGGACATAGCCGGTGTCATGGCAGATTGGACAGTCGTAGTGCAGCTCCAGATAATCCTCGGGATAACCGTGGGACAGCAGGAGCGCACGGCGTTCCTCGGCCAGATCGCGGATGGCAGCATCGGTGTCGATATCTGCGCCTTCCGGTGCCCCCAGAAGATAGAAGGCTTTTTTTACGGAAACGGAAGCCACCTCCGCGTCAATTTCCGGAATCCGTGGAATCCTGGCATAGACTTCCTTTTTGCGCCTTTCAAGGGCACGCTGGTTTTTCAGCTGCCTTTGGGTATAGATGCGCATGATGGCTTCATATTGTGAATTGGTCAGGGGCATAGCACTTCTCCTGTTTCATGTTGCTGTTTTTCTGACAGAAATCAGATCTAAAGAATCAGTTATAACTCAGGCCAGGACTAAACTGCGGATCAGATAAAATACCGCTATTTCTGGAAATTCATGACTGATCTGAATCTTCAGACTGCTGGTTCAGCAGAAGCTCCTGCTCCAGACGGTCAAAGTCGTAGTCACGTTGATGAAAATTTTCATTAAAGCGGGTAGAGGATTTATCTGTGTTCCTGCTGCCGTGCTCCGGAGAAAATCCTGCCGCGCTGCTGCCTGAAGAACCCTTCTTCTGTCTGTATTGTACATCAAGCTTCTCGATGTCCTCGATGGAATGCACACCGGACCGATGCCAGTCGGACAGGATTTTGTCGGCGTAGGAGAAGGAAGGCTGTCCGGTCTGACGGACCGTACGGCTTGCAGCTTCCCGGATCAGCTCGTGCGGCATCTGATAATCCTTCATCCACTTATCCATCACCTTGATTTCATCCGGTATCGGATTGCGGTTTCGGATGCCAAAGGCACGGAAAATCGCGAAATACTTGTCTCTCCAGGAGTGGGAGTATTCCTTGGCCGCCTGCACGGTTGTGAGTCCTTCGTCCTTCCAGGCAAGCCCGACCTTCTCGATGTAATTCATATTTCTGCCGCCCCGGGAGACACAGTACTCCACCAGATAGTCAATCAGATCTATTGGAAAGTGCAGAACATCATAGAAATACAGGATTCTGCGCATATCCGTCGCACTTAAGGGATGTCCGATGTATTGCTCGGTAAAAAAGAGAATCTGCTGCACCTCTTCGTTGTCCTTGATCTCTCTGGCCCGGGCACTGGAAATCTGTGCCGGAGCTTCTTTTTTCTGCGGCGGATTCGGGGTATTGTTTTCTTCCGTATTCTCCTCCGGGATATATTTTGTCTTCTGAAGTTCTGCCTGTATCGGAAGCAGTTCGATTTTTTCCAGCTCGCGTTCCTTGCCGTGATAGGACAGGTTCAGAAGCCCGGCCTGCTGCCAGTAGCGAAGCGCGCGCAGAACGTCCTTCTCGGTGCAGGAAAATGTATCTGCCAGGGAGGAGAGCGTCGGATTTGCGTCCTCCTTGTGGACACTCCGGAGCAGAAAAAGGTAGATTTTTACAAAATCTCCATTTGCGCGTGGCATATAATAATCGATAAAGTCGTCCGGCAGAAGTGTCATTCCGGCAAGACGACTGTCGCGGATGGTCAATAATCCCATAAATTCCCCCAACCCTAATAGAAGCACTGAAAGGAATATGCGTCAAAATGCATAAACCACCAGAAAAGAACCTTTACCCAAGAGATGCATCGGCTTTAGAGGCGTAATTCCATTCAAGAATAAAGCAATAAAAACGCTAAAACAAGAATAGCATCAACAGGAATAAAGCACTAAAAATGCTAAAACAAGAATAGCATCAACAGGCAACACAATGACAAATATAAGCCGGCAGCGTAAGAGGTGCCGCCGGCAGGTAATAGAATCCGGCATCTGAAGGATGCCGTCAGATAATTTTGATGATGACCTTATTTCTTAAGAAGATCTTCGCCAACCTGTACGATATTTCCTGCGCCCATCGTGATCACCAGGTCGCCTTCCTTAACGTTTGCGCGAAGGAAGTCCTCGATCTCCTCGAAGGAGGGGAAGTAGTCGCAGTCAGTGCCGAGCTTCTGGATCTCAGCCTGGAGGTCCCTGGAGGAGATACCATAGATATCCAGCTCCCGGGCTGCGTAAATATCTGCCAGAACAACATGGTCTGCGATGGAAAGCGCCTCTGCAAACTGCGGGAGCAGCGCTTTTGTCCTTGTATAGGTATGCGGCTGGAAGACGCACCAGATAGTCTTGTGCGGCACCCGCTCTGCGGTCCGCAGCGTTGCCTTGATTTCGGTCGGATGGTGAGCATAGTCATCGATGATTTTAGCGCCCTGCATGGTTCCCTTGTACTCAAACCGGCGGTTTGTGCCATGGAAGGAGGAAAAACCATCCTGAATGGTTTTCGCATCGATGCCCAGTTCTCTTGCGAGAGCAATGGCCGCCAGCGCGTTGCTGACATTATGCTGGCCGGGCACCTGCAGTGAAAATGTGCCAATGGGTTCACCCTTGTACAGCGCACGGAAGGAAGCGTTGCCGCGCTTGTCATAGGTTACCAGGTCTGCCGTGTACTCGCCCTTGTTGCTCATGGAATAGGTGATGATCTTGCACTTCAGGTCCTTTGTGATCATCTTGCAGGCAGGATCATCCGCATTGATGATCAGCACACCGTCATCCGGCAGAAGCTCTGCAAACTTCCGGAAGGAATTGCGGATGTCATCCAGATCCTTGAAGAAATCCAGGTGATCTGCGTCAATGTCCAGGATGATGCTGATCTTCGGGAAAAAGCTAAGGAAACTGTTGGTATATTCACAGGCCTCCATCAGGAAAGTCTGGTTGCTTCCGATCCTGTAATTGCCGTGAATCAGAGGCAGAATGCCACCCACTGAGATAGTGGGATCCATATCTGCAGCCATGAGAATATGGGCCGCCATGGATGTTGTCGTTGTCTTTCCATGGGTTCCGGATACACAGATCGGTACCTTATAGTTCTTCATCAGCTGTCCGAGCAGCTGGGCACGGCTCAGCAGGGGAATTTTCTTCTCCACGGCTGCAGCGTATTCCGGATTGCTGGGATGAATGGCTGCAGTATATACAACCACGTCAATGCCATCAGTGATGTTCTCTGCGCTCTGCTGATAGGCGATTCTGGCACCGGCCTTCTCCAGACGGTCAGTCAGTTCGGACTCATGTGAGTCGGATCCGGAAACGGTAAAACCCTCCTTCAGAAGAATCGCGGCAAGCCCGCTCATGCTGATGCCGCCGATTCCGATAAAATGTACATGGGAAGGTTTTTGAAAATTTATTGTATACATTATGGAGTACTCCTTTACATTCTGCTTTTTCAGCGAATCAATTATAACCTCAAGTATATCATATTTCAAGCAGACGAACGACAAGAGAAGGCAGCCACAGCGGGCTGTGCAGACTTGGTGCAGGGAAGATGGCTGCAGCGGGTCGTGCAGACTGACACAGGGAAGGCGGCAGCAGCGGGTCGTGCAGCCAGGCGCAGGGAAGGTGGCTGCAGCGGGCGGTACAGACTGGTGCAGAGAAGGTGGCAGCAGTCACAAGGAGGCGTCTGCAGTTGGCTGTGCAGACTGGAGACAGGAATGGAGCAACAAGTGCCGTGCGGACTGGCACCAGGAATGGAAAAACATGGAGTGCACAGATAGATGAGAGAAATAGAGAATTATCAATTTTGGACAATTGTCATAAAAAATACTGCATTATTTTCGAAATATTATTTAAAATGTTCACTTTTCTGATCGTATATGCTATAATTCTTTTATTAAAATATACAAGACAAGAGGTGATTCCATGGTCAAAAAAGAAATGATCGCCATGATCCTTGCCGGCGGACAGGGAAGCAGGCTCGGCGTGCTTACCTCCAAGGTCGCCAAACCGGCGGTGGAATTTGGCGGGAAATACCGAATCATTGATTTTCCTCTCAGTAACTGTATCAATTCCGGAATCGACACGGTAGGTGTGCTGACCCAGTATCAGCCGCTGAGGCTGAACAGCCATATCGGTATCGGAATTCCCTGGGACCTGGACCGGAACGTCGGTGGTGTCACCATTCTGCCGCCGTATGAGAAGAACACAGATAAGGAATGGTATACAGGAACGGCAAATGCCATCTTCCAGAATCTGGCATACATGGAGTCCTATAATCCGGATTATGTACTGATTCTCGGGGGCGATCATATTTACAAGATGGATTACCAGGTCATGCTGGATTTCCATAAAGCGAATAAGGCAGATGTAACCATCGCCTGTATGCCGGTACCGACGGAGGAAGCCAGCCGGTTTGGCATCATGGTTACAGATGGCAGGGGCCGCATTACTGAATTTGAGGAAAAACCGGAACATCCAAAGAGCAATCTGGCATCCATGGGAATCTATATTTTTTCCTGGAAGGTGCTGAAGGAATCACTGATCGCTCTGAAATCCCAGTCCGGCTGTGATTTTGGCAAGCATATCCTTCCATACTGCCGGGACGAGGGGAAACGGCTGTTTGCCTATGAGTTTAACGGATACTGGAAGGACGTCGGCACACTGGGCTCTTATTGGGAGGCCAATATGGAGCTGATCGACATTGTTCCTGAATTCAATCTGTATGAGGAATACTGGCGCATTTACACAAAGGGAGATATTATCCGGCCCCAGTACATCTCGGCAGAGGGGATGGCTGACCGCTGCATCATCGGCGAGGGAGCTGAAATTTATGGTGAGGTGCACAATTCCGTTATTGGTCCGGGCGTGACCATTGGCAAGGGATCGGTTATCAAGGACTCAATTATAATGCGACACTCGCAGATTGGCGCCGGAACCTTTATCGACAAAGGCATTGTTGCCGAGGGCGCCCACATCGGTGCCGGATGCAGAATCGGTTTCGGAGAAGAAGTTCCGAATACAGAGAAACCGAATATCTATAGCTTTGGGCTGGTTACCATAGGGGAGGAGACAGAGATTCCGGACGGGATTTCTGTCGGAAAGAACACGGTTATTTCAGGGAAAACGGTACCGGAGGATTATCCGGACCATGCACTGGAGAGCGGAGGCACTTTGATCAAAGAGGACGGTGATGTCGTATGAGAGCACTGGGTATCATTCTTGCGGGCGGCAACAGTAATCGTATGCGTGAGCTCTCAGAAAAGCGATGCATTGCTGCGATGCCGATTGCCGGAAGCTATCGGAGCATTGACTTTGCCCTGAGCAGCATGACAAATTCACATATTCAGAAGGTCGCCGTGCTCACACAATATAATGCGCGTTCCCTGAACAATCATCTGATGTCCTCCAAATGGTGGGATTTTGGAAGAAAGCAGGGAGGCCTGTATGTTTTTACCCCGACCATGACCGCAACGAACAACTGGTGGTACAGGGGAACGGCAGATGCGATCTACCAGAATATTCAGTGGCTGAAGGAGAGCCACGAGCCCTATGTCATCATCGCTTCCGGCGATGGGGTATATAAGCTGGACTTCAATAAGGTACTGGAATATCATATCGCCAAGCGTGCAGATATCACTATCGTCTGCACAGAATGCCACGACGATGACCCAAACAGATTTGGTGTTCTGAAGATGAATGAGGACTACCGGATCGAGGAGTTTGAAGAAAAGCCGATGGTTTCAGATTCTAGCTTGAATTCAACCGGAATTTATGTTATAAGAAGAAGGCAGTTGATTGAGCTCCTGGAGCGGTGTGCTCAGGAGGGGCGATATGATCTTGTCAAGGATATCTTTATCCGCTACAAGAACCTGAAGCGGATTTATGGATATAAAATTAATACCTATTGGAGTAACATTGCGACGGTGGAATCCTATTATAGAACAAATATGGATTTCCTCAAACCGGAGGTCAGAGAATACTTCTTTAATGAATATCCGGAAGTATATTCAAAGATTGATGATCTCCCACCGGCAAAATACAATCCTGGCAACATAGTGAAAAACAGTCTGATATCGAGTGGTTGTATCATAAATGGACAAGTTGAAAATTCAATTCTTTTCAAAGACGTATATGTAGGCAACAATTGTGTGATCAAGAATTCCATCGTCCTGAACAATGTGTACCTTGGGGATAATACTCACATTGAAAATTGTATCGTCGAAAGCCGCGATACAATAAGGGCGAACTCTTATTACTGCGGCGAAGACAGAATCAGGATCGTGGTCGAGAAGAATGAGCGATACGCGATCTGAAATGCCTGCAAAACGCGGGAGGAGGAGTTTTATGCAGATCACAGATGTCAGAGTACGTAAGTTAACAAAAGAAGGAAAGATGAAGGCGGTTGTCTCCATCACCTTGGATGATGCATTCGCAATTCACGATATCAAGGTCATCGAGGGAGAGAAAGGCCTGTTCATTGCAATGCCCAGCAGAAAGACAGCAGACGGAGAGTACAGGGACATTGCACACCCGATCAATTCAGAAACGCGCGATAAGGTTCAGAAGCTGATCCTCGACAAGTATGAGGAAACGCTGGAAGCGGAAGAATGATGTCTGCACTTTAATTAAGTTAATTAAATAGGTAGATATTCGATATTCCGTTATGATAAATGATCGCACAGAAGAATGAAAAGATGAAAGTGATAGCAGATAGCACCTGGCAGAAATGTCAGGTGCTTTCCGTTTCTAATAGAATGATATTTGGAATGATAGTGGGTCAGCGAAGGCATGACAATTTCATAAATGCTTACGCTGGAGAATCTGATCAGAATCAGAGAAAGGAGCCTGTCATGAAACTTCCAGAGGATTTTGAGGCGAGAATGCAGCGTATGCTCGGCGATGACTATCCCGCATTTCGGAATAGTTACGATGCACCGAGATGGCGCGGGCTGAGAGTCAATACCCTGAAGATCACCCCGGAGGAATTTGAAAAAATTGCGCCCTTTCCGGTGCGAAGAGTACCATGGGTAAAAAATGGATTTTTTTATCCGAATGATGTCTATCCGGCAAGGCATCCCTTTTACGCTGCCGGCATCTATTACCTGCAGGAGCCCAGTGCCATGACGCCGGCGAGCCGCCTGCCTGTAGAGCCTGGAGACCGGGTCCTGGATCTCTGTGCTGCCCCGGGCGGGAAGGCAACAGAGCTTGCGGCACGACTGGAGGGACAGGGCATTCTGGTGGCAAATGACATAAGTAATGCAAGGGCAAAGGCTCTTCTGCGCAATCTTGAGCTGTTCGGCGCAGAAAACATGTTTGTTACCAATGAGCTCCCGGAGCGGCTCAGCGGCGTTTTTGGAGGATACTTTGACAGAATTCTCGTGGATGCACCCTGCTCCGGTGAGGGTATGTTCCGGAAGAATCCGGACGTCGTGGATACGTGGAGCCTGGAGCGGGTACACTACTTTGCTGCCCAGCAGAGGGAAATCCTGCGCAATGCTTATGCCATGCTGAAACCCGGCGGATATCTGCTGTATTCCACCTGCACATTTTCACCTGACGAGGATGAACAGCAGATCAGCCGGGCACTGCAGAGCTTTCCGGATCTGGAGCTTGCAGAGATGGAAGGATATTCTGGGTTTTCGGAAGGAAGACCGGACTGGGCAGACGGGAATCCGGAACTGAGGCGCTGTATCAGGATCTGGCCTCATAAGATGGAGGGCGAAGGGCACTTTCTTGCGCTCCTTCACAAACGTATATCGCCTGATCTCTCTTCCGTTCCGGACAGTACCTTTGAGGAACAATATCACATCGCCGGGGATACAGATTCAGGTGCACGTATTGACAAGAAGAACAGATATGTTTTGAGGGAACAGTCACTCAGCACAAAAAATGCCCGTACTGGGAAGAATCGTACCATCCGCAGGAAGCCCGGTGTATCCACGCACGGCAGATCAGGCAGGGAGAACACTCCTTCCTTCCGGCCGGGTCCGGAGGAGCAGAAGCTTCTGCAGGAATTCGTCCCGCAGATGGATCCCGGACGCATAGAGAAGAGGGGAGAGAGGGGCTACTATACCCGGGAGCTCCCGGAAAGTGCCGGCAGACTGAAATTCCTCAGGAATGGTCTTTACCTGGGAGAATGGAAGAAAAACCGCTTCGAGCCGTCCCAGCCGCTGGCAATGGCGGAATCAGCTGATACTTTTCCTCATGTATTCCGCATGAGGCCTGACGATGAAAGAATCGCACGCTATCTCCATGGAGAAACAATTGAGACCGATCCCTCAAAAGAGAAAGTCACCAATGGATGGAATCTGATCTGCGTAGACCGCTATCCGCTCGGGTGGGGAAAGTGCGCGGACGGAAAAATAAAAAATAAGTATGCAGCGTCCTGGAGAGTATGAAGCCCATTTTGGGACTCTCAAATTTACAGGCAGAGATTCTATCGCCCATTTGTCAGAGCATTACCGGCTGTTCAAAGATTTATCCGTATCTTATCAATAAATTAGAAAGCGAGGACTGTCTGACGAAGGCGCGAAGCGCCTGAGGAGTTCCGCAGCAACACAGAACAGGATAAATCTTTGTTACAGCCGGTTTGCGAATGACGAGAGGGCGATAGAATCCCTGCCTGCGCAATAAACAAGTCAGCCTCTTACGCGCGCTTCGCGTGCGACGAGTCTGTCTGTGTTTTCGAAGAGCTTATATAGCTTTAAATTGTCGTGATTGACATCCTGTGTTAGAATGAGACCGTGAAAATTGAACAGGCACTCCGGCAGAGGCTTTCGCCACATATTGAGGCTGACCGTGCCGGTGAAAGGATGACAACGACATATGCGGAAAACGAAAATTATCTGTACAATCGGACCGGCAAGCGCATCAGAGGAAATACTGACTCAGATGGTAAAGGCCGGCATGAATGTGGCACGTCTTAATTTTTCCCACGGCACTCATGAGGAACATCTTGAAAAAATGAAGATGATCAAGAAAGTGCGTGAAAAGCTTCACCGTCCGATCGCCATTATGCTGGATACGAAGGGACCGGAGTACCGGATCGGCGTGTTCAAGGACCATAAGGTAACCCTCAAGGAGGGACAGAAATTCACCTTTACCACGGAAGACCTGATTGGAGACGATACGATCGTTTCTGTAAGCTACAAGGGATTCGCAAATGAACTGGAGCCGGGAGACAAGATCCTGGTTAACAACGGTCTTGTTGTCTGCGTTGTGGAAAAAACGGATGGCAATAAAGTGCTTACAACAGTGGAGGCAGGCGGTGTTCTTTCCGACAGGAAGAGCATGAACTTTCCCGGAAAGCTGATGAAGAACGATTTCCTCAGTGAGCAGGACAAGGAAGACCTTCTGTTTGGCATCCGGAATGACGTGGATTATATTGCGGCATCCTTTGTATCGACCAAAGAGGATGCCCAGTCAATGCGGGATTTCCTGAATGCAAATGGCGGGCAGGATATCGATATTATCGCCAAGATTGAGAACCGTGCCGGTGTGAATAATATTCGTGAGATCTCAGAGGTTGTCGACGGCATTATGGTTGCCAGAGGTGATCTGGGTGTTGAGATTCCTTATATGGAGGTCCCGGCGGTACAGAAGGAGATTGCACAGGAGTGCAGGCTGCTTGGACGCCGTGTGATCATCGCGACAGAGATGCTGGAATCCATGATCACGAATATCCGTCCAACCCGGGCAGAGATTTCCGATGTGGCAAACGCTGTATATGACGGCGCTTCTGCAATCATGCTTTCCGGTGAGTCGGCAGCAGGAAAATATCCTGTAGAGGCTGTGAAGACCATGGCACAGGTTGCGGAATTCACAGAGCAGCACATCAATTACCGCAAGCGGTTCAAGAACACGGAATTTGTTCAGAAAAATATTCTGGATGCGATTTCTCATTCTACCTGTTCAATGGCCATTGATGTTGACGCAAAGTGTATCGTGGTCAGCTCCAAGTCTGGTGTGACGGCCAGAATGGTCAGCCGTTTCCGCTGCCCGGTTCAGATCATCGGAATGACCACTTCCGAGAAGGTATACAGAAAGCTTGCACTCAGCTGGGGTGTAGAGCCGATCCTCTGTGAGGAGTTCGAGTCAATTGATGTGCTGTTCTATCATGCGATCCGTCAGGCGGTTCATATTCTGAAGCTGAAACTGGGAGATCATGTCGTCCTGACTGGCGGTCCGATCGGCGGTGTACGCGGCGGCACAAACATGATCAAGGTGGAAACTATTCGCAAGAACTTTCAGTAATTGAATGAGCAGTAGTTCAGGAAAAACCTGTTAAGGACTTTCACTCTGCGGTGTGTCGGTTGACATGGGGAAACAGGTAGCCTATAATCAGTCAAGGCTTATCAGAAAATACAATTGAACAGACGGACTTTTCAGTGCGCGCGAAGATTACTCTCACATGTATTTTTTATACGTATTTTATTGGAGGAGACTTCTGAGCGAGAATAGAGAATCAGGTGTAAATCCTGAGCGATCCGGTCACTGTGAACGGCGAATCATACAGAACTGCCATTCTGCTTCTGATATACATGGCGGGAGAAGGCCTGTACTGATGTCTGAGCCGTCAGCCAGGAGAACTGCTGAAGGGTGCAGAATCATGCTTCCGGGGAAAGCGGATTTCTGATATTTTTACGCACACAACGGGCGATCCGGGTGTGAATGAATTATTGCGGGAAATTTCAGGGCGGATACTTCGGTATCCGCCTTTTCGCTTTGTATCTCAGACATCAATCCGCCCGCGTCGTCTTGAGAATAAATGCAACATCACATACGGGCACTGCATATCGTCTGGAGAAAGGTGCAACACCACACGTGGGCACTGCATATCGTCTGGAGAAAAAAGCAATACCATATGTGGGCGCTGTATATCGTCTTGAGAATAATGCAACACCACACATGGTAACTGCATGCATGATATGAAGAGAAGAAAGACAGCAGCGTGGAAAGAGAAGAGAAAAAGCGTGAAGAAGGAAGAAAAAAGATGAGGATGAAAAAGCGGAATAATCGATATCAAATGATGGCTGCGGTTCTGGCGTCAGCTGTACTTCTGGCAGGCTGCGCGGGTTCCGGTTCTGGATCCTCACAGAGCAGTTCCGGTGCCGCCGGCACCTCCGCAATATCCTCGGACAGTGTGACAGCGGCAGCTGCAGGCGCAGGTTCCGATTCCGGTACAAATGAGTCTGGTATTATGACAAATCAGCCGGATGGTGCACCGGTGATTGACGGACTGACCTATGAGGGCACCATGAATCTGCAATATGCGAAATGCTTCAATGTCTATTACTATCAGGATGGATATAAGCTGATTTCCATTCCGGATAGTGGTTCTTTTCTGGTAGTTCCTGATGGAAAGGAAGCGCCCGAAGGACTTTCGGATGATTATACGGTCCTCCACAAGCCATCCAGCATCTATCTCGCCGCAACCTCTGCCTATGCTCTTTTTGACGCGATCGGGGCAACGGATGCGATTAAACTTTCAGGCACAGATACCGCAGGCTGGACAATTGAGGCACCGAAGAAAGCCCTGGAGGATGGCACGATGACCTTTGCGGGCAAGTACAACGAGCCGGATTATGAAGCACTCGTGGATGCCAAATGCGATCTCGCCATCGAGTCCACAATGATTCTTCATTCTCCCGAAGTGCAGGAGATGATTGAGGATCTCGGCATACCGGTTCTGACAGACCGCTCCAGCTACGAGACAGAGGCACTTGGAAGAACAGAGTGGATCAAGCTGTATGGTGCCCTGATGGGAAAGGAGAAGCAGGCTTTTGCCTATTTTGATGAGCAGGCAAAGGTGCTTCAGGACCTGGAGGATGAGAAGAACACGGGAAAAAGCGTTGCCTTCTTTGCCATCGATACCAATGGCTCCGTCATCGTGCGTTCCAGCGACGATTATATCGCAAGCATGATTGATGAGGGTGGTGCAAAGTATATCTTTGACGATTTGAAGAGCAGCGGCACTTCCGCTACGGTCAAGCTTTCCATGGAGGAATTCTATAAAGATGCATCTGATGCCGACTACCTCATTTACAATGCCACGATCGAGGGATCTGTGAAGAGCATCAGTGATCTGGAGAAGAAAAACGATCTGCTCTCTGATTTTAAGGCCGTAAAGAACGGAAATGTTTTTCAGGTCGACAGAAAAATGTATCAGTCAACGGACAAGGTCGGCCAGTTCATCAGGGACGTAAATCTGATGGTTACAGGCGGCGATGAGAAGCAGATGACCTTCCTGACCAGATTATCCTGATTCTCTTTGTAATCAGCCGTGAGAGCATGAATGAAGGAATTAATTGTTTTTTCATGGGAACCTATCTGATGAGATTGAGATCAGAACGATTTCAAGTGCATACATTTTTGGACGCTGACTTCATCTGATATCTTTTATATAAGAGGAAAAAATGCCGGAACAGGAAACAAGAGAGAACAACACCATACAACAAACTGTAAAAAACACAGAAACCAGCTACCATGCGGAAATTCTGAAGCGCAGGATGCGGTATACACTGGTATTCGTTATTCTGGCTGTGGCTTTTCTGCTGGTCACCGTGATCAATATCAATACAGGAAATGTTGATATTTCAGTCGGCAGGATCCTCCGGGCGGTATTTCTCAGGAAGGGTACGACGGATGACATGAATATTATCTGGAAGATCCGTCTTCCCAGAATTCTGATGGCGGCAATTCTCGGCGGGGCGTTGTCCCTGTCCGGTTTTCTGCTGCAGACCTTCTTTGAAAATCCGATTGCCGGACCCTTTGTGCTCGGTATATCCTCCGGCGCCAAGATGATCGTTGCGGTTGTCATGATTCTGGTGGTGGCCAGGGTTGGCGCCATTTCCTCCTGGGCAATGATTCTCGCTGCCTTTGCCGGATCCCTGCTTTCGACCGGCTTTATTCTGCTGGTCTCACGGACGGTCCGGAATATGTCTGCCCTTCTGGTCGCGGGTATTATGATCGGGTATATCTGCACGGCTGTGACAAATCTCCTGGTGACCTTCGCCGCGGATTCAGATATTGCCAATCTGCACAACTGGTCTCAAGGCAGCTTCTCAGGAATGACCTGGGATAATGTCTATGTCGGCGGCGGCATTATTGCTGTGGCCGTGGTGCTGGTTTTTCTGATGGCGAAGCCGATCGGGGCCTTTCAGCTGGGGGAGGCCTATGCGCAGAGCATGGGCGTAAATGTAAAACAGTTCCGCATTGCACTGATACTGCTCTCCAGCATCCTGTCTGCAACCGTGACTGCCTTTGCCGGTCCCATTTCCTTTGTGGGTATCGCAGTTCCCTTTTTGATCAAGCGCGCGCTGCACACGGCGTCACCAGTGGTCGTCATACCCGCAGCCTTCCTCGGCGGTGCCGTATTCTGTATGGCCTGTGATCTGATCGCAAGGGTCGCATTTGCACCGACAGAGCTTGAGATCAGTACGGTAACAGCCATTTTTGGCGCACCGGTTGTAATCTTCATGCTGATCTGGAGACAGAAGGGAAAAAGAGCGTGAATAGTGCAAAGCAGGAGACAGAAGGGGAAGATCGCGTGAATAGCGCGAAGCTGGATGCGGAAGAGGAAGAGAGCGTGAATAGCGCGAAGCTGGATGCAGAAGAGGAAGAAAGCATGAATGACGCACTAAATGAAAATACCTGGCATCTTCATCTGGATGGGCTTTCAGTCGGATACAATGGTCATCCGGTCATCCGCGATATCCATCTGGGGATTCACCGGGGTGAAATCGTCACGCTGATCGGTCCGAACGGAGCAGGAAAATCCACGATTCTGAAAAGCATCACAAGACAGCTTTCCCTGATCAGCGGAACGGTTATTTTTGATCAGAAGACCCTGTCTTCCTATTCGTACAAGGATCTCTCCTCCAAGATGGCAGTAGTCCTGACAGACCGCCTGCATCCCGAGCTGATGACCTGCCACGATGTTGTAGCAACCGGAAGATATCCCTATACCGGACGGCTGGGACGGCTGACAAAGGAGGATGAGCAGAAGGTGGAGGATGCCATGAAGGCGGTGCAGGCCCAGGAAATCGGCAGCCGGGACTTTAACGCCATCAGCGACGGTCAGAAGCAGAGAGTCCTCCTGGCCAGGGCAATCTGTCAGGACCCGGATATCATCATCCTGGATGAACCAACCAGCTTCCTGGATATCAAGCACAAGCTGAAGCTCCTGTCCATTCTCCGGACCATGGCAAAGCAGAAAAACATCACGGTTGTGATGTCCCTGCATGAAATTGATCTGGCCATGAAAATCTCAGACAGAATTCTGTGTGTACATGGGGACAAGATTTTCAAGAGCGGTCCGCCTGAGGATATTTTCAAGGGAGATACGATACAGAGACTTTACGATATCGACAATGGCTCCTTTGACCCACTGTTCGGAAGCGTGGAACTGCCCGGCATCAAGGGCAGGCCGGAGGTACTGGTATTGTCCTCCAGCGGAACAGGCATACCGGTGTACCGGAAGCTCCAGAGACAGAAGCGGCCCTTTGTGGCAGGTATTTTGTATACAAATGACGTGGATTACCGGATCGCACGTCAGCTGGCATCCGAAGTGATAGAAGAAAAACCCTTCCACGAGATTTCAGACCGGGCTATGCAGCAGGCACTTGATGCTGTGCAAACCTGCACACAGATTATCGATGCCGGCGTAGAAATCGGACCCTGCAACCAGAGAATGCAGGAAATCCTGAAGGCAGCACACGAAAGCGGAAAATGCGTACTGGCATAGATTTTCGATAGATAAGCATTTAAGACAATTTCAAAGTTATACATCTTTTACCATGACATCATTATTTTTAAAAATGACACGTAAAAATTGAAACATCTGAACCTGCAAAGAAAAGAAAGGAAGAAAATATGAAAAAAAGAGCATCAGCAATCCTGTGTACCATGTCGTTAACAGCCTCAATGCTTGCCGGCTGCGGAAGCGCGTCATCAAAGGCAGCCTCAGGAACTTCGGCAGCGGCTGCATCCACATCATCCACTGCTTCCACACCGGTCACTGCCTCAACATCATCCGCTGCAGCAGCCTCCAAAGAGGACACTTCCTCTGCCGCATCAGATCAGGAAACAGTTTCTGCAGCTTCCTCCGCTGCACAGGCGGGCACGCTGGCGGACGGAACCTATACGGCGGATTTCAATACTGACAGCTCCATGTTCAAGGTAAATGAGACAAAGGACGGAAAAGGAACGCTTACCGTGAAGAACGGAAAAATGACCATTCATGTCAGCCTGGTTTCCGAGAACATCGTCAATCTGTTTGAGGGCACAAAGGAAGATGCGCAGAAGGATGGCGCAAAGCTTATTGAGCCTACCGTAGACACCATTACCTATAGCGATGGCACAACGGAAGATGTATATGGCTTTGACATTCCGGTACCGGCGATCGGCAAAGACTTCCAGGTTGCGCTGATCGGAACAAAGGGAAAATGGTATGACCATACGGTAACTGTGACCAACCCGGAACCTCAGACTGAGGACGCAGCATCACAATCCACCAGCACAGCATCACAGTCCTGATGTATCGTGTTTCGGTTTTCCGTATGGCTGTAGTACAACATTTCTATTCTGAGATATTGCATTATTTTTTTCTTAAGTATGTACAGACATTTGCAGATGTTTTGTAAAATACAGTATCCTATGCTTAACCTTGCTGGCGTTTTTGCAGTATGTGACAGAGAAGTGAACTGGGACATAATAGGCGGGAACGCGAAAACAGTCAGAAGCACAGCAGTAATGCGAAGCTGCTGAACAGCAAAGAAAACGGCCGGAGTATACTCACTCCGGCCGTTTTTTCTGAAAAAGAAAATCTTCTGTTTATGCATTTGTATCGATGAGCTGGTATGTTGTGACAGAATGGTATTTCTCCCCAGCAGGCAGAACCGGGCTGGTAAAGTCCGCAATATTGATACTGTTCGGGAAATACTGTGTTTCAAGCGCAAAACCGCACCGCCTGTCATAGACATGACCCGATTTTCCGGTATGCTTCTGCAGATAATTTCCTGTGTAGAGCTGCATACCCGGAAGGTCCGAGTAGACATCCAGCCGCAGTCCGGTCACAGAAGAAATGACCTCCGCCAGCTTGCGGACAGGCCCCTTATCCATGGCAAATACAAAGTTGTGGTCATAACCATTTCCAAAACGGAGCTGTTCATCATCAGCGTTAATATCGGCGCCGACAGACTTTCCGTTCCGGAAATCAAAAGGCGTTCCTTCGACGGGGATGTATTTCCCTGTTGGAATGGTACCGGCATCAATTTCCGTGATGCGATCCGAGAAAATCTTCAGATTATGGTCCAGAATGTCTCCATTGCCATCCCCGTTCAGATTGAAATAGGAATGATTGGTCATATTACAGATTGTATCCTGATCGGATTCGGCATCATACGAAATAGAAAGACGGCCGGAAGCATCCAGAGTGTATGTAACCGTTACAGAGAATGCACCGGGATATCCCTGATCCCCGTCCGGTGTGTCAAGCCTGAAGGAAACAGAAGCGCCATCCGGAGAGATGCCATCCGTTTTCCACATACGGTAATAATAGGTGTCCGGACCGCTGTGCAGATTATTCTCCCCATCATTTTTTGCCAGCTGATATGTAACACCGTGCAAGGTAAAAGCGGCCTTCGCGATGCGGTTCGCGTTTCTGCCCACAGTAGCGCCAAAGCAATAGTCGTGCTTCTCATATCCTGCTACATCATCATATCCCAGGACCACATCGGTCTTACCACCGTCTTTGTCCCCAATGACAAAAGAAACCAGCGTAGCACCATAATCCGAAACAGAAGCGGTATAACGCCCCGCCCGTATTGTGTACAGATTCGCCTCTTCACCTTTTCCGGTCTTGCCAAAATCCCTGACTGATTCACTCATCTTTGCCCACCTCCTGTAAATTTCATTCGTATGAATCCCTAGACCCCAGATCCCAATAGTATATGCACCATTCTACTATTTTTAAAATGCGGATTCAAACCCTGTCAGACAAAATAAGTAATCTACTGTCAATCCATCAATGGTCAATTATATCGAATTAGAAGCAATAACGTAGTGGCAGTCACAGACAGGAGGAGCAGAGGTTCTATAGACCATTTGTCAGAGCAATACCAGCTGTTAAAAGATTGATCCGAAGCTGTCAGTACATGAAATGGCGAGGACTGTCTGACGAAGGCGCGAAGCGCCTGAGGAGTTCCGCAGCAACACGAACCAGGATCAATCTTTGTTACAGCTGGTTTGCGAATGACGACCGGTCTATAGAACTTCTGCGACGATATTTGGTAAAATACCACAAAAAACCACCCCCGTATTTTGGTGTGCTACCCGTCAAGGGGACAGTGAAAAATAATAAGTGATTGGATACCGTCAGTTGAGGAATGAATCAGCTGGCGGTATTCTTTATGCTGCTACTGCAAATGCTGCATGATATTCCATCGG